>OGKD01001674.1_pt1 | contig 11510 bp, 10 predicted proteins | sample 1572371 | NCBI WGS metagenome assembly OGKD01 (sample SAMEA2582096, study PRJEB24529) | metagenome | biome: Human gut stool | place: China | collected 2011 | reverse complement strand
TTTTTTGTCCCCGCCATTTACGGCCATCCTCACAAAAAAAGCGTGCCCGGCTGCAAGCGAGGCGATTGTCTGGAATGCGCCGCGCAAGCCTGAATTCGCCTCCAGGACGCCAGCACCGCTTTGCGTAACACTGCCCACTCACAGGGAGGTGTTTATGCGTCTACCATGGCTTGCCGGATGCGCCATCATTGCAATGCTGCCGCTTCTCTGGCTACCCGTTTTGCCGGGCCCGTGCAGTCTGGCGGGCGCGGGCGCACTGGCGCTGGCGCTGATTCGTCTGCATGGAAGGGCCGTCGCCGGAGTGGCGATGACGCTTCTGCTGGTGGTCTGGGGAGTATTGAGCGCGCATCAGGCGCTGTGGCCGACCCGGCACCTTACCGGCGCCATCCGGCAAGCGGAAGTGATCCTTAGCGAGACGGATGGCCAGACCTTGCACCGTGGACAGATGGTGCGCCTGCGGGGCCGCTATCTGTTTCCCCCGGTAGGCGTAACGCTGTACGGGGAACTTGCACCTGCGCCAGCCTGTGCGGGTCAACACTGGCTGATGACGCTGCGCCTGCGCCCGGTGCACGGGCAGCTCAATGACGGGGGCTTCGACAGCCAGCGCTATGCGCTGGCGCAGCACCGACCGCTGAGCGGAGGGATCGTCGCCGCTTCCGCGCTGGATGCCCGCTGCAGTCTGCGCGCCCGCTATCTGACGTCGCTGACCCGGCGACTGCAGACTTATCCCTGGCGCGCGGTGATGTTGGGATTAGGAATGGGGGAGCGGCTGTCTTTGCCGACGGAGATAAAGGTCCTGATGCAGAACACGGGCACTTCCCATCTGATGGCTATCTCGGGTCTGCATATCGCTCTCGCGGCTTCTCTTATCATGCTGTTGCTGCGCGGCGTGCAGTATATTCTCCCGGGCCGCTGGATCGGCTGGCGGTTGCCGCTGCTGGCCGGGCTGGCCGGCGCCGTCGGCTATGCCTGGCTGACGGGTATGCAGCCGCCGGCCCTGCGCACTTGCTTAGGGCTTGCGGTCTGTTGTGCTTTACGTTTGTCGGGTCAACGCTGGACGGCGTGGCAGGTGTGGCTCTGCTGTCTGGGAGCGATACTGGTTGCCGACCCGCTGGCGGTGCTGTCGCAAAGCCTGTGGCTATCTGCCTTCGCCGTGGCGGTGCTGATCTTCTGGTTCCAGTGGCTCCCGTTGCCTGCCGGCCGCTGGCGCTGGCCGTGGAAGACCATAATTGCTCTTGTTCATTTGCAGGCTGGCGTGACGCTGCTGCTGCTGCCGCTGCAGTTGTTGCTATTCCATGGAGTCAGCCTGACGTCGATGGCGGCTAATTTGCTGGCGGTACCGTTAGTCACCCTGTTGGCGGTGCCGCTTATTCTGACCGCGATGCTGGTGCATCTCTCGGGGCCGGAGATAGTGGAGTCGCTGCTCTGGCTGGCGGCCGATCGCGTGCTGGCGCTACTGTTTTGGGGATTACGACGTTTACCGGACGGCTGGTTGACGCTGGATACTCGCTGGCTGTGGATCAGTATCCTGCCGTGGCTGTTGGTGATGGGCTGGCGTTTTCAGAGCTGGCGGCATTCACCGGCGCTGTGTCTCAGCGTGCTGTTTTTACTGACGCGGCCATTCAGCCGACAACCGCCTGCGGACGAATGGCGGGTGACGATGCTGGATGTCGGGCAGGGGCTGGCGATGGTGATCGAGCGTCACGGTAAGGCATTGCTTTACGATACCGGGCCGGCTTGGCCGCAGGGTGATAGCGGTCAACAGGTGATTATCCCGTGGTTGCGCTGGCACCATCTGCAGCTGCAAGGGATTATGCTGAGCCATGAACATCTGGATCATCGCGGCGGCCTTGATTCAGTGCTGCAGGCATGGCCGCAGGCCTGGGTGCGCAGCCCGTTAGGCTGGGCGCATCATCTGCCGTGTCATCGCGGTGAGCGCTGGCAATGGCAGGGACTCAACTTCCAGGCCCTGTGGCCGCTGCCGGGCAGCACGGCAAAGGGTAACAATCATTCGTGTGTGGTGCGGATCGATGATGGTCGCTCCAGCATCCTGCTCACCGGCGATATAGAACGTCAGGCGGAGCAGGCGATGATCAGCCGTTACTGGCGGCATCTGACGTCTACACTTATTCAGGTTCCCCACCACGGCAGCAATACCTCCTCCAGCGCGCTGCTGGTCCGCCGGGTGGATGGCGCGGCCGCGCTGGCCTCCGCTTCGCGCTACAATGCGTGGCGGATGCCCTCGTACAAGGTGGTTCAGCGCTACCGCCAGCGGGGTTATCGCTGGTTCGCCACGCCGCAGCAGGGGCAGATAACGGTGGTTTTTTCCGCAGAAGGGTGGCAAATCCATAGCTTACGGGATCAAGTTTTACCGCGTTGGTATCATCAGTGGTTTGGCGCGCCCGCCGATAACGGGTAGAATATGCGGCTATTTCAACACAAGCTGGTTTATTGAATGCAGAACGATAAAGATCTCTCCACGTGGCAGACCTTCCGCCGACTTTGGCCGATTATCGCGCCGTTTAAAGCCGGGCTAATCGTAGCGGCGGTGGCGTTGGTGCTTAACGCGGGCAGTGACACCTTCATGTTATCGCTTCTTAAACCGTTATTGGATGATGGTTTTGGTAAAACGGATCGCTCAGTGCTGCTATGGATGCCGCTGGTGGTTATCGGCCTGATGGTGCTGCGTGGGATCACCAGCTACATCTCGAGCTATTGTATTTCCTGGGTTTCCGGCAAAGTGGTGATGACCATGCGTCGTCGCCTGTTCGGCCACATGATGGGTATGCCGGTGGCCTTCTTTGACAAGCAGTCTACCGGAACGCTGCTGTCACGCATCACCTATGATTCTGAGCAGGTCGCCTCCTCTTCTTCCAGCGCGCTGATCACCGTGGTCCGCGAAGGAGCATCGATTATCGGTCTGTTCGTGATGATGTTCTATTACAGCTGGCAGCTGTCGCTGATCCTGATCGTACTGGCGCCGATTGTGTCGGTGGCGATCCGCGTGGTCTCCAAGCGTTTTCGCAATATCAGTAAGAATATGCAGAACACGATGGGGCAGGTCACCACCAGCGCCGAGCAGATGCTGAAAGGGCACAAAGAGGTGCTGATGTTTGGCGGCCAGGAAGTGGAAACCAAACGTTTTGATAAAGTCAGCAATAAAATGCGTCTGCAGGGGATGAAGATGGTTTCCGCCTCGTCTATCTCCGACCCGATCATTCAGCTTATCGCCTCCCTGGCGCTGGCCTTTGTCCTGTATGCCGCCAGCTTCCCGAGCGTGATGGACACCCTGACCGCCGGGACCATTACCGTGGTCTTCTCCTCGATGATTGCGCTGATGCGTCCGCTGAAGTCGCTGACCAACGTCAATGCCCAGTTCCAGCGTGGGATGGCGGCGTGCCAGACGCTGTTTGCGATCCTCGATTCCGAGCAGGAAAAAGACGAAGGTACGCGGGTCATTGAGCGGGCGAAAGGCAATCTCAAGTTCGAGAACGTCACCTTTACCTACCCGGGTCGCGAAGTGGCCGCGCTGCGCAATATCAATCTCGATATCCCGGAAGGGAAAACAGTGGCGCTGGTGGGGCGCTCAGGGTCGGGTAAATCGACCATTGCCAGCCTGATCACCCGCTTCTACGATGTCGACGAGGGGCAGATCCTGCTGGATGGCCACGACCTGCGCGAGTACAAGCTGAGCTCGCTGCGCGACCAGGTGGCGCTGGTTTCACAAAACGTGCATCTGTTCAACGATACCGTCGCCAACAATATCGCCTATGCCCGTACCGAAGAGTACAGCCGCGAGCAGATTGAAGAGGCCGCGCGCATGGCCTACGCCATGGATTTCATCAACAAGATGGATAATGGTCTGGATACCATCATCGGCGAGAATGGCGTGATGCTGTCCGGCGGCCAGCGCCAGCGTATTGCTATTGCCCGCGCGCTGCTGCGTAACAGCCCGATCCTGATCCTCGATGAAGCTACCTCGGCGCTGGATACCGAGTCCGAGCGTGCCATTCAGGCGGCGCTGGATGAGCTGCAGAAAAACCGTACCTCGCTGGTTATCGCTCACCGTCTGTCGACCATTGAGCAGGCTGATGAAATCGTGGTGGTTGAAGACGGGCGGATCGTGGAGCGCGGAACGCACCATGACCTGCTGGAGCATAAGGGCGTGTACGCCCAGCTGCATAAGATGCAATTCGGCGAATGATCGCGCGCATCTGGTCCGGGGAATCGCCGCTGTGGCGCCTGCTGCTGCCGCTCTCCTGGCTGTATGGCCTGGTGAGCGGGGTGATTCGCCTCAGCTATCAGCAGGGGTGGCAAAAAGCCTGGCGCGCGCCGGTGCCGGTGGTGGTGGTTGGTAACCTGACCGCTGGCGGCAATGGCAAAACGCCGGTGGTGATCTGGCTGGTGGAGCAGCTGCAGCAGCGCGGTATTCGCGTTGGCGTCGTGTCTCGCGGCTACGGCGGTAAAGCCGACCGTTATCCGCTGGTGTTGGACGACAGGACCAGTACGGCGCAGGCGGGTGATGAACCGGTGTTGATCCATCAGCGTACCGGTGCCCCGGTCGCTGTCGCTCCGCTGCGCAGCGACGCGGTAAAAGCGTTGCTCAGCGCGCACGATCTGCAGATGATTGTGACCGACGATGGTTTACAGCACTATAAGCTCGCGCGGGACAGAGAAATTGTCGTTATTGACGGCGTGCGCCGCTTTGGCAACGGCTGGTGGCTGCCTGCCGGGCCGATGCGCGAGCGGGCGTCGCGCTTGCAAAGCGTTGATGCGGTTATCGTTAACGGCGGCGTGGCGCGTCCGGGTGAGATCCCGATGCGGCTGCGCCCAGGGATGGCGGTTAACCTGCTTACCGGCGAACGTCGCGATGTCTCCACCTTCACGAACGTGGTGGCGATGGCCGGCATCGGCCATCCGCCGCGCTTCTTCGCCACCCTCGAAAGCTGCGGCGTCCAGCCGGTCAAAACCGTGGCGCTGGCGGACCATCAGGCGCTGAGCCAGGCTGATGTCGCCGCCCTGGTGACCGCCGATCAGACGCTGCTGATGACCGAGAAAGATGCCGTGAAATGTCGCGATTTCGCCGCTGCAAACTGGTGGTATTTACCGGTCGACGCCATAATGGCCGATGAACGCGCACAGCGGTTGCTTGCGGACTTAGCGACGTTGGCGCAACGTTAACTGACGCGCCGGCTTTGCTCGCCGCTGTGCTGGAATTCCTGACGGAGAACCTGCATGTCGGTATTGCAACTATCGCTTAACGAGGCGCGCCACCTCCATCTCGCGGCGCAGGGGTTGTTAAAGAAGCCCCGACGTCGCGCTCGCCCGAAAGACATTCTTTCCACCATCCAGCAGATGTCGCTGCTGCAAATCGATACCATCAACGTGGTGGCCCGCAGCCCCTACCTGGTGCTGTTCAGCCGTCTTGGCAGCTATCCGCAGCACTGGCTGGATGAGTCGCTGCGCAACGGCGAGCTAATGGAATACTGGGCGCATGAAGCCTGCTTTCTGCCGCGCAGCGATTTCGCCCTGGTGCGCCATCGCATGTTGAATCCCGACAATATGGGCTGGAAATACCATCGCGCGTGGATGGAGGAGCATGCCGGGAGTATTGCCGAGCTGGTGGCGCATATCGGGCAAAACGGCCCGGTTCGCTCGGCGGATTTTACCCACCCGCGCAAAGGCGCCAGCGGCTGGTGGGAGTGGAAACCGCATAAGCGCCACCTTGAAGGGCTGTTTACCGCCGGCGAAGTGATGGTGGTGGAGCGGCGCAATTTTCACCGCGTGTATGATCTAACCCGGCGGGTGATGCCGGACTGGGACGACGAGCGCGACGCGCTCTCCCGCGAAGACGCAGAGGCCATTATGTTGCGCAATAGCGCCCGTAGCCTCGGCATCTTCCGCGCCCAGTGGCTGGCCGATTACTATCGCTTGCGCCAGCCGGCGCTACCGGGTCTGCTGGCGGCCTGGCAGGAAGAGGGGCTGGTGGTGCCGGTTAACGTGGAAGCACTCGGCGAGATGTGGCTGCATCACGAGGCGCTGGCGCAGCTGGAGACCGCGCCCGGCGGTAAGCTGACCGCCAGCCATAGCGCCGTGCTCTCGCCCTTCGACCCGGTGGTCTGGGATCGGAAACGCGCTGAGCAGCTGTTCAACTTCAGCTATCGCCTGGAGTGTTATACCCCGGCGCCGAAGCGTCAGTATGGCTACTTCGTACTGCCTCTGCTGCACCAGGGAAAACTGGTCGGGCGGATGGACAGTAAAATACATCGCAAAAGCCGGGAGCTGGAGGTCTTCGCCCTGTGGCTGGAGGAGGGGGTGAAGATCACCCGTGGTCTGGAGCAGGGGCTGCGCCGGGCGATTAACGACTTCGTACACTGGCAATCGGCAGAGCGGATCCTTTGCCGACGCCTGCCGGAAGGGCTGTTTGTCGGCCAGGAGCAGGGGTGGGAAATCGACGCCGATTGATCCCGGCGCCTGCCTTCCTGTGATATGCTGCTGAGAAATCTATCCGGTCCATCAGGAGGAAACATGGATCACCGTTTACTTGAAATCATCGCCTGCCCGGTCTGTAACGGCAAGCTGTATTACAGTCAGGATAAGCAAGAACTTATTTGCAAACTTGATAGCCTGGCGTTTCCGCTGCGCGACGGTATCCCGGTGCTGCTGGAGACAGAGGCGCGTCCGCTGGCGCTAGAAGAGAGTCACTCATGAGTTTCGTGGTCATTATTCCTGCGCGTTTCGCCTCCACGCGCCTGCCGGGAAAACCACTGCAGGACATTAATGGTAAGCCGATGATTGTCCATGTGCTGGAGCGCGCTCGCGAATCCGGCGCGGATCGCATTATTGTCGCCACCGATCACGAAGATGTCGCCCGGGCGGTTGAAGCCGCCGGCGGCGAGGTCTGTATGACCCGCGCCGACCATCAGTCCGGCACCGAACGGCTGGCAGAAGTGGTGGAAAAGTGTGCGTTCAGCGATGACACCATTATCGTCAATATTCAGGGCGATGAGCCGATGATCCCCCCGGCGATTGTCCGCCAGGTGGCGGAGAATCTGGCTGCCAGCAGCAGCGGAATGGCGACGCTGGCGGTACCGATCCATGATGCGGAAGAGGCGTTTAATCCGAATGCGGTCAAAGTGGTGATGGATGCCGAGGGTTACGCGCTCTATTTCTCCCGCGCGACTATTCCCTGGGATCGCGATCGCTTTGCCCAAACCCGCGAGACCATCGGTGACTCCCTGCTGCGGCACATCGGCATCTATGGCTATCGCGCCGGCTTTATCCGCCACTATGTCAGCTGGGCGCCGAGCCCGCTGGAGCAGATTGAAATGCTCGAGCAGCTGCGAGTGCTGTGGTATGGCGAGAAAATCCATGTTGCCGTGGCGGCCGAAGTGCCCGGCACCGGCGTGGATACCCCGGAAGATCTGGAGCGCGTCCGCGCTGAGCTGCGTTAGTCCTCTGTCCCCTCCTTGCTGGAGGGGATATCCCCGTCGGTTTTTCGCTTTTTTTACCCCTTTTTGATCTTATCCGATGACAAGCCAGGTGCGGGCGCTCATTATGAAACCAGTAGTGTTCATAGGGGTAATCGACAATGGAACAGTTGCGAACCGAACTCAGTCATCTTCTTGGCGAAAAGCTAAGCCGGGTGGAGTGTGTCAGTGAACAAGCCGCTACGGCGCTGTGGTTCCTGTACGATGCGCAGGGAAACCCGATGCCGCTGCTGGCGCGAAGTTTCACCACGCCCGGCGTGGCGCGGCAGCTGGCATGGAAGATCTCGACCCTGGCGCGTAATGGTACGGTGCGTATGCCGGTGGTTTATGGCGTCATGACGCACGAAGAACATCCCGGACCAGATGTGCTGCTGCTTGAGCGCCTGCGCGGCGTACCGGTGGAGGCGCCGACGCGCACCCCGGCGCGCTGGGAGCAACTGCAGGAGCAAATCGTCGAGGCGCTGCTGGCGTGGCATCGGCAGGACAGTGGCGGCTGCGTGGGAATGGTCGACAATACCCAGGAAAACCTGTGGCCGAACTGGTACCGCCAGCGGGTAGAGATATTGTGGAGCACCCTGAACCTGTATCAGGACACCGGTCTCACCATGCAGGATAAGCGCCTTTTGTTCCGCTCCCGCGAGTGCCTTCCGGAGCTGTTCCGCGATTTCAATGATAATGCTGTGCTGGTGCATGGCAACTTCACTCTGCGCAGCATGCTAAAAGATCCGCGCAGCGATCAGCTGCTGGCGATGGTGGGGCCGGGGATGATGCTGTGGGCGCCACGCGAGTATGAACTGTTCCGCCTTGCTGAAGGCGGCCAGGCGGAACAGCTGCTGTGGCGCTACCTGCAGCAGGCGCCAGTTTCCGAGGCCTTTGTCTGGCGGCGCTGGCTTTATCTGCTGTGGGATGAGGTGGATAGTCTGGTCAACACCGGGCGCTTTGATCGCGCCCGTTTTGACCTCGCTGCAAAATCACTCCTGCCCTGGCTCGCCTGAGCTGCCTTTCAGCCATTGCCAGACGCGACCAAGGGTTTCATAGCCGACCCGGTCGCTGTGCATCAGCCACACTGGAGAAGGAATGGCCCGCTCCCACGGATTGAGCGGCGAGGTCACCGCCAGCTGATTGGCCGGCGCGGGAAGCGGATCCAGGCCGGCATGGCGAAAGAATATCATCGCCCGCGGAAGGTGTGACGCCGAGGTGACCAGCAGGAAGGGCGCGTCGCCGATGGCGCGCTTCACCGCCAGCGCTTCCTCTTCTGTATCTTTCGGCCGATCGAGCACAATGATATCGCTGCGAGGCACGCCAAGGCTCTCCGCCACTCTCGCCTGTATATGACGGATCGAAAGCGATCGTCAGAAATCCACGTTCCGCCAATTCCTGCGCATATAAACCCGAGGATTGTTCCTTCACGGCACCGAACGGACCGCTAATAGCGATAGCAGGCAATTTTCCATCCGCATGCTTGGGTTTGTACATATCGGCGGCAAGCGTAATGCCATAGCGATTACGAAAAGTAACTTTACTATGGCTCACCTTGTCACTCTGTGGGAATACTTTATCCCACTCCTTAGTTAGATTCAAATTCTTGTCCATTGTATGACCGGTATTAAATTGATTGTCTGTAGCGAACAGATTTCCCGTAGCGCAAAAGCATATGGCTATTGCCGTACATAATTCTCTTAATGACTTCTTCATGTCGTTCCTTGTTTATTTTTACGATGGCAAAGATAGAAGCTCAAATAGCATCCCTTTGTAGATAAATTACGGATGTCATGACCTCAATTACAGGTTTTGCGGAATCAGCCAGAAAACCTGTAAATACACATAATCCGTAACAATGGTTATATAATCCGTAATTAGGGTTATAACTATATATGAATTATCCTCTATTTTCGCATACAAAATTATTGATTAAATACGTACGGCTATGGATAAGATACTTAACTTAGATAGTGTAGACCTATATAACAAACTATATGGCCTCGAAACCCTAAATCCGCTTGTCAGTGTCATAGATTTGAATAAAGCGACGAGTAGTGTAGATCTCATCCGCTTCAATTACGGCATCTATGCGCTGTATCTAAAACTAGAGAAAGCCTGCGATATCAAATACGGACGCCAGACATACGATTACCAAGAAGGCACGATCGTTTGCTTCGCCCCCGGGCAAACAGCGGAAACAAACCCGACCACCGATAAAGTCCAAGTAAACGCACATGGTATTCTTTTTCATCCCGATTTACTGCGTGGAACGTCACTCGGAAAGAGTATCAAGAAATATACGTTCTTTTCTTACGAGGTAAACGAGGCGTTACACCTCTCGGAAGAAGAAAGATCTATCGTGATGGATTGCCTGAAGATTATCCGTATGGAACTGGAGCATGGCGTGGATAAACATAGTAAAACCTTACTTGTAAACCATATCGAACTGCTACTTAATTATTGTATGCGTTTTTATGAAAGGCAGTTCATCACCCGAGGCAAGACAAACCGGGATGTGCTGACACGTTTCGAAAATCTATTGGATGAGTATTTCGAAAGTGCACTCGCCGAACAGGACGGATTGCCTACGGTGAAATACTTTGCCGACAAGCTTTGTCTCTCATCGAACTATTTCGGTGACATGTTCAAGAAGGAAACCGGCAAATCACCGCAGGAATACATCCAAGAGAAAGTAATCGAGCTAGCCAAAGAACGTATCTCCGACACGGCGGACACAGTCAGCCAAATCGCATATTCCCTCGGTTTCCAATATCCGCAGCACTTCTGTCGGCTATTCAAGAAACGGGTAGGATACACGCCAAGTGAATACCGTGCGCAGATCGGTCTATCAACGAATCTATAGAAGGTGTTCAAGAAGATGTTAGATATTAAGACCGTATATGAATGTAACCGGTGCTTGGGATGCAAGACGCTGCACCCACAAGTAAGCCTCATCAATCTAGAGAGCCCGAACCTAGAGCAAGAGGCCGTAAAGTTCGAGTTCTATGCGATTCTCTTGATAGAAGACTGCCCGGACGGTTGTTATTGTTGCGGACGTAAGTATTACGATTATTCCAACGCTACGATGGTATTCCTTACTCCCGGTGAGATTTTCCGTATGAGCGAGAATAATACGTTACCCGACAAAGGGTACCTTTTAGCGTTCCATCCCGACCTATTGTTCCGCACGTCATTGGACAACCATATTAAGAACTATACCTTCTTCGCTTATAATAAGGAAGAGGCGCTACATCTCTCCCAACGTGAGACAGCCAAAGTTACGTGTTGTCTGGAAAACATCGAGGATGAGCTTCACCATGCCATCGATACACACAGTGGTACCATTCTATCCCGCCACATTGAATTATTATTGGATTATTGTACACGCTATTATGAGCGACAGTTCATTACCCGGGAGAATAAGAACAAGGCTATCTTGGAGAAATTGGAAAGGCTCCTCGACGAGTATATCATTTCCGGCAAATTAGAGAACGGCCAGCTACCCACCATCGAATATTGTACGGCAGAACTGAATCTTTCTGTCGCTTACTTCAACGACCTGTTAAGATTCGAGACCGGCAAAACGCTGGAGGAATATTTTCAGTTCAAACGGTTGAGTGTGGCTAAGACAATGCTACTGAAAAACGGTAATACTCCCGCTCTGGTAGCACGGCAACTAGGTTATCCGAACGTACAGTATTTCAGCCTTATATTTAAGAAGATCACAGGCATCGCCCCCAGTGAATATCCATATGCGCAAAACTAAGAAACGGAAGGAGGCCATCCCCCTTCTGTTTCTTAGAATAACATTATTTTCCTAGCTTCTTTTCCAGCATCTTCATAAAATATCCCCCGACAACCGAACGGGCTTGAAAACCTCGTTGCGTACCATCAGAAGTAAAATGCCAATCGCTTAGAGGAACACGTGAAGTCGTCTCGTTGGCATAGTTCCAGACCGGAATCATCAACGTATTAAAATCCTCCATCGATCCGGTCAAACAAGCGGACCATAAAATCCAGTCGGACTTCGTATAATCC
>OGKD01001653.1_pt1 | contig 11647 bp, 13 predicted proteins | sample 1572371 | NCBI WGS metagenome assembly OGKD01 (sample SAMEA2582096, study PRJEB24529) | metagenome | biome: Human gut stool | place: China | collected 2011 | reverse complement strand
TTCTTGTCTCCTACCGCTTTTTTGATAGCTTCACCGAAGACAATGCCGGTATCCTCCACCGTGTGGTGACCGTCCACCTGCAGATCGCCCTTCACCTTGCATTCCAGGTCAAAAAAGCCGTGCCTCGCAAAGCCGTCCAGCATATGGTCAAAAAATCCGATGCCGGTAGACAGATCCGCTTTTCCGGTGCCGTCCAGATTTAAGGTGATGGCAATGTCGGTCTCTTTCGTTGTACGGGTCACAGTTGCAATTCGTTCCATAATATCCGATGACTCCCTTCCCAGAGGAAATGATTAATCTTCAAATCTAACTTTAATACTGTTTGCATGTGCGGTCAAGCCTTCACTCTTGGCGAAGGTCTCGATCTGGTTGTGCACCTTTTCCAGTGCCTGCCTGGAATAAGAGATAATACTGGTCTTCTTGATGAAGTCGTCCACGTTTACCGGGGAGAAGAACCGTGCGGTACCGTTGGTGGGCAGAATGTGGTTCGGACCTGCAAAATAATCACCCAAGGGTTCGGAAGCATACTCTCCCAGGAAAATAGCACCGGCATTGCGGATACGGGTCATGGTATCAAAAGGATTCTTTGTAATGATCTCCAGATGCTCGGAAGCAATGGCGTTGGCGGCATCAATAGCATCTTCCAGGTTGTCGGCTAACAGAATGTAGCCGTAATTGTCCAGAGACTTCTGGATAATGGGAGCACGCTCCAGTACTTTTACGAAGCCGTCCACTTCCTCGGAGACTTTCTCCGCCAGTTCCTTCGAAGTGGTAATCAGAATGGCACTTGCCAGTTCATCATGCTCTGCCTGAGACAGCAGATCTGCTGCAACGTATCTGGGGGTAGCGGTCTCATCTGCCAGTACCAGGATCTCGCTGGGGCCCGCAATGGAATCAATGCTGACATAGCCATAAACAGCTTTTTTGGCAAGAGCTACGAAAATGTTACCGGGACCGGTGATCTTGTCGACCTTAGGTACCGACTGGGTTCCGAAAGCCATGGCTGCGATAGCCTGGGCACCGCCGACCTTATAGATGGTATCCACACCTGCAATATCAGCGGCTACCAGAGTTCCGGGATTGACCTTACCGTCTTTTCCGGGAGGGGTGGTCATAATGATCTCATCCACACCGGCTACCTTGGCGGGGATCACATTCATCAGTACGCTGGAAGGATAAGCGGCTTTACCGCCGGGGACATAGACACCGGCTCTTTCGATGGCGGTGATCTTCATGCCTAAGATCGTACCGTCGGGCTTGGCATCGAACCAGCTGTTACGAAGCTGCTTCTGGTGAAAAGCGCGGATGTTTTCCGCAGACTGTCTGATCACATCGATCAGATTCTCATCCATCTGTGCATAGGCTTCGGCGATCTCTTCCTTTGTGACACGGATATTCTCTGCGCTTAAAGCGAACTTATCAAACTGTAAGGTATAATCGAACAATGCCTTGTCACCCTCGGCACGGACTTTTTCGATGATCTGGTTTACAGTGCTCTCATACTGGGAATAATTGTTCGGACTTCTCTTTAAAAGGTCGTTCAAAATACTCTGCTTTGATTCTTTATCCAATGCTACGATTCTCATGACGGTACTCTCCTTTAAATACTTTTTATGACGATGCTTATCGTCTCGGTCAGGCCTGTATTTTTAACTGCTCCCGGATCGCACCCACCAGCTTGCGGATACGGTCGGCTTCCATCTGCATACTCACCGGATTGACGATCATACGGGCGGACAGAGGACATACCTCTTCCAGAACCTCCAGCCCGTTTTCCCTTAAGGTGGAACCGGTCTCAACGATATCCACGATGACGTCAGACAGCTCTACCAACGGCCCTAATTCTACAGAACCGTTTAATTTGATGATATCTACAGTCTGATGCTTTTTATTATAGAAATACTCTCGGGCGATATTGGGGTATTTGCTGGCTACCCGGATCCGCTCATGGTGTTTCAACAACTCTCTGGCGGAAGCAGGACCGCAGACACACATCCGGCATTTGCCGAAGCCAAGGTCCAGCACTTCGTAAACATTCCGGTTTTCTTCCAGAATGGTGTCCTTGCCGACCACGCCGATATCAGCAGCACCATACTCTACATAGGTGGGAACGTCGGGACCCTTTGCCAGGAAAAAGCGTAATTTGTATTCTTCATTGACGAAGATCAGCTTTCTGGTATCTTTATCCTTCATTTCTTCACAGGTAATGCCGATCTGTTCGAAAAGCTCCAGTGTCTTTTTGGCAAGTCTGCCCTTTCCCAGAGCAAACGTAAGATATCTTTCTTCACTCATTACTGATCTGCCTCCTCGTTCTCTGTGATCTCGGGGGAAAGCACGGTGGGAATCCCTTCTTTCCTCAGGGTTATGACTTCGGAAAGCTTCGCAAGATAATCTGCTTCATCTCCTGCCCGGTAATACACGGTTTTGCCGGAAGCGGGAATATCGATATTCACTTTCTGGCGGGATAATGCTTCCAACAGGTCGTCAATGACGATGACGAAACCGATAGCTGCGGCATTCTTGCCAAATTTCCGAAGCAGATTGTCGTAACGGCCACCCTTTACCACGGCATCACCGATACCGTAGGTGTAAGCCTTGAAGACAACGCCGGTATAATACTGATATTTGCTGAGCATTCCGAGATCAAAGGAAATGTATTCCGCCACACCGTACTGCTCTAAGCGCTCTTTTAACTTTTCCAGTCTTGCAATCGCCTGTAAGGATCTTTCATTTTTAACCAGTGCTTTGGCAGCCTCCAGAGACTCTATATTTTCGAACATATCCGCCAGCTTTAACAGAATGCTGTGATAAGGCTCGGGGATCTGCTTCTGCTCCAGTAATTCCTGGGCAGCGAAAAAGTTCTTGCCGGAGATACAGGAACGAAGTTCCTTTTCCGTATCCTCATCCAGACCGGCTTCCTCACAGAGGCCGCGGAAATAATCCACCTCACCGATAGTCACCTGGAATCTGGTCAGTCCTGCGCTTTTCAGAGCTTCGATCACCATACTGATTACTTCGGCATCCGCCTCTACGGAAGGATCTCCGATGAGTTCTGCACCCATCTGGGTCACCTCTTTTAATTTACCCTGCAGATTGGAAGTGTTTGTAAACGTATTGCCGTTGTAACTGAAACGAAGCGGCACCTTTTCCTCCATAAAATACTTCGCTGCGCAGCGGGCGATGGACGGCGTAAAGTCTGGCCGCAGCACCAGCGTATTACCCTCTTTATCAAAGAACTTATACAGCTCCTTACTGTGAGTGGTTCCGATCTCCTTAGAGAAAACATCGAAAAACTCAATGGAAGGGGTCTGGATATCTTCGTAACCGAAACAATGGATCGCCTGCTGCAGTTTCTGTTCTATAGCCAGCTTCTTTGCATATTCTTTGCCGTAAATGTCCCGGACGCCCTCCGGCGTATGTAAAAGTCTGTTGTTCATAAGCGTTCCTCAATTCATACACTTTAATATATTAACGTGCTACCATATTATCATAGTAGCATGTGAAACTATTTGTAGTATACTAGGAGACCTCTCCGCTGTCAAGAAATTATTATTTATTATTCCTCCCGGTCTTCCAGATCCTTTTTCAGAATATCCAGATAGGGAACCAGGATTCCCTGATGCTTCGGGATAATATATTCCGGGTTCAGTTCCTCGAAACGGAAGCTTTTCCGGCCGCCCTCCTGTGCCCTGTCCCAGAAAAAGCGGAGCATTTCATAGGGAAGGTAATATAACAGATCCTTATGGCTGTAAAATATCAGGAAAAAGGCGATACCCCCCTGTTTCTCGAACTGATGCATGAACTCCACCTGATGGGGATGGATATTTTGCAGGGAAAAGGTGTCCACCGCACATTCCTTGGCATCAAAGCAGACCGGAATGCCCTGTACGACACCGATATAGTCTACGGTACTCTTCTGGTCGAAAAAGGCCAGGGTGATCTGGCGGCTCTCCTTATCCATTTTGACCGGGGTAATGGGGGTGGGGATCTTCTGAATCAGGGCCAGACCGGCCTCGGCATATTTTTCATTGGTGCGGTTGACCATATCCTCCAGAGTAGATCCACGAAGCCCTCTGGTATTCCATGTTGCCATTGTTCTTAGTTTTCCTTTCTAGCAGGCGGAATCCGGTGTCAGATTCAGAGCCTGTAAGATCTCTGCAAATTTATGGGGAAGCGGTGCGTCAAAAGTCTGACCGCTCACCTTTGCAAGAGGTCCTTCCGCTTCTTCCGGGAAACACACTCTTCCGGCATGCAGAAGCTGGTGGTGCAGAGAGTATTCCGATTGCATCCTGCGATTTAATTTGTTGTCTCCGTACTTGGTGTCACCAAGTAACGGATGTCCGGTGCTGGCCAGATGGGCGCGGATCTGGTGGGTTTTGCCGGTGACCAGTTCTACGGTCAGCAGGGTATATTCCCCAGCCACCGCACCGGGAGTATAGATTGTTTTTATAAAGGAAGCATCTTCCGGAGCCTCCGCCATATCTGGAAATACCTGTACCGTATTGGTGCGTTCGTCCTTGTACAGATAGCCTTCCAGGGTGCTTTCCTGTAAAATCTTGCCCTTACAGACGGTCTGATAATATTTCTTTACGGAACGATCCTTGATGATCCGGCTGAGTGCCTGGGAACCGGCCAGCGTCTTTCCGCACAATACGATACCGCTGGTATTGCGGTCGAGGCGGTTGCAGACCGATGGATGGAAGGTGGCAAGATCGGTTTCTTTTATGGCATTGGCAGCCAGCAGGTGGCCAATCAGCCATTCGTTCAGGGAAAGATCTTCCGGTTTGGCTTTCTGGGTCAGAACTCCGGCAGGTTTATTCAGCAACAGGATATTTTCATCCTCATAAAGAACGCTGATATCCTTTAAAGAACGGTAAGCCTTACGGTAATCGGAAGTATCTTCCGCTGCCCCGGCACCGGACAGAGAAGCATAAGTTTCCTCAGAGAAAAAGCATTTTACCTCGTCTCCCTGGGCAAGGATTTCTTTACCTTCAGCCTTTTTCCCGTTCAACGTAATATTTTTCTTGCGAAGCATCTTATATAAAAATCCGGTGCCTGCATTAGGTAACGCTTTTTTTAAAAATTTGTCCAGACGTTGTCCCGCCTGATTTTTGCCAATGGTAAGCAACTGCATAGGACACCCTCCTTTTGAGAAGTAAGTTATAGAGATACGCTCTTTAAGGTCTGGCAGATCCCGGCAGACAGTTCGGGCTGTGAGGAAAGCTCCTTTAACTGATCACATCTTGTCAGATACTTGTCCAGATCGTTAAATATTTTCACAGAGACTTCTCTGTAATTGTCTTTTTTCAGAATGTCCTGAATGTGCTTGTAAAAAGCCTGTTCCGCAAATTTCGGATCCGTGGTGTAGCCACAGACCGTATTACCGCAGACTGTGAGATGATAGATAACATAATTCTTTTCATAGGAAGTAAATACCATATCGTAGAGAGTGGTAAGGCCTTCTGTATGTGCCGCGATTTTTGCAGCTACCTGCTCGTCACAGCCCCGGTAGCGCAGGAACATGAACATTTCTACCAGACTCTTGCAGGCCGGAAGACATCCCAGTACCGCCACGATGGTCAGGAGATTCTCACGGCTTCCGGTGCTGACCCATCCGGCGATAAACAGAGACAGAGAGATGGCAAAATAAAGCACGGTTCTTAAAAGCTCATAAGTTTTCTGTGTGCGGAGATACCCGCGGGTTCCTTTATAGGCATCAGTGGTAAACATTCTTTTGAATTGCATGAAAAATAACTCCTTTATTTATGATTTCTTTCCAGAGCCAGACAAGACTTCGATCTCTTCTTCCGTCAATGCCCGGTATTCCCCTCTTTGCAGGGAAAGATCCAGGGACAGGGGGCCGAAGCTTACCCGCTCCAGTGTAAGTACCTGATTATCAACCGCCTGCAACATCCGTTTTACCTGATGAAACCGGCCTTCATGAATGGTCAATAACAGATCACCGTTTTCTGTGAGTCTGGCTTTGGACGGGGCTGTCGGTTTCTCATCACCGATGTCAAGCCCGTTTTCCAACCGATGGATATCTTCTGCGGAAAGCGGCTTTTCCGGCTTTACCAGATAGGTCTTATCCACATGTTTTTTCGGTGACAACAGATCATGGGCCAGAGCACCGTCATTGGTCAGGAGCAGCAATCCCGTGGTATCCTTGTCCAGCCGCCCTACCGGGAACAGATCCTTTTGTTCCGGGACAGTAAGGAGACTTACCACGGTTGGGGCTGTATTATCGTTGGTGGCAGAGACAACCCCCTCCGGCTTATTTAACATATAATAGACATATTTCCTATAATGGATCGGCTGTCCCTGACAGACCACCGTATCGGTCTCTTCATTGACTTTTGTCTCCGGCTTTTTGATTATCTGGTCGTTTACTGTCACCTGACCTTTTTTGATGTACTCTTTCACCTGACTTCGAGTGCCAATATTGTTATCGCATAAAAATTTATCCAACCGCATGGGCTTTGATCTCTTTCTTAGACTTAATTTTTCTTCATCGGCATATAGTATACAAACCTTTCAAGGCAGACAGCCATGAAAAAAATATTCGGAATCTGTTTCTTTGTTCTAATGACCGGCTGTATTCTGACTCATTCTTCCCTGAGCCTTGCCTATGCTGCCTTGGGTCTGAATCTTTGGTATGAAAAAATGGTACCGGTGCTTCTGCCGTTTATGATCCTGTCCGGCACTTTGATCCGTATGGGCATGACGGACAGCCTGATCCGCCCAGTAAGTCCTTTGTTCGGAAGAATCTTTCGCCTGCCCGGACCGGGAATCTATGTGATCCTGGTGGGCTTTTTGTGCGGATTTCCCATGGGTGCCCGGACGATTGCGGATTTACGGAACCGACAGGAACTTTCTTCGGAGGAAGGACAATATCTGCTGGCCTTCTGCAACAATCTGGGACCAGTCTATTTCCTGGGATTTGTACTGCCGCTACTGCATAGGAAGCTGGTGCTCCCCTATGTATTTGGTATGTATGGCATTCCATTGCTATATGGTATTTCCCTGCGTTATAGCGTATACAGAAATCGGATTCCAGAGAAAACAGACCAAGCTTTCGGAAGAGACAACGCAGCGAAGCTTTTAGAACAGACCGATCCGGCCTGCCTTCCTGCCATATCTCTGCCGGATGCCCTGGATGATGCCATTACAGCAGCAGGAAGAAGCATCTTACAGCTGGGAGGCTACATGATTTTTTTCAATCTGCTGAACCTTCTGCCAAGGCTTCTGGTTTCCGACAGTTTCCGCTATGCACCGCTTTGGGAGATCAGTGGGGGGCTGAAGCTGCTGGGAGACAGATTCCCTTTGTATACGTTATTACTTTTGCCCTTTGGCGGCTTAAGCTGTATCGCCCAGACCGGAAGCTGTATCCGCAATACAGGGCTTTCTCTCAAGTCCTACATCCTTCATAAAATGGTACTGACAGTGCTTACTGCAGCTTATTATCTGGGATGGTTTCTGTTGTCTCCGGATACTTTTCTGCTTTGATTTTTCCGTCTTCGTTTTCTGTGTCTGCCCTGTTGGATCTGGTATAACAAAAAGACCAGCAACAACAGCACTACCAGAATCCCACAGATCACCAGAAAAACACCGAAATTCACTTCCGGACTTTTTTCGGAAGGCACCGGAGTATTTCCGGCGGCATCGGCCATGGTGATCACGGAACTGCCAGCTTCTGTGATCCGTTCCTCTGCAGCCCGGGAAGCTTCCGCTGCCTCCTGTGCCGCAAGACTTTCCTGTAATGCCTCTTCGGCAGCTTTTTCCTGATCAATAAAAGGCTGTGCAAAGGTGACAGGATCACTCTCTGTGAACAGATCCGCCTGATTGTAACCGCGGACGGTGATCACCGGCTGTTCCCCCTTTGTGAAGGTCACGGAAAATGTGAAGGTATCGGGATAGGTCCCGGCCATAATATCCAGTCCCGGCCAGGGAAGCAGTTCGGTATAAGTCCTGCCTCCATCGGTACTGTAATCGTAATACATCATGGGGCAGTCATAGTCGGCTGCCGTCACTTCCAGAGAGACTTCTCCGGTCTCATAGTCTGCATTCTGCAAAGTCAGCTGGCAGATATCCGGTTCGGTCTTGTCCCGCACAGTGGCAGGCAGAATGGATTGCAGCGAGACTTCCGGAAGAGCGTCTGCCTCTCCACTGTAGTCCACACCAAGACTTGCACTGGATAATCCGAAATATTTTGCAACAGACAAAGCATCCTCCCTGCCGAATTTCTTCCAGTCCTCTTCTGTCTGGCAGTAAGGAGTGTCTCTGCTCTCATCCACATGACAATGCTCGATGATGGCGGAGGGAATGGATCTGGAGGTACTTTCTCTTATAATTCCGTAATAGTCATCACCGTTATCTTTAAGTTTCGTCTTGACTCCCCGTAGAAACAGTCCCATGTCCTGCATCTGCTGCATCTGTTCCCAGCCGAACTGATAACCGTAAGCGTTGTAAGGCTGTACGGAAGAGATCCAGACTTCGGATCCGAACAGATCATGATCCATGGAAGCGTTGTAATGAATACTGAACAGGAAATCCGCATTCCGGTCTGCAGCAAATTGTGCCCGGTCTGCCAGAGACATGGTCACATCATCCGTATGAGTCAGATAGACATCCACATTATCGTATTTTGTCAGTTCCTCGTACATGGCCAGCGCGGTCACCATGGTCATTTTTTTCTCCTGTGCAGGGCCTTCCAGCGTTCCCTCGTTATCACCGCCATGTCCGGGATCAATGACAATGATGACCCTTTCTCCGGTCTCCTGCGCTCTGGGAGCCGCCTGTGCAGGCAGGGAATTTCCATAAAAACAGGCTGCTGCAAGACTGACCGCACAGATCATTGTCCTGACTAACAGCCCTTTTTGCTTTTTCCATACTTTCATTTATCGTATTCCTTTATTTTTAAAAAACCAGCTTTCAGCAGAAAACTGGTTTTTCGTACTCGTTGTTTGGACATGCTTTACATAACGTCCAGATTGTCTTCGGCATCCGCAGCAGTATCTACGTCATCAAGATCCTCATCTACGGGGTGCAGCTCACTGCGGTTGGACTGGATAATGTCACGATACTGGTTCAGATTGCCGATCAGAGCATCGTAATTGGCGCTGGCCTGCTGTGTGGAGGAAGAAATAATATTCTCCAGATGTGCCAGCATATCATCCATGTACTGCATGGCAGCGGATTTGACATTGTTGGCCTCAATAGTGGCATTGTCCAGAATCTCCTGGGCCTGCTTACTGGCCATGGTAACGACCTCGTTGGCCTGGGCGTAAGCCTGCTGCATGATCTCATGCTCGTTGATCAGCTCGTTGGTATGCACGGTAGCCTCGTTGATCAATGCTTCTGCCTTGGCTTTGGCATCGTTTAGGATGGCTTCCTTGTTGCTGATGATCTTCTGGTAGCGCTTGATCTCATCCGGGGTCTTCATACGCAGTTCCCGCAGTAACTCATCAATCTCATCCTTATTCACGATGATTTCGGTACTGGACATGAACTTCGGCTTGCAACCCTCGATGTATTCTTCTATTTCATCAATTAACTGTTCGATTCTGCTGCTCATGAAACTCTCCTTATTTACACATCACTATGCTCTGAAAGCTTTTTCTCGCGATATTTGTCGTAGATCAGTTTCGCCACAAAATCCGGAACACAAGGGGTGATATCTCCATCAAAACTTGCAATCTGCTTGATGGCGGAAGAACTGAGGTAGGCATATTCCAGACTGGTGGTCAAAAATACCGTATCAATTTTGCCATGGGACAACATCCGGTTGGTCTGTGCCATCTGCAGTTCATATTCAAAATCCGTAATGGCGCGTAAGCCCCTTACGATAACATGCAGATCTTTTTCCCTGGCATAATCCACTAAAAGCCCACTGAAACTGTCAATCTGCACATTAGGCAGATCTTTTGTGGCTTCTTCTAGTATCTTAACACGTTCCTCTACAGAAAACAACGGTGTCTTTTCTTTATTGTTCAAAATGCTGACGATCAGAACATCAAATATTTCGGATGCCCGCCTTATGATATCCATATGACCGTTGGTGACGGGATCAAAGCTTCCGGTGTAAACAGCTCTTTTCATAAAAATCATGCCTTTCAGTGTTACTTCTTGCGAAGGAACACATGCTTGTTGGTTTTGTATTTTTTCTCACGGATCACTTCAAACCCTAAGTCTTCCGCATAGGAGAAATCGGTATGCAGAGAGGCTTCTACCAGGATCAGAGTCTCTTCGGAGACATATTTGGCATAGCGCAGCTGCTCTAAGACTCTGCGCTCCTGCTCCTGATCGTAGGGTGGATCCATGAAGATCACATCCACGTGCTTTTCATAGATGCCCGTCAGTCCTGCGCAGGCATCCTGTTTTAATACTATAGCACGGTCTTTCATTTTCGTAAATGCCAGATTGTCCTCGATACATGCCAGGGCTTTCGGCGCATTTTCAATAAAATAGGCTTTTCTGGCACCGCGGCTTAATGCTTCGATGCCGATGCCGCCGCTGCCACTGAAAATATCCACGAACACACAGTCCGGAATATAGGTCTGCAGCATATTAAAAAGGGTTTCCTTGATCCGGTCGGTGGTGGGTCTGGTATCCATTCCTTCCGGAGTCTTAAGGGGCAGACTTCTTGCAGTTCCCGCAATGACTCTCATATGATTACTCTCCGTTTTCTCTATAAATGTTGTATGAATGATTCTGTTTAAAAAGTTACACTCTCACTTTGGTGCCCTTGCTGTCACGTTTGCCGAGTTTCAGATTATTCAGGATGAGCTCCTTGCCCTTATATTCAATGGTGGTCTCTACGGCATTTTTGGTATAATATACGTTTTCCACTACATCCTTGTCAGCCAGTTTCATACCGCGGACACCGATGGCACCTTTCTTTTTCTCGGGGATCTCATCGATGGAGAAGCGCAGGAAAAATCCTCCCCTGGTCTGCAATACGATGTTCCGCTGGTCAGTCAGGGCAGCAACGTTTACAACGCAGTCACCCTCCGCATTCAGTCATTGATGAAGAACTTCCCGAATTTCGAACAGAAAGACATTGCTATCGGAAGCTTCGGACCGACTACAGCTAAGGCCGTAAAAGATGCAGGTCTGCGTCTTGATTTGGAAGCTCCTTCAAGTGTAGCTCCTTCCATGCCAGCAGCGTTGGATATGTTTATCCGCGAACACAACAAATAAAAAATAATTCTGACAAACAAAGCGAAGCAATCCATTTTCTCATTACTTCGCTTTGTTTCATTATATACCCCTCTATGACCGATTCTCTAAAATTAACCCTACCGAAAGTAGAACGACTGAACAGCCGGATTCTGATTGAAAGACTGTTTACAGGAGGCAGCAAATCACTACCTGCTTTTCCGTTGCGTATCGTATACATGCCGGTAGAGGGAGAGAATCTACCTGCAGCCACTATCCTGATTAGCGTACCCAAAAAAAGATTCAAGCGGGCAGTCAAACGCAATCGTGTAAAACGTCAGGTACGTGAGGCCTACCGTAAAAACAAACACATCCTGCTGGATGCGTTAAAAGACTCAGGACGGAAAATTGCCATTGCCTTTATCTGGCTCGACAATGAACTGCATGAATCGGCTGATGTGGAAGCTAAGGGGGGTAAATTGTTGCAACT
>OGKD01001652.1_pt1 | contig 11649 bp, 10 predicted proteins | sample 1572371 | NCBI WGS metagenome assembly OGKD01 (sample SAMEA2582096, study PRJEB24529) | metagenome | biome: Human gut stool | place: China | collected 2011 | reverse complement strand
CCAACCGGGGCGTGACCCTGACGCCGGAGGGCGAGATGCTCTATTCCCGCATCGCATCGGCGGCGGTGCAGATCCAGGAAGCGGAGGAAGAGCTGAGCGCCAGCGCCACGCTGGAACACGGCTCCATCAGTATCAGCGCCACCGAAACGGCGCTGAACATCTATCTCTCGGAAAGGCTGCGGGACTTCCACACCGAGTACCCCGGCATCCGGCTGCGCATCTCGAACCATTCCACCCCGCAGGCGGTGCAGGCCGTGAAAAACGGCGAGGTGGATTTTGCCATCGTGACCACCCCCGCCGAGGTGGAACAGGGCCTGAAGATGGTGGAGTTGAAGCCTTTTTCGGAGGTGCTGGTGGGGGGCAAGACCTTTACCGCACTGGCCAGCCAGAGCCTTTCGCTGAAGGAGCTGGAAAACTACCCCCTCATCTCCCTGAGCGACGAGAGCATGACCCGCAGTTTCTACCGCCAGCTGTTTCTGGATCACGATGCCGTGCTGCGCCCCGATACCGAGGCCGCCACCACCGACCAGATGCTGACACTGGTGAAAAGCGAGCTGGGGCTTGCCTTCCTGCCCGAGCCGATGGCGCGGGAACCGCTGCAGCGGAACGAGGTGGTGCAGATCCATCTGCAGGAGGTCATCCCCTCCCGCTCCATCTGCCTCGTTTACGACCATCACCGCCCGCTGAACACGGCGGCGCGGAAGTTCCAGCAGATGCTGAACAAGACGACGGCACGGCACATCTGAATTTTTATAGCAAAAGGCCCTTGCACGATTTTCTGTGCAAGGGCCTTTGACGTTTCTTTCCCGTTGCAGGGAACGGGCCTGCCCGTTCCGGGACTTTGGAAACAACCGAATTGCGGAACGCATGGATGCGTCCCCTGCAATGTCACCGGAAAGCTTTTATTGCTTTTTCCGCTCCTCCGCACTTTCCCGCAGCTCCCGCTGTTCTTCCTGCAGCTCCTGTTTCAGGGCGCGGTCGATCTCACGGGTCTCCTGACGGATGGCGGTCAGGTCTTTTTCAATGACGGGGTTCTCTTCAAGATCTTCCCGGATGAACATCAGCGCAAAGCTCACCAGCAGAAAACCGCAGGAGATCCAGATGGCCCTGCCGCCCAGCACGGCGGAACTTTTGCTGCCGATGCCGGCCCCGATGGCGAACAGCAGGATGATGCCGAAGTAGCGCAGCATCCGGTCTTTTGCCTGCGGCTCGCGGGTCTTGCGCCAGATGCACAACGCCTCCACGCCGCTGCGCAGGTCGCCGATGCACATGGTGCTGGCAAAGGCGTAGCCGTCCACCTTGCGGAAAGCCTGCACCTGCATGGCGCAGGCAAACGAGACGAAGGCGTTGGCCAGCAGGTTCTGTTCCTGCGGCAGAAAGCCCACGATGAACAGCAGCAGCACTTCGCCCAGCACCACCAGCTGCCGCCAGTGGAGCTTTTGCATTTCCTTAAAGCGCTCCCGCATTTTTTCGGCAGTGAGCACGCCCAGCGCAAAGGCGCACAGCGGCACCAGATAATGCAGCACACGCTCCCAGTTGCCGTCCATGAGGTTGGCGCTCAGCAGCACGATGTTGCCGGTCTGCGCATTGGCGAACACCTTGCCGCGGAACAGATAGGTATAGGCGTCCTGCAGACCGCCGGACAGCGAGAGGAACACGGCGGTCAGAAAGGACTCGGACATTTGTCCGTGATGTTTTGTTTTCATAGATACACCCTCTTTACGCCCCTATTATAATGCATTTTGGGTGCACTGCTGATATCAATTTTACATGCCGGTCATATCACCGGTATGCGCGGCAAAGGAGTGGGCATCATAAAAAGTTCACTTGACTTACAGGATACTCTAAGCTCTATACTGAAATCGCAGAAGCCCCGGTCAGGGCGTTTGCAGAAATGATAAGAAGAGAGTTTAGACTTTTGGAAGAGACATAAAAATGAAAAAAGTTCTGATCCTGTACAAGGACGAAGTCCCCGCCGAGGGCGAGACCACCGAGACCGCTCCCGCCGCTGTCCCCGCTGCCACTGCAACTGCTTCCGCTGTTGTCAGCAGCCCCCTGCAGGGCAAGGCCATTGACCTGAGCGAGGTCAAGGACGGCGAGACTGTGAAAAAGGTCAGCTTCTGATGAAATTTGACCTTGACGGCATCAAAGCAGACGGTTATGATGTAACTACACCCATTGTTGTGACCAACGCAGATGAGTTTACCATTCAGACCGTGGCCGAGGGCGCTGTGGTGCCCGGTGCCGCCCTGCTGAAACTGGAGGCAAATAAAAGGGAGAGCCACCCGGTACAGGGCGGTTCTCCTTTTGGGCGTCTTACAGAATCAAAAACGGAAAAGAGGAAAAACGATGCAAGTCAGTCTCCTGTTGGCAAGGCAGATCATCCAGCTGTTCCTGATCCTGCTCATGGGCTATGCGACCGTAAAGGCCGGATTGCTGAAAGCCAGCGACAGCAAGGTGATCTCAGTGCTCATGGTGTACCTTGTGTGCCCCTGCATGATCCTGAACGCATTTCAGATCGAGGATACACCCGAGATCCGCAAGGGCCTTGTGTATGCCATGATCCTTGCAGCGGCCATGCATGTGGTGTTGCTGGCGGTAACGGCGCTGCTGCGCCGTCCGCTGAAGCTGGACATGGTGGAGCAGGTGAACACCATCTACAGCAACGCCGGTGCACTGGTCATCCCGCTGGTGCAGGCGCTGCTGGGCAGCGAGTACGTCATCTATTCCTGCGCGTTCATCATCGTGCAGACCGTGCTCATCTGGACCCATGGCAACGCCTGCCTGCAGGGCAGCTTTTCCTTTGAGTGGAAAAAACTGCTGGAAAATGTGAACATTCTGGCCATTCTGGCCGGAATGCTGCTGTACTTTCTGCATCTGACCCTGCCGGAGATGCTGCAGAATACCGTCAACAGCATGGGCAGCATGATCGGCCCCATCGGTATGCTGCTGGCCGGCATGGCCATTGCCGAAAGCCCGCTGCGCAAGGTGTTCTGCACAAAGCGCAACTACCTTGTGGTGGTGCTGCGTCTTCTGGTGTGCCCGCTGGTGATCCTGCTTCTGCTGTGGGTGTTCCGCGCACAGACCTATGTGGCCGACGGCAAGAATATCCTGATGACGGTGTATTTGGCAGCCATCACCCCGGCCTGCACCACCATCACTTCCATGGCGCAGCTGTACGACCGGGATGCCGCACATTCCAGCGCGCTCTATGTGCTGACGACTCTGCTGTCCATCGTGACCATGCCGGTGATGATCGGCCTGTTCGATGTGCTGATGTGACCCCCGGTCTGCGGAAGGAGGCGGCGGATTTGACCATACGGGAAACGCTGGAACACCGGCAGGGCTTTACCCCGGCGGAGTGCAGCATTGCGGCCTGTCTTCTGGCGCACGGCAATGTGCTCGACCGCCTTACCATCCGGCAGCTGGCAGAAGAGACCTATTCCGCCAATGCTGCAGTCATCCGGCTGTGCAGACGGGCAGATGACGGCCCTCGTCATGACCTCCGGTCTGCACACGGCAAGGACCACGAAGCCGTAGTAAAGGCGCTTTGCACCGTGCAGAAAAAGCCGATGCCTGCCTAACACGGGCCGCTGGTCTGACGGGATGCGGCTGATCGGCCGGGGAGAACAGCGGGGGGCTTTTCGCAGGCCGGACAGGAATCAACAGCGGGCTGCTGCACGGGCAATGTGCGGCAGCCCGTTTCTGCGCCGGGGCGTTGGCAGTTTCCGGCCCGGCCAACCATCCGCTTTTCACAAAAAACGTTCCCCCTGCTTTATTTTCTCTGTAGAGATGTTCGTTTACCGAATATTGAAATCCGCCTTTTTTCGTGTTAAAATAAAAATAAGTTTTTCACGAAAAGGAGGGTCTGGACTGTATGGAATGGAAGGATTCAAGCGTCACGCTGCCCATCCCAAAACAGAATGAGCTGACCAACCTGATTGCGCAAAATGGCAGAAAACTGGAACTTCCGGCCAAAAAGATCTTTCTGGAGCCGGGAGATAAACTGAAAGGGATCTACTACATCGCGGAGGGCCGCACCCGGCACTATATGATCGCGCCGGACGGGACTGAAAAGCTGCTTTATACACTGTCGGCGGGCTGGTTCTACGGCGAAACGCCCTGTGTTCTGGACGATGCCACCGGCCTGTATTCCAAGACGGAACGAGCCAGTGTGCTCTACCTGATCCCGAACCAGAAGTATGAACAGCTTCTGGCGGAAAGTGATCTGTTCCGCAATGCAATCCTGCTGAGCTATTCCAAAAAGATGCGGATCCTCCGGCAGGAGATCGCCAATCTGTCCTTCACGCCCTGCAAGGACCGGCTGCGTCGGCTGTACTGTTCTACTGCGGATACCAGCCGGGTGATCGACGGCGGGTGGTATGACCTCAAACTGAACTACACCCAGTATGAGATCAGCACCATTGTGGGCGGTGCCCGTGTGACAATCAGCAAACTGATCAATGAACTCTGTGCAGAGGGGTTCATCCGTGTGCTGAACCGCAAGACCCAGATCAGCGTTGCCCAGTACGAAGAGGAGATCCGGAAGGATCAGGTGTGATTTTTTGTGAAAATTCAAACCTGTTGCTGCCTTTGCGGAACGAGCCGGCCTGACTCGTTCCGCTTCTTTTTTGGACAATAAACCTATCTTCCTTGTGTCTTTGTACAGCTTATTTGTGAAAAGTTTGATGCCTTTTTGTCAACATGTTGTGTAACTTCTTCTGTTTTTTATTTTTTTTGTTAAAACTATGTAACATTTTATACAAAGTTTCACGAACGACATCCGTTCTTATTATGTTGAAATCCGCGCGGATTTTTGGTAAATTCGATACAACAAAGTTGATTTTTGCCACACCGCATCGTTTGGGAGGACACCGTATGGATCAGCATATTTATGATGAGTACCTCGCCATTCTGCGCGAGGAGATCGTGCCGGCGCTCGGCTGCACAGAGCCGATCGCAATTGCTTATGCGGCTGCAAAGGCACGAAGCGTTCTCGGTGCGCTGCCGGAACACATCCATGTCAGCTGCAGTGGCAATATCATCAAAAATGTCAAAGCCGTCATCGTGCCCACCACCGGCAACATGAAGGGCATCGAGACCAGCGCCGTGCTGGGGGCTGTGGGCGGCGACCCGGACAAAAAACTGGAAGTTCTCACCGATGTGACGCCGGAAGATCTGGCGCTGACCCGTGAACTGCTGCGCAAAAAGATCTGCACCGTTTCGCTGCTAGAAGGCGTTTCCAACCTTCAGATCATCGTTGAGATGACAGCAGGAAACGATTCGTCGCTGGTCGAGATCGCGTTTTCCCACACCAATATCGTGCGCATCGAGCATAACGGCGAGGTGATCCTGCAAAAGGGTATGAGCGTGCAGAGCGCCACTGAGACCGACCGCAGCCTGCTGAATCTGCGCGATATCTACGACTTTGCCAACTGTGTGGAGATCGATCAGGTGGCAAAGCTGATGGAAGATCAGGTCAGCTGCAACATGGCCATTGCGCAGGAGGGCCTTTCCAACAAATACGGTGCCAATGTCGGCTCCACCATTCTGGAACATTATGGAAATGATGTGCGCAACATGGCGTGCGCCCTGCCCGCCGCCGGCAGCGATGCCCGGATGAACGGCTGTGTGCTGCCGGTCATGATCAACTCCGGCAGCGGCAATCAGGGCATGACGGTCAGCCTGCCGGTGCAGGTGTTCGCGGATGCCCTCTGCGTCAGCCAGGAAAAGAAGATCCGGGCGCTGGTGCTCAGCAATCTGATCGCCATCTACCAGAAAAACGAGCTGGGCAAGCTCAGCGCATACTGCGGCGCTGTTTCGGCGGCTGTCGGTGCAGGCGCTGCCATTGCGTACCTGAACAACGCCGGGTTCGATGTCATTGAAGAGACCATCGTCAACACGCTTGGCAATGTGTCCGGCATCGTCTGCGACGGCGCAAAGGCCTCCTGCGCTGCCAAAATTGCCTCCTCTGTGGATGCTGCCATTCTGGCGTATCATATGGCAAGCGAACGGCGCGGGTTCCACAGCGGCGAAGGTCTGGTGAAGGAAGACGCCGAAAAAACGCTGAAAAGCTACGGCCGCATGGGCAGGGAAGGGATGCGTGCCACCGATATCGAGATCCTGCGTATCATGCTGGAAAACTGATCTTATTTATGGCAACCGGGGCGTGGAAGCCCTTTGCAAGATAGTACCACAACATCATAAGTTGAAAGCGAGGAATTTATCATGATGAATCTCCAAGGTTCCTGGGTCGCAATGCCTACTCCGTTTACCGAGGACAATCAGGTCGATATCGAAGGCTTCAAGCTGCTGATCGCCCGTCAGATCAAGTACGGCACCAGCCAGCTGTTCATTCTCGGCTCTGCAGGTGAGGTCACGCTGCTGTCTCTCGAGGAGAAGAAGTTGATCGTCCGGTCTGTCATCGCTTACATGAAGGACCGCGCTGCCCGCGGCCTGAAGGTCGTTCCCGTTTTCTTCAGTGCAGCTTCGCTGACCACCGAGGCCAGCGTCGAGTTCGCACAGTTCTGCGAGGCTGAGGGTGCCGACGGCGTTGTGTTTACCGTTCCGCCTTATGTGCTGATCACCCAGCATGCCGCAAAGACCCATCTGGATACCTGCATGGGCAGCGTCAGCATCCCCTGCGGTATCTACAACAACCCCAGCCGTCTGGGCGTTCAGGTGCTGCCCGAGACCATCCAGTACCTGTCGGAGAAGCACCCCAACTTTGTGGTCGATAAGGAAGCTCTGCCCAGCGTCGAGCAGCTGGTGCAGGTGCAGCGCCTGTGCGGCGGCAAGGTCAAGATCATGTGCTGCGACTACCCGCACTACTCCATCGTCATCCCGACGCTGGCCATCGGCGGCACCGGCACGGCAAACATCGGCGGCAATATCATCCCCGAAGAGGCTGCAAAGTATTCCCGCCCCTGGACCGATATGCAGATCATTGAGGAATGCCGCAGCGAATATTTCAAGTGGTTCCCGCTGCTGCAGGAGCTGTACACCTTCTCCAACCCCATCGTCATCAAGGCGGCTCTGAACCTGCTGGGTCTGCCCGGAGGCCACCTGCGCAAGCCCTATGAGGACTACTCCGGTGCAAAGCTGGAGCACCTGAAGGAAACCCTGACCCAGATGGGCGTCATTGAGAAGTATCACATCAGCAACGACCACATCGAGGTCTGATCCGATACACACTGCAAACCACACGAAAGGGGTACGATCATGGCTGAAAAAGTGATCATCATCGGCGGCACAGCGGCCGGTCTGAGCGCCGCTTCCAAGGCGAAGCGGGTCGATCCCTCGCTGGAGATCACCGTATTCGAGCGCTCCGGCTACATCAGCTACGGTGCCTGCGGCCTGCCTTACTTTGTGGGCGGTCTCATCGGGCAGCCGGACGATCTGGTAAGCCTGAATGTGGATCAGATGACCCACAAACGAGGGATCCCCACCTTCATCCACCACGAGGTGACCCGAATCGACCGCGCAGCCCGGACGGTCTCGGTCCGGGATCTGGACAGCGGCAAGAGCTGGGAACAGCCTTACGACAAGCTGGTGATCGCCACCGGTGCCCGTGCCATTGTGCCGACACTCCCCGGCGTAGATGCAGATGGCGTTTATACGCTTCGTACCGTAGAGGACGGCATTCGGCTGAAAAGCACGGTCCAGTCCGGCCCGCACAGGAAGGCTGCCGTCATCGGCGGCGGCTTCATCGGGCTGGAAATGGCAGAGGAGCTGACCAACAGCGGCGTGGAGGTGCATCTGTTCGAGATGATGCCCCGGCTGCTGCCGTTTCTGGACGAAAGCTTCTCGGCTGCCGTGCTGGAGGTGCTGACCCGTCACGGTGTCCATGTCCATCTTGGCACCGGGGTGGAAGCCCTGCAGACCGAAAACGGACATGTCTGCGGTGTCCGGACCAGCGACGGCACCGGGACGGCTGTGGACTATGCGCTGCTGAGCATCGGTGTTCTGCCCGCCAGTGAGCTGGCGCGGGATGCCGGGCTGGAGCTTGGCCTGAAGGGCGGTATCGTTGTGGACGACGAGATGCGGACCAGCGACCCGCACATCTGGGCATGCGGCGACTGCGTTCAGATGAAAAACCGCATCACCGGCGGTGCGGCCTATGTTCCGCTGGGAACGACCGCCAACAAGCAGGGCCGCATCGCAGGCGGAAATCTTGCCGGAGAACACGAGACCTTTAAAGGCGTTCTCGGCTCGATGGTCACAAAGGTCTTTGAACTGTACATTTCCGCTACGGGCCTGTCGGCAGAGCAGGCGAAGGCTGCCGGATATGAGGCGGCTTCGTCCATCATCACAAAAGGGGACCGCGCCTCTTATTACCCCGGCAGCCAGAACAACACCATCTGCCTGATCCTTGACCAGAAGACCGGCCGTCTGCTGGGCGCGCAGGCCATCGGCAGCGAGTCGGTGGCAGGCCGCATCAATGTGTTTGCAACGGCGATCACATGCGGTATGACCGTGGTACAGATCAACGAACTGGATCTTGTATACGCACCGCCGGTGGCACCTGTCTATGATCCCATCCTCATCGCGGCCAGTCAGGCCATGAAAAAGGTCGGGGGGTAATGCAGATGCCGGAACTGTATGAGGTCACGGTCAACAGCGGAGAAGATATCCTCCGCACGATCTCGGATTTTGTAACGGCACACGGCTGGCAGAACGTGATGATCCCGGCTGCGATCGGCTCGGTGATCGGTATGGAGTTTACCACCCCCATCCGGAACGAACTGCCGCTGCACACCAGTGTAACGCCGTTTCACAACGCGGCAGAGCTGCTCTCCTTTACCGGAGAGATCATGACGCGGGACTGTGCCGACCCTGCTCTGCTGGAAGTTTACCCCGACAAGGTAAGCCCGCTGATCATCCACATCCATGCCAGCTGTGCTGCAGCCGGAGGGCATGTGGCAGGCGGAGGTCTGCGCGCCGGAAAGGCTTTCCGCTCGGTGCGTGTGTTCCTTGTCCCGCTGGAGGGCACGCCCTCCTGACCGCAGCACACCCTGCTGCTGCTCCGTAATGCTGCCCGGATAAAGTGGATTCGGCCGCTTTGTCTCTGGATAAAACCTGTCAGTAAAGGAGAGAAACTTTATGGAAGCCACAACAACCAAAAAGAAGTTCCAATTTCCCGATGTGTATGCGTTGATCTTCATTCTGTGCTGTCTGGCAATGGTTCTGACCTGGATCGTTCCCGCCGGTACGTTTGAGCGCGTGACCGAAGGCAGCCTGACCAAGGTCGTGGCCGGTACGTTCCAGTATGTCGATCCGGCCCGTCAGACGCCCTGGGATATGCTTCAGGCGATCTATCAGGGCTTCATCAACAGCTCTGGTACCATCTTCCTGATCTTCTTTTGCGGCGCATCGGTCGCTATGGTGGAAGAGAGCCATGCCCTGTCCGACTTTTTCACATGGCTGGCACGCAAGCTGAAGGGCAAGGAAATGTTCGCCATTGCTCTGCTGATGTATGGTCTGGGCCTTGGCAATGCTGCCGGTGCCTTTGCCAATATCGGCGTTGCCCTGATGCCCATCGGCATCGTGATGGCAAGCTCCATCGGCGGTGATGCCTTCCTCGCGTTCCTGATCATCTACTACGGCCTGCAGAGCGGCTTCTCCATCGGTTTTGCAAACCCCAGCATCCTGGGCGTTGCACAGACCATGGCCGAGATCCCCATCTTCTCCGGCACCAATGTGCGTGTGGTCTGCTGCCTGGCAAATATCACCTTCCTGTACATCGTTGCCATGCTGTACTACCGCAAGATCCGCAAGGACCCCACCAAGAGCCTGAACTACGGTTCCGAGTTCCGCAGCTCCTTTGAGATCTCCGCCGAGGCGGACCACACCATGACCAAGCGTCAGGTCGCAACCGTTGTTGTGTTCCTGCTGGGCGTCATCCTCTGCGTTGCCCTGACCATTTCCTGCAAGTGGAACGCACAGAAGATCGCCTCCTACTTCTTCGGTATGATGATCGTTACCGGTCTGGTGTCCGGCTTCACCATGAACGAGATCGCCGACAAGTTCATTAAGGGCTGCAAGCCCATGATCTATGCTTCCTTCATCACCGGTCTGGCAAGCGCCATCGCTGTGATCCTGCGTCAGGGTCAGGTGCTGGATACCATCGTTTATGTCCTGAGCATCCCGCTGAACAAGGTGGGTGCTGTTGCGGGCGCTGGCCTGATGGTCGTGGTCAACGTCATCGTCAACATCTTCATCCCCTCCGGCTCCGGTCAGGCAGCGGTCATGATCCCGCTGATGACCCCCATCGCAGACCTGGTCGGGATTACCCGTCAGGTCGCTGTTCAGGCCTTCCAGTTCGGCGATGGTCTGTGCAACCTGCTGACCCCGCTGAACGGACCCATGATGGGCTGTCTGGCAATGGTCGGCATCAGCTTCCCCAAGTATATCAAGTGGGCATTCAAGTACCTGATGATGAACATCGGTGCCGCCATCGTGATCACCATGGTGCTGCAGGCTGTGGGCTGGACCGGTTTCTGATCGGGATGGCCGCACTCTTAACCGCATGACGGAGGTATGATATTATGGTAGATGTCAGAAAGAAAGTGGAGGAGATCACGCCGGAGATCACACGGATGCGTGTTCATATCCACGAGAATCCTGAGCTGGGCCTGCAGGAGTACAACACCTGCGCTCTGCTGGAAGACTATGTAAAGAAAAATGTCAGATACGACCGTCTCAAGCGGGTAGGCGAGACCGGACTGTTCTTTGAACTGAAGGGCACCAAACCCGGCAATGGCCCGACCATCGTGTTCCGCGGCGACATCGACGCTCTGCCCATTCAGGAAGATGCGAGCATGTCTCCCCGCAGCAAAGTGCCCGGTGTCATGCACGCCTGCGGCCATGACGTCCATGGTACGATCAATGTGGGTGCCGCAAAGATCCTGAGTGAGATGAAGGACCAGTTCTCCGGCTCCATCTATTTCTTCATCCAGCCGGCGGAAGAGATCATGAAAGGTGCGAAGCTGTTCCTGAACGACCCGGATATCGATTTTGACAAGATCGATGCCGTTGCTGCACTGCATATTTCTGCAGAGCTGGACGCCGGGACCATCGGCGTGCGCTATGGTGCGATCCTTGCCAGTGCAGACGAGATCCACATCCGCATCAACGGCAAGGGCGGCCATGGTGCCCACTGCCACACGCTGCGCGACCCCATCGTTGCGGCAGCGGCGGTGGTCAACGCCCTGCAGACGCTTGTCTCCCGCGAGACGAACCCGGCCAATGCGGTGGTCATTTCCATCTGCACCATCCACGCCGGAAATGCCCATAATATCGTGCCGGACACCGTTGAAATGACCGGCACGGTCCGCACGCTGGACCCCGCCGACCGCGACCGCATGGAAGCAAGCGTCAAGCGCGTGGCGGCCTCGGTGGCGGAGGCCTACCGCTGCACGGCCGATGTGGAGTATCTCCGCGGCGCACCGCCGTTTATCTGTGAGGACGAGTGGGTGGACCGTGCTCTGCGCGTCGGCAAAAAAGTTCTGGGAGAGGAAAACACCAAGATCATGCCGTATGCAGCCATGGGTGCCGAAGACTTTGCCTTCATCAAGGAAAAGAAGCCCGGCATCTTCGTCCGGCTGGGTGCCCGTACCCCGGGCGGCCCTTACGGCTCGGCCCATTCGC
>OGKD01001629.1_pt1 | contig 11766 bp, 10 predicted proteins | sample 1572371 | NCBI WGS metagenome assembly OGKD01 (sample SAMEA2582096, study PRJEB24529) | metagenome | biome: Human gut stool | place: China | collected 2011 | reverse complement strand
TTTTAGGATCACAATGCTTGATCAAACATCACAACAGCCTCACTTGGCAGCTTTGGCTCCGGTATAGTTTCCACGTTGGCACCGTTCATGGCGCTGCCGTCCTGCAGGCTGGCGGTGGTGATACGCAGGGTGGCGTTGTACTGCCCGGCCTCCAAGGGGCGGGTCAGGGTGATCTCCTCGATCATCTGTCCCGGCGGCACCTGCTTGCTGGTGTACAGCACCTCGTCCGTGTCGGACAGGACCAGCTCAAACGTGAAGTAGCAGGGGTTGCCCTCCGGGTTGAGCAGCGCCACCTGTACGGTTTGCTGGTTGGCCGGCAGGCTGATAGACGGATAGCCGGGAATCTTGATGCCGACTGTCTCGCCGCTGTCGGCGGATTTGTCCGGCAGCTGGTCGCCCGACCATGCGCTGGTGCCCTGCTCTAAATCCGGGGTGAAGGTGTCCTGCTGTTGGCTGCGGGAAAGCTTCATGCCCGCCAGTACCGCTGTCACAATGATCACCACCGCCGCGATAATGCCGATTACAATGTGTTTTTTCTGCAGCACGATGCCGCCCTGTTCCTTTTCGCGGAAACGCGCACTACATCTGGGACGAATAGACATTGCATAATCATACTGACCGGTTCTAAAACAAAAAACGCCCGCACAGCGCATTTTTGCGTTGTGCGGGTTGTGCAATATTTTAGTTGTTTCGTCCCAAAATTACGTCAAGGTGCGTAAAGCCGCCTTCCGGGGGTTCACTTTTTATTACACGGGAAAAGACGGTTCGGCTTCACCCTCCACCGGCAGCACCAGGCGGGAGCAATACCGTTTGGTTTCGATTTCGCGCCCGGTGTAGGGCGCAACAATGCCCAGCACACGCGGGTCCCCGGCGGGTGTCAGACCGCGCTCTTTCACTTCGCGGCCCAGACGCAAAAATGCCTCGTCCGCGCCCTCGTAGCTGCCGTAATACAGCACCGACAGGGCGCGGCAGGCCGGCAGAGTCACAGCCTCCTTGGGGGCTTTTTCGGGGCGCACGGGCACGCACACCCAAAACGGATACGGCTCGTCCGTGATATAGCCGTTCAAAAAATCCTGCCGCTGCGAGACGGTAAAAATCGGCTCGTCAGACAGGCGATACCCCCGCCGCACACACTCGCCGTAAAAATCATACATGGCGTTGTACTTTTCGGCAATGGTGTGTCCCTCGCACAGGCGGCGGCAGCAGGTCACGGCGGGCAGCGTAAGCACCTGCACCGATATGCCCGTATCCGTGCCCGCGCGCAGACGCAGCTCCTCGACCCCGCGCGCAACCTCGTGCAGGTGTTCCTCCAGTGCGGCCAGCAAAACAGCCGTCTCGCCGCCGCTGGCAAAGTAGGCGGCTATATCCTCGGTGCCAAGGCCCATGGTTTTCAGCTTTTCGATCTGCAAAATGCGGGCCACGTTGTGGTTGTCGTAATAGCGGCGTCCGCTGTCCGGCGCGGTGTAGGCGGGCGTCAGCAGACCCTTTTCCTCTAAGCGCAGCAGCGTGCTGCGGGACAGGCTGCAGGCGCGGGCGGCCTCGGTAATTTGAAACAGCTTTTTCGCATCTTCCGGCATGGCGCAAATCTCCTCAAAAAAAGTGCTTGCTTCGTTCAGGGGTGGACGGGTTATACTGTCATTATACGAGATACAGCGCCGTTGTCAAGACCTGCGCGGCGCAAGGAAGTGGGGGTTCAATACCTTGACGCGGTGGAAACGGATTTTGTGTGCTGCGCTGTGCCTGTGCGTACTGTGCGGCATTGCGGTGGTGGGCGCTGCGGCGGCGAGCCAGAGTTTCGACTTTTCGCTGAAGATTGCCTCTGCCGCGAACTGTCGTTCCTACGGCGGCAATAACATCAGCACCTTCAACCCCCAGAATGCGAACAAGGATCGGGGCAGCTATGAAGGCGGTACAGTCGAGGTCACCAACAACGGCACTTCCTCAACCATACATCTGAAAGAGCGGAAAAACTTCAAAAACGCCTACTATCTTCTGCTGCCCTTTACGATGACCGTAGAGGTTCCGGCGTACACCTGCTATAAGGTTACACTCTCTTACGATATCAAGCTGCAGCGCAATGCCAAAGGCGAAAGCTGGTATGTGATGGAATGGACCGACAATACCGACGGTGCCGCCTACAAACGAACCTATTCTGCCAATAACGCCGATGCAAGCGGCGGAATCTGCCGCCTTCACAGCAGCGCAAAAAGTGCCTGCACAGGCAGCGGCACGGTGGAGCTTACCTTTGACAACCTAAACAGCTCCGCACAAAAAAGCATGACCCGCGAGTACGCCATTTTTGTGGGCAACAGTCAGTCCAATTCGTTGCTTACATCCTACCACCACCAACTGGAAACCACCTTTACCCTCTCGAAAAAAAGCTGTACCACGACCAAGACCGTGCGGCTTAACGCCAACGGCGGCAAGGTCAGCCCGGCAAGCAAGGTGGTGACCTGCGGCAAAACCTACGGCACACTGCCCACGCCCACCCGCACAGGCTACGACTTTGACGGCTGGTATACACGGCAAAGCAGCGGCATCAAGGTGGACAAAAACACCTCCGTCGGCACAAATCCGCCCACCACACTGTATGCCCACTGGAAAGGCAAGACCTATACGGTATCCTTGGATGCCAACGGCGGCACGGTCGGCATGAAAAGCAGAACGGCAACCTATGGCAGCGAATACCCTGCCCTGCCCGCCCCCACACGCACAGGGTACAGCTTTGACGGCTGGTATACCCAAAAAACCGGCGGCACCAAGGTGGACGATAACACCACAGTTACCACCGCCGCCAACCATACCCTGTACGCGCATTGGCATTTGACCCCGGCCCTGGCCCCCTACGATGTCAAATTGGAGATGGATGCGACCGGCGTCTATGGCGAGCACATTTATCGCCATGTGAGTTACAGTTCAACCGACGATCACACCAAGGAAACAACCTGGTATGCCTGTGATGAAAACGGCAACAACGGAACCCTGCTCACCGATGAAAACGGAAAGCCCACCTCCCCCAAAACCCCCACCGCAGGGGTGCATTACTATTACGTGCTGGTCACGGCCACACGCAAGGACAACGGCCTGCAAGCCAACACAAAAAGCAATGTAGTCTGTGTAACGGTGACAAAAGCCACCCCGACAATCAGCACAAAGCCAACGGCTGCCACGCTGGACCTGGCTGTAGGCGACACCCTGGATGCCAGCGCCCTGACCGGCGGCATTGCCAAAAACAACAACGCCCGCCCCTCAGTCACCGTGGCAGGCCGCTTTGTGTGGAAAGACGCCACGGTCAAGCCCCCTCTCGGCGGAGGACGCTATGCCGTTGTTTTTCAGCCGGACGACACCCATAACTACGAAAAGGCCGAAACCACGGTGTATGTCAACGTGACCTGCAGCCACAGATTCGGCGATTGGAACGCCGGAAGGCGCACCTGTGCAGTCTGCGGCGAGGTAGAAACACGCACCAACACCGTCACCGTCACATGGGGCGAGCTGGTCTACACCTACACCGACGGGGCGTGGAACCCCGCCACACACGATTATGACATCGGCGGCGGCTGGGCACCGAACCGCAAAAACGGCGATGTCATCACCGTGCAGAATGAGGGCGCAAACGAAGTCCGCGTGAAGTTCCAATACACACGAACCGACACGGCAATCGGCGGCAGCTTTGCCGACAGCGACGGAGACACCGTCAGCCTGATTGCCCTGCCGATAAGCAGGACAAAAACCGTGCGGCTGTGCCTGACAGGCCGCCCCGGCAAGGCACTGAACAACGCAAAAATCGGGTCGGTAACGGTCCGACTGGAAGGGGGCTATTGATGGAAAACACAGACAAGAACCGCAAAAAGCGGTGGCTGCTGCTCGTGCTTCTTCTGCTGCTGTTGCTGCTTGGTGTGCTGTTTTTCCGCAAAAAGCCGCAAACGGACCCCGCCCCCGCGCCGGAATCCTCGGTATCGACGTCCTCCGGCGGCGGCACGGTGTCGCTGACCTATTCCGATGCGGCAAGTATCGACTTAACCGCCGGGCAGGTCACGCTGCTGTTTGCCAACCCCGAAAAGTCCGGCTGGGACGCCACGGTCTGCCTGGTCGTCGGGGAGCGTGAGGCGGCACGATCCGACCTGCTGGCCCCCGGCGAGCAGGTCACCCAGCTGCCGCTTTTGGACGGTGCCGAAAAAGACCTGACGGCAGGCAGCTGCAGCGGCACGCTGAAGGTATCGTTCTACCACCCGCAAACCGGCGCCAAGGCTATGCTGGACGCCGAAATTCCCGTAACCGTCACCGTAACGGGCTGACCCCCGCACGGACGACATAGGGCAATGCCCGTACAATTTTTCAGGAAGGATGAAAAACAATGATGAAGAAAAAAACAGCTCTGGTACTTACCCTTGCCATGGTGTTCTCTCTGGCACCCCTGTCTGCCTACGCGGAAACGATCACCACAGGCGGCGGCACAGCCAGCCACGATGTAAAGGCAACCTATAGGGCAGATTCGTCCGGCGGCGCGGGCGGCCCGGTGTACAGCGTGGACATCACCTGGGGCGATATGGCGTTTACCTATACGGCGGAAGCCGGTATTTGGGACCCTTCCACCCACAAAACCACCGACGCCTAAGGCGGTGTCTGGAAGGTAGACAATGATGGCGGCAACACGATCACCGTGACCAACCACTCCAACACGGGCGTTACGGCAGCGTTCAGCTATGCGGCAGCCTCCGGCTTTGAGGGCATCAGCGGCAGCTTCGACAACGCATCGCTCAATCTGGAAACCGCCGTCGGCACGACTGTGGAGGCAGCCCCCAAGGCCACGGCCTCACTGTCTCTGAACGGCGCATTGGGCAGCACCACCGCCGACAACACCAAAATCGGCACCATCACCGTGACGCTGAACTGAGCACCGCATTCCTGCGACGGATGTCCCGGACTGCCGCCCCTTGGCCCCCATACACCCTCTTGCCTGTTGCATGTGTAGGGGCGACCCTTGGTCGCCCGCCGACTCGGCGCAGCAACGCATTTCCCGGGACAGTTTTCTTGCAAAACAAACGGGCACGGGCGAGCAATGCTCGCCCCTACAATGCACTCTTTCAAAACGCAAAAAGGGATGCCGCATTCGCGGCATCCCTTTGCTTGTAGAAAAAGCCTGTTACCGGAAGATTTGTAGGGATGGGTCTTGACCCATCCGCACATCTGGCCGCGCGCAGCGCATAAAATCGCGCCGAATGGCGCGCGGTTTTCTCGTCGCGTCGTGCTTTTGGCGAGGCAGCACGGAACGGTCAAGACCGTTCCCTACAAATCTACCGAAAGTTTGCAATATTCCCATTAAGTTTTTCGACAGTCCGGGGGCGGCCAATGGCCGCCCCTACCTATTTAATATAGGCAGGACAGGCTCAGCGGGTAGCCTGTGCGGATTTCTGCCGGGCACTTTTGCGGTACTCATTGGGTCTGGTGCCTTCGACCTTGCGGAAGCATTTGGAAAAATAGGCCAAAGAGCCGAAGCCGATCTGCTCGGCGATCTGGGTCAGGCTGAAATCGGTGCTGGTAAGCAGCGCTTTGGCCTCGGTAATGCGGCGCTTCATCAGGTAGTCGATGGGGGAGACCTTATACTCGTTCTTGAACGAGTGGGACAGGTAATATTTGTTTACGTGGGCAATCTCCGCCAGCTTGTCCAGGGTAATGCTTTCACTGTAATTTTCATCGATATATCGTTTTGCAGTGGCACATTCCTTGCTCTCGGCGGGCGGCGCGGTGAGACGCAGCGAAACCGACGCCATACGCACGATCCTGACAAGCAGCACTTCGGTCAGGTCCTGGCAGACCATCTCGCAGCCGTCCTCCCGCGCGTCGATTTCCCGCAGCAGCAGCTGCATCAGGCTCAGCAGCTCCTCCCGCTGGGGACCGCATTTCAGCATCGTGTAGCCGTGGTCCTTCTGGTCAAACAAAATTTCAATGCCCTCGATGCCCAGCACAATATATTCCAGCGGGTTTGCCCGGTAGCTCAACTCGGTATGCAGGGTGCGGGGATTCACAATGACCATGTCGTCCGGGGCAACGTCCAACATTTTGCCCTCGACGTTGAACTGACCGCGTCCATCCACGCAGTAGAACACTTCGGTGCAGGAGTGGGTATGCGGCACCGAGTTCCAGTCGCCGCCGAAGCGGCTCTTGCTCACGTACATCAGGCGGATGGCCTCCCGCGGGGGAACGTCCATATTGAATTCATACCGTGTGTTCATAGGCGGTGCGCCTCCGAATGACAAAATATATACAAAAAATCCAAAGTATGCGGAGCAATATCGTTACACAATTAAGCAAGAACGGAAAAGTAAAAAGCCGTGGGCCGTTTCCGGTTCCGTCCCTATTATATACGCATTTGGGGCGCATGGCAAGAGCTTTCCATAAAAAATCACGATGTAAAACAGAATATCGGCACGTTTCGCTGCAAACAGGCCCAAAGCCAGCAAGCTGCACAAAGAAAAATCTTACTTTTTGTGCAGCTTTTTCTTTATTTTCTGATGTTGCCGCCGACATTCGAAAACAAAGCAAGATAGTACAAATGCGCAACAATATACCTACTGTTCAAAGAGGGCAGAAACAAGTATGATGATGTCAATGAAACGATGCCTGCCGTGGCAGACAAAGCGGACAGAGAAGGGATTATGAAGATGGAGCAGACCGGAAGATTGACACTTCCCACAGACGCAGATGTGGTTGCGGAGACCCTGCGGCTGAAGAATCTGTTGGGCGCGGATGCCCTGCGCGACTGCGACGGCACCGAAATGCCGAAGGAGCTGCTGACGGACCCCGCCAAAAAGTACGCTACCTATTATACGACCCGCAAGGACAACGCCTGGGCGGAAGCAAACCCCGACGAGGTCCAGCAGGAGTATCTTATCAGTGACCGCCATACGGCGCGCGGCACGACGCTGCGCATTCATCTGATGGACGGCTTCCACACCCAGCAGCTCAAGGTCAACACGCTGGATGACCCCAAGCGCTGGTGGGAGGTCATTGACCGCACGACGGGCGAGGTCGTCCCCACCGACAAATGGTTCTTCGACGAGCCGACGGGCGAGGTCGAGATCGAAACCGTCCCCTATCACGAGTACACCGTCAGCTTTCTGGCGTTCCTGATCTGGGACCCCGTACACATGTACAACTTCCTGACCAACGACTGGAAGGATACGCCCCACCAGCTGACCTACGATGTGCGCCAGCCCAAGACGCAGGCCTATGTAAAAGAAAAGCTGCGCCGCTGGTGCGAGGCCAACCCCCACATTGATGTGGTGCGGTTCACGACCTTCTTTCACCAGTTCACGCTGACCTTTGACGACCAGAAGCGCGAGAAATTCGTCGAATGGTTCGGCTACAGCGCCAGCGTCAGCCCCTACATTCTGGAAAAATTTGAAAAGTGGGCAGGGTACAAGTTCCGCCCCGAGTTCATTGTGGATCAGGGCTACCACAACACGATGTTCCGCGTGCCGAGCAAGGAGTTCCGCGACTTCATCGAGTTCCAGCAGCAGGAGGTTTGCGCTCTTGCCAAAGAGATGGTCGACATCGTCCACTCCTACGGCAAGGAAGCGATGATGTTCCTCGGCGATCACTGGATCGGCACCGAGCCCTACGGCAAGTATTTTGCCTCCATCGGGCTGGACGCCGTGGTCGGCTCCGTCGGCAGCGGCGTTACGCTGCGGATGATCTCCGACATCAAGGGTGTCAAGTACACCGAAGGCCGTCTGCTGCCCTACTTCTTCCCCGATGTGTTCACCGAGGGCGGCGACCCCATCGGTGAGGCCCGCACCAACTGGATGAAGGCCCGCCGCGCGATTCTGCGCAGCCCGCTGGACCGCATCGGCTACGGCGGCTACTTAAAACTCGCCAGCAATTGGCCCGGCTTTATCGACGAGATTCAAAACGTGGTCGGCGAGTTCCGCCAGATCCACGAAAATATGCAGGGCACAAAGTCCTACGTGGCCCCGTTCAAGGTGGCCATCCTCAACTGCTGGGGCGGCCTGCGCAAGTGGATGAGCAATCAGGTGCATCACTCCATTTACCACCGTGAGACCTACTCGGCCGAGGGTGTTCTCGAATGCCTGAGCGGCATGCCGTTTGACGTGGAGTTCATCGACTTCGATGACATTCGCAGCGGCATTCCCAAGGACATCGGCGTCATCATCAACGTCGGCGATGCGTACACAGCCTTCAGCGGTGCCGAGAACTGGATCGACGAAAAGGTCGTGACCGCCATCCGCAAATTTGTGGACGAGGGCGGCGGCTTCATCGGCGTGGGCGAGCCCACCGCCTGCCAGCATCAGGGGCGTTACTTCCAGCTGTCCGACGTGATGGGCGTGGACCGCGAGATGGGCTTCTCGTTAAGCACCGACAAATACAACACCTGCGACCCGCACCACTTTATCCTGGAGGATATTGACACCGCCGTTGATTTCGGCGAGGGCACGAGCCGCATCTACGCGCAGGGCAAGCACTATCAGATCCTGGCGCAGGACGGCGAGTACAGCCAGTTGGTCGTCAACGAGTACGGCAAGGGCCACAGCGTCTACTTTGCCGGGCTGCCCTACTCCCCGCAGAACTGCCGCATTTTGCTGCGCGCCATCTACTACGCCGCCGGTATGCCGGAGGAGATGAAGCACTACTACGTGACCAACGTCGATACCGAGGTCACGGTCTTCCCCGAAACGAAGCGCATCGCGGTCATCAACAACGCAGATGCCGAGGAAAAGACAGACCTGTACATCAAGGGGCATCTGATCGACAGCCTGACGCTGGCCCCGCGCGAGATGCGCTGGGTAGACGATGCCGAATAACACCCGATAATTTATGCCCCGCCGTGGACATACGTTATACAGCCAAAGAATGGAGAAACATTTTTAAGGAGGAAACCCCCATGAAAAAGAAGAATGCAGCAGCCCTTATGGCGGCAGCTATGGCAGCATCCCTGCTGGTCGGCTGCGGCGGCGGTGCCGCTTCCAGCAGCGCAGCTGCCTCTACCGCCGAGAGCACCCCTGCCGAATCCACCGCAGAATCCACTGCCGCTGACACCACCGCTGACGGCGACGAGACCCTGACCGTATGGGCCTGGGACCCCAACTTCAACATCTACGCCCTGAAGCAGGCGGAGGCCATCTACCAGAAGGACCACCCCAACTTCAAGCTGAACATTGAAGAAAACGTCTACAGCGACATCGAGACCAAGCTCATCACCGCTGCCACCAGCGAGGATTACAGCACCCTGCCTGATCTTTTCCTGATGCAGGACTACTCCTACCACAAGATGGTCGCCAACTTCCCCGGTATCTACACCGACCTGACCGACTCCGGCTTGGATTGGGACAAGTTCTCCGGCGGCAAGCTGGCTGATTCTACCGTCGATGGCCACCACTACGGTCTGCCCTTCGACAACGGCGCTTCCGTCATGGCGGTTCGTTCCGATATGATCGAGAATGCCGGTCTGACCGTCGACGACTTCAAGGATCTGACCTGGAGCGAGTTCGAGGAGAAGGCGCAGAAGGTCGTGGACGCCAACGGCGTGCCGATGCTGACCTCCTCCGGCGGTTCCGAGCTGATCATCGAGATGATGCAGTCTGCCGGTGCCTCCCCCGTGGTGGACGGCGAGGTCAAGATCGCCGACAATGCCGCGCTGAAAGAGTCCCTGACCGTCTACAAGGACATGGTCGACAAGGGCATTCTGGCCGAGTACACCGACTGGGACCAGTACATTGCTTCCATGAATGACGGCAAGGCTGTCGGCGTCATCAACGGCTGCTGGATCATGTCCAGCGTGCAGGCTGCCGCGGATCAGTCCGGCAAGTGGGCTATCGTGAATATGCCCAAGCTGGACGGTATCGACGGTGCCACCAACTACGCAAACTGCGGCGGCGCAAGCTGGGCCGTTTCCTCCAACTGCAAGAACACCGAGCTGGCCTTCGACTTCCTGAAGAGCACCTTCGGTTCCAGCGTCGAGCTGTATGACGATCTGCTGCCCAACGCCGGTGCGATCTCCAGCTACCTGCCCGCTGCCGAGAGCGACGTCTACAACCAGCCCTCCGAGTTCTACGGCGGCCAGACCGTTTACAAGGACATCGTTGAGTTTGCAGGCAAGGTCCCCGCATTCGACTGCGGCGCTTACTACTCTGACGTGCGCAGCGCCCTGACCGATGCCGTCACCAACATCGTCCAGAACAACGCCGACATTAACAGCGAGATGCAGAACGCCCAGGATACCGTGGAGTTCAACATCGCTGGCTAAGCAAAACATGACACACACTGTGTCCGGTTACAACTGAGAATTTGCCAAGGGCACGGTTTGCATCTGATACGTCCGCTGCAAGCCGCGCCCTTGCTTTTGTGGCAAAATAGGAGACACTACGATGAAGAAAAAAGGACTGAATATGGAGCAGAAGCGCAGCCTGACGGGTTGGGCCTTCCTGCTGCCGGCAGCACTCCTGATATTTGTATTCTGCTTTTACCCCATGGTGCAGGCGCTGATCCTTTCGTTCCAGAAAGGCACCGGCAGCGCTGTACAGCCTGCGGGCTTTGCCAACTACGCGCGCATTGTAAAGGATGCCACGTTCCAGCAGTGCCTGTTTAACACGATTTTCTATTTCGTGATCCAGGTGCCCATTATGCTGATCCTGGCATTGATCCTGGCGCAGCTGCTCAACAGCCCGGACATCAAGGGCAAGGGCATCTACCGCACGATGATTTTCCTGCCCTGCGCCACGTCGCTTGTCTCCTACTCGATGATTTTCAAATCCCTGTTTGCCAACGATGGTCTGGTCAACCGGGTGCTGTCCACCGTGGGCATCCCCACAGTGGATTGGTTCCAGAACGCATGGGCGGCACGCTGGGTCATCGTCATTGCGCTGGTCTGGCGCTGGACCGGCTACAACATGGTCTTTTATCTTGCCGGTTTGCAGAACATCGACTACTCGATCTACGAAGCGGCCCGCATCGACGGTGCTTCCCCGCTCCAGCAGTTTGTTCACCTGACGATCCCCCTGCTGAAGCCCACCATCCTGCTGACTGCCATCATGTCCACCTCCGGCACGCTGCAGCTGTTTGATGAGTCCGTCAACCTGACGGCGGGCGGTCCCGGCAAGGCGACCATGACACTGACCCACTATATTTATAACATCTCGTTTGTCGAGACGCCCAAGTTCAACTATGCGGCGGCGCTGTCGGTGTTTATCCTTGTGGTCGTGGCAGTGCTGTCTGCCATCCAGATGAAAGTAGGTGATAAGCGTGACTAAGGGTAAAAAGATTCTGGCGCACGCTGTGCTGATTTTGGCCAGCTTCCTGTCTGTGTTCCCGCTGTACTATATGCTGTGCGGCGCGACGAACACCAGCATTGATGTTGTGCGCGGCAAGCTGATCCCCGGCACCTATCTGGTAGAAAACTTTAAGTCGCTGGTTGCCAACCAGAATCTGGGGCTGGCAATGGCAAACTCCTTCCGCAACGCCATCCTGATGACACTCATCACGCTGCTGGTCTGCTCCATCGCGGGCTACGGCTTTGAAATTTACCACGATAAGGCGAAGGACGCCCTGATGAGCGTCCTGCTGCTGGCGATGATGCTGCCGTTCGTGGCCATTATGATCCCCCTGTTCAAGATGATGTCCCACTGGGGGCTTGTCAACAGCTGGGCGGCGTTCGTGCTGCCGTCCATCTCGACGCCGTTTATGATCATGCTGTTCCGGCAGGCATCGCGTTCCTTCCCCAATGACATTATTGAAGCAGCGCGTCTC
>OGKD01001625.1_pt1 | contig 11807 bp, 8 predicted proteins | sample 1572371 | NCBI WGS metagenome assembly OGKD01 (sample SAMEA2582096, study PRJEB24529) | metagenome | biome: Human gut stool | place: China | collected 2011 | reverse complement strand
CCCGTCAAATAAAATGGCGGACGAATATAAATATGTAATTTTAAAGGTGCATCATTCCAGATTCCATCACTATTCACTCCTTTCGCATAAAGGGTATATGAGCCATAAGGCAAATTAGAATAACTGATTAATGATCCTCTTGCTTCATACCACTCTTTATCAAATCCTTCCAACTTATATAATAGTTTATTCTGATCCAAAGTAGAATATCCCAGTGTTGCAAAGCGAAATGAGAAGGAGTTTTGAGATGCGGTCAGTTCTATAGAATCTGACACCGTTATACTCTGTTTCAAAGGTGAATCTTTGGCATTCGGCACTACTTCTTTATTGAATATCATAAAATCCGTAATCACCAGAGGAGATACATAATCATTATCAATAAAAGTAGATGGATCAAAAGATATAAGCCCTGCAATACAACCAAAATAGATTCTTCCATCCACCGTTTGATGACTTGAACGATAATTAAATTGATTGCTCAATAGTCCATCGGCAATAGTAAAGTTTTTAATGACTTTTGTTTCCGGCTGAAAACGAACCAACCCTTTATTAGTAGTCAGCCAGAAAATGCCCCGCTTATCTTCTACAATCTGATGAACAACATCACTTGGTAATCCGATAGAATTCGAATCATAGTGTTCGAAAGTCCCGGAATCTGAAACTAACCGGCAGAATCCGCCACCTTCGGTAGTAAACCATAACTGGTGACGGCTATCCTCGAATATACTCAAAACTTTATCATAAGGTAAACTCAATGAGTCATTTTCCTTATGATAGAAATGAATACACTTTCGTTTCTCTGTTTCCAACTTATACACACCATTAAAAGTTGCCAGCCAAAGGTGTCCTTTTAAATCTTCATGCAAATCATAGATCAAAGTCGGTGGAACTGATTCAACTCGCGAAAAGCGGTCATTCTCATTATGATATTCAAATAGTCCGTCAGCAGTTCCCAAATATATTTTGCCGGACGCCGTACGTCGAATCACAAAAATATCATTGGAACTCAATCCGCAGGAATCTTTTTTCCGGTAAGTTTTCACTGTATTTGTCTGCAAATTGATTCGATTAAGTCCTCCTGAAAACGTACCTACCCATAAAAAGCCATTCTCCAGACATAATCCATGGACATTATGGTAAATAGATTGATGATGGAATGGTTTCAATTCCTTCGTCACGGGATTATAATGAAACAAGCCCTTATCCTCCGTACCGATCCATAAATTTCCTTTTTCATCTTCCACGATTTCACGAACACGTTCACCTAATTCTTCCATCCCTTTATGAGGATATATTTTCTCAAAGAACGTATATTGTTTAGGATAATAGTTTATTCCTCCAAAATAAGACCCAATCCACATTCCTCCTTCTTTATCTTTATATAAAGAATAGACAACATTATCCGATAATGCATAGGAAGTTCCCACCAAACTTTGGATATGGGTTATAGCACCATTCTTGATATTATAAGTATAAATACCGGATTCTGTACCAATCCATAACTCGTTTTCAGAGTAAAGTGCTATTTCCCGTACATAAATATCATCTCCTTTATCGTCTACAGATAGTAAAGTGCGGACTTGCCGGGTTGCCAGGTTGATCTCTTTCAATCCTTTAGTCAAACCGACATATAACAGATTTTCTTCCCCTTTAATTATTTTATTGACTACTTCATTCTTAAAGGGCTGGGTACCATCTTGAGCAGCAAAAGGATATACCGTATTGAAATCATCAAGAGTAAAATATAGATTGTCTGCATAAAAAGCTCCCCAACAAGTCCCTTGGTCGAACAAAAAGTTTTTCATACCGGCCCATGGTATTTTCAACTGTACCATTTTTTGTTGTTGTGGATGAAAGCAAAAAAATCCATCGGCAGAAGATATATAAATACACCCTTTATTCTCACCAATCATATATACAGAACGATTGATACCTAAACCATCAGCAGTTTTTACATCAAAAAAATATGAGTTTTCCCTGGAAATAGAATAGATATAAACTCCGGTATCGGTACCTATCCAAATAGATCCCTCCTTATCTTCATAGAGTGCAGTAACACAATTATTCCCCAGCATACCGTTAGCCTTGCAATATACTTGAAAAGAAGTACCATCAAAGCGATTTAATCCGTCCTTGGTACCAAACCACATAAAGCCAAGATGATCTTGCAGAATAGCATATATACTATTTTGCGATAAACCATCGTTGATGTTCCATGAACGAAAATAATACTGATTACTAGTCATTAAATTAGCGAATAGCAATACCGGATAACTAATTAATACTAATAACAAAAGTCTTTTCATAATATTAGACATTTAAAAATAAGCCTCCATCGCATGGCGAAATCACTCTGCATAGTTAATCCCTCACCTTTACAAATATACAAAATATTAGTAACCGACGACTATTTCACTATTATTTCCTATTAAATAATTGGAGAACTCCTTTCCTTTTTTACAAAAAGTCACTACTGACACTTTGTAATTCTTACTCTATCAGGAATCGTTTCTTTCCACCCTTTATCTGGAAAGAATATTTTTCTGTCACTACAGAAGTGTTTTTCCAAGTCATTATTCCAGGATCAAGCGTAACATATCAACATTATGATATATTATTTAGCCTTTATACAACCAAATCATCATCATTTACATTCATGAGACCTCTTTTTGTTCTTTTCTATTTGCTATTACCAAAGATAAAAATAGAGAAATCAAAGGAAAGAAAGTAGAAAATACCAACATTTTTTATAGCATAGCGACACTATCCTAATGGTTTACTTACTTTATCCATAGCTTTTGGTTACACTATCCGCAGCTTTTGCTTACTTTATCCTTATGTTTTTCACAAATATAACGGTGCTTTTTATGCAAGTATGCAGCGTTTTTGTAAAAAACAAGCATAATTTTTCAGTAATTCAAGGGTGTTTTCTTGCTAACAGAGGAAAATTATAAAACATACGAGATAGTGAATTTCTCAATTACATATACAAATATCAGGATAATCAGTTTTTTAGTAACTTTATGTTGAAAGCCAGCCCATCCCGATCAATACCCAGAGTTCCAATATACAAAGCGGAAACCACATTGCACATGCCAGCCACACCGGAATTCCTTTACACCATTCACTACGGCGATAATGAATCATAAGGGCAGAACGGCGTTGGGTTCGATAACGTAACATGCAAAATACGACCGGTGGGATAATACAAAGAAAGAACAGACCAATGATATGCCAACCATCTGTACGTGATACTATTGAAACTGAAGAAAGGTACATACACAATGGCAGGATAATGCAAAAACTCCAATATGAAAAGAGTACAATCATTCCGCTCGTTCTTGCTCCTTTTCCTTTCTCACTCCATTTCTCGCCACAATAATACATATAATCGAAGAAGTAATAATGGTACTTCTTTGGATGCAACTTTTTCTGTTGACGTTCAAAATAGTTTAGTGGCTTTTTCTTAGGAGGGTAATATTTCATGTCCGTTCTATGTACAGTTTATATGATGTATATGATGTAAAAAAAGACGATTAATATCGGGAAAATCCTTCGTATTAATCGTCTTTCTATATTCAGTAGAATTTATTATAGCAACTGATCTTTTATAAAATCAATGACTTAATACTTCATTACCTTATTACTGCTTACAGTATTATACCAGTCAGTATTTGTACTCTGATCGTGCGCCCAGTCGGCGAATTTAGAATATGCATTCGTTATCACTGTTGTCTCTGTAGGATAAGCAAACTTTTCAGGTACACAAAGAGCCCATGTATTATTAACGGCTTTGATTACCTCAAGCACTTCCTTATCAGCCAATTGACCATTCGCTGTAGCCGAATTAAATTGATTCAGATGAATTTCTGTTCTCTTTTGAGCTCCCCCCTGATATGCAATAAAGAAGTCTAAGCCATCTGTCACACTAGGGATGGATATTGCATTCTTGAGTTTTATGTTCACTTCAAGAGTATATATGTCTGTAAGAGGAGTACTAGCATTCCCCGTATTCAACATAGGACGTTGTGATCCAGTATATCCATATACATAATGTGCATCTCCAAATAAAGGAATCACAAGTTCATTACCGTTCGTTTCATAAGATGCATTTTCAAATATACCAGAATTTAATGAGTTGGTACGTTGGGTAGCACCTGCACAAAAACTTACCTCTTCCACATTACTTTTATCGATTCCTTGTATTCTTAATCCAGCACCTAATTGCTTCACAGCACCAACCGCACGCAGGTCGACTGTATATTTCAATTCTTTCACATCATTTCCAGCAGCAGGCAATTTGACATTCAACACAATATCATTGAAATCATAGTCTCCCGCTTGCGGATAATTGTCTTCAAAGGCATAAGAATAAACTGCATTTCGAATCTCTACATCATCCGGATTTTCATCAGAATTGTATCCTTCTTTGATACATTCACCGTCAGCAGGAAGTATAAAATCAGCCTTACCCGGATTGCAATAGGTAGCGCCTTGCTGCAATCCTTTATTTACTAGCCATGCAAAAGGAGACCAGTCATAGTGCGCTTCACCTTTATATGTCTGATCTGTTATTTCACAAATGATATTATTTGTTACTTTAGAATTAGATTGAGCCAAACCACTAAGATTAGCAATCTCATTAATTCTCAATAAAGCAGTACCCACAGTTGGACCGGTAACAGTTCTATATAAGCTAGCCTTACCTGTACAAGTCAACATGGATTGCGCCTCCATTACAATGTCGTTGTCATTACCATTATAACCAAGCTCCTCGCAAATAGCTTCGGAAGTATTCCCCATAACAAGTGTGCCAAATTGGAATTTACCGGTTTTCAAATAACAACCATTTTTTATATGGGTATTATTATTACCATCAATAGTTACAGCCTCAATCGTTCCATGATTTGTCAGTGTTGTACCAGCTGTAGAAGCTCTGTAAGAATTCAATTTAAGTGTTCCATAATTCATAAAATCAACTCCACTTCCACCTCCATCAATCTTCAATAAATCACAATCAATTATACCTGCGTTATAATTGGTAAATCCGGCCGAACTATTTGTCATATAGATAGTTCCTTTCCCCATAATACTTCCACCTGGCATTACAGTTATATAAGAAGCCTGCGTCAATATCAAAGTCGCATTTTCAGCTATCTTTATTATTCCACCATTCTCAACTATAATCTCTGTGATATTATCAAATTGATTACTATTCTCAATCATCCACGTACTTCCTTGTGGAACAATTATTTTGATAGCTTCAGCTCCACCACTGGTTCCAGAAGTTTTTAATCCAGCTTTAAAAATTCCACTCGGAATCTTAAACCAACGTATTTTTTCTTTGAATACAGGTAATTTAGCATATTCAAACCATCCGGGACCTGCACTAAGGTCCCAACCAGCCTCAACCGGAGTAGCATCCTCCTTTTTAGCACTAATAAAATCAGCCGTATAAGGAGCTTTCATAGTCGGTATACCAGTCGTTACAGCTCGCGACATAGAACGCGTAGATACATCCGCATATCCAAGACGTGCTGTCACTTCTCCATTTTCAATGGCCACCGGCTGCACCATATAATGTTCATGCTCGTCTACACGCGCTACAAACACTTTATTCAAGGCAGTTGCACAATCAAAAACCACAGTAAGTGTTGTTCCTTGAGTTGCATCTTCTTCCGCTAAAATTTTTGCCGTACTTTCCGAACTTAATGGATCGGCATCGAATATCCGTATCTTGTAGTTTACTCCCTCATAGCCACTAACTAAGATATGCGCAGTTACACTCCGGGAGAGTGTCCAATCACCGTCAGGATCAATATTTTTTACAGGAAAGGTTTCTTCGTAAATTTGTTTTAATTGATCTGCATCAAACAGATTTTTCTCATTATCAACACAGCTGATAAAGCTGATGGAGGACGCCAACAACGAAAAAGTGAAGACTTTTGCAATGTTCTGTTTCATAATCTTTGAATGCTTAAGTTTGCTTTATTTGCACAAAATACAAATCACCACTAATCAACAATCAGTAATGAACACACAAAGATAGTTGTATTTATAGATAAAAGACAGTTAAAGTTGTATTTTTCGATACATAGTTAACATCTTTTAAAAGATGAAAATCTAATTATTTCCGTTGAAAGATAGGTGGCTACATCATTGAATATAAAAAACTTAGAAATATAAACATTGCAGTATGCAGCAAAAAACAAAGAGTTGCATATTCTATGCAACTCTCAATTAAACGACAAAGATTCAGTACTACAGAGCACTACAAAATCCCGAGTTCTTTCATTTCCCTATTGAAAGGATAAAAACTAATAATTAAAAGGGGAAAATCAAAGGCAAAACAAAAATCATCACAATCCCCATAATAATCTGCAATGGTAATCCTACTTTTACATAATCCATAAAAGTATATTGACCGGCAGGCATCACCAGGGCGTTAGGCGGTGTAGAGAATGGAGAAGCGAAACACATACTTGCACCTACCGTCACAGCAAACAAGAAGGGAACCGGACTTACTCCGATCTGTATGGCACTTTGCAGAGCAATCGGTGCGAGTAAGACAGCCGTAGCTGTATTGCTGATAAACATCGTCATCAACGAAGTCGTAAAGTAAATACCTGCCATCAACGCAACAGGTCCGTATGATCCCAAGCCGTTAACCAGCGTATTGGAAATGTATTCCGAAGCTCCCGTTTTCTCCAATGCCAGAGACATAGGAAGCATAGCTGCAATCAATACAATACTCTCCCAGTTGATCGTTTTATAAGCTGCTTCTACATTACGGAAACATCCGGTTAATACCATCAATATACCCGCTATCATAACAGCCGTAACCGGAGCAACCGGAATGAAGTCAAAAACCATCATTGCCACCATTAACACCATAATAGCAGCTGCCACCGGAGCTTTATAGTCTAACGTAACTTTAGCCGCTTCCGCCAAAGGTTGTCCCAAAACAACCCAATCTGAATCTTCCTTGCTAAGACGAGCTATATTATTCCACGTTCCCTGAACCAGAAGCACATCACCACTATGAATCCGCTCATTTCCCAAATCCTGCAACAAGTATTCCTTTTTACGACGGATTCCTAATACGTTCACATTAAACTTATCACGAAAACCGGCTTCCTTAATTGTTTGGTTTATCAAATTAGAAGCTGGCATCAACACTATTTCAGCAATACCGATGTCATAAAAATCCAGAGAGTTAGCTGCGCTTTGAGTTTCTTCCGTTGCATGGTCACCTAGAATCTCTAGCAGGAAATCTTCTGCAAAAAGTTGTACCTTATCAAATTCTCCTGTCACATACAAAATATCCTCGGCCTGCAACATCGTGTCCGGTGCAGCAAACTTCTGGGTAATCGTTTTCAGAAAACGATGTTGCGATGCATCACCACGACGCACTTCCATGATATTCAAACCATATTTGCGACGAATATCCAAGTCAATAATCGTCTTGCCCAAAAGCCGGGAATCTTTTATTACCTGCAAACGAAACAGATTGCTGGAAAGCCCATATTCATTTACCAACTGTTTCAGTGACTTACCCGAACGTTTATTATCATCTTTCTGGCCTTTTTTAGAAAGAAACCATTTGCTAAGTGGCATCAATACCAACGTACCGACAATCACACAGACAATGCCGACAGGCAGGAAAGAGAAGAAGGAAAGCGGTTCAAGTCCGGCAGAAGTCAACGTATTTTGTATCACAAGGTTCGGCGGAGTACCGATTAAAGTCATCATACCTCCCATACTACTTGCAAAAGCCAACGGCATCAACAGCCTGCTCGGATTCATACCGGCACTCATTGCCAGACTGACAACAATAGGAAGCATCAGTGCCACCGTTCCTGTGTTACTGACAAACGCACCAATGGCCGAAGTCACCAACATCACCAACAGAAATAACCGGATCTCACTGGTTCCCGCAAGTTTAAGAATACGGGAACTAATCATCTTTGCCAATCCCGTTTGAAAGATAGCCCCTCCCACTACAAACAATCCGATCATCATAATGACTACCGAATTGGAAAAACCGGAAAGTGCTTCATCAGGAGTTAATATCTGAAAAATAAGTAAGGCTATCAGTGCACACAGTGCCACAATATCCGAACGAACCTTGCCGTTCACGAAAAAGACAGCCGAAAGAACGAGAATAATAATGGTTATTAGCATACGTAATTAAATGATTGTTTTATTTTGACTCTATCAAAACTTATTTAGGTGAACAAAAATAGAAAATACTCCAGCGTTATTAAAACAAATTAGAAATGATTTTAGTTCATGAGACATCATTTAATATTTTAATACATTTTCTCTCTGAAAAAAGACTCGAAATCAAACAGAATATGATACTATACAAGAACTAAAGGATACCATATACCCACTATTTCTTCATCACATATAATTACAGCCTCACAATATAATATTGAAAGGCAATATATTTATGTATTATTTTTTGAAAGTTAAAGAACAATTCATATCTTTACACCTCATTTATATCAAACATTTTATGGCAAACAATATTTTGTTAAATTATTGGATTAACGAAGTTCATTGGGGTTATAATTATTTACTGGTAATTATTCTGCTCCTTGTCATCAGCATCTTACTATATAGAATCCGTAAATTACAAAAAACGATTAAAAAGACCAATCATTCCTACCGTTTCTCCTTTGATATTCTCGATAACCTTCCTTTTCCTATCTTTGTAAAAGATATTACAAACGATTTCCGATACTATTACTGGAATAAAGAATCAGCCGCTCAATCCGGTATTAGCAGTGAATAAGCCATCGAACATACTGATTATGAGATTTACGGAGAAGAAAGAGGTGAAAAATACCGGCATATCGACAAAGAACTCATACAAGCAAGCAAAGTATATCGCAAAGAAGAGAAATACACCACTCCCGATGGAATCACCCATGATACTATTGCTGTTAAATCTATTATTTCATGGGAAGGAGAAAAGAAATGGCTGTTGGCAACCCGGTGGGATATCACACAACTCAAGAATTATGAAAGAGAATTAGTTGCCGCCAAGGAAGAACTGGAAAAAGCATTGAAGAAGCAAAAACTAGCTCTAAAAAGTATCGACTTCGGCCTTATCTATATTGATAAAAATTACCGGGTACAATGGGAGGAAACAAGACAAATAGCCAGCCTAGTAAAAGGCAGACGATACATACCGGGAAAAATTTGCTATCAGACCAGTGCACTTCGTAATGAACCGTGTGGACAATGTGCTTTTAAAAAGGCTATCGAACAGGGCAAAATTATCCGACATACCACCAGAGTAGACGATGTTGATTTTGAAGTGACTGCAACACCTGTATTCGGTGACGAAAAGGAAACTGAAATTATTGGAGGATTACTTCGTTTTGAAAACATCACTGAAAAATTAAAGATGGACAAAATGCTGCAGGAAGCAAAGGAAAAAGCCGAAGAATCCAATCGGCTCAAATCTGCCTTTCTCGCTAATATGAGCCATGAAATACGAACCCCGCTAAATGCAATTGTAGGATTTTCCGAAATGGTTTGCCAAACGGAGGAAGAGGAAGAGAGAAAAGAATTTGTAAAAATCATCTCCAGCAACAATATCTTATTATTGCAACTGATAGACGACATCCTCGATCTTTCTAAAATTGAAGCCGGTACTATGGAATTCACATTTGCACAGACTGATATCAATGAATTGATGGAAGGTATTTGCAGGCAAATGCAAGAAAAGAATTCTTCCCCAGACGTTCAAATCTTATTCACAGAGAAAGCAGATCAATGCATGATGTATACCGACCGCATACGTCTATCACAGGTTATCATCAACTTTACAAATAATGCTTTGAAATTCACCCCTAAAGGTTCTATCGAAATGGGATACCGGATTGAAGAAGCCAAAGATGAAATATACTTTTATGTAAAAGATACAGGCATCGGAATTCCTGCTGACAAGATAGATAAAGTGTTTGAACGCTTCGTCAAACTGAACTCCTTTATTAAAGGAACAGGACTCGGACTAGCCATCTGCCGTGTCATAGTAGAAAGACTGGGCGGGGTTATCGGAGTGGAATCTAAAGAAGGAGAAGGCTCTCGCTTCTGGTTCAGAATTCCAAGGTCAGAGAAAATTGAGAAATAATAAAAAGAAAAGAGGATATTGTGAAAAGTATGTTCCAATATCCTCTTTATCCTATATTTTTAATGTAAGAGTATGCTTAAAGTGCAGTCTCTAATATCCTGCGGGCAACAGCACCCGTTACATTTCCATTCTCTCCATATTTAGCACCACGTTCATTGAATCGGCGTTCGATTTCCAGAATAGTATCCTGTCCGATGTTCTCTTCATGCAAACGCGTAGTCAGCCCAAGTGAACGGAAGAATTCTTCGGTATGACAAATCGCTTCATCAATCCGTTCTTCTCGCGTACCGGAAGTAATTCCCCAGACTCTTTCACCATACTGCAAAAGTTTATCTCCTTTTTCTTCATGAAGCACCTGTAAAGTGGCAGGAAGAACAATGGCTAACGTATGACCATGTGTCAATCCGTGCAAAGCAGTAATTTCATGGCCAATCATGTGAGTTGCCCAGTCTTGCGACACTCCCATAGCAATAAATCCATTCAATGCCATTGTAGCCGAAAGCATAAAATCAGCCATCAGTTGATAATCATGCTGGTTTTCACGGATTTTCGGAGCTATTTCTACCAAAGTTTGTAAAATGCCTTCCGCCCAACGATCCATAATGCGGCTCTGCCCGGGAGTAGTCATATATTGCTCCATCACATGAACAAAGGTATCAGCCAAACCACAGGCCACCTGATGAGGAGGCAAGGTAAAAGTTACTTCCGGGTCAAGAATAGAGAAGATTGGATAGTTAGCATAAAAAGGATATTTCTCTTTTGTTTCACGACGGGAAATAACTGCCCCGTTATTCATCTCCGAACCGGTAGCGGGCAAAGTCAATACAGTGGCAAGAGGTACAGTATGAGTGACTGGACGTCCGGCAAGTACTAAATCCCAGGCATCACCATCATACAGGATTCCTGCGGAAATCAATTTCGTACCGTCAATAACGGAACCACCACCAACAGCCAGCAGATAATCTACTTTCTCTTCTTTTCCCAAAGCAATAGCTTTACGGAGAGTTTCAATGGCAGGATTGGGTTCGATTCCCCAGAATTCTACTGTAAAATGATTCTTCAATGCTTCCTTTACCTGATCGTACACTCCGTTTTTCTTCACGCTTCCACCGCCAAAAGTAATCATAATACGCTTGTCGGACGGTATTTCTTTAGCCAACCGAGCAATCATCCCTTTTCCCATTATCAGTTTCACGGGATTTTGAAAAATAAAATTTTCCATATCTTAGTCTATTGTTATTATTTTGGTTATTAGTCACTATCCTTGCAAAGATATATGATTTATCCGAACCCTGTCAGAATCAAGCGAAGAATTGTTGTGCCACGGAAGGAACCATAGCCGACAACCAGGGTTTCATATCCTCTGCTACCAATAACCAATACAATAATAATATAATGAAAATGGCAATAGCGATACCTACTAAAACTTTTCTCTGTTTCATAATTGTTTTTGTTTAAATATTCAATATTTATAAGAACAGTTCAGGTTGAAAATTGTTCTATATCAGAAAAATGAAGGCAAAAGAGAAAAAAAGTCATTTTTTGTTTGCTGTTTCAAACAAAGTGTCTATATTTGCCCCCAATAAAATTACAAAAGACAATGAGAACAATGTTAGTAAATACATATTGGTGGTGGCACCCGTTACAACTCCGACAGTCG
>OGKD01001623.1_pt1 | contig 11835 bp, 9 predicted proteins | sample 1572371 | NCBI WGS metagenome assembly OGKD01 (sample SAMEA2582096, study PRJEB24529) | metagenome | biome: Human gut stool | place: China | collected 2011 | reverse complement strand
GTGTCATTGAAACATTATCTGAATTGTATTTCCATGCAAACAAGTCTGCATTAATATAGGGAACACCTCTTATAACTATGTAAGCAACAAGATAAACCATTATTCCAACTGTAATTGCCGCTGCAAGCATTATAAGAATCAGCATAATAAGTGAGCCCGGTTTTCTTAAATATTCTTTTAACTTGCTGTTTGTTTTTACTATAGGAGCTTTTCTGCCTACTGCTTTTACTTCTTTTTCCATTATTCAGACCTCCTATTAATTATTGAAAAACATACATTTATAATTAATACAAATACAAACAATACTACTGCTGTAGCAATTAATGCTCTTCTATGTAATCCTGTGGCATAAGCCATTTCAAGTACGATATTGGCTGTAAGTGTTCTGACACCACTTGTAATGCTGTCCGGTATAATTGCCTGGTTTCCGGCAACCATTACAACTGCCATTGTTTCACCTATGGCTCTACCCATTCCAAGAATAATTCCTGACATAACACCTGACTTTGCCGCCGGTATTACTGTCTTAAAAATACTTCTTTCCTTTGTTGCACCGAGTGCCAGAGCACCTTCGTAATAGCTTTCGGGAACTGCTCTGATTGCCGACTCTGACACACCGATGATTGTCGGAAGAATCATAACTCCGAGTACGATTGACGCCGCAAGCCAGCTTGAACCGTTGCCGCCGAAGTTATCACGGATGAACGGTACAACTACCATAAGTCCGAAGAAGCCGTAAACAATTGACGGGATGCCTGCCAAAAGCTCTGTTGCCGGTTTAAGCACCTTGTAAAGCGGTGCAGGGCAAAATCTTGCAAGAAATACTGCAGTGAGAATTCCTATCGGAACACCGATTATGATTGCTCCCGCAGTAACATATATGCTTGCGATAATCATATCAAAAATTCCATATGATGCAGGCACATTCGTAGGCGCCCATTTCTGTCCGCCTACGAAATCAAAGAAGCCTATTTCTGTCATTGCAGGAACACCGTTACAGAATAAGAATATACAGATTATGACAACCGCCGCTATACTTGTTACAGCTGTGAGAAAGAAAACTCCCTGCATTGCCTTTTCACGAAATCTGTTTAATCTCATTTAATTATGTCACTCCAAACAGTTGTTTCACCTGTGTAAATTGATTTTACCTGATCAAGTGTGAGGTCATCACATGTGTTTGCATTGTTTACGATTACTGCGATACCGTCTTTTGCGATTGTTTCAACCTTGAGTGCGCTCTTTTCCTCATCTTTAAGGTCACGGGATGCCATACCGATATCACATGTGCCGCCCATAGCTGACTGCATACCTGCCGATGAGTCGGATGTCTGGATTTCAACCTTAGCGTTTGTGTTTACCTTCTGATAAGCCTCGGCAAGCTTTTCCATTACAGGTGATACCGAAGATGAACCTGCTACGCTGATTTTGCCTGACGGCTTTTTACCGCTGTATGCGGCATTTTCCGAAACTGTTACATAACCGTTGTCCGAAACAATCTTCTGACCGTCTGAGCTCATTATGTAATCAACAAAATCCTGAGCAACATCGCTGAGTTCGCCCTTGTAAGCAATGTTGAACGGACGGCTTACTGCATAGTCGCCTGATTTTACATTATCGGCTGTTGCCTCAACACCGCCGATTTTAAGAGCCTTTACCGTATCGTTGAGTGAACCGAGTGAAATGTAACCGATTGCCGCCTCGTTATCCTTAACATTTGTGATAACAGCCTCTGTACTGTTGATTGTTACAGCCGAAGTAGTTGTGTTGTCTGTCTTGTTGTCGCCGTCCTTAACAAGAACGCCTGTGAGTTCTGTGAAAGCATCTCTTGTGCCTGAACCTTCTTCTCTTGTTACAACGGAGATTGTTTTTGATGCGTCAAACTTTGCGGCATCCGAACCTGCATCGGATGAACCGTTTGATGAAGAATTTGCACCGCCGCAGCCTGCAAATGCAGAAACTGCAAGAACACCGAATAATGCTGTTGCCGTAATTTTTTTAGTCATAGATTTCATTTGAATTTTCTCCTTAAATTCATATCATTTGTGTACCTCTTTCGTACAACATCAGTCTATGACTGTTTTGTAAAATACGCTGTTTGTCAATTGTAAAAAGAGTGTAAATAAAAATATAGGTTTTGTATGCTGAAATAAATTTTTACAAATTTGCGTGACAAAGCCTTTTATTTGTGGTACAATATTACAGAAGTATGCAGGATGTAAAATAATTCCTGCAAATTTTCAAAATCAACTTACATAAGATTTACAGAGAAATATTATTCCAAGGAGGTCATTTTAGTGGCTGAAAACAAAATCCCATACAAAATATACCTTGACGAAAGCGAAATCCCGACAAAATGGTACAATGTTCGTGCAGATATGAAAAACAAGCCTGCACCGCTTTTAAATCCTGCAACACTCAAGCCTATGACACACGCAGACCTTGCTCCCGTGTTCTGTGATGAGCTTATTGATCAGGAACTTGACGATACAGACGCATACATTGACATTCCGGAAGAAATTCAGAATTTCTATAAAATGTACCGTCCCTCTCCGCTTGTAAGAGCATATTTTCTTGAAAAGGCTCTTGACACTCCTGCAAAGATTTACTACAAATTTGAGGGCAACAACACAAGCGGAAGCCACAAGCTTAACAGCGCAATTGCTCAGGCTTACTACGCTAAAAAGCAGGGACTTAAAGGTGTTACAACCGAAACAGGCGCAGGTCAGTGGGGTACTGCCCTTTCAATGGCTTGTTCATATTTCGGCCTTGACTGCAAGGTATTTATGGTAAAGGTTTCATACGAGCAAAAGCCTTTCAGAAGAGAGGTTATGAGAACCTACGGTGCAAGCGTTACTCCGTCACCGTCAACAACAACGGAAGTCGGCAGAAAGATTCTTGAGGCTCACCCCGGTACAACAGGAAGCCTTGGCTGTGCTATTTCTGAGGCTGTTGAGGTTGCAACTCATACAGACGGCTACCGTTATGTACTCGGAAGTGTGCTTAATCAGGTACTTCTTCATCAGTCCGTTATCGGTCTTGAAGCAAAAGCCGCTCTCGAAAAGTACAATGTAAAGCCTGACATTATCATCGGCTGTGCAGGCGGCGGTTCAAACCTCGGCGGTCTTATCTCTCCGTTTATGGGTGAAAAGCTCCGTGGCGAAAATGACTACAAGTTTATCGCTGTTGAGCCGGCATCATGCCCAAGCTTTACAAGAGGTAAGTTTGCATATGACTTCTGCGATACAGGTATGATTTGTCCTCTCTCAAAGATGTACACGCTCGGCAGCGGATTTATTCCGTCAGCCAACCACGCAGGCGGACTTCGTTTCCACGGTATGAGCTCAACACTTTCTCAGCTGTATCATGACGGTCTTATGGAGGCAAGAGCAGTTGAGCAGACAAGCGTATTTGCGGCGGCTGAACAGTTTGCAAGAGTTGAAGGTATTCTTCCTGCTCCCGAAAGCAGTCACGCAATCAGAGTTGCAATTGACGAGGCTCTCAAGTGCAAAGAAACAGGCGAAGAAAAGACAATTCTCTTCGGTCTTACAGGTACAGGCTACTTTGATATGGTTGCTTATCAGAAGTATAATGACGGCGAAATGAGTGACTACATCCCGACAGACGCCGACCTCCAGCAGGGCTTTGACGGCTTGCCAAAGGTTGACTAATGCGAGTGTCTCGCACCCGGTTCGTGAAGACAGTTTGTTATATTCAAACTTTTGTCACCCGAGCGTAGCTTGGTTGTCAATTTACGAACTAACACTATATTAATATTTATCGGAATATAAAAAAGAAAAGAGGTCAGTAATCGCTGACCTCTTTGTTATAGGAGATGATTTTTTGAAAACACCTGTTCTTGAAAGTGAACGAGTCATTTTACGCCCATTAACCGTTAACGATGCTAAAACGGCATTTAACAACTGGACAAGTGATAATCGAGTTACAAAGTATATGCGGTATAATTCTCACACAAGCCTTGATGATACAATTGAATGGCTTAAAATGGTTGAATATGCAGAAAATTCTGATAAGCAATACGATTGGGGATTTATTGACAAAAAAGCGGGTACTCTTTTCGGCAGTGGCGGTCTTGTATGGAATGATGATGAACAGATGTACGAAATCGGTTACAACTGTATGTTTGATTATTGGCACAAAGGCTTTACAACTGAAATAGCCGCAGTAATTCTTAATTTTGCAAAGAACGCTTTAAAGCAAACAAAGATTTACGGTTGCCACGCTGTTGAGAATGTAAACTCGGGAAAAGTTATGATTAAAAATGGATTTGTACCTACCGGATATACTACCGTAACAAACTTTGACGGCACAACTAAAAAGGCACGAACCTACATTTTAAACTTTTAACTATTATACGCAATGAGTGCAATATTTGATGCACAGTTTTCTTCATTTAAATAACAAGTCAGTGCGTTTTATTCGTTTTGGTTTTGCAACCAAAACGATTGGCGAACACTGTTCGCCGCTACATTTAAGGAATTACTTTGCAATATTCATAAAGCCAAACAAAAACGGTTGGATTACTTTTTTCGTAAATCCAACCGTTAATTTTTTATTTGGTAATCTAAAATCCGAACTTAATCTCTGCCGGCACGAACGCTTGCGGAGGCAAGTATATACACAAAACCGAGGAGAATATCGGTTGCTATGTCAAACACTTCAATCACAAAAACAACCTGTCCGTTGACAACATTAAATATGATGTTAAGCACTCCGATAAGCACAAGCACTACTGCGAGTTTGCCCGAAGTTTTCAACATTTTTTGCATATCCGGCGGTGATGTCTTTTTTGAAACGGCTCTCAGTCCCATTGAACCTACTGCGAGCTTCAGCACCATTGAAACGGTGACAGTCACAATTAGCAGATAGTCGAATACCGATGCCGATCCGCCGTCAAATGACGGGATAATCGTATTAACCAGCTTGTATGCAACCAAAATTCCCGAAAATATAACTCCGAGAAACATTACAACTGCCGTTACTTTGATTTTTTCTTTCATAAGACACACCCCCGTGAAGGTTTAAGTTATCAGCCGATAAGTTCCTTAATTTTTGACTCTGCAAGAGCAGGATCTGCCTTACCTCTGCTGTTCTTCATAACATTTCCGACAAGCGACTTAATCGCCTTTTCCTTGCCGTTCTTATAGTCCTCAACAGCCTTTGGATTGCTCTCAACAGCCTGCTTGCACAAATCGTTGAGTGCGTTTTCGTCAAGACCGCCCATATCGCTTTCGCTGATAAATTCAAGAGCACCCTTGCCGCTGTCAAGCATCTTTTCAAGAGTTGACTTTGCAAGGTTGTTGCGGATTTTACCGCTGTCAAGAAGTTTTACAAGCTCATTAAGCTGTTCGGGAGTAACCGCAACATCAAAGATTTCCTTGTCAGCCTCTGTTTCTGTTCTGCGGAAAATCTGACCGATAATGAAGTTAGAAACTGTCTTTGGTGACTTAACGCCCTCGCAAGCCTTGTCAAAATACTCGCTGATTTTGCGGTACTTTGTAAGAAGCTGTGCATCCTTTTCGGGAATTGCAAGTTCGTCAATATATCTTCTGCACTTATCAGCAGGAAGCTCAGGCATTGCAGCCTTGATTTCTTCAACAACATCTTTCGGAACATGGATAGTAACAAGGTCGGGATCACGAAAATAACGGTAATCGTGAGCGTCCTCTTTACTTCTCATTGAAGATGTTGTGTTGGTTGCGTCATCATAACGGAGAGTTTCCTGAACAACACTTCCGCCGTTTTCAATGAGGTCAACCTGTCTTTCAAACTCATACTCCATAGCCTTTGCTATGTTGTTAATTGAGTTCATATTTTTAATTTCGGTTCTTGTACCAAGCTTTTCGCTGCCCTTTGGACGAACCGAAATGTTTACATCGCAACGCATTGAGCCTTCCTGCATCTTACAGTCGGAAATTCCGATGTAACGCATAACCTGCTGAAGCTTTTCAACATACTCTCTCGCCTCGTCAATTGAACGAATGTCAGGCTCTGAAACGATTTCGATAAGAGGAACACCGCCACGGTTATAGTCAACATATGTGTCGCCGTGCTGATGAATGAGCTTTCCTGCGTCCTCTTCAATGTGAATGTGGTGCAGACGGATTTTTCTGCCGTTTGAAAGTTCAACATAACCGCCTATAATAAGCGGAGCATAAAGCTGGCTGATCTGATAAGCCTTTGAAAGGTCGGGATAGCAGTAGTTCTTTCTGTCCATTTTTGAAATCTCTGCGATTTCACCGTGAACTGCAAGACCTGCACGGATTGCATAACGAACTACCTCACGGTTAAGCTTTGGAAGTGTTCCCGGCAGACCGATACACACGGGACAGCAATGGCTGTTTGGCGCACCGCCGAATTTTGTAGTACAGCCACAGAAGATTTTTGTCTTTGTGGCAAGCTCAATATGGGTTTCAAAACCCGCAACTAATTCGTAACTCACAGCTTAACACCCCACTTTGTATCCTTAAAGTTTTCAGCAGCAGCCTGCTGATATTTGTATGCCGCATTAAGAATTTCAGCCTCGCCAAAGCTCTTGCCGATAAGCTGCATACCAATCGGCATACCCTTTGCGTTGAATCCGCACGGAACCGAAACACCCGGCAAACCTGCAATATTGACAGGTACAGTGCAGATATCCGTAAGATAGGTTTCAATCGGATCGCTTACAGCGTGTCCCTTTTCAAATGCTGTCATAGGAACTGTCGGAGCAAGGATTACATCGCACTTTTCAAATGCGTTGTTGAATGCCTTAACGATAGTGCCGCGAAGATTCTGTGCCTTTTTGTAATAAGCATCATAGTAACCTGCGGAAAGCACATAAGTACCGAGGAGGATTCTGCGTTTAACCTCTTCGCCGAATCCCTCCGAACGGGTACGGCAGACCATATCGTGAGTGCCGTTGTAATGCTCGGTTTTGTAACCGAAACGGATACCGTCATATCTGCCAAGGTTTGAAGACGCCTCGGCACAGGCGATGATATAGTAAACAGGAAGGGCAAATTTGAGTTCGGGCAAGTCAAAGTAAACAATCTCTGCGCCCATTGACTTGTAGATATCGGCAGCCTTTAAGACAGCCTCTTTTACATCGTCACGAACACCCTCAAGATATTCCTTTGCAATACCGATTTTCATACCCTTGATGTCATTGTTGAGTTTTGAATAAGTGTCACCGACAAAGCCCTTTGAGGTTGAATCTTTTTCATCTCTCTTTGAAATTGCGTCAAAAACGATTGACGCATCTTCAACAGACTTTGTAATCGGACCGATCTGGTCAAGTGAACTTGCGTATGCGATAAGTCCATAACGGGAAACCGCACCGTAAGTAGGTTTAAGACCTACAATACCGCAGAATGATGCCGGCTGACGGATTGATCCGCCTGTATCAGAGCCAAGACCGTAAGCGGCAATGTTTGCGCCTACCGCACTTGCAACACCGCCTGATGAACCGCCTGAAACATAGTTTGAATCAAACGGATTCATTGCACCGCCAAAGTATGATGTTTCGCATGAAGAACCCATTGCGAACTCGTCCATATTCGTCTTGCCGAGCATAACTGCGTTTTCGCCTGCAAGAGTTTCCCAAACGGTTGCGTTATAAATCGGCTTATAGCCTGTGAGAATTTTTGAACAACAGGTTGTTTCAATTCCCTTTGTTGAAATATTGTCCTTGAGCGTCATCGGAACACCCTCGAGCATACCGATTTCCTCGCCGGAGGCAATTTTTCTGTCAACAGCCTCGGCAGTTTTCAGAGCCTCCTCGCCTGTTACATTAACATATGCGTTAAGCTCGCCGTCAGCCTTTTCGATTTCATCAAGATAGCTTTTTGTAAGCTCGGTACATGAACACTCTTTTGACACAAGCATTTCATGAATTTTTTCAATAGAACCCATTTTTACACCGCCTTACTCTCTGTTTCTTACAAGGAAGTGATCCTCTGCCTGCTCGGGAGCATTTGAAAGAATCTCCTTTGTATCGTAGGACTCAACAACCTCATCCTCACGAAAAACATTTGACAGATTGTTAATATCGTCAAACTCCTCGCCGTCTGTCGGAGCGTTATTGATTGTGTCGGCAAAATCTATGATTTCCTGCATTGACTTTGTAAGGCCGTCAAGCTCCTCTTCGGGAACAAAAAGCTTTGAAAGCAACGCAATGTTTTCAACATCTTCTCTTGTTACCATAAAAACCGTCCTTTTTAAAGAAAATAGGGCAAGTCATATAATATATAACTCGCCCTTTGAGTTTGAATATATGACTGCAAATGCAGTTTTTATCTTAATTTAATATGAACCTCACGGAGCTGCTGTTCTGTTACCTCACCCGGTGAACCGAGGAGAAGATCCTGAGCATTGGAGTTCATCGGGAATGCAATAACTTCTCTGATGTTCTCTTCCTCTGTAAGGAGCATAATCATACGGTCAACACCCGGAGCCATACCTGCGTGCGGCGGAGCACCGTACTGGAACGCATTGTAGAGTGCAGAGAACTTAGCCTTGAGGTCATCCTCGCTGTAGCCTGCAAGCTCGAACGCTTTCTTCATAATTTCAATATCGTGGTTACGAACAGCGCCTGATGAAAGCTCAACACCGTTGCAAACGATATCGTACTGATAAGCAAGAACCTCTTCGGGATCCTTGTTAAGAAGGCTGTCAAGACCGCCCTGTGGCATTGAGAAAGGATTGTGTGTGAAGATAATTTGATTTGTTTCTTCATCTCTCTCAAACATCGGGAAGTCAACGATAAAGCACATTTCAAAACGGCTTGTATCGATAAGGTCAAGACGCTTTGCAACCTCTGTTCTAATCTGACCCGCAAGCTTAGGAGCTTCCTGAGCAGTATCGGCGATAAAGTAGATTACATCGCCTGCTTTTGAACCGTTACGGCTGATAAGTTCTTCACGGTCGCCATCTTTAAGGAACTTGTCAATCGGACCGTCAAATGTGAGGTCATCTCTAACCTTAACATAGCCAAGGCCCTTCATTCCGATTGAAAGAGCGAACTCCTCCATCTTCTTGAACCATTTCTTTGACTGACCTGCGGCGTTCGGAACATTGATTGAACGAACTGTCTTTTTGCGGAACGGAGCAAAGTCTGTTTCCTCAAACATATCGCTGATTTCAACAATTACGAGCGGATTGCGAAGGTCAGGCTTGTCTGTACCGTACTTGAGCATACTCTCTGCATACGGAATACGGGCAAACGGAGGCTTTGAAACCTCTTTATTTGAAAACTTCTTGAATGTTTCGTAAAGAACCTCTTCAGCAACAGCAAATACATCTTCCTGTGTTGCAAAAGCCATTTCAAAATCAAGCTGATAGAACTCACCCGGTGAACGGTCTGCACGGGCGTCCTCATCACGGAAGCAAGGTGCAATCTGGAAATACCTGTCAAAGCCTGACACCATAAGGAGCTGTTTAAAAATCTGAGGAGCCTGTGGGAGAGCATAGAATCTGCCCTTGTGCTTTCTGCTCGGGATAAGGTAGTCACGAGCGCCCTCCGGAGATGAAGTTGAAAGGATAGGAGTCTGAATCTCCGTAAAGCCCATTTCGTTCATCTTGTTGCGCAGAAATGTGATAATCTGCGAACGAATCATAATATTATTGTGAACCTTCGGGTTACGGAGGTCAAGAAAACGATATTTAAGTCTTACTTCTTCGTTGGTATTTGTAGAGGTTGCAACCTCAAACGGAAGAACATTCTTACACTTGCCGAGAACCTTGATGTCCTCCGTGTGAACTTCAACGAAACCTGTTGCAATCTTCTTATTGATTGTTTCTTCGTCACGCTTAACAACAGTACCGCTGAGAGTTACTGTACATTCCTTGTTGATATCTTTAAGGAGTTCATCGTTGTGAACAACAACCTGAAGCACACCGTACTGATCACGGATATCGAGGAACATTACACCGCCGTGGTCACGGATATTTTCCACCCAGCCCGCAACTCTGACCTGCTGTCCGATATTTTCTTCTCTTAACTCACCGCAGGTGACTGTGCGGTATTCATTAGCTTTTATCATTACTGTAACTATCCTTTCACAGATATTTTGCCTGTCAGCCTATTTATTTAGCCTATTCTTCTGTATTATAACACAATTGCTGTATTCAATCAATATTTTACAAAAGATTTTTTAAGCATACGGCAAAATATTCCGTTATTCAACGCTTTTAAGACTTTCAACCATATTAACGGCTTTAATCTTAAAGCTCATAACCGCATTTACAAGAATTGAAAACAGGAATGTCAGCCCTGCCGCATAGAGGTATGAAGTGAAATAAATATCTCTTCCGAACATAACGTTGTCAACCTCAACCGTCTGAATGATGAAACCTGTCAAAAGATTTCCGAGAAACAGACCTACGATAATTCCGAGAATAGTCAAAATTATGTTCTCTTTGTAAATGAAGGATGAAGTTTCACGGTTGTAGAATCCGAGAACCTTAAAGGTTGCAATTTCACGGACACGCTCGGCAATGTTGATATTTGTAAGATTGTAGAGCACAACAAAGGCAAGTGCCGCTGCGCAGATTATCATAACCGTAACAACCATATCAAGCGAGTTGAGCATATTTCTAAATTCGTTCAAGCTTGATGCAATGTAGCTTACCGCCGCAATTTTATCATCGGATAAAACCTGTGAGCCAAACTCGTCACAGGCGGAATCCGAGGCATCTTTGAGTGCGACATCAGCCATATTATAGGTGCAGTCACTGCCGAACAAGCTCTTATAGGCATCGGGCGTCATGTAGACAAAATTGTAAAGGTACTGTTCAAAAATTCCGCTGACCTTGACCTCTGCTTTTTTGCCGTCAACATTCAGTGTGATTTTGTCGCCTGTTTTTATTCCAAGCTCACTGCACATTTTTTCGCTGAGCATTACTCCGCTGTCCGAAAGCTTGAGTTCTTCTTTGCCCTTTCTTGTATGCAGAGAAACAATTTCGTCAAACTTTTCGGGATTCTGCGGTACAACAAGATTTGTGTCGCTGTCCTTAACCTTACTGCCGTGTGTTACCGTACATTCCTGCTGTGAAACAAGCATTGAGTGTTTGACATTGCTGTTTTTATCAAGTGTATCTGTCAAAAACGAAAGACTGTCGGCACTTCCGCTGTCTTTCGGAACAACAACGGCATCGTATTTATAGATTGTTTCAAACTGATCGTGTGTCATCGGTTCAAAGCTGTTGAGCAAACCGAATGCGGCGACAATCAGAGCCGTACAACCTGCCACACCGATAACAGTCATACAAAGTCTTACCTTGTATCTGAACAGATTTCTTGCGGTCAGCTTTGAATTAAAGCTCATATGTGACCACAAGGGTTTTATGCGTTCAAGCAAAATTCTCTTGCCCGCCTTTGGTGCTTTCGGCCGCATAACAGCCGCAGGCTTTTCGTGCAGAGATTTTGCGCACACTACAACCGACACGACAACCGTACAGACAACTGCGGCAACAATTCCGAAAATTATGCTTGTATAGTCGGGTATCAGCGTTATATCGCCGATGTAGTACATAATTTTGTAAGCATCATAAATTACAAACGGCAAGATGAAAATGCCGATTAAAATACCGATTACACTTCCGATAACAGCCGCAAGCAACGAGTAGATTACAAACTTCATTACAATGCTTGTATTGCTGTAGCCGAGTGCTTTCAGTGTTCCGATTTCGGTACGCTTTTCCTCAATTAGTCTTGTCATTGTGGTTACGCAGACAAGCACCGCTACGAGCAGGAAAAATACGGGGAATACCGTTGCAACAGCCCCGAGTCTGTCTGCATTTGAAGAAAATGTTGAGTAACCCGGGTTGTCGCTT
>OGKD01001610.1_pt1 | contig 11889 bp, 9 predicted proteins | sample 1572371 | NCBI WGS metagenome assembly OGKD01 (sample SAMEA2582096, study PRJEB24529) | metagenome | biome: Human gut stool | place: China | collected 2011 | reverse complement strand
CGCCCACTGTAATGACGCCCAATCCTCCGATCTGGATCAGAAGAAGGATCACACTCTGCCCGAATGCCGACCAGTAGCTGCCGGTATCCTGTACCACAAGGCCGGTCACGCAAAGGGCAGAGGTGGAGGTAAATAGTGCCTCATGGAACGGTGTAACGCACCGCTGCTGTACAGCGATCGGGAGCATCAGAAGCAATGCGCCCACCAGATCAACTGCCGCAAACCCTGCAATAATGACCTGAAAAGAAGAAAAACGGTGCTGCCTATAACGAGGATATTGAATCATAAAAGCTCCTTTACCTGTCCGTGTGCATAAAGATTAGCATGGAATAGATAAAAGAGCCGTAAAGAAAATTGTAGAAGTATAAAGATTCCATTAAAATTGGTCAGCCAACGCCCAAAAAATGCTGGACAACACCAGCTCAAAAAATGGTACTGTCCAGCATTCATTCAGATTTCTAGCCTGTGGCCCCCGGTTACGTTTTTCAAGTATTTCTCCGGCTCACCATTGAGAATCAGGTCTGCATACGCCAGCGGGTCATTGTAGATGAGGTAGTCCAGTTCTGACCTCTGTGCCATGGTAACATCCAACATATCCTCGACCCCGGTGCAGTCGATGGAAATTTTTCGCCCACCCCGGAGCAGCAGCTCCACGCACCCAGTATCCCTGTTATAGTGGCAAGCCCTTGCATCGTACTTCATAATCTTGCGTTCTTTCTGCCTTACGGCACTCTTACGGTTGACTGTCGTGCTTTCTTATGATAAGGTCTGGGACGTTTTTCGGGGGAAGCAATGGATTCGTTCTGTCTTCCGAAGAACACAAAAAATCCGAACCCTTCCCCTATCTGAAAAAAGTTCGGATTTTGTTGTTGTGGTGCACCTCCAGGGACTCGAACCCTGGGCCCACTGATTAAGAGAAACCAACGTGCAACAATCGTCAATTTTCGAAATCGCGTTAATCCGTTGTTTTTATCGGCTTATCGTGAATTTATGTTTTGCATCTGCTGCATCCTTTGCACCTGTTGTTCCCTCTTGCATCCGTTATCCAGCCGTTCCGGTGTGCAAAAAGTGTGCAAAAATGTGCAGAGCCAAAATCAACCCCTGAAAATGGCACCTGATTTTTATGCAACGGGGTGAAAATAAGCCGGTTTCGCCCGGTGAATGGCCCATCTCAAATTACCAGTTTGTACCATAAATCAAATGTACATCAACAACTTGATTCTTGGCAGGGATATGGACAATCGAACTGACACCGCCTTATATAAAAGGAGTTTTACCATGAACAAATTGCTTTCCTGCCGCTACAACATGGACACCAACCGGATAGAAGCCCAGTTCGCTGATAGCTCTGCCGTTGCCATCGACTGCATCGCCATCGAGGACGAGTACGGCAACACCCCTGCACAGCGGGCAGAACTAGACTGGCTGCTGTACAACAAACCACTGGAATATGCACAGCTTGTGCTGAGTGGCGAGATGGAACACTATCTCTCGCTTGGCTGTGAGCACGGCAGACTGGAAGATTAAGCGCCCCCTAAAGAACACGATGCTCACCGACCTATGGTTTGCCATAAGCTGGTGGGCATCGCTTCTTATCCATAAGCAACTCGCTCTTTTCGGCTAACGCTTTTTTATTCGTAAATGTTTCCCTTGCAGAATCTAGCCAGATTCTCTATAATAAGAAAGAACTTTATAAATCTTCTTTCAAATGTAAAACCTGCTCTTGGAGGTGAATCATCCTATGACCGGCAGCGGAGCAAATAACCGCGATGTTAAAAAAATCAACCGCATCCGAACGATTCGCAGCATTTTTTCCTGCGACCGAATCTCGCAGCCGGAGCTTGCGGCAAAAGTCAACAACAGCTGGCCGACCGTATTGCAGAATGTCAAAGAACTGATGGCGATGGGACTGGTGCAGGAGGTCGGCACCTTTGAATCTACCGGTGGGCGCAAGGCGAGAGCATTTGCTCCCGTGCGGAATGCCAGACTTGCGGTCGGACTGGAGATCACCCAGAATCATGTCGGAGCAGTTCTGGTCGATCTGTCCGGTAACCTTCTCCGCTATGAGCGTAAAAAGCGTCTTTATGAGCGGTCAGACACCTATGCGGAAATGCTTGCCGGAATCGTGCAGGGGCTGATTGAAAAAGAGGGCTGCCCGGTGGAAAAAATTCTGGGTGTCGGCATTTCGCTGCCCGGTATTCTGGACAAAGAGGGGCAGACATTGGTTTACTCTCATGCCTTGGGTCTGCGGAATGTTCCTACCGAAGAATTCAGCCGTTACATCCCGTTCTCCTGCCGGTTCATCAATGACGCGAACGCTGCCGGACTTGCTGAAGTGCGCGACCTCGAATCTCCCCGCAGCCTTGTCTACCTTTCTCTGAGCAACAGTGTCGGTGGTGCGATTCTGACCGGTGGAGCGCTCTATGGCGGCGACCATCTTCGTGCCGGAGAGTTCGGGCACAACACGCTCGTTCCCGATGGCCGCCCCTGCTACTGCGGAAAAAAGGGCTGTCTGGATGCCTATTGCTCTGCAAAAGTCCTCTCCCAGCTGACCGATGGAAATCTTGCACTATTCTTTGATGGGTTGCGCTCTGGCGATGCAGCTTTGCAAACGGCATGGAATGAATACCTTTCTTACCTTGCTGTAGCAGTCAATAATCTGCGCATGACCTTCGACTGTGATGTAATTGTTGGCGGCTACGTTGGCGGATTTCTGGCAGAGTTTGGCGAACCGCTCCGGGAAATGCTGGTCGAGCGTAATACGTTTGAGCCGGACAGTTCCTACCTGAAGTTCAGCCGCTATAAGCTGGAAGCCTCTGCGCTGGGAGCCGCTCTGCTCCATATCGAAGCCTTCATTCAGAACCTATAAACCTTCCCATCGAGGACGGCACCTGCCGTCCTCGATTTTTTGCACGATTCCGCCGCTTTTTCCTTGTGCAGTTCTCCGAATTCGCGAAAAAGGGCTTGACTTTGGTTGTGCGGTGTGCTAATTTGTAGTAACATTCATAAACACTTTATAAAAGTTAATAAACAAGCAAAAACGGAGGTCATCTTATGAAAGGCACAATGAAAGTTGCAGTCATGAACGGCATCGGCAAGATGGGCTACACCACCCGCCCGATCCCCACACCCAAAGAGGACGAAGTTCTGGTCAAGCTGGAATACGTTGGCATCTGCGGCAGCGATATGCACTACTATGAAACGGGTGCGATCGGCAATTATGTAGTCAAGCCGCCGTTCGTGCTGGGCCACGAGCCGGGCGGCACAGTCGTGGAAGTTGGCAGTGCTGTCAAGCATCTGAAAGTCGGCGACCGCGTTGCGCTGGAGCCGGGCAAGACCTGCGGTCACTGCAAGTTCTGCCGTGAGGGCAAATACAACCTCTGCCCGGATGTCGTGTTCTTCGCTACTCCGCCGGTAGACGGTGTTTTTCAGGAGTATGTGGCCCATGAAGCAAACCTCTGCTTCAAGCTGCCGGACAACGTAAGCACCATGGAAGGTGCGCTGATCGAGCCTCTGGCTGTTGGTTTCCACGCAGCCAATCAGGGCGGTGCTCATGCCGGTCAGACTGCGGTGGTCATGGGTGCAGGCTGCATTGGTCTGGTCTCCATGATGGCGCTGAAAGCCGAGGGTGTTTCCCGTGTTTACGTTGTGGATATCATGCAGAAGCGTCTGGATAAGGCTCTTGAACTGGGTGCAGACGGTGTGATCAACAGCCGCGAAAAGGATGCCGTCCAAACGATTCTCGACCTGACCGATGGTCTGGGCTGCGACCTCGTTATCGAGACTGCTGGTACAGAAATCACTACCCGCCAGGCCATTGAGATGGCGCAGAAGGGTGCAAACATCGTTCTGGTCGGTTACTCCAAATCCGGCGAGATGACCCTGCCTATGAGCCTTGCACTGGACAAGGAACTGACCTTCAAGACCGTGTTCCGTTATCGCCACATTTACCCCATGGCGATCGATGCCGTTGCTTCCGGCAAAATCAACCTGAAGGGCATTGTGACCAACATCTTTGACTTTGACGACATCCAGAATGCCATGGACAAGAGCATTTCGGACAAGGCCAACATCGTCAAAGCAGTGGTGAAGATTGCGGAGGAAACGAAGGTATGAGCTTTCCGCAGGTTCTGACCGGTGTGGCGCACATTGGCATCCCAACAAATGATCTCGACAAGACCATTGCATTTTACAAGAAGCTGGGGTTTGTTTCTGCGCTGGAAACGGTGAACAAAGCCGCCGGGGAGCGCGTTGCGTTTCTTCAGCTTGGCGATCTGATGATCGAAACCTATGAAAATCATCGTGCGGCGGAAAAGGCCGGAGCAATCGACCATGTAGCTCTGGCAACGACCGATATCGAAGCCGCCTTTGCTGCGGCAAAAGAGGCTGGGATGCACCTGCTGCATTCCAGCATCCAGTCACTGCCGTTCTGGGAAAACGGTGTGCGCTTTTTCATGGTCGAAGGCCCGAATAAAGAGAGAATAGAGTTCTGCCAGAAATTATAAGCATCGCGTCAAGAGGAGAAAGGAGCGCGCCGTATGAGTTACACAGCAGAGCCGAAACAGCAGGATACGAACATCAAAGTCCCTCTGATCAGTAAAATCGCTTACGGCATGGGCGATGTGGGCTGCAACTTCAGCTGGATGTTCGTTGGCAACTTCTTGATGATTTTTTACACCGATGTCTGCGGCATCAGCATGGCGGCAGTGTCCCTCCTGATGCTGGTCTCCCGCTTCTGGGATGCCATCAATGACCCCGTGATCGGTTCGCTGAGCGACCGCACCCGTTCCCGCTGGGGACGCTACCGTCCATGGCTGCTGTTCGGCGCACCGGCAACTGCTGTGGTGCTCGTGCTGACGTTCTGGGCGCACCCCGCATGGTCAGACAGTGTCAAGAGCCTGTATATGTACATTACTTACTGTGTACTGGTTCTGGGCTATACCTGCGTGAACATCCCTTATGGTACGCTCTGCGGCACCCTGACCCAGAACATCGAGGAGCGTGCGAAAATCAACACCTCCCGCTCCGTCTGTGCCATGATCGCCATCAATATCATCAACATCATCACCCTGCCTTTGATCTCTGCTTTTGGCGGTGATAATGCAGCACGGGGATATCTTCTGGTGACCGTCCTTTACGGCGGTATCTTCACCCTCTGTCACTGGTTCTGTTTCGCCAAAACCAAAGAGGTCGTCCAGCCCCCGGAGCGGGAAAAAGTCTCACTGAAAAAGCAGTTGGATGCAGCGCTTCAGAACAAGCCCTACCTGATTGCACTGGCGGGTCAGTTCCTGTTCGGTGTGACGCTGTATGGCCGCAATGCCGACCTGCTCTATTACTTCAAATATGTGGAAGGCAACGAGAATCTGTTTACCATCTACTCGATGATCCTGATCGTTCCCTCCATTCTGGGTGCTGCGGCATTCCCCTTCGTGTTTGAAAAGCTGGGCAACAAAGGGCACACTGCTTCCCTTTTCGCTGCCGGAACCGGCGTTTCCCTGATTGCGCTCTATTTCTTCAGTGCAGTTTCTTCTCCCATTCCGTTCTATACATTCGCTGCACTGTCCCAGTTCTTCTTCTGCGGATTCAATACCGCCATCTACGCCATCGTTCCCGACTGCGTGGAGTATGGCGAGTGGAAAACCGGTGTCCGCAACGATGGTTTCCAGTACGCATTCGTTTCACTGGGGAACAAGCTGGGCATGGCGATTGGCACCTCTGCGCTGGCTGGTGTGCTGAGTGCATTGAGTTTTGCCCCCAATCAGGTGCAGAATGCTGCCGTGCAGAATGCGATGCACTATGCATTCTCGCTGCTTCCCGGTGCGCTGTGGCTGGTAACAGCGATTGTCCTGTTCTTCTACCGAATCAGTAAGCGTTCGTATAACCAGATTATGTCCGAACTGAACGCTAAAAAAGCAGGTTGAGGTGATACCATGTTTGATGTTGTAGCTTTGGGAGAAAGCCTGATCGACTTTACCCCGAACGGAACCAATGCACAGGGCATCGAATTGTTTGCCCGGAATCCCGGCGGTGCACCCGCCAATGTCCTTGCCATGAATGCCCGTCTGGGCGGCAAAACAGCATTCATCGGAAAAGTCGGCAAAGACGGATTCGGCGATTTTCTCCGCCAGACCCTTGTGGAAAGCGGCATTGATGTGTCCGGTCTGGTGATCGACGAAAAGATTCCCACGACCCTTGCCTTCGTTCAGCTTGACAGCAAGGGAGACCGCTCCTTTACCTTTTACCGGAACCCCGGTGCCGATGTGATGCTGACTTCGGCAGAAGTCAACAGGAATCTGATCGACGATGCTGCCATCTTCCATTTCGGCTCTGTCTCTCTGACCGCCGACCCGAGCCGCACCGCCACGTTGGAAGCTGCGCGGTATGCACGGCAGCAGGGCAAGCTGGTCAGCTTTGACCCCAATTACCGTCCGCTTCTGTGGGAGCACCCGGCAGATGCCGTTGTCCAGATGCAGGAAGGTGTCAAGCTGGCGGATCTTCTGAAAGTTTCCGAGGAAGAAATGCAGCTTATCACAAACGAAAGCGACCTTGCCCGCGGCTCACAAGCCCTGCTCGAAATGGGGCCATCTCTTGTGCTGGTATCGCTGGGTGCAAAGGGTGCTTATTACCGGAACGCTGTGGGAGCAGGGCATCTTCCCACCTATGATGTGCCTACCGTGGACACGACTGGTGCAGGCGACGCTTTCATGGGCGCAATTCACTACCAGCTGCGAGGAAAAGATGCTGAGGATTTGCGTACCCTCCCTGCATTTGAGCTTGAAGAAATCGTCCGCTTCGGCAATGCAGCGGGCAGTCTGACCACGACAAAGGGCGGCGCAATCCCTGCAATGCCCTCCATGGTGGAAATTCAGAACTGCATTGCCTCTATCCCACTGCTGTAAAAGAAAGGATACCCTATGACAAAATTACAGATCAGAATGCGGCAGGTCGATCAGGTCAAGGAATTTGTAGATTTGCTGTCCAAATATCCCTATGAGATGGACTTAGTCTCCGGGCGATATACCATTGATGCCAAATCCCTGCTTGGCATTTACAGTCTCGACCTGAGCAATCCGCTTACCCTTGTGATTTATTCCGATTCTTGCGAAGAACTGCTGACACAGCTCCATGCGTTGCTCCCAGATTGCATCGTCTGATTTTCTACGCTTTTCTCCTTCTTCCATTTGCACCGTTCGGTTCTGGTTCTCCTTCACCAGAACCGAACGGTGTTTTAATTTGTATAAGTCCTACTATCACCGCATTCCCTTAATAAATTTTGCAAGCCCATATTGATGTGCCTCATTGCCTTGTCAAGAGGGCTGGCACCGCCCAGCCCTCTCTCTTTTTGCCAAAGTTTTCATTGCTTTTTCTTGCACACTGCCGAAAGTGACGTATTCTCAAAACTTTTTGTTGACACGGCTCGATTTTTGTGGTAGTCTATTCCAACAATTGAATATAACATATTTTTACATATTCGTTCAGACCCTGCGGGGCTGAACATCTTGGCTTTCAGCCGTTACATAACCGACTAGCATGATCTTCCAGAAAAAGCGAAGGCAGGGCTGGTCTGTTTTGTGACGGCTTTTTTATTGCCGTTTTGCCCGTTGGACCTTGAAAACCGCATGACCGTCTGTATGGGATACCCGGCGATGACCCTGAGAAGGAGAGCCGGAAAACGCCGCCGGAGGGGGGCAGGAAAGCCATGCAGAGAGAACGGCAATTCACCTCATGTGGTCAAAATGAGCACATGAGGTGAAACGGACGTTTATCTACTCGTTGCGGCAGGAGAAATCAATGTAGACAAATTGTCCACATTGATTTGCCGTAACCCAAAGGACGTTTATCCACCTGTTGCAGCAGAGAAAATCCATGTGGCCAAATTGACCACATGGATAAGCCGCAGCACCGAAGAAAGGATGTGTGCCTATGGGAAACAACTTTACCCCTGCATGGATCAAGAAAGGCTTCTTCAACGAATCCCTGTTTTGTGACGATTTTCTCAGCACCCACCAGCTCCTCTATGTGAATGGCGCATTTTTCACCCCGGACGGCAGGGTCACAGACACCATGAACCTGCGCTGTGAAATTTTCGATATGCTGCGAGACCATATCGGCGCAAATATCGCCAAACGGGTCACCAATGTGGTGGATGTGCTGAAGCTGGCGGCACAGGTGGAGGACTTCCCGCCTGTCACTGACCGCATCGCACTGGCAAACGGCACCCTGTATCTGGACGGCACCTTTCAGGAGGGCAAGCCGGAGATCGTCCGCAACCGGCTGCTTGTCAAGTATGACTCGAAAGCCGCCCAGCCCGTCCACTGGCTGCGGTTTTTGTCCGACCTGCTCTACCCGGAGGACATCCCCACGGTGCAGGAGTTCATCGGGTACTGCCTGATCCCCAGCAACAAGGGGCAGCGCATGATGGTCATCAAGGGCAGCGGCGGCGAGGGCAAGTCGCAGATCGGCGTGGTGCTGTCCCGGCTGTTCGGCTGCAACATGAAGGATGGCAGCATCGGCAAAATTTCGGAGAACCGCTTTGCCCGTGCCGATCTGGAACACACCCTGCTCTGCGTGGACGACGATATGCGGATGGAAGCCCTGCGCCAGACCAACTATGTCAAGTCCATCGTGACTGCGCAGGGGCAGATGGACTTGGAGCGCAAGGGCAAGCAGAGCTATCAGGGCTGGATGTACGCCCGCCTGCTGGCGTTCAGCAACGGTGATCTGCAGGCATTGTATGACCGCTCAGACGGTTTCTACCGCCGTCAGCTCATCCTGACCACCAAGGACAAGCCCCTGTCTCGTGTGGACGACCCGGACATTGCCGAGAAGATGGCGGCAGAGGTCGAGGGCATCCTGCTGTGGGCATTTGAGGGCTTGCAGCGGCTGGTGAAGAACGGCTTTCAGTTCACCGAGAGTGACCGTGCCAAGCGCAACCGGGAACTGGTGAAGCGGGACAACAACAATGTGTTCGATTTCCTCGAATCCGAGGGCTACATCCGCCTGAAGGCGGATGCCTGCACCAGCTCGAAAGAGCTGTATGAGGTCTACCGGATGTGGTGTGAGGAGAACAGCCTGAATGCGATCAAGGCCAGAGGGTTCAGCGATGCGCTGATCGCCAACCAGCGCAGGTATAATCTGGAATCCACCAACAACATCGTCAATTCGTCCGGGCGAAGAGTCCGAGGCTTTGTGGGCATCGAAGCCCTTGTGCAGCCCGACCTCACCCCCAATGGCTGGCGGGCATGACCCCCTATAAAGGAGAACTTGGGCGTTTTGCTGCGTACGTGCGTACGCGGCGGATACCCTTTCTCTGTACGCACGTACGCAGCGATTGACCGAAAACGCGCCATATAAGGGGCTTTGGTTGGTGGTCAAAACGACCACCAACCAACCCCATAGCGTTAAGTGCCGGAAAGCGGCACTTGCTAGCATCCACCCAAATCCCCAAAATGGGAATCAGGGTGAGATGGCCGTTATCAGACCGTCTATCTGCCTGTTACCATTTTGGTAACAGGCAAAATCAGTGGGTCAAAATGACCCACTGAAAAAGCCGGACGAGCTGTCCTTCAGGGCAGCTTGCCCGGAGCAAGAGTGCAGAGAGCGCAGCTCTTTGCCCCAGTGATATGATGCTGTGCGTCATATCCTACTGGGTATTATCTGGCGCAAAATGGCGGCAGATCCAGCAGCTCCGCTGCTGCGCACTCTCCCGGCAAGCTGTTGAAATGAAAGAAGCTCCTGCTAAACCTTATACCAAAATCAGGAAAAAGTAATCAAAACGGGTTCACTTAGGGGGACAATAATAGGCCTACGAAGCCCACGACTTTTGCAATTTCAGGTGCTATGATAATTACAGAGATGCAGCATCTTAATGATTCCCCGCAAAGAAAGAATAGGGATGCAACAAGAAATGGGAACGATGCTTCCTACTTTCACCGAAAATTAGGAACTCTCAGTTCCTGTTCGATTCCAAGTTTCTCTGTTATACTTTTCTTGCAGAGCGAAAGCAAACTCTTCTAAGCGGAAAGCGACGAACGCCAAGATCTCCCACTGAGGGAAGGAGCGATAGGCCACTTTCTTTGCAGTATAACAAACACATAAATCTTTTTCCGAAAGGATTACCTTTCGATTCCGAGAGAAGATTTCAAGACACGGTCTTGAAATGCGAGACTCGTTGCTTAGAAGAATTGTATCACTTCTGTGATTTGATCGCACGAGTGGCCGTACACAAAAAATACAGGAAAAGAGGGATGTCTATCTGAAATTAACACGACACAACGGACGAGCCGGAAGCCACGGCACCTATAACCCAAAACACAATGACCGGAGTTTCAACCTTTCCAACAGTGAGCACATCGACCCTGAACGAGCCAAGGGCAACATCTACTGGGATTGCTTCCACGGTTTCCGTTCGGCTCTCGACCCACAAGACCCGGACGATCTGGCGGCGACCTTCTCGGATGTAGAACGGCAATTCTACGAGACCCACTACACGGCCTTCATCGAAAGCCAGAACGAGCGCAATGCCAAGATCCGGCACACAGAGCGTAACCGCTCCATTCCCGACCTGCTGTCCAGCCGCAAGACCTGCCCGGAAGAAACCATCTATCAGCTTGGAACGCTGGATGAACACGCTTCCGCAGAGGACTTGCTCAATCTCGTCACCGAGTTCATTGAGGAGTTCAAGGCCAAGTTTGGTGAACACGTTCATGTGCTGGACTGGGCACTGCATCTGGACGAAAGCACGCCCCACATCCATGAGCGCCATTTGTTCGACTGCGAGAACAAGTACGGCGAAATTGCGCCCCAGCAGGAAAAGGCGCTGGAAGCGTTAGGTTTCGACTTGCCGAACCCAGGCAAGCCCCTCAGTCGCCGGAACAACCGCAAGATCACCTTCGATGCCGCCTGCCGGAAGATGCTGTTTGAAATCGCCAAACGGCATGAGCTGGAATTGGAGGAAGAAGCGGAATACGGCAACCGCAAATATCTGGAAAAACAGGACTTCATCCTCGCCAAGCAGAAGGAGCAACTTGCCGCCCAGCAAAGCAAGCTGGACGAATTGACCTTGAAAGTTTCGGATATGGAGACCCTGCTGGAAAATGTTTCGGCTGCGGCCTATGACAAGGCGGTGGAGGTCGTGACGGACGTAGTGCGCACCGAGACCCGGAAGGAAGATATGCGGATGATCGAGGACACGAAAAAGTGGGTGTTATCGCCGGAGCGCAAAGCACCACAGGCTACACGGGAGTACACCGCCAAGCATCTGGACGGTGTTCTGAACAAGTTTCTCAAGACGATGCAGACCGCTTCTGCCCGTTTGCAGAAGGCTCTGCTGAAGCCGGAAGTCCGGCAGAAAGGCAAAGAGCAGGTCAAGGAAAAGGCACGGGATTCGGTGTTGCAACTGCTGAACCGTTTGCAGGCAGAACAGGCACAACGGAAGCCATCTGCGCCGCCTACCGCCGAAAAGCCAGATAATTGTTTTCAATAATAGTACGAGGTGATGTTTATTGAGCAAAGAAGTCAACGAAGAACGCACTCCCCGAACCGTTGCGGACGTGAAAGAAATGCTCACCAAGCACTCCAACGGAGAAATCCAGCGGACGATCCAGAACTGCATCACGATTCTGCAGAACGACCATGTGCTGGCCGATGCCATCCGGCTGAACCTGTTGAGCGAACGCATCGACATCGTAAAGCCTGTGGGCTGGCCCCGCTCCGGCATGACGCTGAATGACACGGACATGAAATATATCCTGCGGAGGATGGAGAAGTACGGCATTTCCAGCGAGAAGAAGATCGAATCTGCCGTCCGCATTGTTGCCAACGAAAACCACTACCATCCCATCCGGGACTACCTGAACGGCCTGCAATGGGATGGAACAGAGCGGATAG
>OGKD01001606.1_pt1 | contig 11907 bp, 10 predicted proteins | sample 1572371 | NCBI WGS metagenome assembly OGKD01 (sample SAMEA2582096, study PRJEB24529) | metagenome | biome: Human gut stool | place: China | collected 2011 | reverse complement strand
GTAGATCTCGGAGCAGGGGCCGCACGGGCCGGAGCCATGCTCCCAGAAGTTGTCTTCCTTGCCCAGACGCACCATGTGGTCGGGGGCGATGCCCACCTTCTTGGTCCAGATATCGTAAGCCTCGTCGTCCTCTTCGTACACAGAGATGTGCAGGCGGTCCTTGGGGATTGCCATCCACTCGTCAGAAGTCAGGAACTCCCATGCCCAGGGAATGACCTCCTCTTTGAAGTAATCCTGGAAGGAGAAGTTGCCCAGCATCTCAAAGAAGGTGCCGTGGCGGGCAGTGATACCAACACGCTCGATATCCGGGGTGCGGATGCACTTCTGGCAGGTGGTCACGCGGTGACGGGGCGGCTCTTCCTGAGCCAGAAACCACTTTTTCATGGGGGCCATGCCGCTGTTGATCAGCAGCAGGCTGGGGTCGTTCTTGGGCACCAGCGGGAAGCTGTCCAGACGCAGATGGCCCTTGCTCTCAAAGAAGCTCAGGTACTTTTCACGCAGTTCATTCAAACCGGTCCATTGCATAGGTTTTCTCTCCTCAATCGTCTTTGGCGCTCAGGCGCCGTTTTTATGCTGTTATGGCAGAGGGGCGGCACGGTAAAAAAACAAAAAGCAGCCCTCATCCCAAAAGGGACGAAGGCTGCTTGTGCATCAAACTCCGTGGTACCACCCAAATTGCAAAGGATAACGTGTCCCCTGCCGCTTTCGGCGCATTAACGCTGCGCAGCGTCCGGTTTACATTCGCCGGAAGCTCCGGGGTGGCGCGAAATGATCCCGACCGGAGCACCTTACAGCCGTGGGCGCTCTCTCTGGACGGTGGTGTGTGCATTTCTGACCCCATCATTGCCATCTGTCATAATTTTACATTCCGCAAAGCAGGCACAATGCCCCTTTGCGTACAGCTAAATTATAGCATACGCAAAACGTTTGTCAACGCTTTTTCCGAAAAAAGGCAGTTTGTCCCCACCCTGCGCGGAAATCTGCGTCTTTGCGCCACACTGCGCTTGACGCGGGGTCTGGCTTTCGGTACAATAAAAAGTGATACAAAGTCCATTCTGAGCATAAAAGGAAGGAATATTCCGTGAAAATTTTAAAAGTAAAGTGTCTTGCCCCCACCCGGCTGGACAATTATCTGACCCAGCAATACCCCGCCCTGACCCCCGGCCGTCTGAACAAGGCGCTGCGGGAGAACAAGATCAAGCTGAACGGCAAAAAGCAGCCGCTTTCCACCCGCGTGATGGCAGGCGACGAGATCAAGCTGTTCATTCTGGATGACGTGCTGGACGCCGACCGCCGGGTGGACGGCCCCGCGTGGAAGAACGCCCGCACCCCGGCACAGGTGGTGTACGACTGCCCGCAGATCTTGATCGTGAATAAGCCCGCCGGCGTTGCGGTGGACGGCCCGGAGGACGATACTCTGCTGAACCGTGCGCTGCTGTACCTGAACAAACAGGGCGAGTACAAGGAGAACGACCTGTACACCCCCGCCTTGTGCCACCGGCTGGACACCGGCACCAGCGGCCTTGTGATCATTGCCAAGACCCCGGAGGCTGAGGAGCTGTTCCTTTCTGCCATCAAAAACCGCGAGGTGCAAAAGACCTACCTCTGCGTCACCTTTGGCCGTCCCATGCCGCCGGACGCCACCTTGGGCGGCTATCTGCTGAAGGACGCTGACCGCGGCATCGTGAAGATCGTGGAGGACAAGCAGCCCGGTGCCAAGGAGGTGGAGACCCGGTACGAGACCATCGCCGTCTCCGGCCGTCTGGCCCTGCTGAAGGTGCAGCTGATCACCGGACGCACCCACCAGATCCGCGCCCACATGGCCAGCATCGGCTGCCCCATCCTTGGCGACAGCAAGTACGGCAACAACAGCGCCAACCGGGAGCTGAAGCTGAAGTATCAGGCGCTGTGCGCATGGGAGCTGACCATGCCCCGCTTCACCCAGCCGGACTTTGCCTTCCTCAGCGGCAAGACCTTCCACGCCCCGAAGCCGTGGTATTACCAGCAGGTGCTGGACGGCACTTTGAAGTAACAAAAAAGGAGATGTCCTGCCGGGCATCTCCTTTTTGTTACTTATAATAGAAACCTCAGACCCGCACCATATCCGGGGTGATCTCAGCCAGCGTATGAGCACCGCACATCTGCATGGTGTCGGCCAGTTCCCCGGCAAGCTTATCAATGTAGCACTTCACGCCCTCTGTGCCGCCGCCGTAGACAGCAGTCACGAAGGGGCGGCAGATCAAAACGCCGTCTGCTCCCAGCGCCAGCGCCTTGAACACATCCACACCGGTGCGGATACCGCCGTCCACCAGTACCTTCACGCCGGTGCCCTTGAGGGCTGCGGCGATCTCCGGCAGCACCTCGGCGGTAGCGGGGCACTGATCCAGCACACGGCCGCCGTGGTTGGACACCACGATAGCAGCGGCACCGGCCTGCTTTGCCTTCAGTGCACCCTTGACGGTCATCACGCCCTTGACGATGAAAGGGCGCTCCGCCAGCTGCACGATCTCGGCCAGTTCCTCCACGCTCTTGCTGCCGGCGGGCGGGGTCATATTCTTCAGGAAGGGCAGACCCGCTGCATCCACATCCATAGCCACGGCGAAGCAGCCGCTGGCCTTGGCCTGCTCCATCTTTTCCCGGATGGTGTCGATGTTCCACGGCTTGATGGTGGGCACACCGCAGCCGCCCGCAGCGCCGATGGCGCGGGTAGCCATCTCCATCACGGTGGGGTTGGTGCCGTCGCCGGTAAAGGCAGCAATGCCGTTTTCGGCACAGGCGCGCACCAGCACATCGTTATAGGTCATATCGGTGTAGGTATCGGAGTAGTGCAGGTTCACTGCGCCCACAGGGCCTGCAAAGAAGGGATAGCGGAAGCTTTTGCCGAACAGCTCCAGTGTGGTGTCCGGTGCACCGCCGGGGCACAGGGTATCCATGTTCACCCGGATGTCCGCCCACTTATTATAATTGCGGATAGCGGTATCGCCCACGCCCTTGGCACCCGGGCCGGGGATCTGGTTTTTGCAGGCCACGCCGTTGCACACCGGGCAGGCCTTGCAGTATTGACCAATGCAGGTACGGGCATTGGCAAGCACCTCAGGATAAGTCATAAAAGCATCCTCCTTATATCCATCGCTGCGGCACAAAATGACCCGCCGCAGCGCTCTCTGCCCTCAATATAGACCCATTTTAAGGGTGCGTCAAGGGCTTTTTGTGCTTTCCGTCCATGCGGCAGCACGTCTTTTCGCGTTTTTTCGTCACTTTTAAAAAAGTCTGATTTTTTTCAAAAAAATCCTTGACAAAAAGCCTGCTTTCAGGTATTATAGTGGAGCGCCAAGGGCACCCGCCCAAAGGCAGAACAAAAGATGTGGAAAGATGGCTGAGTTGGTCTAAGGCGCACGACTGGAAATCGTGTAACGTGTCAAAAGCGTTCTGGGGTTCGAATCCCCATCTTTCCGCCAGAAACCTGAAACAGAAATGTTTCAGGTTTTTTGTTTTGTCCGCAGTTTGCGGCGCTTGACATTTGCAGGCAGTTCCGTTATGCTGGAACAAATACGTTTTACCGGAAGGAGAGGTTTTCCCATGGCATCTTCCCACAAAAAGCGCACCGGTCTGCGTGCGGCGCTGATCGTTCTGCTGTGTCTGGTTCTGGTGTGCGCGGTGGCTGCGGCAGTGCTGTACAGCTTCGTCAGCCGCAAGATCAAGGCATTCCAGAGCGGTGCCAGCTTTGCGCTGGACTACACCATCACCTCCACCGAAGCAGAGCCCCCTGCCCTTTACGCCCTGCTGGACAAGTTCGGCGGCACCACCGGCAGCCTGACCGGCCAGTACACCCCCCGAGCGGTGCAGCTGGCGCTGTACCCGACGGGCACCAGCACCGTCAACGATGCCCCTCTGACCCGGATGTACATCAGCGAGGAAGAGACCCTGTACGATGCCGGACAGTTGTACAACAAGCTGCGCAGCACCGTTGTGGCCGAGTATCCGCTGGCAAGCCTGCTGCTGCCGGGCTGGTCGCTGGGCAGCTACATCTCCCAAGACCAGCTGGCCACCCTGCTGGGGGTAGACCCCGCCGCCACCGGCTTGCAGCAGGTGAATGACTTTCAGCTGGATCTCAAACAGCTCAAAACCGTGCAGCCCGCCAACGCGAAGGAAGGCTACCTCTACCTTCAGCTGCCGAACCTCACCGCCGGGGAGGACGCGCCGCAGCTGATTCTGGGCATCGAAAAGCAGGGGCTGCTCAAGACCCTGTCCCCCAAGGTGCACATCCTGCTAGACGTGCCCGCCCACCACATCCATGCAGAGCTGACCGGCACGGTGACTGCCGCCCAGACCGTTGTGACCGCCCCCACCTCCCGGATGCAGGACTCTGACGTGGAAAGCCTTGTGCAGCTGCGCAAGACCATCGAGAGCATCGTACAGTTCGTGCAGACCGCCGCCCAGAGCGACGATGCTGCCGCCCCTGCTGCATAAAGCAGACTATTTTGAATGGTCTCCGCTTCGCTCTGACCATCTTCAGCGGAAAAATTATTATTTATAGCGCAAATCCGGGCAGACTGCGGTCTGCCCGGATTTGCATTTTCACGCGTAGTTTGCGCTGCGGGAAAAGATTAAAAAAGCAGCCCCGAAACGCACACAGGCGTTTCGGGGCTGCAAATCAGAACAATGATTCTGCTTTTACTTCTTTACGATCTTTTTGCAGGGTGCACGCTTTGCCTTGGGCTTTGCAGCAGCGGGTGCGGCCTTAGTTGCAGGGACAGTAGTCTCAGCCTTGGTCTCCACAACGGGCGCAGCCTTCACCTCTGCGGCGGGGGCAGCTGGCTCTGCCTTTGCCTTAGCGGCCTTCTTCACGGCGGGCTTTTCTGCCTTGACCGGCTCTGCGGCCTTTGCAGCGGACTTCTCCTCCACCTTCTTGGTGGTGCGGGGCTTGCGGGCTGCGGGCTTCTTGGCGGGAGCGGCTTCCTTGGCCGGTGCTGCCGTAGTCTCAGCAGCGGGTGCGGGTGCTTCCTCGACCTTAGCGGCACGCTTTACGCGGTCCTTTACCTCAGAGATGACCCACAGCTGGTCACCACCGCCGGGCACCTCCTGCCAGATCTGCAGCACAGCGCCCACCTCGGCACCCATGCCCACGGTGTCCACGCACTTGCCGCCTGCCCAAGAAGAACGCAGACGCACGGTTCCCTCCGGGGTGTGCTCTACCTTCCACATCTGGGATGTGCCGCCCACGTCCTCCCACAGGTGCAGCCAAGTGCCGTTGGCAGTGCCGGTCATGGTCAGATCCAGCAGCTTGCCGGAGGCGCGGTTGCGGATGCGGTACACGCCATCGCCCTCGCGGACAAAGCTCCACTCCTGCTCGGGCTTGTGGTCATACTTGCCCAGGCGGACAGTGCCGCCGTCCTTGCTGCCTTCCACTGCCTGAATGACGTTGCCGGTGTGAGCGGCAATGGTATAAAAGCGGTCGGCTTCGATCACAGTTTGTGCTACGGATTTCATGTACAAATCCCTCCCAATCATAAAATGCACAGATTTTTCCAATTCCTTCTTATAAAGAATACCACATATCGTGATTTTTCACAAGCAATTCGACAATTCTTTAGCACTTTATATAGAAACCACCCTGTTTTCGCCTTCTTTTTCGCCCCTTCGCAGGGGAGAAAGGGCCGTTTTTCTCCCTCTCGACATTTTGCCGCAACTGCGTTATACTGTTTTTACAAAGCTTATCTGCCGCTCTGGAAGGGGCGGCTTTCTCGTTTTTGAAGGAGGATATTTTTCCATGACCCAGCAGGACCGCACTGCGGTGCAGTATCACAAAATGACCGAGACCCCTATCCCCCGGCTGATCCTCAGTCTGGCCGCGCCCACGATTTTAAGTATGCTGATCACCAGCATCTACAATCTGGCCGATACCTTTTTTGTAGGGCGCATCTCCACCAGCGCTTCCGGCGCGGTGGGTGTCGTTTCCAGCCTGATGGCCATTATTCAGGCGCTGGGCTTTATGCTGGGGCACGGCTCCGGCACCATCATCAGCCGCCGCTTGGGCAGTCAGGATACCCACGCTGCCACCCGCTTTGCTTCCACCAGCTTTTTTACGGCGCTGGCCTTTGGCGTAGTGCTGGCAGTGGTCGGTCTTGCCACCCTGCCGGACTTCATGATGCTGCTGGGCAGCACCGAGACCATTCTGCCCCACGCCTGCGCCTACGCCCGCCCCATCCTGCTTGCCGCACCGCTGATGATCTCCAGTCTGGTGATGAACAACATCCTGCGGTATGAGGGCAAGGCGAACCTTGCCATGGTCGGGCTGGTCACCGGCGGACTGCTGAACATCGCACTGGACCCGCTGTTCATGTTCGCTTTAGGGCTGGGCACTGCCGGTGCCGGCATTGCCACCGCCCTCAGCCAGACCATCAGCTTTGGCATTCTGCTGTATATGTTCCTGCGGGGCAAAACGGTCAGCCAGTTCCGGCTTTCCGCCGTCACCCGGGAGCCGCGCGAGTTTTTGCAGATCCTTGCAGGCGGCGCGCCCAGCTTTGGCCGACAGGGACTGAACAGCATCGGCGGGATGCTGCTGAACATTGCCGCCCGCAGCTACGGCGACGCCGCCGTGGCGGGCATGAGCATCGTGTCCCGCATTTTTATGTTCATCCTCTCGGTGGCCATCGGCGTGGGACAGGGCTTGCAGCCGGTGGCGTCCTTCAACTACGGCGCCCGCAAGTACCACCGGGTACGGCAGGCCGCCGTCTTTACCCTGCAAGCCGCCTTTGTACTGCTGGTGGTGCTGATCGCGGTGTGCTGGTGGAACGATGAAAACCTGATCCGTCTGTTCCGGGACGACCCGGAAGTCACCGCCGTGGCGCTGCCTGCCTTCCGTTACCAGTGCTTTGCCGTCCTTTTGCAGCCGGTGATCGTAGTGGCCAACATGACCTTTCAAAGCGTGGGCAAGGCCGGGCGCGCCACCTTTCTGGCCTGCTGCCGGCAGGGCGTGTGCTTTATCCCGCTGATCCTTGTACTGCCCCGGGTGCTGGGTCTTGTGGGTGTAGAGCTCTGCCAGCCCATTGCGGATGCGCTCACCTTCTTCATTTCTCTGCCCTTTTTGCTGGCCTTTCTGCGGCAGCTGGAGCAGATGGACAAGGCAGAAGCGTCCCATGCCCCGGCACAGCTGTAATTCAATTGTAACCGTTTTTAGCCGCATTTTTCTGCAAGCTCTGCAATGAAAAATGCGGCTGTTTCGTATTCTGAGTGAACGGAAAAATTTTCCTCCCTGTTTTTTGCAAAGGAGTGTTTTTATGAAGCGTGTTGTCTTGCGTATCGGCTGCGGGGCGGTCTGCGCAGCCCTTGCCCTTACTTTAGGCTGCGGCTGCGCCCTGCTGCCGCCCGCCACCGGCGTGCCGGGCGCTGCCAGCTCTGCCGTTTCTGTGCCCACGGACGACAGCGGCAAGCCCCTGTACGACCCCGCCGTGCTGAACGATGGCCGTCTGCGGGTGCTGTACTGCTACGGCCGTTCCGGGAGCAGCACCACCATCCTGTGCGGCAGCACCCCGCTGCATCAGTCTGCCCGCAGCGAAAACGTCTCGCTGGTGGAGGACAGCGCTACCGGCACCGCAGACTACTGGCTGCGCAGCTGGTCCGACCCCACCGGCCGGGGCGGACGCCGCACCGCCCTGTACGATAAGACCGGCACCGAAGTAATGTCCTTTGAGGGCGAGCAAAGCGCCACTCTGCAAAACGGCCTGCTGGTGCTGCAGGAAAGCCGCCTAATCGATGGCGGATATGTCCCGGAGTCCGGCTACGGCACCTGTCAGGTCATCGACCTTGCCACCGGCGCAGCGCTGCCGGTGCCGGAGGGCGCATACAGCTGCACCGTATGCGGCGATAAGCTGGTGTTCAGCTGCTACGCCCGCCCGGAAGGGCTGGACGATTACGACTGGGATACGGATTACCAACAGAACCGCTGGGTGGTGGTGCAGGAAAAGGACGGCACCCCTGTCTACCGCGCCGATGCCGCCTCGGCCTACCGCCTTTTCTATAACAGCGATACCCTGAGCGACTGGGTGGAGCTGGACGTTGCCACCGGAGCCGAGACCACCGACCAGATTTTGTATAACACCCAGACCGGCGAGCAGTACACGGGCTTTTTGCAGGTCTACCCGGGCGGTCTTGCCAGTTTTTCTACCGGTGACGGCCGGTACGAGCTGCGGGACATGACCACCGAGGACCGCGGGCTGATTGCCACCTTTGACGAGCAGCCCAGCCAGTATTTCCCGGGCTATGTGGTAACATGGCACAGCGGCGAGGATCATGGCTACGAACTCTATGATCTGGAGACCGGTACAAAGACCCCGCTGTACGAGGTGGATGCCACCGACAGCACCATAGCCGTCTACGCGCTGGACGGCAGCCTGCGGGTGTACAGCAAGGATAACGGCAAGCTGCTGACCGATACCACCGTAGAGCCGGTGGAGCACCAGCAGCGAGTACGGATGAGCAACTGCGGCAGCGGCTATGTCTGGCTGGAATTGCAGGATAACGACCGCTACGAGACCACCGCCACCCGGCTGTACGGCCCGCAGGGGCTTATCAGTGACCTGACCGCCCTGCAAGGCAAGTACAGTTACGTCAACTACCTGACCACCGACCCCAACGGCAGACCCATGTTCTACGGCAGCCGCAGCGCTGTGGGCAGCGCCTACGGCAACGTGTGCGATGTGCTGGACGCAGACGGCAATGTAGTGCTGCAGGGGCTTGCCAGCTGCACCGGGTACTATTCTAACAGCCTAAACACCCTGCCCGACCATGTGTTTGCTGCACAGCGGGGCTTCTATGTGGGCTGGATGGACACAAGCGGCAACTGGCTGTACTGCCAGAGTATTTTCTCGTCTGCTACTGCGGACGATGAACCGAGTTACGGCTATTGAGTTAGGAGGGCTTTTTTATGAAAAACACTAAAATTTCCCGCCGCAGCTTTCTGCTGGGGCTGGCTGCCTGCTCCGCTGCCGGGGTGCTGACCGCCTGCAAGGGCACGGATGCGCCCGCCGGCAGCACCGCTTCCTCTGTGGTAGAACAGCCCGCATCCTCTGCTGCTTCCTCTACTGTGCAGCAGGCAGCGCCGTTTCTGACTGTGGAAGAGTTTCCCCCGCTGGACGGCAGCACCGCCTGCATCCCCCTGATGGCGCAGATGCTGGCCGATACCACTGGCATGGACCTGGAGGAAGCCCGCAGCAGCATTACGGTGAGCACCACCGCCTACGCATGGGAGAACTTTGGCCTGTACGACACCACCACCCGGATGCTGGTGGTGTATGAAGCGCCGGACTATGTAAAGGAAGAGCTGCAAGAGGCCAATGTGCAGCTGGAGCAGAAACCCATCGGGGTGGACGCGCTGGTGTTCATCGTCAACGAAGATAACCCCGTACAGGCGCTTACCCAGCAGCAGCTGCGGGACATCTATGCCGGAAAGATCACCAACTGGAAGGATGTAGGCGGCAAGGATCAGGAGATCGTTGCCTTCCAGCGCGGCGAGGACTCCGGCAGTCAGACCCTGTTCAAAAAGCTGCTCATTCAGGGCGGCGAACTGATGACCCCGCCCTCTGAGCTGGCACCCGCCGCCATGGGTGAGCTGGTGGACAGCATTGCCGATTACAACAACAGCGCCAACGCCATCGGTTTTTCCGTATATTACTACATCGACCAGATGTATTCTCAGCCCGGCCTGCGGCTGCTGGCCGTGGATGACGTGACCCCCAGCAACGACACCCTTGCCGACGGCAGCTACCCCCTGTGCAACGATTTTTACGCCGTCATCCACTCGGATGCCGCCGCAAACAGCCCGGAGCGCATCCTGTATGACTGGCTGGACACCGACGCCGGGCAGGACTGCATCAAAAAGTCCGGCTATGTGGCTGTCGGCCCGCAGGCCACCGTGACCATCGTCGATTGAAATTGACAGACCTTCTCCCATCTGCTACAATAAAGGCACGATTTTGTCAAATCTTCTGCAGCAGATTGCCGAAAGGAAGGTCTAACTATGGAACATCCCTCTTCCCATGTGGAAAGCCGCTGGCGCACCCAGCTGCGCAACAGCATCATTCAGGCGTCCAGCCTGCTGGAGATCCTGCTCTCCGGGCTGGTGCTCATCGGCCTGCTGCTCAGCGCGGTGCCGCTCATCAAATGGATGCCCGGCCTGCTGTTCGACGGCAACGAGGTGGAGATCCGCACCTTTCTGGAGCGGAGCCTGGACATCGTCATCGGCATCGAATTCATCAAGATGCTGGCCAAGCACAGCCCCGGCAGCAGTCTGGAAGTGCTGCTCTACGCCATCGCCCGCCATCTGGTGGTGGGGCATGACTCCGCGCTGGAAAATCTGCTCAGCGTGGGCGCCATCGCGCTGATCTTCATCGTGCGCAAGTTCTTCTTTGTCCCGGCCTTCGGCGCGCATCTGCCGGACGGCCACCCCGCGCCGGATCTTTCCCCGGCACAGAGCGGCATCCACGCCGAAGAGCGATTTGCCCGGCTGAAAAAACGGGCGGACAAGGAAGCCGCCGAGGCCATTCCTACCAAAGACGAAGAGTTTGAGGAAGAGGACTTCGAGGACGAAGCGGAAGAAACGGAATGAGCCTGAACGAAAAAAGCCCTGCAGCAAACGCTGCAGGGCTTTTTGTTATATGTTTTACTTTTTGTGATGGCCGAAGCGGTACTCCTTGCCTTCCCGGATGCGCTGGATGTTGGCACGGTGCATATAGATGACCATGCCGGACATGAAACCCGAGCCGATGGCACACACCAGCAGGTCCCCGGCGGTATAGCCTTTGAACACCCCATACAGGATGGTCAGCAGCGGATACAGCGCCGCCATGGTCACACTGCCCAGCGACACCATGCCGGTGGGGATCAGGCACAGCAGGAAGATGGCAGCCAGAAACGGCAGCAGCACCGGCTGGATGGCCAGAATAGCACCGCCCGCCACCAGCACGCCCTTGCCGCCCTTGAACCCGAAGTAGAGCGGGTACAGGTGGCCCAGCACGGCGAAGATGGCGGCCAGATACACGCCCAGATAAGGCGAGACACCGGTGCCGGCGGGCAGCTGATGGAACAGCCAGCGGCCGATGCACACGGCCAGAACGCCTTTGAGCACATCGCCGGCGGCCGTCATGGCAGCGGCCTTTTTGCCGAAGGTGCGCAGCATGTTGGTCATGCCGGCGGCACCGCTGCCGTGGGCGCGGACATCATCGTGATACACGAATTTGCTGATCAGAATGCCGGTGTCCACGCTGCCCAGCAGATAGGCCTGCAGGATGGTGGCTGCGGCGATCAGGATCGCTTTCATCATAGCAACAAAGCCCTCCTTTGCAGGCGCTTACACGTCCTTAGCACCCACTTCGCCGGAGCCGCGCTCGCGGATCACCAGACGGATCGGGGTGTGTTCCAGCCCGAAGTTCTCGCGGATCTGGTTGATGAGATACCGCTGATAGCTGAAATGGAACAGCTGCTTCGAGTTGACAAAGGCCACGTACGTCGGCGGGCGGGTGGATGCCTGGGTCAGATAGAAGATCTTCAGGCGGCGGCCCTTGTCGCTGGGCGGCTGCATGCGGGCAGTTGCGCGGGCCAGCATCTCGTTCAGCACGCCGGTGGGCACGCGGGCACCGTTCTGGCTGTCCACATCGCGGATCAGCTGCATGAGCTTGTTCACGTTGTAGCCGGTCTGAGCCGAGATGAAGATGATAGGAGCATAGCCCATAAAGCTGAAGCACTCGGCATAATCGCGGCGCTGCAGCTCCATGGTGTTGGTCTCCTTGCCTTCCACCGCGTCCCACTTGTTGACGACGATGATGCAGGCCTTGCCCTGCTCGTGGGCGTAACCGGCCACCTTGCTGTCCTGCTCGGTAAAGCCGACGGTGGCATCCACAAGGATCAGCG
>OGKD01001603.1_pt1 | contig 11914 bp, 9 predicted proteins | sample 1572371 | NCBI WGS metagenome assembly OGKD01 (sample SAMEA2582096, study PRJEB24529) | metagenome | biome: Human gut stool | place: China | collected 2011 | reverse complement strand
TGGTGTCGGCGCAGGCATGGGCGATGGAGCCGGTGCCAAGACCGGCCTCGTTGGAAAAGATGCCGCGGGAAACGCCCTTTTGCATACTGACGAACAGGCTGCCAATAGTGCCGCCGGTAAAAGCAGCGGGGTTGAACGCGCCCGCCACGATGGATTCCAGCACATAGGGCAGACGGGAAAAGTTGAGCACCACCACGCCCACCGACAGCACAATGTAGAACAGTGCCATAAAGGGCACCAGCTTCTCGCTCACGCTGCCAATACGCTTGATGCCGCCCAGCAGCACCAGCGCCACCAGCACCGCCACAAGGATGCCCACGATAAGGTTGAGGGTGGGCAGAAAGCCATTACCCACAAGCCCGTATTCCAGCAGGGCGGTATCCACTGCCGCCACGATGGTGTTCACCTGCGTTGCGTTGCCGGTGCCGAACACGGTCAGCACGCCGAACAGTGCGTACAGCACGGCCAGAAACTGCCAGCGGCGGCCAAGGCCGTTTTTAATATAGTACATCGGGCCGCCCACCCACTCGCCGGTATCGCTGCGCTCCCGGAAATGCACGGCCAGCGTCACCTCGGCAAACTTGGTGCACATCCCCAGCAGCGCAGAGCACCACATCCAGAACACGGCACCCGGGCCGCCGATGGCGATAGCGCCCGCCACACCGGCAATGTTGCCGGTGCCCACCGTGCCCGCCAGCGCGGTGCACACCGCCTGAAAAGGGGTCATGGCACCATCCGAAGCGTCCCGCTTGCGGAACATCCGGCCCACGGTGGTGCGGATGGCGTAGGGGAATTTGCGGATCTGCAAAAAGCCCGTGCGGACACTGAGCAGCAGTCCCACGCCAATAATGCACACCATGGCGGGGATGCCCCAGATAAAGCTGTTCACCGCCTGATTGACGGCGGCAATGGTCTCGATCATATACTTCCACATCCTCTGTAATATCTTGCGCACTGACAGTTTTTGTCAAAACACGAAGAATATTTTACCGTACTTTTACCGTAGTGTCAATGAAAAATAGGGACGTTATGAAACGCCCCTATCAGAAATTCTTATTTTTTATGTGTGACCGCCCGGCGGTAGACGATGCCGGAGACCGCCGCTGCCAGCACCTCGGTAAGCCAGAAGGCGTGCCATACGCCGTCTGCGCCCAGCCAGTTACACAGCAGTGCAGCCAGCGGCATGATGAAAATAACATACCGGCACAGCGCGATGACCAGCGATTCTGTGCCCTTGCCCAGACCCTCCAGTGCACCGGAAGCGGTGGTGGAGACCGCCGAGATGACAAAGCCGATACTGATGATGCGCAAGGCAGTCCGCCCGGCGGCAATGGTTTCGGGGTTCTGGGTGAACAGCCCCATCAGCTGCCCGGAGGCAAACTGACAGATGACCGTGCCCGCCGCCATGATGGCTGCGCTCATGAGCAGGGTCAGCTGGAACAGTTTTTTCACCCGGGCGTGCTCCCGCGCGCCGTAATTGTAGCCGATGAGGGGGCGCATTCCCTGCACGAAGCCGTTGGCGGGCAGGTACAAAAAGGTCTGCAATTTATAGTAGATGCCCAGCACCACCACATAACTCTGAGAGAAAGCTGCCAGCAGCCCGTTGAGGAAGGTGACCAGCAGCGAGGGCAACGCCAGATTGAGGATGGCCGGAATGCCGATGGCGTACAGTCTGCCGTCCAGCGCTGCGTCCGGGCGCAGGCAGCGGCGGCGCAGCCGCACCGGCAGCTCGGTGCGCAGATAGACCACAAGGTAAACCGCCACGCTGAGCGCCTGACCGATGCCGGTGGCCAGTGCCGCGCCCGCAATGCCCATGGCAGGCACCGGCCCAAGGCCGAAAATGAGCACAGGGTCCAGTAAAATATTGCACACGCAGCCGGTGATCAAGGCGACCATGGACACCTTCATGTGGCCCACTGCCTGAAAGATCTTTTCAAAGGCCAGCGAGACCATGTTCACGACCAAAAACAGGAACACAATGGTGGAGTAGGTGATACCGGCGGCGATCAGCGCCTCGTCCTGCGTAAAGCGGCGCAGAAAGCCGGGCATGATGGCGATGCTGACCGCCATCATCACCACGCCGTGCACAAGGCTGAGCACAAAGCCGTGGGTGGCGGCCGTCTCGGCCTTTTCGCGGTCGCCCGCGCCCAGATACAGCGCGATCATCGCGTTGATGCCGATGCCAAAGCCGATGGCAATGGCATTGGAAAAGTTCTGGATGGGGAACACCAGACTTAACGCGGTCATGGCGTCCTCGCTGATGCGCGCCACAAACAGGCTGTCCACGATGTTGTAGAGACTGTTCACCAGCATGGAGATCACGTTAGGCAGCGCCATCGAGAGCAGCAGCGGCAGCACCGGCTTCTCTTTCATAAAAGTTTCGTTCATAAAAAATTTCACCTGCTATCTGTAAAAAGCAAAAATGTGGCGGGCACAGCATCGCCTTGCAGCCGGTTTCCGGCGCACAAAAAAGCCACACAATGACCCTTGGAAGGTCATTGTGTGGCGAAAAGTAGCAATTCTGCTGTAAAAATCCACACGGTTTTTATGATCGCGGCAGCTGTCCGCGATATGCACCCTGCGCATTTGCGGGCTGCAGCCTTAGCAGAATACCACATCCCCGGCGGTATGTCAAGGGGGTTCAGCGTAAAAGTATGACTTTTGTAATTACTTGACCATTTTTACAGCAGGCGCTACAATAAGGCAAACCGGCTCTGAGGGAGGACACTGTATATGAAATGGATGATCGCATCAGACCTGCACGGCTCCTATTATTATGCGCAGCAGCTGCAGCAGGCCTTTGAACGGGAGCAGGCCGACCGCCTGCTGTTTCTGGGAGACCTGCTCTACCACGGCCCCCGCAACGACCTGCCCCGGGATTACGCCCCCAAAAAGGTGATTCCGCTGCTGAACAGCCTTGCGCCCAAGCTGCTGTGTGTGCGCGGCAACTGCGACGCCGATGTAGACCAGATGGTGCTCAATTTCCCGGTGCTGGCGGATTACGCCGTGCTGCCGGTGGGGCAGCGGCTGGTCTACGTCACCCACGGCCATGTGTTCAACCTGAATCATCTGCCGCCCCTTGCCCCGGGGGATATTTTGCTCCACGGCCACACCCATGTGCCCGCATGGACAAACTTCGGGCAGGGGAACCTTTACTTAAACCCCGGCTCCGTGAGCATCCCCAAGGAAAACACCGCCCACAGCTACATGACCTTGGAGGGAAACACCGCCTGTTGGAAGACCATGGAGGGCGCGTGCTACCACCAGCTGCAGTTGTGATAATGTTGTGATATTCCAGTTTTTCCCTGCAAAAGCTGGAAAAAGCCCTTGACGAAATGCCCGAAATGCTGTAAACTAAATACAACCTTTAAAAATAGAGGGAGCTGTAAGCTTTGTACTGAACGCAGGCGGTGCAAAGTGTAGCAGTAAACCCCATAAGGCATCATAAAAAGACACCGGAGGCTTTGCATCGGCTTCCGGTGTTTTTTTATGCGCCGCCGGGCTATCTTTTGCTGCGCGGTCATGCTACAATAGAAAGAAAACGCGAATTGCAGGAGGAATTATGGATTTTTACGGAACCATCGGCCCCGCCTGTGCCGATGCAGTGCTTTTGCAGCAGATGGTGGAAGCCGGCATGACCGGCATCCGCATGAATCTTTCTCACGGGCCGCTGGCAGCGCACGCGGACTGGCTGGCGCTGCTGCGCAAGGCCGGGGTCAAAAAGCTGCTCGTTGATCTGCAGGGGCCGGAATTGCGCATTGGACGTCTGCCGCAGCCGCTATCCCTGACCGCCGGGCAGACCGTGCGTCTGGGCGCGCAGGGCATCCCCTGCCCTGCCGCGCTGGTGCACAGCGTGCAGCCCGGGCAGGAGCTGCTGCTGGATGACGGCAAGCTGCTGGCGCGGGTGGACGCCGTGGAGCCGGAAGCGCTCGTGTGCACCGTAGTGCGGGGCGGCGTGCTGCAAAGCCGCAAAAGTCTGGCCGTACCGGGAGCAGATATCCAGATGCCCACCCTGACCGCCGAGGACAAGGAAAACCTTGCCATCGCCGCCGGTTGCGGTGTTACCGGGGTCATGCTGCCCTTTGTGCGCGGCGCGGCGGATATCTGCAATCTGCGGCAGGCGCTGGCAGAAGCCGGTGCGCCGCAGCTGAAAATTCTTGCCAAAATTGAAAACCTTGCGGGCGTGCAGGCGCTGCCGGAGTTTTTGCCGCTGGTGGACGAGGTAGTCATTGCCCGGGGCGACCTTGGCAATGCCATGCCCCTGTGGGAGTTGCCCCGCTGCCAGAAGCAGCTTTCTGCCGCCTGCCGGGCGGCTGGGGTGTCCTTTATGGTGGTGACCCAGATGCTGGACAGTATGCACACCCGGGCTGTGCCCACCCGCGCCGAGGTGAACGACATCTACAATGCCGTACTGGACGGCGCATCCAGCCTGATGCTCACCGGCGAGACCGCCGCCGGGCAGTACCCGGTGCAGGCCATGGAGTATCTGGTGCGCACCGCCCGCACGGCGATGTGACAGAAACGGAATTCAGAATGCCCTCCGCTGCGCTCTGGGCATTTTTAGCGGAAAGACTATTTATATTTGCCAATCGGGAAAATCTGCGGATTTTCCCGATTGGCCTTTTCACGGGAGGGTCGTAGCGGGAAAAAGCATCTATAACAATCATTATAGACTTTCCAAAATGCAAAAATAAATCTTGAAGCTGCCACTTCCGGTCACGACCCCTTTCCGTGAAAAAGGATTCCGAAAAGTCCGCAGACTTTTCGGAATCCAAAATAAAAATAATTTTTCCTCTGACGATGCCCAAAGCGCAAGCGGCGGGCATTCCCAATCGTCCCACCCGGAAGATATTTTTCCGCAAAAAACGGCAAAGGGATAGCATCTTTTTTCTGCTTCCTGTATAATACAAGTAAAATCAACTGAAGTCAGAAAGGTTTATCGTTTATGGGTATCGTAGTCATCGGAGCTGTTTTTGTGGATATCAAGGGCTATCCCCTTTCCACCTATATCCCCGGCGGGCGCAACGCCGGACGCATCGAGCAGGTACACGGCGGCGTAAGCCGCAACGTGGTGGAGGATATTGCCAACGTGGAGCTGCGCCCCACCTTTGTGGGTCTGGTGGACGACACCGGCATGGGACAGGACGTCATCGACAAGCTGGCAAAGCACAAGGTGAACACCCGCTTTATCCAGAAAAAGCCGGACGGTATGGGCACATGGCTGGCCATCTTTGACAACGATGGTGATGTGCACGCCGCCATCTCCAAGCGGCCGGACACCACCCCGCTGACCGGTCTGCTGCAGGAGCAGGGCGATGCCATTTTTGCAGACTGCGATTCCATTGCACTGGAGCTGGATCTGGAAAAAGAAACGGTGAAGCAGACCCTGCGCTACGCCAAAAAGTACGGCAAAAAGGTGTTTGCCGTGGTCTCCAACATGAGCATCGCCATGGAACGGCGGGATTTTTTGCAGCAGATCGATTGTTTCGTCTGCAACCAGCAGGAGGCCGGGCTGCTATTCTCGGATGATTACGACCACCTCTCCCCGGAAGAGATGTGCCGGGTGCTCACGGGCAACGTGCGCAGCGCCAACATTCCCAGCATGGTGGTGACCATGGGCGGGCAGGGCGCGGTATACGCCTGTGCAGACGGCAGCTGCGGCATCGTGCCCGCCAAAAAGGTGGATGTCATGGACACCACTGGCGCGGGGGACGCCTTCTTTGCAGGCACGGTCATCGGCCTGACCTACGGCAAAACGCTGGCAGAGTCCTGCGAGATCGGCAGCCGTCTGGCCGCCTCGGTCATCTGCATCACCGAGAACGTCTGTCCCCGCTTCCGCCCGCAGGAGTTCGGGCTGGATGTACCGGTGGTGGACTGACGATTTAAAGCGAAAAAACATTTATAGTTTACCAACCGGGAAAATCTGCGGATTTTCCCGATTGACCTTTTCACGGGAGGGGCGTAGAGGGAAACGGCATCCATCTATTGGATTTTTGCGCAAAACCGCATTTTCCCCCTTGACAGAAGCGGCAGTTTCTGGTATCAATAAAAATGATAAAGGGGAGTAAAGGGCAGTCTGCCGGTCAAGGCGTTTTCACCGGCAGGCCGCTGCATGGCAGCGTCATCACGGCAGCAATGCCCGATGTCATGTGTTCGCTTGAGACTTTTGTCACAGATCTTACGCTGTGGCAAGGGTCTTTTTTTCTTGCCGCAGCATCAGAACAAAAGGAGGCAGAAAAACAATATGAATTTCTGGAACACATTCGCCGCGCTCTTTTCAAACTTCGGAGCGCTGACATGGCAGATGGTGGTCATGTGGGGCATTGGTGCTCTGCTCATTTACCTTGCCATCGTCAAAAAGATGGAGCCCAGTCTGCTGCTGCCCATGGGGTTTGGTGCCATTCTGGTCAATCTTCCCGCATCCGGTGCCATCACGCAGGGAGACACCGTTGGCCCCATCTCTGCCCTGTTCGAGGCAGGGATGTCCAACGAGCTGTTCCCGCTGCTGCTGTTCATCGGCATTGGTGCCATGATCGATTTTGGCCCGCTGCTGGAAAAGCCGTGGCTCATGCTGTTTGGCGCAGCGGCACAGTTCGGCATCTTTTTCACCCTGTTTCTGGCCGGGTTCTTCTTTGATATGAAGGACGCCGCGTCCATTGCGGTCATCGGCGCAGCGGACGGCCCCACCGCCATTTTTGTGGCAAACACCCTGAAATCCCAGTATCTGGGCGCTATTATGGTGGCAGCTTACAGCTACATGGCACTGGTGCCCATCGTTCAGCCGCCGGTCATCCGTCTGCTGACCACCCAGAAGGAGCGCCGCATCCGTATGCCCTACGAAAAAGGCAATGTCACCCAGCTGACCAAGATCCTGTTCCCCGTTGTGGTCACAGTGGTCGCCGGTCTGGTAGCCCCGGCCAGCGTGGCGCTGGTGGGCTTTTTGATGTTCGGCAACCTGCTGCGGGAATGCGGAGTGCTGAACTCCCTGAGCGAGACCGCCCAGAACGTACTGGCAAACCTCATCACCCTGCTGCTGGGTCTGACCGTTGCCGGACAGATGACCGCCGACAAGTTCGTCCGGCCGGACACTTTGCTCATCATGGCGCTGGGTCTTGTAGCCTTTATCTTTGATACCGCTGGCGGCGTGCTGTTCGCCAAGCTGCTGAACCTGTTCCTGCCCGAGGGCAAAAAGCTGAACCCCATGATCGGCGCAGCAGGCATCTCGGCCTTCCCCATGAGCGGGCGTGTGGTCAACAAGATGGGTCTGGCCGAGGACAGCCAGAATTTCCTGCTGATGTACTCCATCAGCGTCAACGTTTCCGGACAGATCGCATCCGTCCTTGCCGGCGGACTGATCCTTTCCCTGATGGCTTAACGGAGGTGCCTTTATGCTTCATCTTTCTTCCTGGATGACCACCCTGCCCATGATGCTCATCGGCATGACCGGTATCCTGCTGGTCATCGGTTTTCTTGTGCTGGTCGTGATGGCGCTGAACTGTCTCACCCGCCGCAAATAAAGGGTCATAAATGCAAAAAGGACTGCCGTGCAGTGCACGGCAGTCCTTTTTATATCAATTTACTTGCTGATGGAAAGCGTGCCGAAAGCAGTCTCTTCAAAGTGACTGCCGTACAGCTCCTGCATCAGCTTGATGAGCGAGAGAGTATCCTCTGCACCGGCGGTCTCGTAACAGGAGTGCATCGCCAGCTGGGGCAGGCCGATGTCCACACAGTTCATGGACACCTGTGCCATGGCCAGATTGCCCAGCGTGCTGCCGCCCACCTTATCGGAGCGGTTTGCAAAGTATTGCAGCGGCACACCAGCGCGGGCAGCCAGCTCCCGGGCAGCGGCAACGCTCATGCCGTCGCTGGTGTACTTTTGGCCGGCGTGGGTCTTGATGACCACACCCTTGTTCATGTAGGTGCAGTTGTTCACATCGGTGTGCTCCGGGTGGTTGGGGTGCACGGCGTGGGCGTTGTCGGCGCTGACCATAAAGCTGGAAGCCACCGCACGGTGGAAGTCCTCGTCGCTGCCGCCAAGGCTGCGGGCAATGCGGTGCAGCACATCGTACAGGAAGGTGGAAGCTGCGCCCTGCTTGGTGCCGGAGCCGACCTCCTCGTTATCAAAGAAGGCTGCCACGCCGATGGAGCGGGCATTCTTTGCGGTCAGCAGACCTTTCAGGATGCCGTAGACACACTGCTGATCGTCCAGACGGCCGCAGGAGATGAACTCCTCGTTGCAGCCCCAGACGGTGGCCTTTTCCCGCACATAGAGGAACAGGTCGCTGCCAAGGATCTGCTCCTCGGACACCTGCAGCTCCTCTGCGATCAGCTTTTTCAGCGCGCCCTCCTCGCAGGCACCGCCCAGCACGGGCAGCATATCCACCTGCTTGTTGAAGGAAGCCTTATCGTTGACCTCGCGGTTCATGTGGATGGCTACGCTGGGGATCATCAGCAGGTCGCGGTCCAGTGCCACCAGACGGGAAACGATGGCGCCGTTCTCCTGCACCAATACACGGCCCGCCACAGACAGCGGACGATCCATCCATGTGGCGCAGATCATGCCGCCGTAGCCCTCGGTGTTCAGTTTGGTGTAGTTCTGCCCCATGTGGATCTCGGCGTTCTCCTTGATGCGGAAGCAGGGAGAATCGGTGTGGGCAGCAGCAACGTTGAAGCTGTAATTTTCCAGCTGGTCGCCCATGCGGAAGGCGATGATGCTGGAACCGTTGCGGCAGACAAAGTAATCCTTACCGGGCTCCAGTGCCCACTTGCGGCTTTCCAGCAGCTCGGCAAAGCCTGCCTTCAACAGGATATCCCGCACAGCGGCGGTGGTGTGGTATGCGGTGGGGTTGCCATCGATGAAGGACAGCATTTCACGGACTTCGGATGCGATCATAAAAACAAACCTCCTATGGCGTATCTGAGAAAAGAGCCGGTCAGTGCTGACCGGCCCCTTTTATCGCAAGTCAAGAAATTAGTGCAACATTCAAACAGCATATTTGCGATATGCAATTCAACGCTGTTGCCGTTGCATTAAAAAGTTGAATTGCTATAAGCATATTCAGGTTACTTTTTGGCAGCGGTCTGCTCGCGCTTTGCAAGGGCGGGCAGAATGAATCCCAGCACGGTCAGCACCACGGGGGTGATAACGTTCAGTGCAAAGGTGAAGGGGTCCTTGTCATACATACCCAGCACGCAGCACACGGCAGTAACGGCAAAGCACCAGCCGCCGAAGAACTTGGCCACGGCCTGATTTTTGACAAAGCGGTACTCGGCGGGGATGGTATCGTAGGCATTGCGCAGGGCGATGTAGGCGGCAAACACCCACAGGTAGCGCATGGGCATACACACAGAGTTCAGCTTGGTCAGCTGGCGCAGAACGGCGGCAGCACCGGGCACGAAGGACTGTGCCAGAATGATGGAGCCGGACAGCACAGCCACCATCTTGATGCCGTTGCTGTGCACGCCGTGGGCGTTGACCTTGTGCAGAGCCTGCGGGATGAACTGCTTGGTGTGCTCGTTATCCAGCAGCATACGCAGCGGTGCGTCGATGCTCAAGATCAGCACGGCGAGCTGGCTAATGACGTTGCACAGGGCATAGATGATCATGAACAGATCGCCCACATGGTAGTACTGACCCAGCTTCTGGAAAGCCCAGTAGGAGCTGTTTGCAACATAGGCGTTGAAGCTTTCGGCGCTGGCGTTGATGATGGCGGGGTCGAACATACGGCTCATGGCCAGCGTGCCCAGAATAGCGCAGGCGACCACCATGACGGCCAGCGCGATCATGCCGCGGGGGAAACCCTTGCTGGGGTTCTCGACCTTATTGACGTAGGGAGAGATCTTCTCGCAGCCGCCCACAGCGAACACCAGAATGGACAGAGAAGTAAAGTAGGTGACGTTGAAGTTGGGGATCATACTGCTGAAGCTCAGGTTGGCGTGGACGTACTCTGCCGTGGGGTTGATGGCCGGGGCAGCAAACATCATCACGATGTACAGCAGGGACATGACGAAGGTGCAGGTGCCTGCGGCAGTCAGCAGCTTTTTCAGGGGATTCAGACCCAGGCTTGCAATGTAGCAGCCCAGCAGCAGGATGCAGAAGGTAGCCAGCTGGATGTAGCGGGTGGGGAAGGAATCGTAGGTCTCCGCATTGCGGAAAACTGCCCAGCTCAGCGCCTTCAAAAAGCCGCTGCCCTTGCTGGCGATGTAGGTGATGTGGCACGCCCAGTAGGTCCAGCCGGCGTAGTAAGCCAGCTTGGCGTTGGTGGTCTGGTGCAGCCATGAACTGACACCGCCGCCCTCGTTTTTAAAGGCCGAGCCCAGCTCGCCCACCATCAGCGCATAGGGGATAAAGTAAAGGGCAAACATGAAGATCCAGCTGAAGATGACCTGCGGACCGTTAAAGTACACAAAGCCGTTGGTAATGTTGCCGAAGCCCCAGACCGTAGAAAAGGCCATGAAGGCAAGGGTAAGCCACGAGATCTTTGTGGCTTTTTCTTTGTTAGACATACGGATAATTCCTCTCTTTCTTCTCCACACAGGGCGGAAGTTCCTATAAGAAGGCCGAGGTTCCGCATATATTTTGCAATTTTTACCAAAAATACAGCAACTCTCGACCAGTCACTTTGACAGTATAGCATAATTGCAGATTGTAGACAATCTGCAATTTCCATAAAATGATTGGTCAAAATTTAGACGTTCAGCCAAATCCCCCTTATTTTGCCGTGCCGTCTGCTGCCTGTCCGGCGCTGTTTGCGCTGCGCATCCGCTCCATAGGCTCCATGTAGTGGGCATAGACGGCGCGGCAGGCAACCTCGGTGTCGCCGCTTGCCAGCGCCTCGTACAGCTTGGTGTGGATGCCGTTCTGCCGCTGTGCCAGCGTCTCGTGGTTAGAGCCGCTGTTCGCCCCAACGAGCAGGTTGCCGTAGTTCAGGTCGTCCCAGAATTTCAGCAGCCTTGGCAGCCCTGCCCGCTGCACGATGACCGCATGGAAGCGGTTATCGTTCTCCACGATCTGCGAAAGATTCCCCTGCCGGACATTGCGCATCTCCTCCAGTATCCCGCGCAGGGTGCGCAGATCCTCCTCCTGGAATTTGCAGTCAAAATAGCGCAGCGCCGTCATTTCCAGATTTGCCCGCAGCAGATAGATCTCGTAGGCGTCCTCCGGTTTCACCCGGCGCACAGAGCACCCCACATTGCGCGAATACTCGACCATGCCCTCCTGTTCCAACTGCCGCAGCGCTTCCCGGATGGGTGCCCGGCTGGAGCCGAACTCCTCGGCCAGCCGCTGCTCTGCCAGCTTTGTGCCCGGCTGCAGCTCCCCGGTAAGGATCTTGCTTCTGATGGCGGAGGTGATACTTTCCCGTAAAGTCTGAAAGGCAAATTCGCCCATGACTTTTATCCCCCTTTTTTACTTCTATACGTTCTTTTTTTGCCGCACGCAGTCCGCAGCCGCTGCCAGTGCAGCCGCAGGCCTGTAATGCGTGCGCTTTATAAGGATACCACGAAACGGTGGAAAAATAAAGTTTTTCAAGGAAAACGGGCGTCCCCCTCTCCGTCAGCAGAAGCCTGCACACAAAAAATGCCCCCGGAGGGCTTGTTGCAGCTCTCCGGGGGCACCCTATGTACGTTATGCCTTGGCGCACACGGCCGGCATTTACTCGATCTCGATCAGGTTCGGGTTCTCAGGCAGAGCCTTCGTCTGCTGAGGAGCGGGCAGCTGGATGTGCAGGACGCCATCCTCGAACTTTGCGTGGATATCCTCCTTCTTCACTTCGCCCACATAGAAGCTGCGGGCGCAGCTGCCGGAGAAGGTCTCGCGCCGCACATAACGGCCCTTGTTGTCCTTTTCATCGTTAGAGTGGCTGCGCACTGCCTGAATGGTCAGGTAGCCGTCGTTCAGATCCATCTGAACGTC
>OGKD01001585.1_pt1 | contig 12039 bp, 10 predicted proteins | sample 1572371 | NCBI WGS metagenome assembly OGKD01 (sample SAMEA2582096, study PRJEB24529) | metagenome | biome: Human gut stool | place: China | collected 2011 | reverse complement strand
AGCGCGATGTGAAAACACTGTCCGGCGGGGAATCTTTTCTGGCAGCACTTGCGATGGCACTTGGATTGTCCGATATCGTGGAGCGGAGCGCCGGGGCAATTCACCCGGATATGATGTTTATTGATGAGGGATTTGGCTCTCTGGATGCGCAGTCGAGACAGCAGGCAATCGAAGTGCTTGGGGAACTTGCCGGTGACAGCCGCATGGTGGGCATCATCTCCCATGTGACGGAACTGAAAGAACAGATTGACCGTAAACTCGTCGTCAGCCGCACAGATAAGGGAAGCAGGGCTGTGTGGACAGAATGAATGTTATCATAGGTAATAGGCACAACTGAAGCAGGTAAGTAAAAAGCAGATTTCGAGCAGGTGCCTTGTTGGAATAGTAATCAGTACGAGGAAAGAACAGATCGCGGTGTTTGCAAAATAGAAGAAAAGAAAGCGGGAAATCGTAATATGGACGAAATGCAGAGACCAATTGGAGTATTTGATTCCGGTGTTGGTGGAATCAGCGTACTTCGGGAATTGGTGGCATTGATGCCAAATGAAAATTTTATATTTTATGGGGATTCAAAAAATGCGCCCTATGGAACAAAGACCTTAGAGGAAGTGCGGAAACTCACACTGGCAGATGCAGAGTACTTAAGGTCGCGGAATGTAAAAGCACTGGTTGTCGCATGCAACACGGCGACAAGCGCAGCGATTCACATTTTAAGGGAAAGATACCAGAAAGAGATCCCGGTCATCGGAATTGAGCCGGCATTAAAACCGGCAGTGTCTGTAAAAGAAAATTCAAGGGTGCTTGTCATGGCAACGCCTATGACATTGCGGGAAAAAAAGTTCCATAACCTTATGCAGAAATTTCAGGATCAGGCGGAGATCATATCACTGCCATGTCCGGGGCTTGTGGAATTCGTAGAGCGCGGAGAACTTTCCGGGGAAGCACTGGAACATTTCTTAAAAAATCTGTTTGCACCGTACCAGGAAAGAAAAGTGGATGCAGTTGTTCTTGGCTGCACGCATTATCCACTGGTGCGTAAGACGATTCAGAAAGTACTCGGCTCCGGGGTAGCGGTTTTTGACGGTGGTGCAGGAACTGCCAGAGAGACACTTCATAAATTAAAAGAGTATAGTCTGGTTTCGGATGCTGTGACACCGGGAACTGTGCAGTTTTATAACAGCACAGAAGATCAGAAAATGATCGGACTGAGCAAATATCTGCTGGAGCAGAGGCAGATGTGATAAATAAAAAATGGAAGTGTTATGTATAAAAGGAAAAATACCGGGCAGACTATGATCATACAAAAAAATCTAAACAGAAACAAATAAAATATTAACGAATTATAAAATAATTTATTTGGAATTTTAGAAATGTTTTCGAAAACCGACATAATTCGTACACATTTATTTTGTATATTACTATTATCAACAAGAGAACAACAGACAAGCACTTGTTGATGTAAGCATTCAGAATGGTGCTTACTAAAAATGCCAATTTTCCTTTATATAGATTAACATTTTCATAACTAAACTCCTCGAAAAACCCCCGGGACAGAGATGCCCCGGGGGTTTTTCATTGGGGGGAACATATAAAGAATGTAAAATGCAGTTTTTATATGTTGAACTTACTATATTTGTGATATAATGTCGCTCCCTGTGAGGGGAGTGTGGGTTGAAATATCGCTAATAATATAGAAGGGATAGCATGGCTGTGTTTCGTACTCTGCGAAGAAAACACGTTTGTATCTACCACTTCTCGCCAAAGTCGCAACTATTACATCTTCGAGATAGCGAAAAATACTAAAAAACTATCCCTCTTCACTACGTAATAAGGGGGATGAAATAATAGCTTTGATGTGACTTGGTTTTGCTGGTGCATTTATCAACATCAAGAGTTTTGTGCATGAGACAGATATGTCGAAGAAGCAAAGGTAAAGTAGTTGAAGTTGTGGACACACAATAATGAAATATATATTCCATGCGAACGAAATCTTCTGTAAAATCCCCCGAAAATCTGTTGAAAATTCCTAAAAAATGTTATTATTTTGATGTTTTTTCTTGAAAAACGCCACTTACATTTTGTGAGATAAAGCGTTAGAATAGCTATGCTATAAGAATACTTTATACATATTTAATAATTTATTAACAGAAAGGGAGTATAGATATGGAATCGTATTCATTTTTACTGTTCTTGGCGATTATTATGATCTCAACCAAGATTCTGGGTTTATTTACCCGTAAGATTCATATGCCGGCGGTTGTCGGTGCATTAGTTGCAGGTGTGATCTTAGGACCGTCCTGTCTGAATTTGATTACATTGACCGGAGATACCGGCGTCTTTCTTGAGCAGATGGCAGAGCTCGGTGTTATCCTCCTGATGTTTAACGCAGGACTGGAGACGGATCTGTCCGAACTTAAGAAAAATGGTGTGGCATCTTTCGTAACAGCATTGATCGGTGTGATTGTTCCGTTGATTGGTGGATTCCTGGGGTATGCATTTTTCTTCCACACAGACTTCAGCGATTACGATGAGGTGTTAAAGGCAGTGTTCGTCGGTGTTGTACTGACAGCAACATCTGTAAGTATCACAGTTGAGACGCTGCGTGAGATGGGCAAGCTGAAAGGAAAAGTCGGAACGACAATCCTTGGCGCAGCTGTTATCGATGATATCATCGGTATTATCGTACTCACAATCGTAACCAGCTTAAAGGATACCAGCGTAAGCCCGATCACAGTTGTGTTAAAGATTGTACTGTATTTCGTATTTATTGCAGTATTGATCTTCGTGCTTACAAAGTTAAAGGTATTTGTGGAAGAGCAGGATGAGAAGAGAAGAACCGCTATCATCTGTGTAGCACTCTGCTTCATTCTTTCCTATATCTCAGAGGAATACTTCGGTATTGCAGATATTACCGGTGCTTACTTCGCAGGATTGATGCTCTGCACGATGAAGGTTGGACCGTATGTTGCAAGAAGATGCGAGATTCCGTCTTACCTGATTTTCTCACCGGTATTCTTTGCCAGTGTAGGTCTTAAGGTAACACTCGGCGGAATGGATACCAGCATCTGGATCTTCGCAATCATTCTGCTTGTCATCGCAATCTTAAGCAAGGTTGTCGGATGCGGACTGGGTGCAAAGATATGCGGATGTACCGGAAAGGAAGCATTCCAGGTCGGTATCGGTATGATTTCCCGAGGTGAGGTTGCACTGATTGTGGCGCAGAAAGGATATGCAAGTGGTATGTTAGACGATGTCCTGTTTGCTCCGATCGTTCTCGTTGTTATTGTAACGACGCTGATCACCCCGATTCTCTTAAAGCTTGTCATGAAAGACAATGATTCTGAGAAAGCTGCTGCATAAGGGCATAGAACAGATATTATAAAATCAGGATTTAAGAAGCCGTCACTTTTGTGGCGGTTTCTTTTTTCACTCTATAGGCTATGTGAGTTTATTGCTTCTTTTGCAAAAAACAGTTAGAATAGACACAGAAAAAAGAAATGAGGAGATTGCAATGTTACAGGATCTGCAGGAAATATCAGATGGAAAAATATATGGCTGCAATGATATGGTTCGGGCGGCGTGCGGAGACTGCGCGGGATGCCATGCCTGCTGTGAGAAAATGGGGACATCCATTGTGCTTGATCCCTGTGATATATGGCGTCTGACGACCGTGACCGGGAAAAATTTTGAACAGCTGCTTGCCGATACGATAGAGCTGCAGGTAGTGGACGGCGTGATTCTTCCGAACCTGAGGATGGACGGAGAAAAAGAGCAGTGTGTGTTCTTGAATGAACAGGGAAGATGCAGGATCCATGCAATGCGTCCCGGGTTGTGTCGTGTATTTCCGCTTGGCAGAATCTATGAGGAAGGCAGAATCCGCTACTTTCTGCAGATGGATGCCTGTCAGAAGCCCGGGCGCAGCAAAGTGAAGGTTGGAAAATGGCTCGATACTCCGCAGATGGAACAATACGAACGGTTTCTGCTGGACTGGCATGGTCTGCGGAAGCAGCTGGAGAAGCGGATGAAAGACGGAATTGGTGAACAGGAGGCAAAGACGATCAATATGTTTTTGTTAAATCTGTTTTTTATAAAACCATATGAACCGGAGCGGGACTTCTATGAACAGTATGAGGAGAGAAGAGCGATGGCCGGTCAGGCAGGGTTAAAATAAACTGCGGATAATGTATGGCAGGAGATGGAAGTATGATAATCGACAGAGAATTGGATCAGAAAGGGAAAGATGAGAATATTGGAACCAGCCGCGTTAATCTCACGCAGCGTTATGTGGAATCCGTCAAATACAACGGTCTGGGGGATTTTACCGAAGAATTGCGTGAGGAAGCAGACTACCGGAAGCGCATTGAAAAGATTTTCTCGGAAATTCATATGACCGGGGAGACGTATGCGGATCTACAGCCAGAGGCATTGATGGAAGCCTACTGGCAGGGAGAGGAAATGATATCGCGTTACTACTGGGCAAAGAGGCGGGACACGGACGACATTATCTGGGGGCGTGTGGACGTGAGGATTGTACCGCAGCTGGATACGGGAGATTTGTTTGCCTTTTACAATAACTGGGATGTCACGCATGAGAAAAACCGTGACCGTATGATGCAGCTGATCATTGAGTTCGACTATGATTATGTGGAATACATCTGTCTGCAGAATGGTCATTTCGAGATTATGGCGCAGGAAAAAAGTTCCATGTGTCCGAGCGCCAGAGGAACAGACTACGATGCGGATATCCGTGATTATCTTACAAGAGTCGCAGTGACGGATCAGCTGGAAGCACACATCCGGGCAATGCAGACAGAGGAAATCCGTCGTAACCTTGAGGCAGAGCCACTTTACATACAGGAAATTGATGTGAGAGAGTCTGATGGCTCAGTGCGGCGTAAAATGATCCGTTATACCTATATGGATAAGCAGATGGGGACGGTATTCAAAAGCTGTGTGGACATCGAAGACATCGTAACGGAGGAGAAGAAGAAGCAGGAACGTCTGGAGCGGGCAATTGAAGAAACGGAGCGGGCGAATTGCGCCAAGAGTGAATTCCTGGCCCATATGAGTCATGACATCCGGACACCTATGAATGCGATTATCGGCATGACATCCGTTGCAAGGCAGGAATGTCAGGATGAGACGATCTGCGGATATCTGGATAAGATTAAATCCTCAAGTGAGTTTCTGCTCGGACTGATCAATGATATGCTGGATATTTCACGCATAGAGAGCGGAAATCTGAACCTGAAGTCGGAGCAGATGAGCAGAAAGACGTTTGGAACGGCAATCAGTACCACGATCGGCCCGCTGATGGAGCAGAAAAACATTACGTTCCAGTGTGATCTGCAGCATATGGAAGAAATGATATACACTGATGCGGTGCGGTTCAAGCAGATTTTCTTCAATCTGCTGTCCAATGCAGCAAAATACACGCCAGAGGGCGGAAATGTGTGGCTTCTGACCGAAAGGCTACGCACGGAAGGAAACGTTGAATGGGTGCGTTTTACGGTGCGGGATAGTGGAATCGGTATGAGTGAGGAATTCCTGGAGCATGCGTTTGAACCGTTTTCGCAGGAGGGGAACCGCACGCTTGCCCTGCAATGGCAGGGAACCGGTCTTGGACTTGCGATCGTAAAGAAACTGGTGGTCATGATGCACGGCACGATTGAAATTCACAGTAAATTAGGAGAGGGTACCGGGGTAATCCTCGATCTGCCGCTTACGATCTCGGGCGTCGATGCTCCGGAAAAAATGCCACAGGCAGTCATGGCAAAACAGAACCTGGAAGGCAGACGGGTGCTTCTGGCAGAGGACAATGAGATCAATACTTTTGTGGCCAGACGTATTCTGGAATCAAAGGGAATTATTGTGGAACATGCGGAAAATGGAAAAAGAGCGGTGGAAATGGTGGAGCAGAATCCGGAGGGATATTTTGACGCAATCGTGATGGATATCCGGATGCCGGTGATGAGCGGACTGGAGGCAGCCAGACAGATCCGGGCAATGAGCCGGACGGATGCACAGACTGTGCCCATAATTGCCATGACGGCCAATGCCTATGAGGAAGATGTCAGCCAGTCGTTGGCGGCCGGGATGAACGCTCATCTTGCAAAGCCGATCGAACCGCAGGTGATTCTGGATACACTTGCGGGGTATATAGGCAGTAAGAACTAGAAAGTTGCACTGTAAATGGAAAAAGAAAGGCATGCATTTCGTCGGAATGTCGATGTAAAAGTTGTGATACTGTTGCTATAATAAGTTCCGATGAGAGGAGACGGCAGGATGAAGCATTTGAGACAATTTTTGATTATTTTACTTTTTTCATTTCTTGGAGAAGGATTAAAGGCATTGCTTCCACTTCCGGTACCGGCAAGCATCTATGGACTGGTATTGTTGTTTGCGGCACTGGAGCTTGGAATAATAAAACTCTCTGCAGTGGAAGATGCAGGGAAATTTTTGATAGAGATCATGCCGGTGATGTTTATTCCGGCGGGGGCGGGGCTGGTCGAGTCCTGGAGCGCTTTAAAGCCGATCTGTGTGCAGGTGGTTGTGATCATGTTTGTATCCACGATTGTGGTTATGGTGATTTCGGGAAGAGTGACACAGTTTGTAATTCGCAGAAACAGAAAGGCATAAAACAATGAAGGAATTTTTAAATCAGTCTGTATTTTTCGGTGTGGCAATCAGCGTATTGACCTATGAACTGGGAGTATTTTTGAAAAAGAAGCTGAAGTGGCCGATATGTAATCCACTTTTAATTTCGATCGTCGCGGTGATCATTTTTCTGGTCGCGTTTGATATTCCTTACGAGAGTTATAACGCGGGAGCAAAATATCTGAGCTATCTTCTGACGCCGGCAACGGTCTGTCTGGCGATCCCGCTCTACGAGCAGGTGGAGCTTTTGAAAAAACATTCCAAGGCAATCGTGCTTGGATTGATCTCCGGTGTGATTACGAGTCTTGTGTGTGTGCTTGTACTGGCACTGTTGTTTCATTTTGATCATGCGCAGTATGTGACGCTTCTGCCGAAATCCATCACGACCGCGATCGGCATGGGAATATCGGAGGAGCTTGGCGGTTATGTGACCATCACGGTTGCTGTGATTATTATTACCGGAGTGATTGGCAATATGCTGGCGGAGACGGTCTGCCGTATATTTAAGATTGAGGAGCCGGTGGCAAAGGGAATTGCAATCGGAGCGTCATCCCATGCGGTTGGTACAGTCAAGGCGATGGAGATAGGAGAGATCGAAGGTGCGATGAGCAGTCTTGCCATTGCGGGACTTCTGACAGTTGTGCTGGCACCGGTATTTGCAGGAATTATGTAGCACGCGGTCTACCTGCCCTATATGCAGATCATTATGCACCAGGATCTTATATCTGACATAAGATAAAGAGAGAAAACAAAGAAGTGGAATCTTTATGTATTGTCAGAATAGAATGGTACACACCGTGCAGGAGGGGGATTCACTGTATCGCCTTGCGAGACAGTACCACACAACCGTCACGGAACTGATACTCGGAAATCCGGGGGTAAACCCCTACAACCTGCAGGTAGGAATGAAGCTCTATGTCTGCCCGGGGGAAAGCTACGTACCGCCCCAGGGAGGCAGCGCAAACACCGGGAACACGGGAAACAGCGGAAGCACCGGGAACACCGGTAATGCTGGAAATGGTGGAAATACCAGTAATGCCGGCGTGGGCGGAAACATCGGTATCGGAGTGGTGATTCCGGGTGGACAGCGCCCGGGCGGAAATCAGACAGCGGGAGAGAGGCAGAATTCAGTGAATCAGCTGTTTGAGACAATGCGTCTGGCGTGGCTGGAACTGATCTACTGGACACGGATGTATATGATGAGTGTGGATTCCGGGGCAGATGCAAAAGAGCAGTATGCAGTGGAGGGACGCCTGTTGGAAACTGCAGATGCAATCACGGATGTTTTTGCAGAGCGGCTGCCGGTAGCTGTCACAAGACAGCTGCGCAATCTGCTCGTGGAACATGTGGAGATGACGGGGCAGATCATCCGCACGTTAAAATCCGGGGATAAGGAGAATTATGAACAGCAGATCCGGGAGTGGTATGCTAATGCGAATCAGATCGCAACACTTCTCGCTGACCAGAATCCCTACTTTGCAGGAAAAGAGACGAGGAATCTTCTGTTGAATTATCTGGATATGACGCGCGAGATTATAGAACATCAGATGAACGGTGAGTATGACCAGAGCATTGATACCTTCCGGGATTTAAGTGATCTGGTGCTGGAACTCGCTGATTATCTCGCAAGAGGACTTCTGGCGCGCTGATGTGCTTTGCAAACGGGCGGTGCCTCTTGTGCATCGCCTTTCTGGTACTATTTGCGGCGCTACTGATCCTGGCAGTAGTGCACAGAGTGCGGGCGAAGAAAAAAGTTCTTGCATTGACTCCCGGGGAACGGGTGCGGCTGCTCAATGAACTGGCGGAACCCTTTGGATTTGCTTATCTGCCGTCGGAAGATATTTTTACCTCAAGGCTGGATGCCTGGCAGCGTGACAAGGGATATGAGGCGAAATATGATACCATGGCGGTGGGTGCCGGGATGGTGATTGACGCATTTCCCGTGTACTTTAATTATGAGGGAAGAACCTGGCTGGTGGAATTCTGGAAGGGACAGTACGGGATCAACACCGGCGGAGAGGTCGGAATTTACCATGCGAAGGGCGTGATTCCGCCGCACGCCTATCACACGGCGCATTTTGAAGCGGTATCGGATGCAGAACTCCCGAGAATCTGCAACTGTCTGGACACGGCAGAGGAAACGTTTTATGAAATCTGTGCCAGACACTGGTGGCTCACCGGCTTTCGGATGGGCGTGTATACAAAACCGTCGCGCCTCAGACTTGCCACGACGCTGATTTTCCCAGAGCAGGAGATGGCGCTGGCGTTCTGGGAAGGTCTCCGCAAAACCGGAAAACCGCGCAGCCTTTTTCGCATCTGCGGAAGAGAAGTCAGTGTGCGGATGAATTTTTCGGAGGAACACGGATTGATTCCGGGAATCTACAGAAGCGTGGTGCTTCTCTGGAACAGGCTGCTGTGCAGAGGATTTAGGATCGTGACATACCCGTGGAAACGGACGGCGGACAGAATGGTATTTCTATATTATCTGCTTCCGGGATGGTTTCGGAAGATTCTGGTGCTTTCGGGCGGGCGATGCAAACCGCGCCGCAGAACCAGGAAACCGCACAGATCATGTCGGGGCAGGTGAAAACATGGGATGTTATCGAAGGATTGACAGGGCATTGGAACATGCCCTGCACCTTCCGCTTGGCACGGGCAGCCGCTATGTGGTGATCAGTGACTGCCACAGAGGGGAAGGGACAACAAATGACAATTTCCTGAAAAACGCGTACCTGTACGAGGCGGCGATGGAACATTATATAAAGAGAGGATTCTTCTATCTGGAACTGGGGGATGGGGAGGAACTCTGGGAAAACCGCTGCATGGACCGGATTGTGCACTATCACGAGACCGTGTATGAGATGTTTGCTTGTCTGCAAAGCCGGAACGCGCTGTGCCGCATCTATGGAAACCACAATATGGAGCTGAGAAAAATCCTGCCGGAGGCGATTATATTAGATAATTGCGAGGGCGGAAGGGATGTCTGCATGATTCACGGGCATCAGGCGGATTTTTTTAATTCTGTGTGCTGGAGGCTCTCCAGAGCTCTGGTGCGCTACGTGTGGAAACCGTTGGAGCGTTCCGGCGTGAATGATCCCACGAGTGCGGCGCGCAATTATAAAAAGGCGGTCCGGTATGAACAGTGCCTGGCGGGCTGGACCAGACTTCACGACCGTTATCTGATTGCCGGCCATTCACACAGACCGAGACTGCCGGAAAACGGGGAGCTGTATCTGAATGCGGGAAGCTGTGTGCATCCCGGGTGCATCACTGCCATCGAACTGGAACAGATGCAGATGACGCTTGTGAAATGGAAGGTGGCGACGCGCCCGGACATGACCATGTATGTGGTACGTGAGAAGCTTGCCGGACCGGCTGCCATTTTGTAGGAAAAACGCGATTTTTCAAAAAAATCATTTGACGGAACCGCCATTTATGATAATATATATATCGTTATATTAAATCGTTAAAGCGAGGACGGAAGCGTCCCTGACGATAGCTGGTAATTGGAGGAACAGAAAAATGATTAAAGTTGTGAAGTTTGGCGGCAGCTCTCTGGCAAGTGCGGAACAGTTTGCAAAAGTGGGGAAGATCATTCAGGCGGACAAGGAAAGACGTTATGTAGTGCCGAGTGCTCCGGGAAAACGCAATGCCAAGGACACCAAGGTCACAGATATGTTATATGCCTGTTATGCGCTGGTGGAGGCGGAGGAGGATTTCCGCGTGCCGCTGATGAAGATCAAGGACCGCTATGACACAATTATCAATGGACTGAATCTGAAGCTGTCACTGGAGGAAGAATTCAAAAAGATCAGTGAGAACTTTAAAAATAAAGCGGGGGTTGACTATGCGGCGTCCCGCGGCGAATATCTGAACGGTATCATTATGGCGAATTACCTTGGCTACGAGTTTGTGGATGCGGCAGAGGTGATTTCCTTCGAGGAGGACGGAACTTTTGACGCGGAGAAGACCAACAAGGTGCTGGCAGAGCGTCTGGAGAAATGCGAGCGTGCGGTAATTCCGGGATTCTACGGGGCACTGCCGGACGGAACGATCAAGACCTTTTCCAGAGGCGGTTCCGACATCACGGGATCCATCGTGGCGCGTGCGGTACATGCCACCTGCTATGAGAACTGGACGGATGTGTCGGGCTTTCTCATTGCAGATCCGCGCATCATTAAGGATCCGCAGCCGATCAAGACGATCACATACCGTGAGCTGCGCGAGCTTTCCTATATGGGCGCCAGCGTGCTTCATGAGGACGCAGTGTTCCCGGTGAGAAAAGCAGGAATTCCGATCAACATCCGCAATACCAACGCGCCGGATGACGAGGGAACCTGGATCGTGGAGAGCACCTGCCATCAGTCAAAATACACCATTACCGGTATTGCCGGCAAAAAAGGTTTTGTTTCCGTCAATATTGATAAGGATATGATGAATTCCGAGGTTGGATTCGGGAGAAAAGTATTGTCCGCGTTTGAGGAGAATAATATCTCATTCGAGCATATGCCGTCCGGCATCGACACGATGACAATCTTCGTTCACCAGCCGGAATTCGAGGGCAAGGAGCAGGCAGTGATCTCAGCAATTCACCGTCTGGCAAAGCCGGACAGTATCGAGCTGGAGGGTGATCTGGCGCTGATCGCGGTTGTGGGACGCGGCATGAAGTCGACCAGAGGAACGGCAGGCCGTATCTTCTCGGCACTGGCACATGCAAACATCAACGTCAAGATGATCGATCAGGGATCTTCTGAGCTTAACATTATTATCGGTGTGAGCAATGCGGATTTTGAACCGGCAATCCGTGCGATCTATGACATTTTCGTGGAGACCCAGCTCTAAGATTAAGATATGAAGAACGACAAGCACGAGCAAAATGAATTACAGCGTATGATGGAAGGCAGGGCTGCCCGCATGATTGCGGCTGCAGTCACTGTCTTTTTGTGCGTACTGACATTGTTTGAATTTGTTGCGCTCAAGATGGAGTGGAATGTGCCTGCACTGGCAGTGCTAAGCGGCGACAACGGACTGTGGACCAGGGAGTACCAGCGGGAAGAACTGGTGATGGACGGCAGCACGGAAAACATTCTGCTCGCAGACGATGGAGAGACACCGCTTACAGGAAGCGGTGAGAATGCCAAAACGAATGTGGAGGAAAATGGCAGCGGCGGGATGGTGCAGACCGGTGAGAATGCAGAGAACGGGGAAGACTTGCAGTTGGAAGGGACGGAATCGGTGCGGCAGGAAGAGACTGAGACGCCGGACAACGGAACCGGAAAAGCGGATGCGGATGTTAAGGAGACGCAGACACCGGAAGTTTCGTATTATATCCGCATCAACCGCAAGCAGAACTGCGTCACGATCTACACCCAGGATGAGGAG
>OGKD01001583.1_pt1 | contig 12046 bp, 4 predicted proteins | sample 1572371 | NCBI WGS metagenome assembly OGKD01 (sample SAMEA2582096, study PRJEB24529) | metagenome | biome: Human gut stool | place: China | collected 2011 | reverse complement strand
TCATCGCTAAAGCTTTTTGGAACCCCCGGTCTAACCGGGGGTTTTCTATAGACAAAAAAACGCACAGCCTTGGCCGTGCGTTTTTTCAGCAAATCAGGAATTTTCCTTTCCATGCCCTGTATTGACCGGAAGCTGGAGCCTGAGGACTTCCGTGGTCTTCATGAAATCATTGATATTCAGCAGTCCCATAATCTGGCATACCATGTCACCGGCCGGCGTATAGTTATGGTCGCGGCAGTAGGCAAGGAGCTTGTCCACATAAGCTCTCAGCTTTCCGAAATCTTCGAAGTAGACAAAGGCGCTGGTTTGGCTCTTCAGTACTTCCACGCCCGGTTTTCCCAGGTTCTTCCCGTAAATCACCATTCCCAGCTTGTCAGTCCGATAGTCATGGCGCAGCACGTCATCCAGCCGAAGCGTCACGAAGGCGTTGTAGGGATAGCCGTCCTCAAATCCCTTCTTCAGCAGCCTTCCTTCCATATTGGACAAATCGTAGATGACGCTGCCCATATCCTCAAGGACGTAATTTCGCTGGGCCTTTTCCATGTATACCTGATTGGAGTTGATATAGCCCACCTGTATGGAGCCTTCCGGCGGGCGGTGGCAGAAGTGATCGCTCCATACCATCATTCGCTCCAGCTCTTCCCTGCGGAATTCAAATTCAGCCAGAGATTGGTTCACCTCATCCAGTTTCTTCTTATATATTGTCTCCAGGAAATCATAGTCATTCTTTTCCAGTATCGTCTTGATTTCCTTCAGGCTCATGTTGAGTGCCTTATGGTGCTGGATGATATGAAATGTAAGGCACTGCTGGACATCATAGTACCGGTATCCCGTTTCCGGATTCACATACACCGGAGAAAGGATACACATTTTATCATAATGACGCAGTGTGGCAAGGGTGGTGTGGTTCAGTTTGGCCATCTGTCCGATTAAAAGTCTGTTATTTTTCAAGATTTCCTCCAAGCAGCAATGTTGCCGCAACTATTTCAATACCGACCTTATCAGCTCGTTCTACAGCGCAGAATATAACCTTTAAGAAAGACCCCGTCCCCATGTCTTACTGTGCCGGAGCTTTGCACAAGAAATCTGCGTCATCCATACTCTTCCATAGAAATATGGCTCATATTGAAACAGTCTGCTTCGGATGAATCGAAAATTATTCTAGCAGTTCCCCCCCCCCCCGCGTCCATTGTCAATGTACATATGCGGCATGGGATTCATTTTCTGATTTTGATGAACCATTTTCAGACCTCCCATATTCTAGATTCTTTACTTATCATAAGCCATCATTTAGCATAAAGGTCAATAAACAATTTGAAATAAAGCAGACGAATACCCGATAAGACAGATGAAATCTTACATAACTTACATTATTATTTTCTCTCCTATTCCCATGGAGGGCCAAGGCCGCCCACCAAAAACTAAAAATTAAAAGCATGATATTCATATAAAAAGGCAGTGCAGACATATCATCTGCACTGCCTTTGATGAAACTATACTTCGTCGCGAAGCCCTACCAGGTAATCAACGGACACATGGTAGTACTGCGCCAGAATCAGCAGCTTATCCGCTGAAATTTTCCTCTTGCCAAGCTCATACATGCCATAGGCAGCCTGACTGCAGTGAAGCACTTCAGCCACGTCTGTCTGTGAAAGGTTGTTAGACTTGCGAAGGAATTTCAGCCGTTTCGGCCATACTGCATCGACCTCTTTCATAGGCCGTCACGTCCTTTCCGCCGGAAAAATCATTTACCATTCTTATCCAGTTTAGCCAGGATTTCAGCCATCTTCTGCTCCAGAGCATCGATACGCTTATCCTTATCTGCATTGTCCTTCTTCAGGGCATCGATTTCCTTGGACTGGGTATTGATGACCTTAGCCATTTCAGTCTTCGACATAGCCTGGCGTCCTGCGCTGCCGCTTCCAATCTTGAAGGAAACGCCTGCATTGAAGCCGGGGTCCCCGTTGCCAAGGGAAACGCCTACGTTCACCATGGTGTTTTCATTGGGATGGTAGAAGGCACCCACGGCGGCGGCATTGGCATTCCGGTAATGGCCATAGCCTACAGCAAAGTCGGCTTTGTCATCGGGATCATAATCCAGCGGATGGAGAGCGGCCAAAGCGTTGCTTCCTGCTGCGGCTTTGTTGATGTTATTGTTCAGACGGCCGTAAGCGTTGTTCATATCCCTGTAAATCTGCTGGGTATTAGCAGCGGTGACGCCGTTCACATAGCCCACATTAGCTGCACTGGTGGGGTCACCGGCATCGGTGACAACGCCGGTAATGAAGCGGCCCGTCGTATTGCCTTTAGCGTCCTTGCCGCTGACATCAATCTTCGTGGCCGTGCTGCTTTCGCCAATCTGAATGGTATCGCCGGCGGTATTCGTGTGGATGAGGTCGCTGGTGGTCTTGAGGTTCGTGTCCAGAGCAGACAGGTTCTTAGAAATGCTGTCATCCTTCTTGATGTAGTTGCCGTTCGCATCAAGCGAACCAATCTTGTTGTTGATGGCCGTATCGGCAGCCGTACGGGCTTGTGTCTCGGCAGCAAGGTCGCTCGTCAGTTTGTTGTCGGCATCCGTGCGAGCTTTCTGCTCCGCGTAGAGCTGGCTGCCGTTGACGGCATCCTTGCTCTTCTCCATCACTTCGCCTGCCTTGAGGTTCGTGATCGTCGTGCCGTCCGCACCGGCAAGCGTTACCTTGCCCTTGTTCGTGCCAGCATCATACTTCACGGCACTGTCGGAGAGGTTGCCGATGTTGTTCGTGATGTTCGTGATGGCGTTCTCACGATCCTGCTTCTCTTTTGAAATGGCGTCCGCATTGTTCTTGACCTGCGTATCCAGTTTGGTCAGGTTATCCGAAATGGAAACATCTTTACCCGAATCAATGTAATTGTACTTTTTCGTTTCATCCAGTTTGCCAATCTTGCTATCGAGAGCCGACAGATTTTCGCCGGTAGTCTTGTCTTTCTTCACATAGTTTCCATCCTGAGTCGGACGAACTTCATTGTGAACAGCTGTGTCGGTTACCAGCATACCCTTCGGAGTGGCAATATCACCATTACCAATAGCAGTTGCCCATGCTTTTTCGTTGGTGGTCTTATCATCGTCTGTAACTGCTGTCCCGTCTGTCTTGTAGTTCAGGTTTGCACCGATGTTCCCGGCATTGATATCGGCCTTGCCTTTCAGCTTGGTATCCGTGTCAGTGCCAGCCTGATTGATAGCATTGGTAATCGCCGTATTGACCGTATCACCGGAAACCAGGTTGGTATCGCCGGCTACTACCTTGCCATCGTTATTGGCAGAAATCTTATAGGTGGTAGTTCCAGCAGTATCATCTTTCGTCGTTTCAACGGTTACACGGTCACCTTGGGTTACTGTTACAGCGCCAGAAGCAAGCTTCTTGACAACGATTTTGCCATTATCCGTAATATTGGAAAGATCCTTCAGATTGGTGATATCCGTGGTATTCGTACCTACCTGGCTATCAAGAGCTGTCAGGTTTGCAGCCGTAGTGTTAGAAGCTTTTACGTAAGTTCCATCCTGAGTCGGACGAACTTCATTGTGAACAGCTGTGTCGGTTACCAGCATACCCTTCGGAGTGGCAATATCACCATTACCAATAGCAGTTGCCCATGCTTTTTCATTATTCGTCTTTTCTTCATCCGTACCGTTCAGATTAGACCCGATATTGTCTGCAGCAACATTGGCTTTCATGCCGTTCAGTTTCTTCAACTGTGCCACGTTGACGGCATCGGTATCCTCTTTACCAGCAGCCACGCCAGTAATCTGACGAGTTTTATCTGCTGTACCAACGGATACAGCCGCCTTCTTGGACGTCCATGCAGCTGTAGTATCTGCTGTTGCACCAGTGGGATCATACCCGGCAACACCGGCTGCTGTCGTTGCTTCAGAACCGCTGCCAATAGCCACGCCACCTTCTTTGGTCACTTTTGCATTATGGCCGATGGAGACGACATCAGAAACGGTCGTTTCATCGTCTGCTGTATCAGAAGATCCCAAGATGAGATTGTTCTTGGTATTCGTCAGTTTGTGGTTATCACCGAAGACGATGTTGGACTGGTTCTGGGCTGTAGTATCGCCAGTAACGGTATTATGAGCACCGATGATATAGTCGTTCTTGCCATTTTCCAGTTTCGTATAGAAACCTTCAATATAGTTCAGCTGTGTTGAATCTGTTCCATATTCAGTACCGCTGCCAGTAACCGTGTTGCCCACGCCGGTGACCTGGGTCATATAGGCATTTTCAACGGAGTTGCCGCCGCCCATGACCATGACCTGGCCACCGCTGGTCGGAACGGCTTCCTGCAAATCCTTAGCTACAGCTGCTACATCTTTCTTCGCGATATCCTGCTCCACCTTGCTCAAATCGAATTTCGAGGGATCAATGGCGCGATAAGAATTGGTGACTGTATTGCCTGCACCATAGATGATGGCGGCATTCGAGTCAGTCGTCGCATTGGCCTGACCAACGATGCTGTTGGCTACACCACTGAAAATTCTTCCGGTATCCGTGTTCTGGTTGACGTTGAACGTGCCATAAGACAGAGCCGTTGCACCCTGCAAACCTGTTCCAACAACGCCGGAATAGGAACCGGCTACAGTAGATGCAATACCGTCGGCATGGGTGTTAAAGCCGGCAGCCATACTGCCTGCACCCTTGGCACCATCATTCTTTTCATTGCTGTGACCGGAAATGGACGGCAGCAGTTTATCATCGGATATTTTATCTTCAACCGAATAGTATTTGATGTTATGAGTCTTATCATTCAGCGTAACTGCATTGGCTTTGACCTGTGCATCGAGGGCACTCAGATTCTGTCCGGTGGTGTTGTTTACTTTAACGTAATTCTGAGAGTCGGTTGGCTTATCATAGTCATAGAGCGTACTGCCCGTTACCAGCTGGTCGGAAGTAGAAGCATTTGTAGCCTTGTCGGATGTACCTGTAGTGAACGTACCTGCACCAAGAGCCAGGCCCCAGGCGTCTTTATTATCCTTCTGCTGTTCTTCTGTTGCATCAGTTTCCGTGATGGTTTCTCCATCGTCACCAACGGTATAGGTCTTCAAGTTGCTGCCTATATTGGAGGCGTCCGACTTAGTATACGGTTTCAGCTGTTCCATGACAACGGCATCATGAGCATTTTTACCATCGTGGACTTTAACGAGGCGGTTGTAGGCAGCTGTCTTATGCGTATTTTCTGTAATCGTTGGGTCTTTGGAATAATCATTAAAAGTATAATTAGGATTTCTTAAAGCCTCATATTGGTCTTTGGTAATTTCAATACCGTTGGCATCATAGTATTTTCCATTCGCACTCGTAGCTTTTTGTTTCCATGTAACAGTATACCCAGATATATCACCTTTGTCATGACCGAAAGCAATCGTACCTTCTTCATTTGTCGTGGCCTGATAGCCAATCGCTGTTCCGTTATCAACGGTGACAACAGAATTACTGCCAGCAGCTAAAGAAAAATCAGCAGAAGAACCAGTAGAACCACCAGCAATTCCAGTAGCATAATTACCAAGAACCACAGAATTCATTCCACCTAAAGTAGAACTTCTCATGCCATGCGATATATTATCAGTTCCTCCAAAAGCAGAAGATTGCCACCCACTTGCTATATTTTTCAATCCTCCAATAGCAGAAGATTCGTCCCCACTTGCTGTATTCCAATCTCCTCCAATAGCAGAAGATTGGAACCCACTTGCTGTATTCCAATCTCCTCCAATAGCAGAAGAGAGTTGCCCACTTGCTGTATTTTGCGATCCTCCAAAAGCAGAAGATTGCAACCCACTTGCTGTATTTTTCGCTCCTCCAATAGCAGAAGAGAGGCGCCCACTTGCTGTATTTTGCGATCCTCCACCTACAAACGCTTGATTACCATCAGCAGTATTATCCATTCCACCAGCAGCTACAGAACTTTCCCCTGAAGCACGATTACTTCTACCGCCAAGAGTGACAGCGTATTGGCCTGTCGCCCCATAATTGCCATATTTTTCGTCAGGTTGTTCGTCAGGTTGATCAGTACCGCTAAAATCACCACCAAGAATCAATCCGGTGTTGGAAACCTGAGTAACTGACGTACTGTTATTTCCCAGGTTCCGTTCCAGACTGATGGTCTTGCCACCATTTTCTGCTTCAGCAACATCAATTCCCCAGCCGGCATTGACAGAAAGGTCTTTTGTCAATTCAGTCTTGGCTTTGTCCAGCTGTTCCATGACGACGACGTCGTGGGGATCCTGGCCATCAGCGACTTTGACGAGGCGGTTGTAGGCAGCCTTCGTATACGGATCTTTGGCTACTACGGATTCCGGGGCCTGCGTATAGTCGTTGGTCGTGCCATCGGCATTGGTCTTGCCGTCCGTACGCTGTTTCCATTTGATGGTATAGCCAGAGACATCGCCCACATCGTGGCCGAAAGCAATTGTGCCCGCCTCATCGGTCGTTGCCTGATAGCCGATGGCCGTGCCGTTTTCGACAGTTACATTTGCACCATTGCCTGCTGCCAGTGCATAATCAGCATTCGTAGAACCACCAGCAATGCCAACGGCAAAAGCTCCATTTACCGTGCTCTGTAATCCACCAACTGCTACAGACGAAGCTCCAAGGGCACTATTCACCCCACCGCCAAAGACAGAAGCAGCTTCGCCATAAGCTCTATTCATACTGCCGCCGCTAAGGGTTGCATGACTTCCAAAAGCATCATTGTCAAAGCCACCGAATACAGAAGATTCGTTGCCAAAGGCATCGTTATTGTTGCCGCCGACTACCGTAGAATACTGCGCAGACGCTGTATTGGTCGTACCACCGACAACTACAGCAGCTGATCCATTCTTATTAGCAATATTATTTGCACCACCAACAACAACAGAATCTTGCCCAAATGCGCCGTACGGTTTTTCTACTACTTGTCCCTTTTTAGATTGACCTTCTTCGACACGACCGCCAAGGACCAAAGCATTCTTATTTGCATCTGCTTCCAGTGTCGCCTTGTCGGTAGAGTCCATATCTCTGCCCAGATTGCGGTTCAGGCTGATGGTATTCTTTGTCGTATCTGTGCTATCGGGATCAATTTTGATGCCGAAACCTGCCTTGTACCCACCGAGTTCTTTAGACAATGCCTGCAACTGACCAACTGTAGCGACATCTGTAGCATCGGCACCGTCAGCTACGTTGGTGATACGGCGCTGTAGCTTTTTGTCCTTATTGCCTACGGAAACGTAGGAAGTCGCTGCATCTTCATTCGTATATGCAGTCTTGTTCTCAGTAGTTCCGTCTTTGGTATCTGAATAGGAACCGATAGCGATGTTGCCGTCTTGCGCCTTAGCACTATAGCCTAAAGCAACAGAAGCACCTTCGATGGTAGGATTCTTTTTAATTCCATAAACATCATCTTTTACCGTACCAGAAGTTCCTGCACTCCCTTCGTAATCTACTACCTGGTCTGTTTTCTTGGTATTTACAGCACTGGCATTGGAACCGATGGCAATGGAGCCCCAACCGGTAGCATCGGACTCAAAACCGACAGCAGTCACATAGTTGTTTTTCATAGAGTCCGAAGATGGATCATTATTTCCCCCATCATTATAGCCACTGTGTTCTCCTATGAATACACTGCCCTTTGACTGGCCGGCATTGCGGTCACCAATGGTAATGGTTTCCTGTCCTGCCTGTGCATATAAGCCTCCTGCAAAGGAACCAGGTTCCTTCGCACCGCCTCCTAAATAGTTAGGTACTTTTTCCCGTGAACGGTTATTGAAAGCATCGGATCCCCAATATGGATACTTTGTCCAGTTCTTCGTTTTTTCATCAAAGTACCAGTAGTACTCATTGGCTCCTACAAAATCATTATTCCGCAGACTCTGGGTCCCATCTGCCCGCGCCGTCGGCATCCCCAAAAACGAGAACATCCCCAGTGCAACCAGCACGGCGGCTGTCAGGGCAGTGTGTCTCCTCACTGCACTACGTCCTTCGTTATGACCATGGCTCTTGGCAATTTCTGAAACAACGACAGCGCATTGTTTCACCTTGCTGTACATGACTTTATAAATTTTGTTCATGTGACCCTGCCTCCTATATTCTCAAAAAACTTCGAATCTAATGTGTAGATTAGATTCATTTTTCTTAGAATAGGACCTGATGTGACAGGAAGGTCAAACTGCCTATGGAAATATGAATGAGAATCCTGAAATATATAAATACGGCAAATTATTGTTACTTCAATGTTTTATTTATATAATTCCCTCATATTTCGCAGGTAATTTATACCATTAACTCATGAGCTTTCTCTAATTCTAAGGTTCTTACCTTATAAACGTTATTTATTTCATGGCTAAACATTCATGTTAAATAAATGTTTGATGACAAAATGTATTATTTTATGATTCGATGGATTGAATGAATGTAAGATTTCCTTTTTTTATTTTCCATATAATCAAAAAAGAATGGCATGCTCCCTTCCGGGCAGACAGATTTTTATTTTCCTGCCTGCCGAGAAGGAAGCATGCCAATTCATATTTGTGCAATCTTTTTTGATGTCAGATTATTTCTTTGCGGCCAGGGCCTCCACCTGTTTCTTGAGTGCTTCGATTTCTGCTCTCATTTCAGCATTATCTTTAGCATTCTGCGCATCTTTGGCCTTCAGTTCCGCAATTTCCCTGCTCTGGTTGTCAATGACCGATGCCATTTCCGCTTTGGAATATTTCACATACTTATTGCTCTTTCCAAATTTCACAGAGAAGCCGCCGTTCACCATGTTGCGGTTATCCCCCATGGTCCAGCCCAGGTTGAACATGGTCCTTTCGTTGGGGCGATAGAAGAGGCCTACAGCAGCAGCGGTGGCATTGCGGTAATTGCCTACGCCGGCTGCGAAATCCCACTTATCATCCGGATCGAAGTCCAGCGGATGAAGGGCAGCCAGGGCGGCAGCGCCGGCGCCTACCTTGTTAATGCGGTCACCCAGTTCCCCTACCCTGCCGTTCAGGTAGTTGATGTTCTGGGTATTGGAAGTTACCTGACTATCCAAAGCAGACAGGTTTTCTCCAGCGGTATTGGCCTGTTTGACGAAGTTCCCATCTTTCGCAACCCTTGTTTCATTATAGAGCTGGCTCCCATTAATGGCATCTTTCGAATCTTTCGAGATGATTCCGCCTGCCACATTCGTGATTTTCTTATCACCTGCATTGATTCCACTCTGGGTAACTGACGGGCCTCCAGTGATAGTCAGGCCATCACTGGAAATTGTGGTATTTCCAGCCGTTACCTTATCGACAGTGATTTCCTTATTGAGGGATACTTTGTAATTAGCAGGTTTTGCCGGGTCGGTTTCGGTATTGGCAACAGTGATGTTCATTTCATCACCAACGACAGTTCCTACGCCACCATCTTTGCCGTCCTTGCCATCTTTGCCCGGTGCGCCGGTATCACCTTTTTCGCCCTTCGGACCCTGGGCACCCGTATCACCTTTGTCACCTTTCAGGCCTTGTTTACCACGTTCACCTGGGAACCCCTGATCGCCTTTATCACCCTTGTCACCTTTCGGGCCTTTGAAGGCCGGATCATTTTTCAGAGCATCTTTGTCCAACGTAACAAGTACTCGTTTGTCGCCTTCATTGCCGACTTCCTGTGCTAACAATCCATCGCCAAAGTCAAACTGCAGATTGCTGATTGTCATGTCTGTTGCAATCTGGGTGCCGCCTGTATACATATTATTTGCAAATTTACCGCCGTTATAGATGTGAACAGGCAGATTCATCACGGCCTTCAGCTGTGCCACGTTGACAGCATCGTAGTCTTCCCTGCCGGCAGCGACGCCAGTAATCTGACGAGTGATAGCGTCTGCAGTCAGTTTGCCTTCTGAATCCTTAACAATGTTGCCGATAGACACGGCGGCTGCATTCGATGTCCATACAGGGTTGGTATCTTTAGAAAAGTCACCGACTTTCCCGTCTTTATTCACAAGACTCAAATCCAGGCCGGCTTTTCCGGCTTCGCGGTTAGCGATAGAGCCATAGCCCAGGGCTACGCCGCCATCGACTGTAGCATTGGCATTATGGCCAAGAATAACAGCATCTTCGAGTTTATCATTTGTCAAATAGGTAGTCTCTTTAGTTTTCTTGTCATAACTGCCATCATAGGAACCAATAACTACATTATTCTTGCCATTTTTCAGCTGGTGATAATCGCCAATAACAACCGAATTGTTTTCATTATCGAAATCATTCCGATAGCCAATGGTGTAGACATGAGAAGAATTATTTAAAGTCGTATTATATCCATCAATCATATTGTAGATAGACGGTTTATCCTGCGAGCCTTGTACAGTATTTGCGACACCGATAATCTGAGTACGCTGTGTCCAGTCTGCTCTATTGCCACCACCAATGGCAAGTACAGCACCACCAGGATTTTCCTTAACAGAATCTCTCAACGAATCTGCTGCTGATTTTGCAGAATCTCCGAATCCAGGCACAGGCGTAGATATGGAAGCATTTGAATTAGTAATCTCATTTCCAGCACCGTAAATCAATGCACCATTAGCATTGTTCGTCTTGTTTGCCAAACCAACTATGCTATTAGCCACACCAGAAGAGCTGAAGCTTGATGTAGCCGATTCAATGCTGTTCAGAGCACCCACAGATACTGCACCCGCATTTTGTAAATAGTCTCCCCTATTTCCACCGTAATCTTTAGGATAACCGGTAGACATGATAGAATAGTCACCAATCAAAGTGCTCAATGTACCGCCTGTGTAGCTGTTCGTTCCTAATAAAACAGACGCTACACCAGAACCGGTTCCCCAGTTCCCATAATCAGAAATCTTGACATCACCAATTTCACCGGTGTATGTCCGATTTCCAATATCAATGGACTGAGATAAAGCCTGTGCTCCTTCGCCAATGGCAATAGCTCCAGCTGCTTTCTCCATGCCAAAGAGCATAAAATATGATTTCCATCCGCCCTGCATAAAGGCAGATGCACCCTTACCTATTGCAATACTCTGGCCTTCGCCTTGTGGGAACTTTCCAGAATCTTGTAAAATTTCATGCTTAATCTCGGCATCTGTGCTTTTTAAAGAGCCCTTGTCATCAAAGATAACAGCTATTTTTTTATCAACAGTTTTGAGCTGTGCTACGTTGGCAGCATCGGTGCCCTCCGTTCCGGCAGCCACATTGGTAATCTGACGGGTGGAGTTGACAATCTGAGTTTCCTGTTTCTTTTTACCGGTGGCTTTATCTATGACTGGCTTTCCATCCTTGTCGAGGACATCATAAGTTACTTCACGGTCTGCACCGCCTACGGAAACGGCGGCATCAGTAGATACCCAGGCAGCATAGTCTTTATCAGACTTAGCATGTTTCTTGCCTTTAGCATCATAACCAGTTTTTCCGGCTTCGGTAGAGGCTATGGAATCCGAGCCGAGGGCTACACCACCATCGACCATAGCGTCTGTGTTATAGCCAACCATGACGGCATTTTTGATATTTGGGGTATTAGGCTTTAAGGCTACCTGTTCTTTGACAGTGTAAGTATAAGTACCATCAGGATTATCATCTGTTGCAGCCCATGCAGCCTTCGCTGTCTTTGTCACGGCTTGTTCTTCAGAAGCCATGGAGCCGAGAATGACATTGTGTTTCCCGTTTTCTAAGGTATGATAGTCGCCGATAACGACATTGTCTACGCCATTTGTCAAGTTGTTACCTGTACCGACGATAGCTGTCCGCTTGACATTCGTCCCTGTATTTGAAAAACCACTAATGGTGTTATAGGAGCTTATATTATCTTCTGCTCCCTTCAATATATTGTTGGTGCCAAGAATCTGAGAACGGATAGCATAATCAGAAGTGTTGCTGTTACCTAAAACTGAAACAGCACCGCCACTGGTTTCCATATAACGTTGCCAAGCATCCCTCATATAAGCATAAACCTGGTCAGCCGGGTATGTCAGATTATCTCCAGTTATATCTCTGCCCTGAGCGTAATCACTAGCTGTAAATGCTCCCACATACAACCAGTCTCCAGTAGAGATG
>OGKD01001565.1_pt1 | contig 12122 bp, 10 predicted proteins | sample 1572371 | NCBI WGS metagenome assembly OGKD01 (sample SAMEA2582096, study PRJEB24529) | metagenome | biome: Human gut stool | place: China | collected 2011 | reverse complement strand
ATCGCCGAAGGCGATACCACCACCCTTTGAACCCTCTGAACCCTTTGAACCTTTTTCTATATGTGCTATACTGTAATGTATTGAAGTTTCTATATTTGAAAAGGAGAGAAGTATGAAATTCTCGTTTAACCACAACAATTTCAACGTGCTCGATCTAAAGAAGAGCATCGCATTTTATGAAGAAGCCCTGGGACTCAAGGTAGCAGGTGAGTACAAGGCTCCGGACGGCTCCTTTATCCTGGCTTACCTGGGGGACGGCACAACGAAGCACCGGCTGGAGCTTACCTGGCTTAGGGACCGGAAGGAACCCTACAATCTGGGGGAAAATGAATTCCATCTGGCCTTTGATGTGGACGACATGAAGGCGGCCCACGAAAAGCATAAGGCCATGGGCTGCATCTGTTTTGAAAATCCGGCCATGGGCATTTATTTCATCAATGACCCTGACGGATACTGGATTGAAATCATTCCGGAGGATATGTGATGGACCCCATTTTTGTACGTACCGCCCGCATTATCGGAGAAAAGGGCGTTGATTTTCTTTCTACTAAAACCGTGGCCGTTTTCGGCATCGGCGGCGTAGGCTCCTATGCGGCGGAAGCCCTGGTCCGCGCCGGCGTGGGCCATTTGATTTTTATTGACAAGGACGCCGTGGAGGATTCCAACCTGAACCGCCAGCTGGTGGCGGACCGTACCACCATCGGTAGAAATAAGGCAGATATCATGGTGGAAAGGGCGCACCGGGTAAATCCTGCCTGCGACGCCAAAGCCATGGCTGTGTTTTATCGGCCGGGCGATGAGGATTTCATCAAGAATCTTCATGCAGACTACATCATCGACGCCATTGACGATGTACCGGCGAAAGTGTCCATTGCGGAAATCTGCTATAAGCTGAAAATTCCGGAAATTTCATCCATGGGCACCGGCAACAGGCTTCACCCGGAAATGCTGCAGATTGCAGATATCAATAAAACTTCCGTGTGCCATCTGGCAAGGAAGATGCGTAAGGAACTCAAGGACCGCCGGGTGCGCCATCTGACGGTGGTGTACTCCAAGGAGCTGCCCCATAAGCCCATAGGCGAAGGCCATGCGCCGGGGTCCACCTCCTTCGTGCCGCCGGTGTCGGGCATGATGATGGCAGGCTATGTCATCAGAAACCTTTTGAAAGAAGCAGATATTACCTAAGGAAGGGAAAAAATATGGTTGAAATCCGTCATCCGGACTGGGTGACCATTCGAGAAAATGGAAAAGACGTGCTTGGCTACAACCAGGAATGGTATCCGGAGAAAAGGCAGAAACTGGCAGGCTGCGGTCCCACGGCAGGCAGCATGATGGCTGCCTACATTGAACGGAGGCAGTGGGGCAAAAAGGTGGAAAACCGGCAGGAGGCCCTTGCCATTATGCTGGACATCTGGAAATACGCCACACCCCGCATGCACGGCCTCTATAAGACCCGCTGGCTGAAGGAAGGTCTCACGGCGTACATGAAGGAAAGGGGCCTTAAAGGAAAGGTGGAAGCCCTGCCTATTCCTTCCATCCGCCTCCTGGCGCCGAAACTTCCCAAGGTGGCAGATTTCATCAGGAAAGGCCTTGAAGCGGACTGCCCCATCGGTTTCCTGAACCTTCACAGCGGCGGAGAACCCATTCCCTACCACTGGCACTGGATGCCCCTGGTGAAAATGGAAGAACGAGACGACGGCATTTACTGCACCCTCTGGGACGAAGGAACGGCCCATGTGTTCAATCTGGGAAACTGGCTGAAAAAAACAAAATTCGGCGGCGGATTCGTAAGAATCACCGACTCCGGAGCAGACTAAAAAGAGCAGCGCCTGGCGCTGCTTTTTGTATGTGAATGAATAGTTTCCTGTCCGGCACGACAGCACTGCGTATCAACGCAGCAGGAAACTTTTTGCGGATAGTTTCCTGTCCGGCATGGGTACACTGCGTATCAACACAGCAGGAAACCTTTCGCGAACAGTTTCCTGTCCGGCATAGGTACACTGCGTATCAACGCAGCAGGAAACTTTTTGCGGATAGTTTCCTGTCCGGCACGACAGCATTGCGTATCAACACAGTAGGAAACCTTTCGCGGATAGTTTCCTGTTTATCATGATAGCAATATGTATCAACACAACCCTTTGAACCCTTTGAGTCTTTCAATTCATTCCTAACTCATAGTCACTATTTCTCCCCAAAAGGAGTATAATAAAGAAAAACAAGTATTATTACCGGATTTTCAGCAGAGGTGAAGTGTATGAAGAAACAATGGGTTACAGTCATTCTGGCGGCGTCCCTTGCCCTTCCTGTATATGGGGAAGCAGAAGCCTATGATGGTTCCTCCATTCTTGGCCGTATCCTTTCCGGCGGCATTTCCCATTCCCGGACGGTGAAAACCAGGTCGGCGGTGGTAAAAACTTCGACCGGAAAGAAGACCCGCTGCAAAAACGCCATGGGTGCCCTGCAGAACCTGCAGTGGGTAGGCGTGGCAAAAAGTTCCGGCGGCAGCATTTATTTCGACCAGGACACCATGAAAGATACCACCCGCAATGGAGAAAGGCGGGTGACAGCCACGGTGAAGAACGAATTTACAAAAGCCGGTGCCAAAGCGGTGGAAGAAAGCAGCGACGGTGAGGTGGATAAGGATGAGGTGTCCTATTCCCTCTTCCTGGTGGATTTTGGTGAAAAGAACTGCTTCATCGCCAGCCCGGTGATTTATTACGATAAGAAAGGAAATGTGCTGGCCCGGAAGAAGGCGGTGGAAGCCTATGCGGACATTACCGGCATGAACTACGGCAAACCCTATGGCGCAGGAAGTATGGAACTTAAAATCAAGGAAAAGGTATTCAGCTATGCGGACCGGGTGAAGGAAGAGGAAAAGGAAAGACAGGCGGAAAATCAATAGGCCGTGAAAAAAAGACCTCGCAGCAGCGGGGTCTTTTCATTTCAGAAATCAGCCTTCGTATTCTTCGAATTCATCTTTTCCGGCGCCGCACATGGGGCAGATGTAATCAGCCGGCAGGTCTTCGAATTTGGTGCCCGGTTCAATGCCGTTGTCCGGATCGCCTAAAGCTTCATCATAAATCCATCCACAGATTTTGCAAACGTACTTCTTCATAGTTTCCTCCGTTCTCCTGCACTCTCTGCAGGAATCACATATGGCAGAGCCATAAACCTACATTCATTATACCATAGCTATCATAGAAGATGGATAGGAAATATACGATAGATGATAGGCAATAGACTTCAGATATACGGTGCTGCCGGATAGACAGAAAAATACCCTGCTGCAAAGCATTATATATTGCGCCCGACAGGGCGTCACCACAACCCTCAGCCGCTAGCGGCGGCTGTCAAACCTGCGAACCTTCCAGCCGGAAGGCCGGTTAATCTTAAGAACCCTGCTTCTCTGAACCCGGACCGCATCGCAGTCTTTCCTCTTGGCTTCTAAACATTACCCATGATATATTCTCTACAATACTCTATCTTTTGGATAGGAATTTAAAAGGAGGTTTTCATATGGCAAAGAAAAGATCAGCAGGTGCAGCAGGACTTGGACATGTGGGTGCCCATGCGGCATTTTGTCTGGGAATGATGGGGATTGCTGATGAAATCCTTCTTTGCGACGTGAAGGAGCAGAAGGCCATCAGTGAGTGCCAGGACCTGAATGATGCGGTCATGTACATGCCCAATCATACGGTGTACGAAGTCACTGATTATGCAGGATTAAAGGACTGCGATGTTATTATTAACGCAGTGGGAGATGTGAGCCTCTGCGCCACGGGAAACCGGGACGATGAGCTGGGAAACAGCGTGCGCCAGGTGGCGGATTATGTGCTGAAGGTGATGAAAGCGGGATTTGATGGGATTTTTGTGACCATTACCAATCCCTGCGATGTGACTGCCCATCTCATTTGCCAAACTGTCCGGACTGCCCCGGGACCGGGTGGTGGGGACGGGAACCCTGCTTGATTCCTCCTGCCTTATCCATGCCATTTCCGACCAGACCGGCCTTGATGCCAGAGGATTCTTTGCCTTCATGATGGGTGAGCATGGAAGTGCCCAGATGGTTCCCTGGTCCCAGGTGAATTTTTATGGCCAGACCCTGGCCCAGATGGAAAGGGATCCCCGCTTTATTTTCGATAAGGACAGGGTTCAGGAAAAGGCCATCAAAGGCGGCTGGGTGACCTGCCAGGGCAAACAGTGTACGGAGTACGGCATTGCTTCCGCTGCTGCTACCCTGGTGAGGACTATTTTCCACGATGAGAAACGGATTCTTCCCTGTTCTGTAGAACTCTCCGGTGAGTACGGTGAGCATGATGTATTCTGCGGCGTGCCGGCGGTTATCGGAATCCATGGCGTGGAGGAAGTGCTGGAGTACCAGCTCACGACGGATGAAATGAAACGGTTCAAAGAATGTGTGGACACCATCCACAGAAATATTGAAAGGGGAAATCAGTTCCTTCCCCGGTAACGGAAAAGGGGCTGTGAAAAAATGATTGATTTCTCCTCGGATAGTTAGACAATTTGGCGGCAGACGCCTTATCATAGGTCTGCAAGGAACAAATTGACGCAAACACTCACCCCGCTTCATTGTCATTTCGACCGAAGCGAAGCGGAGTGGAGAAATCTCCCTCTCCCAATGGCACAAGCCGCATTGGGGCGGAGATCTCTCGACTCAGAGTCTCAATAGAGCCAAATACCTTTGCTCTCATATCGACATGCAGCTCCGCTCGAGATGACAATACGGAGAACAGCTTACTGTTATTTTTGGCAATTTTCTGAGTCTACAACCGAAGTGGAAAAGGGGCTGTGAAGAAATGTTTAAGCATTTTTTCACAGCCCCTTTTTTATGGATTATGGGACCCATGGCGTTTTTTGAAAACCGGTCAATCGATTTTATGCCTCTTTTAAATGATAGGAAATATTGACGCACCGAAGAAAATTATAGAAATTCATATATGGGAAATAGAGGAAATTGATATTCACGAGGTAATACAATAGATAATAATCTATTAAAACGCGAATACATAGTTAAAAATGCGAATAAAACCATCAATTCATATTTAACCTTAAATCTATGGACTTATTTGTTTCATGAATTGATAGGTGAATCGATACCAATTTATAGAGGGCTATTGATTTTAGAAAATCCCCTTAGTACAATGTTACATATAACAAAAGGGAAGGCCCTGTTTATGGTTGATGGACCGGGCTTTGCCGCTGAAAAAATTTACGGTTTCTACACAACCGATTTTAAAGGAGAGGATTGTATGAGACATATTCGCAAGGTCCTGGTGGCTAACAGAGGCGAAATCGCCATCCGCGTATTCCGTGCCTGCAGCGAACTGGGGATTCGCACGGTAGCCATTTATTCCAAAGAAGATATTCTGTCCCTGCACCGCAACCGGGCTGATGAAGCATACCTGGTGGGCGAAGGAGACAAGCCCATTGATGCATACCTTGATATTGAAGATATTATCCGCATCTGCAAGGAACATGATGTGGATGCCATCCATCCGGGCTACGGCTTTTTGGCAGAAAATGCCAAGCTGGCCAAACGGTGCGAAGAGGAAGGCATCATTTTCATCGGACCGAGGGTGGAACATCTGATGATGTTCGGCGATAAGGTGAACTCCCGCATCCAGGCAGAAAAAGCGGGCATCCCCATGATTCCGGGTTCCAAGGGCGCTGTAAAGAGCTTCGAGGAAGTGAAGGAATTCGCTGAAAAGAACGGTTTCCCCATTATGATTAAGGCAGTCAACGGCGGCGGCGGCCGCGGCATCCGCAATGTGGACCGCATGGAAGACCTGGAAGAAGCCTATCACCGGGCCAAGTCCGAAGCCAAGATGGCCTTTGGCGATGACGATGTGTATGTTGAAAAATGCATCATGAACCCGAAGCACATCGAGGTACAGATTATCGGTGATGAACAGGGCAATGTGATTCATCTCTTTGAACGTGACTGCTCCATCCAGCGCCGTCACCAGAAGGTTATTGAAATGGCACCGGCCTGGTCCCTGCCCAAGGAACTGCGCCAGAATATCTGCAATGCGGCAGTGAAGCTCATGAAGCATGTGCATTACCTCAATGCAGGCACCGTGGAATTCCTGGTGGACCAGGATGAAAAGCATTTCTATTTCATCGAAGTCAACCCCCGTGTACAGGTCGAACATACGGTAACGGAAATGATTACCGATGTGGATATCGTGAAGACCCAGATCCTCATTGCCGAGGGCTACTCCGTGGACAGCCCGGAAATCGCCATCGGCCAGCAGAAGGACATCTGGTACAAGGGCGTAGCCATTCAGTGCCGCATTACCACCGAAGATCCGCAGAACAATTTCATGCCTGACACCGGCAAAATCATTGCCTACCGTTCCGGCGGCGGCCCGGGCATCCGTCTTGACGCAGGCACCGCCTATGCAGGCGCTGTTATTACCCCCTACTACGATTCCCTCCTGGTAAAGGTGACAGCCCATGCCCTCCATCCGAAGGATACCATCCACAAAATGCTGCGCTGCCTGGACGAATTCCGGATTTCCGGCGTGAAGACCAACATTTATTTCCTGCAGAATATGCTCCGCACCAGGGATTTCCAGGAAGGAAAATGCGATGTCAACTACATTGACCGGAACCCCTGGCTCCTGCAGGAACCGGATCTCATTTCCGACCGGGGAACCAAGCTCCTTTCCTACATCGGCGATGTGACGGTGAACGGTTATGCCGGCGCCGGCCATAAGGAAAAACCGGACTTTGCTCCCCTTCCGGTGCTGGATGCTTCCAAGGAAGAGGCACCGAAAGGAACAAGACAGCTTCTGGACGAACTGGGGCCGGAAAAGTTTGCCAAATGGGTGCTTGACCGCAAGGAAGTCATGTTCATGGATACCACCTACCGTGATGCCCATCAGTCCCTTCTGGCCACCCGCGTAAGAACCCATGATATTATGAAGGCCATCCATTACACCGCTGTTCATGTGCCGGAGCTTTTCTCCTTTGAAAACTGGGGCGGCGCCACCTTCGACGTGGCTTACCGTTTCCTGGATGAAAGCCCCTGGGACCGGCTCCGCCAGATGAGAAAAGCTGCGCCCAATATCCTCTTCCAGATGCTTACCCGCGGCGCCAACACGGTGGGATATACGAACTATCCGGAAAACGTGGTTCGTCATTTCATCGACCAGGCTGCAGACAACGGCATTGACGTATTCAGGATCTTCGACTGCCTGAACCAGCTGAACCATATGACCGTATCCATTGATGAGGTACGGAAGAAGAATAAGATTGCAGAAGCCTGCTTCTGCTACACCGGCGACATCATGGATCCCAACCGTCAGAAATACTCCCTGAAGTACTACACGAATCTGGCAAAGGAAATGAAGAATGCCGGCGCCAATATTATTGCCATCAAGGATATGGCAGGCCTTCTGAAACCGGAAGCAGCCTATGCTCTGATTTCCGCCCTGAAGGATGCGGTGGATCTGCCTATCCACCTCCACAGCCATGAAGGCGGCGGCTGCACCCTTTACTCCTATGCCAAGGCTGTGGACGCAGGGGTGGATATTGTGGACGTGGCCACCGGCGCCCTTTCCAACGGCACCAGCCAGCCTTCCATGACCGCCATGTACTATGCACTCCAGAACCATCCCCGCCAGCCGAAGCTGGACATCGATGCACTGGAAACCATCGACCGCTACTGGCAGGGCGTGCGCCCCTACTATGCCGGTGTGGATTCCCGCATGGCCAGCCCGAATACCACGGTCTTCCAGCATGAAATGCCGGGAGGACAGTATTCCAACCTTCGCCAGCAGGCTACAGCTGTAGGCCTTGGAGAACAGTGGCCGGAAGTATGCCGCATGTATGCCAAAGTGAATATGATGTTCGGTGATATCATCAAAGTTACCCCGTCCTCCAAGGTGGTAGGGGACATGACCCTCTTCATGGTGCAGAACCACCTCACCGAAGAAGACATTTATGAAAAAGGGGAAACCCTGGACTTCCCGCAGTCCGTGGTAGATTTCTTCGACGGTAAACTGGGCATTCCCTATGGCGGATTCCCGAAGAAGCTGCAGGACATCATCCTTCGCGGACAGAAGCCTCATCTGGAAAGCCATCCGGCAGATGTGGACTTTGAGAAGGTCAAGATGGAAATGAAGGAAAAGCACATTCCCACCAGGGAAGAAGATGTGTCCTCCTACTGCATCTATCCGAAGGTATTCAGCGACTACATGGAACGGTACCATAAGTACGGCGACCTTTCCATCCTGGATACGCCTACCTATTTCTTCGGCATGAAGCCGGGCGAAGAAATCCGTGTGGACATTGATGAAGGTAAAATGCTTCTGGTGAAACTGGATAACATTACCAAGCCTGACGGCGAAGGCAACAGGGAAATTCAGTTCGAACTGAACGGCATGCCCCGCGAAATCAAGATCCATGACAAGCATGTGGCAGAAACGGCCGTGACCGCCAGAAAGGCGGACAAGGATATTGCCGGTGAAGTGGGTGCCACCCTTTCCGGCTCCGTAGTGAAGCTTCTGGTGGACAAGGGCGCTTCCGTAAAGAAGGGGGATCCCATCATCGTGACGGAAGCTATGAAGATGGAAACCACCATCACCGCTCCTGTGGACGGTATTGTTTCTGAAATCCATGTGAAAGCAGGACAGAGAATCGAATCGGGAGACCTGCTCATGGTGATTGAATAATCATTTCATGGAAAAAGCCCTGCCTCGTAAAGAGTACAGGGCTTTTCTTTTTATCCCGGCGATTGCCGCTGGCTGAAATTACGAAGCGGCATAGCATAAACTAAATAGTGTATCTTTTAGTCATATATGGCTTTCCGGACTTGCCACGGCAGGAACGGCAGGGTATACTAGATAGAATACATGGGGAATAAACTGGGAGAATGGGAAGCATGGCTGGTTCAGGTTTCAATTAGGAGTGAAATCTGATGTACGGAAGCCGGTGTTTTCCGAATGGGAGTAAATGGGATTTTATTTCATTGGAGGAGGAGTTTATCGTGTTTAGCAAGATTAAGAGCATCCTTGGCAGGGTGTCCCTCATCAAGCAGATAGCCGTAGGTCTTGTCATTGGTATCTGCATTGCCGTATTTTTCCCGCCGGCCATTCCGGTGGTCAAGATTTTCGGTGACCTTTTCGTTAAGGCACTGAAGGGCGTTGCGCCTATCCTGGTTTTCTTCCTGGTCATGAATGCCATGGCCCAGAGGAAGGAAGGGGCCGGCGGCAGCATGAAGCCGATTATTGAACTCTATGTCATCGGCACCTTCTTTGCTTCCATCGTAGGCGTTACCATGTCCTTCCTGTTCCCCACCACCCTGTCTCTCCAGGTGGCACCGGACACGAAGCTGGCTCCGCCAAGCGGTATCGTACAGGTCCTTCACAATCTGATCCTGAGCATAGTAGATAACCCGGTGGCTGCTCTCATGAACGCCAACTACATCGGTATCCTGGGCTGGGCAATCATTCTGGGTATCGCACTGAAGACCTGCGCCGGAGATACCACCAAGGCCTGCCTCAATGATATTGCCGCCGGCATTACCAAGGTGGTAACCTGGGTCATCCATTTCGCACCCCTTGGCATTATGGGTCTGGTGGCTGATTCCGTAGGCACCGCCGGTCTGGGGGCTCTCCTTGGTTATGTACAGCTCCTTGGTGTCCTCATTGGCTCCTACTTCCTGGTAGCCCTGGTGATGAACCCGCTTATCGTATTTGCCAAGGTCCGCAGGAATCCCTATCCCCTGGTATGGACCACCATCCGTGAAAGCGGCGTATATGCTTTCTTCACAAGAAGCTCCGCTGCCAACATTCCGGTAAACCTCTCCCTCTGCAAGAGACTGGGCCTTGACCCCGATACATTTACTATTTCCATCCCGCTGGGCGCTACCATCAACATGGCCGGCGCATCCATTACCATTTCCGTGCTGGCCCTGGCTGCTGCCAATACCCTGGGCATTCATGTAGATATGGGCACAGCCCTTCTGCTCTGCATCGTATCCACCGTAGGTGCCTGCGGCGCATCCGGCGTAGCCGGCGGCTCCCTGCTCCTTATCCCGGTAGCCTGCGCATCCTTCGGTATCGGCAATGACATTGCCATGCAGGTGGTAGGTGTAGGCTTCATCATTTCCGTACTGGAAGATGCCTGCGAAACCGCTCTCAACAGCTCCAGCGACGTTCTCTTCACAGCCACTGCAGAATTTGCAGAACGCAGAAAGAACGGTACCCTGAAAGCAGAAGACATGGTTCCAAAGGACGAACATTAATTTATCCATCAAAAAAGACTGTATTCCTCGGAGTACAGTCTTTTTTTCACAGCAAAAATTCCTGAATCATACCATGCTGCCCTCCGGCGCGGAAAGGGTTTCCCGGCAGATTTTTCAGGAATTTTTACTGTTTTCGGTACCACGAGAGTCCCAAATCATATGTGGAAGTTCTTCCCGCTTCTCCGTAGGCCTGTCCCTTGGTAAGGTCTGTGCACATGACAGGCAGAAAAGGGGGCGCCCCTTCCGGGCCCTTTCAGTTCTCTCTGTTTCTATAGTCCTGAAAAGGGGAGAATTGTTTCCTTTGGAGGAAATCGGCTTGCCATTCACCGCTAAATATCATAAAATAGACAGGATTCTATATAACCGTTTCTGCTTTTTCATCTAAGTCATATTTTTGCAGTCTTAATAGTGCGCGGTTTCGCCGGAAATGATAAAATAAAAAGAGTTGACGCAGGAGGTTTTTATGGAAACAATCGGTCTCTTGGCAGGTATCGGCACCCTTCCCGTGGAATTCACGGAGGCGGTGAAGTCCCAGGGCTACCGGGTGGTATGCATCGCGGTGATTCCCGGCATTGATCCCCGTCTGAAGGATATGGCAGATGCCTATTATGAAATCAGCGCATTCAAGCTGAATAAAGTGATTAAGACCCTGGTGGGGGAAGGCGTGAAGGAAGTCACCATGATTGGCAAGGTGACGAAGGAGTGGCTTTTCAAGAACCATCCCTTCCCGGATCTTCGGGCCATCAAGGTATTGAACCGTTTAAGAAAGATGAATTTTAAGGATGACACGGTGACCCTGGCCATTGTGGAGGAGCTGGCAAAGGATGGCATTTCCGTCCTTGACCAGACGAAATACTTAAAGCCCCTCATGCCGGGGCCCCAGGTATTCACGAAAAAGAAACCTACGGAAGCACAGATGGCAGATGTTTCCTTTGGTTTTAAAGCGGCCAAGGCCATCGGTGCCATGGATCTGGGACAGACGGTGGTGGTGAAGAACCAGGCCGTCATGGCGGTGGAAGCCATCGAAGGCACCGACGCCTGCATCCGCCGGGGCGGGAGTCTTGCCAGAGGCGGCGCCGTGGTGGGAAAGACGGCAAAGCCCTCCCAGGATACCCGTTTTGATATGCCCGCCGTAGGGCTTGAAACTCTTCATTCCATGGAGGAATCGGGCTGTGCAGTCCTTGCCATCGAAGCATGGCATACGCTCTTTGCTGAAAAGGACGCAGTCCTTGAAGAAGCAGACCGGAAGGGCATCGTCATTCTTGCGGTAGAACAGGATAAGATATGAAAATAATGATGTCTGACGGAGAGGCTTCCGGCGATATGCATGCCGCTGCTGTGGCGGCGGAATTGAAAAGAATGATGCCGGAAGCGGACATATTCGGCATGGGCGGCGCCGACATGAAGAAGAGCGGTGTCCGTATTATATATGATATAGAAAATCTGGGCATCATCGGCGTGGTGGAGGTGATCCGCCATATTCCCTTCTTCTTCCGTCTCCGCGCTTTCCTGAGGAAAGCCATGGTGGAAGAAAAACCGGATGTCCTGGTGTGCGTAGATTATCCGGGCTTCAATATGAAGCTGGCCCATGTGGCAAAGGAACTGGGCATTCCGGTGATTTACTACATTGCGCCCACCATCTGGGCCTGGAACAAGGGCAGGGCAAAGAATATTGTGCGGGATGTGGAGCAGGTGGCCTCCATATTTCCCTTTGAAGCAGAGGCCTACCGCAAGGCGGGGGCCCATGTCACCTTCGTAGGTCATCCTTTAGCAGATACGGTGAAGCCTTCCATGTCCTTTGATGAAGCTATGGCATATTTCCACGGAGATTCCTCTAGAAAACGAATCC
>OGKD01001562.1_pt1 | contig 12146 bp, 10 predicted proteins | sample 1572371 | NCBI WGS metagenome assembly OGKD01 (sample SAMEA2582096, study PRJEB24529) | metagenome | biome: Human gut stool | place: China | collected 2011 | reverse complement strand
TCCTTACTATATTCCATTGTTACCCTCCATAACTTCTGATTGTTGCCGTCTTGACTATTATGTATCTTTTCTTTCCAAAATGGTATAGGCTTTTATTTTTATAATGCTGCAAAACTTTTCTTCTGTAAGGTATTCAAAGGATATTTCCCTTTGCCGCCGCTATTGGAAAGCCAAAAGCAGCGGCTTTTTTACGCGATATGACCGAAAAGACTAGAAAGCAGGATATGTCATCATTTGTCATTTCTTCTCAATGTAATAACTGCATGGCATATCAAGCCAAATACAAGAGAAAAACAGCCACCGCCAAATAGTGATGCTCCCCACCCTGCACCCGACATTGTCATAAAACCGCCAACAAAGAAAATACCAATGCCAAGAAATATCCCGACACCATAAAAAAGTCCAATTGCCATATCATACTTATTAAATTGTCGTTTCTCTTTTTTTCACATGTTTCCATTTTTGTTATTACCTCCTTCGCAAAATCGTCCATGTGGACTCCAAAAAGAAAACAAATTTTTTTCAACGTATTTAAATCGGGTTCATTAACATCTCTCTCCCAATTCGATAGCGCCTGCCGGGTAACATTCAATTTCCCAGCCAGTTCTTCCTGTGTCATTCCCGATTGTGTTCGCAGATGACGTATTTGCTTTCCTGTTGTAATATCCGTCTGTTTCTGGTTCAAAATGGTTCCTCCTCTCTGATGCTGATTTTATCAATGATATTTCGCAATAGCCAGCAATGAACGTTTGCATTGCGCAAGATGTTACATTATCTTCTGAAACATATGCCGGATCTTGTCTAAACGGCTGTTCGGGCGGCGTGGCTGAAACACAGGCTCGCCGGAAGTTTCCTGATACCCTTTTAATTCTGTAATGCAGACACTTCTTCCATTTGTATAAAAATTCAAATCATTTCTATATTCACCAATACAACGGGCAGGGATTTCCCCCTTAAAAATAACTTCATCTTTTTCAAGTCTGGTTGATTCAATGATTGCGCAATACTTTGGTGCGTCATTATAAGCCCGTGAAAGATATTCCTGCGGTGCAAAAAGGGTAAAGGAAAGGTATGGTTCCAACAGTTGTGTTCCTGCTTTTTTCAATGCCTGCTCCAACACGACAGGCGCAAGAAAACGAAAATCAGCGGGGGTGCTGACCGGGCTGTAATAAACTCCATAATCAAAACAAATTTGGCAGTCTGTCACTCCCCAGCCATATAAGCCCTGCTCCATTCCATAACGCACACCCTCCATGACGGCATTTTGAAAACTTTGGTTTAAATAGCCGAGAGATACCTCGCTTTTATATTGTGTTCCGCTTCCAACAGGAAGCGGTGTTACAGTCAAACCAATAGATGCCCAAAACGGATTCGGCGGCACTTCAATATGAATCGTGTAGCTCGCTTTTTTTTGCGGTCTTTCCAGATAAATAACCGAAGGCTCTTTCATAGCCACGCCCACATGATATTTTTCTTCTAATAGCGAACAAATAACTTCTAACTGTACTTTTCCCAAAAAAGATAATATAATCTCATGTGTAACAGTATCAATGTCAAAATGCAAAAGAGGGTCTGTATCAGCAATCTCTGTGAGGGCATTTAACAGGGCTTCCCTTTGCTCCGGCTTTTGCGGCTCTACCGTTGTCCGAAGTAATGGCATGGGATTATCAATCCGTGTTTTGTGAGGCAGGAGTTTTTCATTTCCCAGGATATCGTTCAGTTTCAAAGTATCATCAGCTAAAATAACAATTTCTCCCGGACAGGCATGGTCAGCCGGGACGATTTCACCATTTGACGGAATACACATTTCTGTAATCTTTATTTTTTCCTTTTTTGACAGCAGCAGGGTATCCCGTAAATGGAGCGTCCCATGATACAGGCGTAAATAAGAAAGCCGTTTTTTCCGCTCTGTATACTCAACCTTAAAAACATATCCACATAATTCAGACTGAATATCGTCTGTTTCTGTAATGAAAGTTTCTGTAATCGCTTCAATCAGTTTTTCTGTTCCTAAATTGTCTTTTGCACTCCCATGATAAACAGGAAACAAAGAGCAGCATCTGGTTCTTTTGCACTTTTCATATTGTAATTCCTGTATATCCAAAGAATCCTCTGCAACATATCGTTCTAATAGTTCATCGCTTCCGGAAATAATCATATCCCATTTGTCCAAATCAGAAATATCGGTCATGGTTATCTTTGGCGACAGGGAAACCTCCTGCATGACAATCATATCACTGGTAAGTTTATCTTTAATGCTTTGGTAAACACGCCGCAGGTCGATCCCATTTTGGTCTATCTTATTTATAAAGATAATTGTCGGAATGTCCATTTTCTGAAGCGCATGGAATAATATACGGGTTTGTGCCTGTACGCCGTCTTTTGCCGAAATGACTAAAACAGCTCCGTCAAGGACAGATAAAGAGCGGTATGCTTCGGTTAAAAAATCCATATGACCGGGAGTGTCCACGATATTGATTTTATAATCATTCCAGCAAAAAGAAGTAACCGCTGTCTGAATGGTAATTCCGCGCTGCCGTTCCAAAATCATAGTGTCTGTTCTTGTAGTTCCTTTATCCACGTTTCCTTGTTCCGCAATCGCTCCACTGGTGTACAGCAGGCTTTCCGTCAATGTTGTTTTTCCTGCGTCTACATGGGCGAGAATTCCAATATTGATTATTTTCATGTGATTGTCCTCCTTTTACAGCCCCAAAAGGGCATAAAAATCCCCAGCAGTAAAATACTTTTACCACTGGGGATTATAATTTGCGGACATACACATATACAGCATACACCTGTTTGTGATTGCTGTTTTTCGGATATGTCAAAATTGATAAGGCAAAAGTATTCTTAAATTGGGTACAAAAAACCAAGCCCCCACAAAAGGGACTATCATAATCCTTTGTTCCCACTATTTGATTATAGTTTTATTTAAGAATACCTTGCCGCATATTTTTTACTCCTTTTCTGGATTAAATCATTGTATCACATCAGTTTTAGGAAAGCAAGTACCTAAAAGAAATTTTTCTTCCCCTTATATGTAACAATCATACCGGCTTCCTAGCGTTCAGAATGTTTTCTGCTGTCTGCTGTGGTGTTTGGTTGGAATTGTCCAACCAAAAGCCGATCCGTGGTGTTGTCTGCATTTTACTAAATACAAATTCAATGTATACAGAAAGATATAAGGAGTGGGAGGGATTCCGCCGTAGTTGGCATTGTAGGAAAATCCAAAAGTTTAGATTTTCCCACAATGCTTATCTTTTGGTCTTTGGTTCGGAATAGTGTAGTGCTGGCGGTCTATCTCTTGTTTTCGGTTGCTTGCTTCCTTACCGTACATGAGCATTTGTTCCGGGTATCTTCTTCACCCGAATCCCCGGAATAATAAGAATCACACTCACCATGAGCCCCACGAAGAGCGGGTCCATGGGGAGGTGTATCACCGAAGCCGAAAGGAGGGCCGCCAGGGTGCTTCCGGCCATGGAAATGACCGCCCATTTCTTTGTCAGATGGCCGGGAAGGAAGACGGCTATGGTGAAGGGGATGAAAATGCCACCGCCGCGGAGGGCCATGGAGAGGTAGTTCCAGAAAAGCACTTCGGAGCCCCTGTTGGCAATGGAAATGACGCAGGCCAGAATCATGACGGCCAGTACTGTCATTTTTGTCACCTTCAGCAGTTTCAAATCGTCGGTAATTTTCGTGATGGGCATGATGATATCATGGGAAATCATGGTGCCGATGCCAAGGGACAGGCCACCGATGCTTCCGATAAGGGAAAGCAGGATACCGCCCATGGCCAGGCCGCCGATGAGGGTGGAGGTGTGGTTAATGAGGTACGCCGGCAGAACCAGGATCGGCGATACGCCGGGGTCGAAGGCATGCATGAACATGCCGATGGCCACGCTGGGAAGGCCCACGGGAATGACGATGAGGGCCGCCGTGAAACAGCCGAAGGCCGCGGTCACCGGCGTGCTGGCAGAGAAAATGCACTGGATATAGGTCTGGGTGCAGAGAACACCGACGATAACGGAAAAGAGATTGGCCATGGAAAGCTCAAAGCCCCGACCGAACAGGTCCAGATCCACCGCCGGAAGGGCCTCCCACTCCGCCGTGCCGTAGAGGGCCTCGAAGGCTTCAAAGCCTGCCACGAAAAGGGATACCCAGATAATGGCCATTTTCAATATGCCCCCTACCGCCGCACTCTTCATGCCGCCGAAGAAGGTATAGCCGATAACCATGACGATAAGAACCACCGATGAAACCATCGGGTCCAGTCCCGACAGGCTGGAAATGATTTCAATCCCCGGCAGACAGCTGGCCACGGCGGAAAAAAGGATGCCAATGGATGAAATCACCGAAGAAAGTTCCTCCGCCTTCTTCCCGTAATTCAGGGACAGGAACTCAGGAATGGTCTCCAGCCCCGTGCCCCGCATGCGCCTTGCATAAAAGAGGCCCATAATGATAAAGGCAATGCCGCTCCCCAGGGTAAACCACCAGGCAGACAGTCCGAAATTAAAAGCCAGCTGCGCCGTCCCGATGGTGGCGCCGCCGCCTACCACGGTGCCTGCAATACTCCCCGCCACCAGGGGAACACCGGCGCTCCTGCCGCCTACACTGTAGCCGGCGGCGGACTTGATAGAGCGGGAATGGTAAATGCCGATACCAATCACCAGAGCCACGGTGAAGAGGATAATGACTGCATGCATGGTTGTCAGATTCATCCTGATTTCCTTCTTTCCTCATGAATCTTCAAAAACTTTTTCAAAAAGCATTATAGCAGAATCAAAGACCGGTGAACAGAAAAAATTGACTGGAAATAATCACTTTTGTTTTTCTTCCTGCCGGTGGGAAAGGGTATAATGGGAGAAAAGGGGCCGCTGCGCGGCCCGGGTTCAAAGGGTTCAGAAGGTTCAGAGGGTGGTGGTATCGCCGCTTTGCGGCGATGAGTATGAAGTCTGCGTTACGAAACTGCCTTCTCGCCTGCCACTGTCATCCTGAGCGAAAGCGAAGGATCTCGGTGCATGCCGTTAGTGTCTCATTTGCAGTAAATACCAGCCGGCGGGAAGACTGCCAGCGGTAAGCCGACAGCGGATAGCGGCCAGCCGCCTCACTTTCCCACTGTCCCACCAGCCCACTAGCTCACCAGCTCACTATTCCACTAAACACCAAAGGAGAATACCATGTACAAAGCAGTTATTTTTGATATGGACGGTACCATTTTAAATACCATCGGCGACCTCACGGATGCTTCCAATTATGCCCTTGCGAAAATGGGGAAGCGCCATGATTTCCCAGAGGGGAAAATCAAGCTCTGTTTCGGCTGCGGCATTGACGCGGATATGGAGAAGGTGCTGGCCCTGGAAGGGGGATGTGCCGATGAGGATTTGGAGTATGTAGGCAGTACCATTCCTTTCTCCCGATACCATTTTTCTGAAAAGGATGTTACGGATCTGAAGGGTTTCTTCGTGCCTTACTATGCTGCCCACTGCAGGGAAAGGACGGCGCCCTACGAAGGCATACCGGAATTGCTGTCCGCCCTTCGGAGCCGTGGCGTTTTGACTGCGGTGGCTTCCAATAAGGATGACCGGGACGTGCAGGTGCTGGCGGAGGCTCTCTTTCCCCGCCTCTTTGACCGGGCCATAGGAAATCACAAAGAAACCCGACGCAAGCCGGCGCCGGATATGGTGCTGGAAATACTGAAAGATTTCCACCTCACTCCGAAAGATGCGGTGTATATAGGTGATTCGGAGGTGGATTTGGAAACGGCCAAAAACAGCGGTCTTCCCTGCATTTCCGTGGACTGGGGCTTCCGCACCCGCGCCTTCCTCCTTGCCCACGGCGCCGAAGTCATCGTGTCATCGCCGGCAGAGCTGCTGCCGCTTTTGATGGGATAAATAAAGGGGTCATTAAAGGGTTCAAAAGGTTCAAAAGGTGGTGGTGGGCGCCTGGCGGCGCCAGTATAAGTGCCGCCTTCGGCGGCATATAAACTCATCGCCCGTAAGGGCGATACCACAACCCTTTGAACCCGTCTGCCAAAGGCAGACAGAACCCTCTGCACCTTTTGAACCCTTTTGATATTCGGGAATGCAGATTTCCTCCTTTTTGAAACGCAAAAATCCCTGTGAAACCAAACGGTTTTCACAGGGATTTTTATTTCCTATGGATTACTTATGTTCAAAAATATCCACGCGCCGTCCTTCGGCACCGCTTCCATCTTCAGAACCCTTGACCATGGCCACCAGTTTGGAGGCGTCCACGCCGTGGTCCACGGCGTACTGTTTCACGCTTTCAATGCGGCGGGCGGACAGGTCTTTGTTGTAGTCGGCACTGCCGGTGGCGTCGGCACGGCCCACCAGTTTGAAGGTGTGGCCCGTTTCCTTGGCCTTTTTAATGAAGGCTTCCAGGTTCACCTTCTGGGCATCGTCAATGGCGGCGGAGTCGCTCTTGAAATGGATGCTGTTGAAGTAGTAGTCGTTTTCCGGAGCTTTCACCGGTGTGTCTGCCGGTACATCCAGGGTATCCGCATTTCCTTCCGCAGGCTTAATGGTCACGGTGGACGGTTCCGTTTCTCCCTCAAAGTCGTAGTTCTTTTCTTCTTCCACAGGGAGGGCGGCTTCATTACTGCCGCCGAAGCGGTAGGACAGGCCTGCCATGAAGCCCTTGTAGGAAACATTGTGGTCGTCGTCGCCCCGGGTATTGAGGTAGTGGTAGCCGGCATTCAGGTCCACGTTCTTATCCACGGCCAGGTTCACCCCTGCTTCCCACATGGAGGTGGATTCGGTGCCTACGGCGCCTTTGGCATACACGTCCACCACGTCAGTCACCGGCTGGCGGGCGATAATGCCCATCTGGGCGATGTTGTTGGTGGCATCGGAGGAGCCGAAAACGCGGCTAGGAAAGTCCTTCATGGAAATCCGATTCCATCCTGCAAAGGCAGCCACCTGGGGATGGAGGGAATAGAGGGCATTGATTTCATTCATATTGCCATTGGTATGGTCCGTATGAAGGCCGGTGTACTGGTACTGGGCGGCCCAGCGGTCGTTAATGCCGTAGGTCAGTCCGCCCAGAAAATTCCATTCTCCATCGGACTTATAGCCGTTGGAATGGGCGGAAGAGTCCCACATGCCCACGTTCACTTCAGTTTCTCCCTTTTTGAAGTAGGTCTGGGGAGAGGCGTAGGCCGCGCCGGAAATGGAAGCAGCCAGAGCCAGCATAAGAAGTACTTTTTTCATATCATTCACCTCGCGAATTGACGCATCTAGGGAAGCGCTGATTAAATCATTGTTTGCTTTTATTCTTGAATTTTTTATGCAATGCGAGGAATGGGCTGACGCGAATAGCGAACTATTTAAGGAAGCCCATAACGAAGCAGTGCATAAAAATTCTTATAAAAGCAGACTCTATGAATTAATCAGTGCTTCCCTAGAGGTACTGCGCAAATGCGCTGCAAAACTCTACGGAAAAGCAAAGAGGTAAAGCGGCCAGCGGATAGACGACAGCCGCCTTCGCTGTCCCACTGTCTCACTGTCCCACTATCTCACTATCTCACTAATTTATACCCCTTTATGATACCATACATATCCGCCAGCGCCCAGCCGATGGGGATGGAGAGCCAGATGCCGGTGACTCCGATTTCCGGAAAGGAGGAAAGGACATAGGCCAGCACCACGCGGCTCCCCAGGGACAGGATGGTAAGCACCACGCTCATGGCCGCCCGTTTCACGGCGCGGTAGAAGCCGTAGAGCATGAAGAGGATGCCGATGCCCAGGTAGCAGCTTCCTTCGATGCGAAGGTAATGGCTCCCCACAGCAATGACTTCCTCCGCCGTTTCCGGCACAAAGAAGCCCATGAGGCCTGGCGCCAGGAAGGATACAATGGAGCTGGCAAGGAGGGAGAAAATGAAAATCATCTTGCCCGCCGTCAGGATGCCCCGCCGTATGCGGTCCCTGTTTCCGGCTCCATAGTTCTGGGCCACATAGGTGGAAAAAGCGTTGCCGAAGTCCTGGAGCGGCGAATAGGCGATGGTGTCGATTTTCACGCCTGCCGCAAAGGCGGCCATCACGGTGGTTCCGAAGCTGTTCACCAGCCCCTGCACCAGAAGGATGCCGAAATTCATGATACTCTGCTGCAGGCTGGTGAGAAGGGAAAGCTCCGACATATCGCAGAAGACCTGCCTGCTCCAGACCATGTCTTTCCTTGAAATATGGAAATCTTTCCTAAAAAGGCAGTCAATAAAGATACCCACGCCGGAAACATACTGGGAAATGACGGTGGCCTGGGCGGCGCCGGCCACGCCGAAGTCCAGATACACCACAAAGAGGATGTCCAGTACCACATTCATCAGGGACGAAAGGATGAGGAAGAGAAGGGGCGTCACCGAATCCCCCACTGCCCTAAGGAGGGCGGCGCCGAAGTTAAAGAGGAACACCGCCCAAAGTCCTGCAAATATCCACCACAAATAATCCCGGATATAGGGAATAACCTCAAAAGGCACCTGCATGAAGGAAATAAGGCCATCCAGAAGGATGTAAACGGCGCCGTTCATGACGATGGTCAAAAGGCCGATGGATAGGAAGGAAATAAAGATGGACTGTCTCATGCGGTCAAAATTTTTCTGTCCAAAACAGAGGGAAAAATAAACACTGCACCCCATGGTGAGGCCAGTCAGTATGGAGGTAAGGAAAATCATGAGGGTGTAGGCGCTTCCCACTGCCGCCAGCGGCGCTTCGCCCAGGAATTTTCCCACCACCAGCGTATCCACCACGTTATAGAGCTGCTGAAATACATTTCCCACCATGAGGGGCAGGGAAAAGAGCAGGATTTTCTTCCCCACATCGCCGGACGTGAAATCAATATGTCTCATGTTGCCCCCCCTGTGACAGCCTGCTCTCCATAATCAGACTATCCTATACAATATATAAATCATTATAGCAGGCCATGATAAAAATGAAATGCATACTTATCATCATGCCTGATTCAGGTGGTAAAAGACAAAAAGACCTTCCCGAAAAGGAAGGTCTTTTATCCGGCTGCTTTTATTTCATGTTGGCTTTGGCCCAGTCTGCCTTGAACCTTGCAATGCCGTTGTCCGTGAGAGGATGTTTCATAGCATCCATGAGCACCTGAAAAGGAACGGTGGCAATGTCAGCGCCTGCCAGGGCACACTGCATAATATGCTGGGGCTTCCGGATGGAAGCGGCAATGATTTTGGTTTCAATGCCGTGGAGTTCGAAAATTTCGGAAATGGTCTGGATGAGTTCGATGCCGTCCCAGCCGATATCATCAATACGGCCTACGAAGGGGCTTACGAAGGAAGCGCCTGCACGGGCTGCCAGAAGTGCCTGATTGGCGGAGAATACCACGTTTGTACGGATGCCCAGCTTTTTCAGACCCTTGACAGCCTTCATGCCTTCCGGGGTCATCGGAATCTTCACCACCACATGGGGATCCAGGCCGGCCAGCACCTTGCCCTCTTCAATCATGCCTTCCGCATCGTCAGCCAGCACTTCCGCAGAAATAGGGCCGTCCACGATGGAAGCGATTTCTTTGATGGTGGCATGGAAATCTTTGCCTTCCTTGGCAATGAGGGAGGGATTGGTGGTGACACCGGAAATGAATCCCATATCATTGGCCTTGCGAATGGCCTCTACATCAGCAGTATCAATAAAAAATTCCATTTGTTTTTCTCCTTTACTTTAATGTATATAGTACATTTTCACACCATCTTCCCCTTCTGTCAATGAAAAAATAAAAACGCCATCCACCGAAGAAAATGGCCCTTTTTCTGCAGAGATTTCTATAAAATATTTTTATAAATACCATTCCATATTTCCTTTTCCTGCCAATTGCCGCCAAGTCTTCCATAATCTCTATGCTTCCAGGCCATTTCGCGAAAATGAATCATTTGCCGGAATTTCTAAATTACAATGCATGATATTTAATATTCATTGATTATTAATAGAGCCAAGTGTATAATTAGATAAAAGAAGCTATTGTTTTTTATTTAATTTCCACCATTGGAATTGAGGGAGATACCATGAAATTAACGCTCCTCGCTTTGAGCTATTTCCAGAAAACAGCTGAGCTCCAGCACCTGACCCGCGCTGCTGAAGCCCTTCACATTTCCCAGCCTTCCCTGTCCCACACCATCAAAGTGCTGGAAACGGAGCTGGGTGTGCCGCTCTTCTCCAGAAGCGGACGCAACATCGTACTCACCAAGTACGGCGAAATTCTTCTCCGCCACACGAACCGCATCATGCAGGAACTCCATGGCGCCCAGAAGGAACTGGCAGACACCAAGGAAGCCCAGAAACTTACCGTCACCATTTCCCTTTTTGCGGCTTCCATGATTATTCCGGCCTTCCTCACCCGCTTCCGCCAGGAACATCCGGATATCCGCTTTGAAATCCTGCAGCAGCACAACAAGCCGGGACAGCAGAGCCAGAACCATGTGGACCTCTTCCTGTCCTCCTCCATCAACCCCATCGAAAACGACCATTCCGTCACTCTGCTGAAGGAAGACATTATGCTGGCCATGCCTGACACAGACCCGCACGCCCGGAAATCTTCCGTCAATCTGGACGAATTTGAAAAGGCCGGCTTCATTTCCCTGGAAGCCGGCGCCAGCCTTCGCACCATCACCGATTTCTACTGCCGCATGGCAGGCTTCGTGCCCCATGTGGTGCTGGAAAGCGACAGCCCCATGACAGTCCGCGAATTCATCCGCGCAGGCCTGGGCGTTTCCTTTGCCCCCCGCATCACCTGGCACGGCGTAGGCGGCGACCATGTGGCCCTGGTGCCCATTGCCACCCCGAACTGCCAGCGCTACATCAGCCTGTCCTGGAAGAAGGGCGAAAAACTTTCGCCGCCCGCAGAAATGCTGAAGAAATACATTATCGACAATTTCTCCGACTTCGCCAGAGAATACGCCGGACTCCCGCCGGAAAGATAACGCGGAAAGGGAGCTGTGAAAAAGACAATCATCTTTCACGGCTCCTTTTTTTGTTGCTGAAAAAAGAAATATGGTTTATAGTTGTTCATGTACTTTACAACCATAAGGAGATTCACATGAAGAAAAAAATGGAGCTGGAAGAAGAGAGCCTCTTCTCCCAGCCTGCCCCGGAAAAACAAGAGAAAAAAGCAGAAAAGAAAGAAGCCCCCGCCGCCGGTGAAGCCGCCCGCCATTCCTGGAAGGAAAAAATCTGGGAATTTGACCTTACAAAGCCTTCCCAGTGGATGAAGGACACCATGAAGGAAGACATGCTGAAGGAAGGCTTCGGTAAAAGGGAAGCCAATAAAGTATTCAAAGGCCTCTTTTTCAAGGAAAAAGTGTGCAACACCCGCACCCAGGCCCTGGAATATCTGAAGGACCTTCCCACCTCCTACGCCGTGAAATACAAAATCGGCATCGCCCCTTCACCGAAAATGGTGTCTCTGGAAAAAAGGCTCCATGAAAAGGAAGAGCGCCTTGCTTCCTATACAAAGGAACAGAATGAAAAGAAATTCTCCACCCCCTTCGTATCCTGTCCCCACTGCAAATCCAGGGTAAATCGCAGCTTCATCCATCCGCCCCTCTGCCCGGTGTGCGGAAAAGACATGCGCTCCGACACCGCCGTGAAAACCATCACCACCCTGGAAGAGACGGTGAAGGATTTGCGGAAACGGTACGAAGATACGGCCAGGAAATATAACAGTAAATTCACAGGCGGCGAAAAATGGATTATCCGCCTGGTGAATCCGCTGTATGAGGAAGAATAAAGTTCAGCGCCCTTTGGGTACTGAAGGGTTCATAGTGGTCGGGAGGTTCAAAGGGTTCAAAGGGTTCAGAAGGTTCAAAGGGTGGTGGTATCGCCTTCGGCGATAAGTATGAAGCCAGCGTTACGGGATTTACCTTTGTATCGCCAGTGCTTCATGGCGAAGTGCTAAAGCCCCCTTCCCAAGGAAGGGGGGGCGCCGTTAGGCGACGGAGGATAGGGGCGTCAACTTGAGGAAAGGGTTCTTAAGATTGACCGGCCTAAAGGCCGGAGGGTTCTCAGGTTTGACGGGCCTATGGCCCGAGGGTTGTGGTATCGCCTATGGAGCCACTCCGTGGCTCGGGTTCAAAGGGTTCAAAAGTTTCAGAAGGTTCAAAGGGTAGTGGTATCGCCTTC
>OGKD01001549.1_pt1 | contig 12240 bp, 10 predicted proteins | sample 1572371 | NCBI WGS metagenome assembly OGKD01 (sample SAMEA2582096, study PRJEB24529) | metagenome | biome: Human gut stool | place: China | collected 2011 | reverse complement strand
TTTGTCGCTTTGCAAGCAAAATCCCACTAAACCCTATAGGTTGCGGATTTGAGGTTGAAGATGGATCATACTTGAGAATGAAGAATATCACTTTAGGTTATACATTGCCTAAAAAGTATGCAAGATACCTTCATATTGAGAGTTTGAGAGTATATGCAAATATACAGAACCTCTTCACTATTACCGGTTACGACGGTTATGATCCAGAAGTAGGTGCAAGTACATCCGATTCACAGGGATACAGCTTCGGTGTAGATAACGGACGTTATCCTTCACCAACGGTATATTCTTTCGGTATCAACCTTGCTTTCTAATTAAATAACAAAAGAATAAACAATTATGAAAAAATACAATATATATAAAACGGCCGTTTGCGCATTCGTCTTGGGTCTCAGCTTGTCTTCTTGCGGGGACTTTCTGGATCAGCCAGACAATTCCAACTACAATGCAGACACGTTCTATAATGGTGATGCAGAGTGCTATCAAGGCGCCAATTCTCTGTACAGTATGCCATGGTATGATTTCCAAAGAGGTTTCTTCAAAGTTGGTGAAGTTATGTCAGGAAACTATTATTGGTGGGGAAGTGAAGATACTCAATACTGGAACTGTAACGTATCTGCCAATAATGCCAACCTGAAAGATATGTCTTATTCACTTTGGACAGTCAATGCCTACGCCAACACCATTTATGATAAACTGAAAGGTGCCAACGCAAGCGCAAGCGTTAAGAGTGCATGTATGGGAGAATGCCTGACATGGAAAGCTATGGCATACTTCTATCTTGTACGTACATTCGGTGCAGTGCCAATCATCCATAACAACACAGACATTATCGGTGCTGGTACATACAATGACCAGTATAAGGCCAACATAGAGGATGTATACGATTACATCATCATGACCTTGAAAAAAGCCATTGAACTGTTACCGGAAAAAGATCCTACAGGTCTTGGACGTATTGATAAATACAGCGCAGAAGGCTTGCTTGCCAAGGTTTACCTGACAAAGTCTGGTTTCGATCCAGCAACTACAACTTACGAACAGGGAAGTGTGGCATATATCAAGACCACCAATCACCAGCGCAACCAGGAAGATCTTGACAACGCTGCCAAATATGCAAAGGATGTTATAGACAATAGTGGCAGAAGTTTGGAACCTGCAGCCAATTTCCCAGCAATGTTCTACAGCGCATACAAAGGTCCTGAATCACTCATCGCATGGCACTGGCGTGCCACACGTGACCCTTGGACATCTCAAAACTCACTTCAAAGTGACCTCGCTATTTCGGGTTTCGATGAAACAGGTAACAACTGGGGAGGATGGGCTGGTCCATCAGTAGACCTGATAGAAGCTTTCGGAGATAATCCAACAAGCCAGACTAGAAACAACACCGACATCCGCCGTAAGGCTACCATGATTATGGCTGGTGATAAATACGACTATTTCTACACAGACTGTGGCGGTTTCGATTTCCTGAAGCACGTATATAAAGGATACGAGAAGCACCAAGGTAACGGAGAACTCCAGAGTCCAACAGGAGCACAATGTGCCAAGCATCTTGTTGGTGATAAAGCCGACCATAACTTGCATATAGGCTGCGACTTTGATGTGATGGCTTATGGTAACTATACTCAGCTGTTACGTCTTGCAGATGTTTATCTCATCTATGCAGAAGCCAAGATAGGTAATGCTGGCTCAACAACAGATGCATCTGCCATTGATGCATTCTACAAAGTTCGCAACCGTGCGGTATCTACATACGAACGCCCAACATCTATCAGTTTCGAAGATGTATGGAAGGAGCGCAGATTGGAGTTAGCACTTGAGGGCGATCGCTGGTATGATTACGTACGCAGGTTCTACTTCGATCCTGATGCAACAATTGCTGAGTTGAACGCACAGAAGAGAAATGAGTATTATGGTCTGAATGCGCTCTATGAGACATGGTACAACAAGGGTAGCTATGATGGTCCTTGGAACTTGAACAGCGATGTAAGATACAATGATGATCCTGGTAAGCATCAGAACGTTCAGATGAGCAGTTTTACCATCCCATTCCCTACAGAAGATGCAACCATGAACCCTCATTTGCTGGAGGCACCACAGCATGTTGACATTTCTCAGTTTACTTATTAATATAAGAAACCTCAAAAATAGAACAATTATGAAGCTAAATAATAAAATATTAAGTATCATGCTTCTTGGAGCTACAGCTTTTACAGGTCTCAGTATCACAAGTTGTGTGGATGAGCCTGACAAATATGAAATAGCTGGTGGAACTCCTTCTATTGATTACGTTCGCCTGTGCGATGTAACCAAGAAAGATTCCATGTTAACTGGAGCATACATGGGTACAAGTATCTGCCTGGTCGGTAACAACTTGAGAAGTATAACAAAAATGCTCTTCAACGACCAGCAAGCCATTTTGAATACAAGTATGATTACAGACCATACCTTGATTGTAGATGTACCAAAGACTCTTACTGACAATCCTACCAATAAGATCTACATGTACAACAAGGATGGTGAGTGTACTGAATATAACTTCAAGACGCTCGTACCAGAACCGGTGGTAACATCATTGAGCAATGAGTTTGCAAAAGATGGCGAAACCGTAACCCTGAAAGGTGACTACCTGCTGGATTACGAGAATGCTCATCTTAAAATCACATTCCCAGGCAACGTAGATGTTACAGATTTCAAGAGCATTTCCAAGAGTGCCGTTACTTTTGTGGTACCAGAAGGTGCACAGAAAGGATTTGTCACAGTAGAAAGCATGTATGGAAAAGGTAAGTCTAAGTTCTATTTCCGTGACAACCGCTGCATACTCTTCGACTGGGATAATGACGGAGATGACGCAATAGCAACAGGTCATGGCTGGCGTGATGGAATTCAAAATGGTAACCGTATGAGGAATGATGTTGAAGGAGTTCAGCCTCTTGACGGAAATTACTACTACTTAGGAGGCAAGACCGTTAATTTCGATTCATGGGCTGAAGATGAATACTCATTCAACTACTGGCCAGAGCCGGCTGCAGGTTATCCTGAGTTGAACTCGCTGATGAAATGGGATGATGTTGACAACATGCAAGTGAAGTTTGAGGTTAACATTCCTAATGATTGGACAGGCTTGTCATTACAGATATATTTTACCGGTAACGACCAGGTAACATACTCAACAGGCAACAACAACTATCTTGCAGATGACAAGTTTCCACGTGCACTTTGGACTCCATGGTATGGAGCAACCAACAACACATTCAGCACTTCAGGAAACTGGCAGACTGTTTCTATTCCATTATCAGAATTTGCATACGACAGATATGGAAACAAATTGGGTGGTTTGAAGTTTGAGAATCTCACAGGTATGACCATGTTCCTCTATACAGGACCATACAAAGAGGCTACTGTAGAATGCTCACCAACAATTTGCGTTGATAACATTCGTGTTTGCCCTATCAATGAATAAAATTTGCTGATGCTGGCAGTCATCCAACTGCCAGCACTGCAAACAAACAAAAACAATAAACGTCAATCATTATGAAAAGACATAATAAATCTTTCCTCTGGTTGGTTCTGCTACTGATATGCAGTACATTTGCGTTCACATCATGCGACCGTGATGACTTGAACACCGACCAGTATGGCAATGAAATATCTGTATTATCATACGGTCCAAATCCTGTACTCCGTGGGGGTGTCCTTACTTTCAAGGGAGCCAATCTTGACCAGATTACAGAAATAGATCTTCCTGGTGCAGAAGCTATTACCAGCATTAATGTTGTTACATCAGGAAAAAACTCAGAAATCAATATTGAAGTTCCTGCAGAAAAATGTGAACCAGGTATTGTTACATTGAAGACCGCCAAGAATGGTGAAATCAAGACACTTACCCCAATCACATACATTGAGAATTTGAAATTCACAGGTTTCTACGTAGGTGAAAACAAGGAAAACCTGGTAGGTAATGTTGGAGACGTCCTCACTATTGAAGGCGATTATCTCAACAATATTACATCTGTCATTTTTGCCAATGGCGCGACTATGGATGCCGAGAATTTTAAATCTCAGACCCGCTATCAGATTCAGTTGGTTATCCCAGCAGAAGCAGGAGAAGGCAGATTCCAGATTAGCGATGGAAACAACTATATGTATTCTGAAGGTGCTTTAAGTATCAATGCTCCTGAAATCGATGCAAACAATGCTATCGGTAAGTCTCTCATCAAGGCTGGTGAAACAGAGGTCCTCAGAGGTACTTCACTTGACCAGATTGCAAGTATTGAGTTGAATGGTGCAACCGTAGAAGCAGCTGACTTCAAGTCACAAACAGCTTCTGAGATTACCTTCATTATCTCTTCTAAGGTAGCAGACGGTGAAATTACAGCTGTAACAAAAAGCGGTATAAGAATTCCTTTCGGTGAGATTACAACCGTTGTTCCTAGCCAACTCGTTGCAACTCCTTCCCCTATCAAGAATGGTAAAGAGATAACTATCAGCGGTAAGGATATGGATCTGATTACAGGTATCGCATTCCCTAACGCCAAGGAATCTAAACTTAACAAGGTTGAGACAACAAAGGTTACTTCTACAGTACCAGAGGATGCACAGGAAGGCGACATCACTTTGAGTCTTGATAATGGCAAGACCGTTGCAGTAGCCTATACATTGGTTAAGCCAACCGTTACCGCTTGCGCTCCTGCAGCCATCACAGCTGGCGAGAAGACCATCATCAAAGGTACAGATCTCGACCTCGTGAAGAGCATCACCTTCCCTGGCGATGTAGACATGACAGTAGATGATTTCAAGGGTACAGCCAATGCTATCGCAGTAACAGTTCCTGCAGCCTGCGCCGGTTCAGGCTTCAAGCTCAACCTGAAGAATGGTACTACTGTCAACATCGATAGTCAATTGAGCATTAAGGCAGCAACAGATCCAGCTATTGCATCTGTTACACCAGGTGAGGCTATCGCAGGTTCAACCATCACCATCACTGGCAAGAACTTCCAGAACATCCAGAACCTCTACATCGGTTCTTACAAGGTAAACCGCTATACATCTCGCACCAACACAGAGATTGTCTGCCAGGTTCCTGCCACAGCAGAAGTAGGTACATACAAGATCGTGATGGAAGACCCAGACGGCAACAAGATTGAGGGTCCCGAGTTCAAGGTGGTTCCTGCAGAGAAAGACATAGCTGACTTTGCCAAAAATGAAGCTGGCACAGCCATTACCTATCCATTTGTGTTCAGTTGGGGCGATGGTACGGGTAAATTCCGTCTCAACAAAGCAGATCTTATTAAACTTGGCGTAAAGAAGGGTTCTAAGTTGATAATTTATAAGGATGCAAGTGTTACAGGACAAGTTCAAATCAATGACGCAAATTGGGCTGGTCTTTATACAATTGCAGACTGGAACGGAACAGAAGCTCAGCTTGTACAAGAATTTGATGACAAAATGATGAATGCCATCAACAATGTTTCTGACGGTTGGAGCGACACTGCATTCATTATCCAAGGTGACTTAGGGAAAGCAAACAAGATTGTTATCCTCCCATAAGTGATATTTAACATAAAAAACGCATTTATGTGAAATATAATTCGTAAATTTGTGGCGTAGTTAGATCAACTGCGCCACATTTTTAATTAAAACCAAAACATCAACCCGATATGAAAAAAATAGCATTATCCTTACTGATAGCTCTGAGCTGCTTCTCTGCCAAAGCTGCAGACGGCAAGTCGCTGTTCGTATCATTCAACGATGGTAGCAAGATAGAGTTTGCACTTAGCACTCTACCGGAAGTAACCTTCGGAAATGATAAGATGACTGTAAAATCTACAGCTACTACTGCCAGTTACGAACTATGGAAGGTTTCCACCTTCACTTATGGTACAACGACAGGAATCAAGCAGGTAGAAACCAACAACAAGTTTGCCTTCGAAGGTGACCGTATCATCGTGGATGGTACCAACAACAAGGTAAGCGCCTTCGCACTGGACGGGAAGAACATCAAACTCTCCCCTATCACCGTTGGCGACAAGACCATCATCAATCTCAGTGAATTGACACATGGGGTCTATATTATCAAAATCAATAACAAATCCTTAAAAGTAGCAAGACAATGAAAAAGATATTACTCTCACTCCTTGCAGTAATGATTTCATTCACTGCACTGGCACAGACCGCAGGAGACAAGCTGACCATCAATCTGAGAAATGGTACATCACAAGTCTGGGATCTGACAGCAGACGGACAGACTCCAGTTTCTAAAATCACACACTCTGCAGATGGTAACGTGGGATTCGTGATGACGGGGATGGAAGAATCCGGTGCTTTCGAAACCTACGACATCAACGACATCAACAATATCTCCTTCTCTATCTATCACGAAAGCGAAGTAGGGGATGTGAATCTCGCCGACCCTTCAGCTACAGAAAAGACCAAACGTCTCTACAAATATCTGCAGTTGAATTATGGCAGCAAGACCATCTCTTCGGTCATCGCCAACGTTAACTGGAACACCCAGGAAGCAGATAAGATTTATAAAGCAACAGGCAAATATCCTGCCATGAACGGCTATGATTTCATCCATATCTATGTTCCTAAGCAGGGTTTCAACGGATGGATCAACTACAACGACATCACTCCTGTAACCAACTGGGCAGATCAGGGCGGACTGGTATCTCTGATGTGGCACTTCAACGTGCCTAAGACAGAAAGCACAGTTCCAGGAACAGATGGAAGTGGCGTGACCTGCACACCATCAGAAACATCCTTCAAGACAGCCAACGTATTGACGGCAGGCACTTGGGAGAACAAATGGTTCTATCAGGAGATGGACAAAGTGGTGGAAGTTCTGCAGAAGTTGCAGGATGCAGGCGTTGTTGCCGTTTGGCGACCATTCCACGAAGCTGCCGGTAATGCCTGTCTGAAATCAGGTGCTAGCTGGGGCAAGTCCTGGTTCTGGTGGGGATATGATGGTGCTGAAACGTACAAGAAGCTTTGGCAGACCATGTTTGATTACTTCCAGAACAAGGGAATCCACAACCTGATTTGGGCTTGGACCACACAGAATTACAATGGTGATGCCAATACCTATAACAATGATGCCGACTGGTATCCTGGCGATAAGTATGTAGATATCATCGGTCGCGATCTCTATGGTTATGATGCTGCCAAGCAGGCTCAAGAGTTCAAGGAGATTCAGGCTCGCTATCCTGGCAAGCTCGTAGCTCTGGCTGAATGTGGTACTAACATCGATAACAACACTGCTACAGCTGACATTGATGAAGCATGGAACGCCGGTGCAAAATGGAGCTTCTTCATGCCTTGGTATGGAAGCAACATGCCATCCAACAGCTGGTGGAAGGCAACCATGAACAGCAAGAACGTGATTACGCGCGACCAGGTAAACCTGAATGCAACTTACATAGAAGAAAGTGCTGTAAATGCAGTGAAAAACATGGGCATCGGTACCAACTTCGGCAACTGCACAGATGCGGTTGCCATGTGGATGAACATGAACAGCAATTCTGTTACTGATTTCGAGAAAGCTTGGGGACAGGTTCCTACCACCAAACCGATGGTAGATTTCTTAAAGCAGAACGGCTTTAATTCCGTCCGCATCCCTGTAACCTGGTTCCAGCACATGAAGGCTGACGGAACGGTAGATGAGGCTTGGATGAACCGCATTCAGGAAATCGTAGATTACGTGATTGATAACGGCATGTACTGCATCCTCAATGTTCATCACGATACAGGTGCAGACGATGAGGATGTGAAGCACTGGATCAAGGCTGATGAAGCCAACTATAAGGAGAACAAGGAGAAGTTTGAATATCTCTGGACTCAGATTGCCACCCGTTTCAAGAACTACGACCAGCACCTGGTGTTCGAAGGTTACAACGAGATGCTTGATGCCGACAACACCTGGAATGCACCAAAGAGCGCAAGCAGCTACAATGGCTTGAATGGTTATGCCCAAAGCTTCGTGAATGCAGTTCGTGCCACTGGTGGCAACAACGAGACCCGCAACCTCATCATCAATACCTATGCTGCAGCTAATGGTGACAACGTATTGAACAACCTCGTCATCCCTACCGACAAAGTGGATGGACATATCGCCGTAGAAGTTCACACCTATGATCCATGGGATTGGTTTGCCCAGAAAAGCAAGTGGGATGCTTCCTGCAGCAATGATATCAAGAATATGTTCACCCGCCTGAACAAGAAGTTCATCAGCAAGGGCATTCCTTGCATCATCGGTGAATATGGTACTCACGGAAGCAAGAGTGTCAGCAAGGACAGTTCTGCCAGCGAGATTCAGGCTGCTGCCGATCAGGCTGCCGACATCGTGAAGCAGGCAAAGGCTTACGGCGTAGCGACCTTCTACTGGATGAGCATCTTCACTGAGAAAGACCGAACTGTTCCTCAGTGGACACTCCCTACAGTAGTGGAAGCAATGAAAAAGGCTTATAATGAATAACAAATTATGAGAATCAAATATATTATATTGATGTTCGCGGCCCTCCTGGCTTTCTCTTCATGCGGTGAGAAGAAAAAGAAATCGTATGACGAGATTGCCATGAGCGGTCTCACAACCCGCACAGAGAATCTGAAAACCAACATCAAGGCGTATGCCAACAAAGGTACGCTGATAGGCCAGATGTATGGAACCTTAACCGGAATAGGCTGGAACCGCTGGCAATGTGACAGCGACCGATGCGACTTGAAAACTCTCTGCGGTTACAGACCGGCTGCAAATGGATATGAGTTGGCTGGCATTGAAAATGGAAAATCACAGAACATAGACGGCGTTCCATTCAAGTCTATCCGGGAAGATGTGCTGAAACACTTTCGTAAGGGAGGCTTACTCATCATGAACTGGACAATGCCTGATTATAACGGCAATGATGATATGCTGGAGGAATATACCAAACAGGTTGCCAAATATCTTGATACACTGCAAGATGGTTATGGTATCAAAGCACCTGTAGTACTCAATCTTCTTCCTGTAGACGGTAAGACATGGTACTGTAAACTCAGCAAAGACGACTATATCAGTCTTTACAAGAAGATACAGGATCTCTTGGATGACGAGGATGTAACGAATGTAGTTTATAGTTATTCTGAAACCTACCAGCCGGGCAAGAATCTGATGGATCGCTATCCGGACAACAAGATTGATGTGATCAACGTGACATATCTGCAAAGCAAAAATGCCATCGACCTCCCACTCTACCAGAAGAGCATCAAAGAGATTGTGAAGCAGGCTCTGCCTTTTGCCCAAGACCACAACAATGCCTTCGGACTGACAACAGGAGTAGAATCTATTGGTGATTCCAGTGTTTTTTCAGAGACATTGCTTACAGTACTCAAGCAGCATCATATAGCTTACCTGATGTTTGGCAGAAACCAGGGAGAACCGATTGAGGAGCATTACTATACTCCATATCCTGGCGTATCGAACAAGAAGACTCATGGGTTCATGGAAATGATAAATGATGAAGTTTGTGTTTTCCTGGAAAAGCTAAACGGACTATATCTTGAACATTAATCAATGTTCGAAACGGATAAAATCAAAAAGAGAGGCATTCACATACCCTCTCTTTTCTTTTCAACAAACTAAAAATTATTGTTTTTAGAATCAACACGTTTATTGGTTCTTTTCGGTGGCAAATATACGACAAAAGTAGCGAAATACATGATATTATCTTGCTCATTATCAATACTATTCTTTCTACATGCCATTTTTTTTAGAATTTGATGCAATTTATCTAAACTAAACTTTCGCATGTGATTTAAGTACGGGCTGAAGGCCGTTTCTGTGTTGGCCTCATGTTTGCCTTCAACTCTGCCTTCTTCCATACTTCCGGGAAAAGTTGCTGAAAAAGTTTTATGGTTGCATGCAAGCACATGAAGAAGAATACTCAAGAGGTTCAGTCAGCTAACTCAAGTGGTTCAATCAAGCAACTCAAGTAGTTCAGTTAGCGAGTTCAGACGTCTCTGTTAGCTGATGCAGACGTCTCGATAAGCTTACAGATACGTCTCCGCTAGCCTACGCAGTCATATTTGTAACCCTACACAGTCATATTCGTAACCCGATGCAGCCATATTCGTAACCCGATGCAGCCATATTTGTAACCCGATGCAGCCATATTTGTAACCCGATGCAGCCGTATTCGTGAATAAGTTTTATGTAATCATCTATCATCCATCACGATTTGTGCTCCTAAGATTCTTAACATACTAATATACAGACGTTTAAATAGCGTGATGGATATTTCAAAAATGGAAATATCCATCACGCTATCCATCACGATTTGGGGTTATCCCTCACAATATTCTCACTACACATTACCAGATACTGCATATCATTGTTGAAACACTTGCGATAGTTCAAATGAGGCTCACTTGAATCTGGACAGGATGTATCCGAAATTACATCGCGACGTATCTGGCGCTGCGTCGTGACGCGTCTGTTATCACGTCGGGACGTACCAGATGCTACGTCGGGACGCAATTTCGGGAACAGCATTGGAGATTATACGGGGAAAAATAGCATCAAAAACAATAGGCATTGAACCGAAAAAACACCTAAGTATCGCTATTTTTATGGCAATATATGGCAGATTATGGCAATTAAAAAGCTATTGCAATATCGGTATCAACTAACAATCAGGCTGTTACCAGCTTATATGGCAATATGGCAATTCTTTTACGAAAAAAAATCCTACAGAAGTCTTTCACCACAAGAAAACAAGTTAGAAATAGCATAAAGAGGATTGACTAATATCTTCTTCCCTTTTGGGCTGACAAACTCACCAAAGTTCTCCAAAGAACAGCGAATGGCATACTTAATATGCTCTTTTTCCATAAAAACATAAAGACTCGCCATCGAACCTCGTAAACCAGACTTCACTTCCATCGGAACAATGTCAATGCCACGAGACAAGACATAATCAACCTCCGAAACGGTTCCACGAGTCAAGTTTTGCCAATAGTATAAGTCATGGCGCTCATTAGGCGACATATACTTTAGTAATTCCAATCCTGCCACCATCTCCGTCAAACTACCCTTATCAACTAAGTCTGCAGCATTGTCAACCAATAGTTCTTTCACTATAGAATTAGTAGAGTCTCCTATTCCTAACAGATTGAGGAGAAAGCCATGATCTATCAGATTATACTTCACAAACTTCGGATTAATCTCTGCACCAAGCGGAATGCCATTTGCCGCAGTATGCCATACAGGTATAATGATACCAGCATCTCTAAGCATCTCCAAAGCATTCTTGACTTGCGCAGTCGTATATCCCCCTTCCACTTGGCTAAACACGAATTTACTCCCCACTTGATGAGCCACACTAAACAATGTTTGACGCAGCAAAACAGGATTGACCTTGGCTTTATATTTCACGAAATCATCTATATAAGTTTGCTTCAACTCACTAAGCACAGAGTCTACTTCCAAATAACTATTCGTATCAACGTACTTAGCCACAGCAGCAGGCATACCACCTATAAGCAAGAATGAACGAAACCTCTCCACTAATCGCTCATAGAAGACATTCATCAATGGCTTTTGAGAGGTTGCATTCCGTTTCATACTTACCAATCCATCATCACCTAAAGCATAAAGGAATTCATCAAAAGACATCGGATATACAAACATCGAACGGATACGCCCTACTCCATAAGCACCTAAATCCTTCAATGCAAATTCCAATAGCGATCCAGCCGCCACTACATGAAGTTCAGGATAATCTTCCTTGAAAAACCACAAGCTATGGATGGCATTAGGGCATGCCTGTATCTCATCTAAGAACAACAAGGTTTTGCCAGGAATAACGGGAACTTTGAAATATGCCGACAATTGCTCCGAAATAAACTTCACGTTTAAATCGCCATCAAAGAATTCCTTGACAGTCTTATCACGCTCAAAGTTCACTTCCAAGAAATAAGGAAAGGACTCTCCCAAGTGTCTAATGGCACTTGACTTACCTACCTGCCTTGCTCCTCTCACAAGCAATGGTTTATGCTCTACAGAACTTTTCCACGCTTCAAACTCTTTATCTATTTGTCTTTTCAGATACTTCATATCTCTATATTATTGATTTTCAATGCAAAGATAATGCAAACGAGCGCAATGAAAGCTTGCTTTCTGATTGCCGAGTGCAGCTTATCTTATGCAAAGATAATGCAAACGAGCGCAATGAAAGCTTGCTTTCTGATTGCCGAGTG
>OGKD01001547.1_pt1 | contig 12254 bp, 3 predicted proteins | sample 1572371 | NCBI WGS metagenome assembly OGKD01 (sample SAMEA2582096, study PRJEB24529) | metagenome | biome: Human gut stool | place: China | collected 2011 | reverse complement strand
CACCAGACCCTGCGGTGTATCGATATAGTAGAAGCCGCCCAGGGCACGGATGATCCGGCCCTCCACGGTGCGCACTTCGGGCATTTCGTATGTGGGGCCGCCCGCATACTCCGCGATGACGCGGAACGCCAGCGTGAAGGTCTTGTTTACGGGCACTTTCCAGCGCTCGTTAGCCCAGTTGTTGATTTGCTCGGAGGTGTAGCTCCGGCTGAAGATGCCGTCGTCTTCGCTCGTCACGATGGCGGTGGACGAACCGAAGTTGTTGTTCAGCAGGTCCAGTTTGGTCGTGTAGGACACCAGATACTCGTCGGGCATCGGACGCGCGGGCGTCCAGTCGAAGGTCAGTACCGTAGCCGAAAGGTCGTTTTCGTCCAAAGCGATCTGGGAGGAGGAGGCGGTCAGCTCCAGAGTTTCCCGGACCGGGTCGCTGTCGTGTTCGTACGGGTCCCATTCACAGGCCCACTGGCCGAGTGCGAAAAGGGTCAGCAGCGACAGGTTGCATGCAAATTTTATCTTTTTCATAACTGTTTTTTTCGTGGTTGCTGATACGGTCCGGAATCTGCCGGACACATTCTTGTCTGATCCGCCCGGAGGCGGGGACGAAGGTTTTTAGCCTTCGTAACCTTCATATCCGGGATTCTGCGGGAAATTGCCGACATTCGCGTCGCGGATAGCCTGCGGAATGGGCCACAGCACGTGGAAATCCTGGATGAGGTCGCGCGCCTCGGGGTTGTACTTTCTCACGCGTTCGAGCAGCTTGCCCGTGCGTATCAGCGTGAAGCGGCGGCTCTCTTCGCCGTAGAGTTCGCGGATGCGCTCGTCGAGCAGGAAATCCATCGTCATCTCCTCGTCGGAAACGTCGGACACTTTGGCGCGGCGGCGCACTTCGTTCACGGCATCGGCGGCCTTATCGGGCATGTCCTGACGCAGGTAGGCTTCGGCCAGCAGCAGGTAGGTCTCGGCCAGGCGGAATTTCATGCGGTCCTTGTATGCGCCGGTAAGCTGGAGGTTTTCCTCCTTACCGAAGAAAAATTTCTTCAGCGCCGGGAAGAGCTGGGCCTGCGACCACGATTTGTCGTCGATGGGGCATTTTTGTCCCAGCTTGTTGGGCGTCAGCGGGTTGTTGTAGTACCAGTTGCGCTTGATGTTGTACTCCGAGTTGCGGATGTCGCCGTCTTCGAAGATGCCTTTTTCCTGAATATCGGGGAACCCCTCCTTTTCTCCGGCCGTCGTGGCGTTGGTTCCCTTGACGCCGATCCACCACTTCAGCGGATAGATCTGCGCCAGGCCGCGGCCGCCGAGCGAGTCGGCCAGTGCGAATCCGTCGATGGCGTGGTACTGGGGATTCCAGGCGCGGCGGGTCCAGTCGTCGGAATTCGTGCCGCCGCCGACCGTGTTGTACTGAAACTGCATGACCCAGATACCCTCGGTGTTGCCGGCCGAACGGTTCTGATTGTTTTCGACGAACATGTCGCTGAAATAGTCGCCGGGATCGTTCTTGGCGTTGCCGAAGCGGCTTTTCATCAGACTGTAATACGGGCAGTCGATCACGTCCTGGGCATTCTCCTCGGCCAGCTTATAGTCGCCTTCGGCGCCGCGCAGCAGGTACATTTCGCTCAGCAGGTGGCGTGCGGCCCACGTCGTAAGCTTGCCCTCCTTCACGTTGTCGGGATTGTCGGGAAGGTACGTCTTGGCAAATTCCAGGTCTTTGATGATGTTGCCCAGCACCTCGATCTTGGGATCGCGCGAGAACGAGAGCAGGAAGGGCTTCTGGATGGTTTCGACCCAGGGCACGTCGCCGTAGAGGTAGACCAGCGTGCGGTAGGCGTAAGCCCGGAAGAAACGGGCTTCGGCCTGGTAAAGCTGTTTGTCGGTGGGATAGTCCCAGTTGTCGTTCTTTTCGGAATAGATCAGCAGTTCGTTGGCCGAAGCGATCAGGTTGTAGGCCCAGTTCCAGTACGAACCGACGAAAAGCGTCGACGGGTTGAGCGTCATTTCGGCGAACGGAACCAGCGAACCGTCGCGGACGGTTCCCATGCGGCAGAGGTCGGTCGAAATCTGGAGCACCTCGTAGGCGCAGGCGCCGTTGTGCATGAAAGCGCCGTTTTCACCCCAGGTGTTGTATTCCGAGCGGGCGATGGCGTAGAGCCCCGTGGCTCCCACCTCGAAGCCCAGTGAACTGGTGTAAGTGTTGTCGGGGGCCAGCGAACTTTTCAGATCCTCTTCCAGGAAGGAGGTGCAGCCCGCAGCTATCGAGAGGATCGAACTCGCGATGCCGATCTTGATATAATTCATCGTTTTCATAGTCAGGTCTTGATTAGAAGGTTAAGGTTAATCCCAGTACGTAGGAACGGGCGGTCGGGAACGATGCGAACCAGGTGTTGTCGTAGTTCAGCATCTGGCGCATGTTGGAGAAGGCGCAGACGTTGTTCACGCTGAAATTCACGTCGATGGCGCTCAAGCCGATCCGGCGGACGAATTTCTGATTGACACGGTAGCCCAGCGTGATGTTGCGCAGCTGCACGTAGTTGAGCTTCTTGTAGTAGCCGTGGCTGAAGGAGGCCTGGTAACCCGGCGAAACGACCTCTGCGTCGGGGGTCTCCGGCGTCCAGTATTTCACGCCGTGGATGTAGTTGCCCGAACCGAACGTATACGAGGAGATGTTGGCCACGTTGTCCGTCATCCACTTGCCGAAGACGCCGTTGAACAGGAACGAGAAATAGAAGTCCTTGTAGGAGAAACGGTTGCCCATCGACATCGTGAAGCTCGGCTGTTTGCTGCCGATCACCTTGCGGTCTTTGGAGTCGATGACGCCGTTGCCGTCGACATCCTCCAGTTTGGCGGCTCCGGGCGTGGCTCCGGTCTGGTGGGCCACCTCCTTGCCGTCCTTGTCGATGAACGTGAACTCGTCGCCTTCCTGCCAGATGCCGATCATGTTCCAGTCGTAGTAGACCGACAGCGGCTGGCCGATGAACCACTTGTTGTTGATGTCGTCTCTGCCGTCGCCGCGCAGCGCGACGATCTTGTCGCGGTTGAGCGAGAAGGTGAAGTCGGTCTCCCACCTGAAATCCTTCTTGCGGATATTCTGCGAATGGAGCGTCAGTTCGATACCTTTGTTGCGGGTCTGGCCGACGTTGTAGAGAATCTTGCTGTAACCGTTCATAATGGGAACGGTACGCGACATCAGCAGGTCGTGCGTGTTGGAGAGGTACATGTCGATCGTACCGCCCAGACGGCCGTTGAAGAACTGGAAGTCGATACCGAGGTTGGCCGTATAGGTGGTCTCCCAACGCAGGTCGGGATTGCCGATACCGTCGCTCGGCAGGTAGGCCGAGTTGGCGGCGTCGCTGTTGTCGCCCCAAATATATTTGACACCATTGGTCGAGTAGAGACGGTCGAGCGACTGATAACGTGAAATGGCGTTGTTTCCGTTGGCGCCGTATGAGAGGCGGATCTTCAGCATGTCGATCCAAGAGGCGTTGTCCTTGATGAAGCTCTCCTCGCCGAGATGCCAGGCAACGGCAGCCGAGGGGAAGAAAGCCCATTTGTGGTTTTCAGCGAAGGCCGAGAACGAGTCGGCGCGTCCGGTGAGTGTCAGAAGGTATTTGCTGTTGAAGCCGTAATTCACACGGAACATGCCCGAAACGAAGTTCTCTTTCCAGAAAGACGAACTGATGGCGATCTTGTTCTCGGCGCCGTCCATCCGGTAGAAGCTCGAGTCGTCGTTTACGAAGCCTTCGCCGCTTTGCGAAGCGGCTGTATACTGGGCCTCCTGCATGGAGAAGAGACCTGTGAAGTCGATGTGATGTTTGCCGAAATTCCGGTCGAATTTAAGCACGTTCTCCCACGTCCAGTCCGTCGTGTGGTTGTTGGCCAGCTCGGCGCGGCCGTCGACTTTCTTACCCGTTACGGTGTTGCGGCCGTAGTAGGTTCCGTTCATCTGGCTGCGGTAGTTGTAGCCGAACTGCGACCGGAAAGAGAGCCCTTTGACCGGAAGTTTGAGATCGAGGAACCCGTTGGCCATGAAGTTGCGGCCCGTGCGTTTCTGGTCGGCGTTGACGTCCTTCATCGGGTTGGGCAGGTTCGAGTAGTCCATCGGCTCCTCGTAGTAGGCGCCGGTCTCGTCCTTGTAGATGCCGTAGGGGCTTTGCTTGATGGCATGTTCGAGGTTCGGCGTCGCACCGCCGGTCTCACGGTTCACGAACTGCGTGGTGAGACCTACGGACAGCCAGTCGTTCATTTTCTGGTTGATGCTGGCATAGACGTTCGTGCGCTGGTAATTCGAATTGTAAACCACGCCGGGGTTGTCCAGGTAGGAAACCGAGGCCATATAGGTGGTCTTCTCGTTGCCGCCCTGGAAGCTCAGCTGGTGGTCCATCGTGAAGACCGTGCGGAAGACGTAGTCCTGCCAGTCGTTGGTGATGCCCTTGGCGTAGTTTACCTTCTCGCTGGCGCTGATAATCGAACCTACCAGCGGATCGAGCTGCTCGCCGCTGTAATTGTTCTTGAGCCGGCCCATGTCCTGTTTGAGGCGGATGAACTCGTTGGGACCCATGGTTTCGATGCGCTGCATCGGCTCGGCGATGGCGAGCTTCGTTTTGTAGGTGACATGGAATTCACCCTGCGAACCCCGCTTGGTCTGGATCAGGATGACGCCGTTCGAGCCGCGCGAACCGTAGATGGCCACGGCCGACGCGTCTTTCAGCACCGACATGTTCTCGATGATGTTCGGGTCGAGGTCGGCCAGTCCGCCCGAGTAGGGAATGCCGTCGAGAATGATCAGCGGGTCGTTGCTGGCCGTCAGTGAGTTCTGGCCGCGGATCAGCAGGGTCTGGTTGCTGCCCGGCGCTTCGTTGCCGGTCGTGATGTTCAGACCGGCGACCTGGCCGACCAGACGGTCCATCAGGTTGTTGGTCGAGACCATTTCCAGCGTCTGTTTGCTGACGACGGCGAGACCTCCCGTGAGGTCTTTCTTTTTCTGCGTACCGTAACCCACGACGACCACTTCGTCGAGGGACTGGGCGTCTTCGGTCATCGTCACGTTTACGACATTCGATGCGCCGAGTTTCACTTCCTGGTCGGTATAGCCCAGACAGGTGAAAAGAAGCGTCGAGGATGCGGGAACTTTGATTTCATAAACACCTTGCGTATTGGATACGGCTCCGTTGTTGCTTTTGCCGTCCTTTACCACGACAACGACTCCCGCCAGCGGGGCGCCGCTTCCGTCGGTGATTTTACCGGTTACTTTGACGTCGTTCTGCTGGGCGAACGACGGTGTTGCAGACAGCAGGAATAAGAGGGAAATCGTCAGGCTGCCTATAAGCTTTTTGTACATGCTCATTATCATAAAAGGTTTCTTTTTGGTTAGTGCTTGTATCTCCGTTATAAAGGGATTGTCTGGAGGGGCGGGAGACACTTCGTCGCCTGGTGTGGTTTTCCGATCATCTTTTCATAGGTTTCAGGTTTTAATTTTTTAAATTTTTTATGTATTTCGAAGGAAAAGCGGACGCCGGGGACTTCGGACCCCGTATTGCAAAGGTCAATAAAACGGGGCGACCGGATGGGCGTCGTTTATTCGGAAATGGTTCCATTTCGTACGGAGGGGTAAAAAAAAGGAGCATATCCGGGCGCTGCGGGCGCTGCGCAGACCTGCGAAGAGTCCCGTCCGGACAAAATGAAACCTCCCTGCCGGTCGCGCGGGGCGACGGCGGGAAGGTTTCTGCGGGCAGATGCGGACGCTGCTCCGGCGGATACGAAAGCACGAGATATTCATAGCCGGTTCGGTCGGCTCCTTTCGTGCGGTTTGCGTCAGGATTTCTTCTTAAATTCGGATGGGGTCAGTTCGAAATGCCGTTTGAAACAGATGCTGAAATATTTGGGATTGGCGAATCCCGTCAGGACCGAGATCTCGGAGATGGTCAGGTCCGACTCCCGGAGCAGCTGGGCCGACCGTTTCAGCCGGACGTCCATGATGAACTCCTTGATCGACATGCCCGTGATGTCGTTGATCTTCTGGTAGAGGAGCGTGCGTCCGATCGACATGTCCGACACGAACGAATCCACGTTGTAGTCGCTGTTGTCCATGTTCCGTTCGATGTAGTTCATCGCCTTTTTCAGCAGTTCCTCGTCCATCGACGAAATGGTGATCTTCGACGGTTCGGCGATGTACTTCTTGCTGTAACGCTCCTTGAGTTCCTGCTGGCTGCGGATGAGGTTGGCAACCTGTTTGAGCAGGAAATCCATATCGAAGGGCTTGTCGATGAACACGTTGGCTCCGCATTCCAGTGCCTTGATCTTGTTTTCGGTGTTTTTGCCCAGAGCCGAAAGCATGATCACCGGGGATAGCAGCGCAGCAAGAATTTCACCAGCCTTGATGTTCGAACGCAGCGAGCGGCATACCTCGAAGCCGTCGGCTTCGGGCATCATCAGGTCGGTGATGACGATCTGGGGGCAGATTCTCTCCGCTTTGGCGATGCCTTCGCTGCCGTTTGCCGCGGTGTATACGTTGTAGTGTTTCGACAGCCGTTGTTCGAGGTAGCTCCGCAGGTTGGGGTCGTCCTCGATGACCACGATGTTGCACGCCTTGCGGTCGTGCCGGTCGTTGGGAGCCATGACGTCGGATTCGGTCAGCAGGTTGTCGATTTCGGAGACCGTGTATTCGTACGATTCGGCGGCGCTGTCGGTCTTTTCGGCGTTGAGCGTGAAGGGCAGGACCACCGTGAACGCGACTTTCGAGTTGCCCGAACGGAGGGTGATGGTTCCGTTGAGGTTGCCGACCAGCTCCTTGACGATGGCCAGTCCCAGGCCGCTGCTGCTCTCGAATTGGGGACGGCGGTCGGAGAGGTGGTTGAACGATTCGAAGATGGCCTCCTTCTTGTCGTCGGGGATTTCCGCCCCGGTGTTGGTGACCGTGAAGGCGATGTATTCGGTGCCGGCGGCCGGCGGAGCGGACTCCGGGCGCTGGTCCTGCCGCGCCGGGTAGATTCTCACGCCGACATAACCGTTTTCCGAGGCGTACTTGATCGCGTTGGAGAAGAGGTTCGTGAAGATTTTTTCGATCACGTCGTGGTCGAACTTGGTGTAGAAACTTTCATACTGGGAGTTGAAGCCGGTTTCGATCCCCTTCTTGTTGGCGTAGAACTCGAACAGCGAGAAGATGCTGTCGATGAAGCGGATCAGATCGCCCGGCTGGCGGTTCAGGGTGATCTTCTGGCTCTCGATTTCGCGGAACTGAAGCAGTTGGCTGATCATGCGCTGGATGCGCCCCACGTTCTTCTCGATCAGGTGCACGTAGGCATTGCCCGGCGCATTGGCGGGCAGGGGTTCCTTGAGCTGTTTCAGCGGGTCGACGACCAGCGTGAGCGGAGTCTTGAGGTCGTGGGAGATGTTCGTGAAGAAGTTGATCCGGGCCTGGGTCAGCTGCTTCATGTTCTGTTCCTTGATCCGCTCCAGTTCGAGCCGCTGTTCGAAAATCTTCTTGTTGGTGAAATACCGCCAGATGAAGTAGGCCACCGCCGAGAGCAGCGCCGCATAAACGAGGTAGGCCCAGCGGGAGAGGAAGGGCGAGGGGTGCACCCTGAAGCCGAGCGCCGAAACCTCGTCGCCCCACAGGCCGTCGTTGTTGGCCGCCTTGACCTCGAAGACATAGTTTCCGGCGGGCAGGTTGAAAAACTGCACCGTCTTCTGTCCCTGCGGCAGCAGGGACCATCTTTCGGAGTGTCCCAGCAGGCGGTAGGCATACTGGTTCTTCTCGGCGTTCAGGTAGCTGTTCGCCGAGAAGCGGATTTCGAAATTCGACTCCCGGTGCGACAGTTCGATCACGTCGCCCTCGCCTCCGCGGTAGGAGAGCGTGGAAATGGCTTTCTCCAGAGGCGAGTTCTTGGCGCCGGGCACGGCCGGCCGGCTGTTGATAAGCAGGTCCGTAAAATAGACTTTCGGCTTCTGGTCGTTGTATTTGATCTTTCCCGGGGTGAAGAGGATGAAGCCGTCCGTCCCTCCGAACAGCATTTCGCCTTTCGAGGTCTTGTAGCAAGCCCGCACGTAGTAGGCCCCGCAGCGGTTCGGGATGTCGATCTGCGATTTGCGGATCACCCCGTCGGTATGGTCGTAATAGTAAAGCCCGTCGTTGGTGCTGAACCAGACATCTTTCGAGGGGGTGTCTTCGAGGATGCCGAAGACTGTTTTGCCCTCCAGCCCTTCGCCGTTCCGGTCCCTGAAATTGACGTAACTGCCGTTGCGGCGCAGCAGGTTGACCCCGCCGCCGCGGGTTCCGAACCAGATGTCGGAGTCGGAGGTGACGCAGTAGGAGCAGAGGTTGTTGACCGAATAGGGGGCCTCTGCGATGTAATGGCGCTTCAGAATCCGCCGTGTGGCGGGATCGACGACGTATGCGCCGTCGTGCCCGACGAGCCACAGGTTGCCCCGCTCGTCGTGGAACAGCGTTTCGATATGGATGCGGACGGCGTTTCCCTGTGCGTCTGTCAGCCGGACCGTCTCCACGCGTCCCGTACTCGCATCCTTGTACATCAGCTCGGCGTCCGGGTCGGTCAGCCAGATGCCCCGGTCGCCCTCCTTGGCGAAGTCATAGACGCTCAAAGGCTGTCCCGAGGCCGGATGGTTCATGTGCAGGTCGGAGAAACGTCCCTGCCGTTCGTCGAAGACCCGCATTCCGCCGTTGAACGCCGAGACCAGCAGCCTGTCGTTTCCGTCGTGCCACAGCTTTTTGATCATGTTCGACGTCAGGCCGCAGCGGCTCTCCTGCGTGTAATAGACGAACCGTCCGTCGCGGCGGTCCCAGCGGTTAATTCCCCCCCCCTCCGTTCCGATCCAGAGATTGCCCTCCGAATCCTCTTCGAAACAGCTGACGATGGGATGGTTCAGCCCGCCCGGCGTGGCTTTGAAATAGTCCACGCCGTTGTCCGCGAAGGTCATGTAGGCCAGTTTGCCGCCGTATGTGCCGACCCATATTCCGCCGTCGGGATCGGGGAAGATCGACCATACCGAATTGTTGGGCAGGGAGTAGGGATAGTGGAGGTCGGAACGCAGCAGCTGCGTGCTGGCGGTAAGCGGCTCCAGCAGCAGCAGTCCCGATTGCGTCGCTACCCAGATGATGCCCTGCGAATCGAGGTGAAGCTCCTTGGCGCCGGCGGATTTCTCGTATTCGAGCGGCAGTCGGAAATACCGTCCGATCCTGCCGTTGCCGTCGCATTCGTAGAGTCCGTCCATGAGCGTGAGGACATATACCGACCCGTTGCACTCCATCACGTCGCGGATCACGCAGCTGCCGCCGCCGACGGATGCGAAGAGGACGTATTGCCCGGTCTCCCGGTTCAGGCGGTAGAGATCGCCGCCCGACGCGGCGTAAACGTACTCCTTCGTGCACACCAGCGTCAGCGTCCGCCCGGGTGCGGACATCTCCGGAGGCATCGGATAGCGGGTCACGGCGGGCAGCCGTTCGGGGCTGAACGATTCGATGCCGTTGTTGCGGATCAGCCATACCGTCCCGTCGTTGTTCGCTGTGACCGAGCCGATATTGCCCTCCAGAACGAATTCGAACTCCAGCTTCCGGTAGTTGAAGCGCAGCAGCCCTTGGTTAGTCCCTACGTACAGGCCTTTCCGGTTGTCCGTGATCACCTGTCCGTAGGACCAGTAGGAATTCGGCAAGAGGTTCGTGACTAGGTCGGTCATCCGTACGAACGACGTGCCGTTGTACATGAACAGGGCGTCGTAGCCGCTGAACCACATACGCCCGACGCTGTCCTTGGCGATGCTGTGGATGCCTCCGTAATAGGAGGTCTCGGGCATGGTGTGGAAGCGGTAGTCCGGGATGTTCAGGGCATGGAGCGCCGGAGAAATCAGCGTTGCGGCGAAAAACAGCGCCGCAAACGGAATTTTCGTATATGCCTTATGTCGGGTCATCGTTTCTTCTTTAGCACAAAGATAAAAGAAAAAGCGAAAAATAGATGCTTCGAAGCCCGGTTTTTCGGTTCTCCGCCGCCGGACCGGGCGCGCGGCGGGGAAAGCCGGGCTGCACCGCCCGGAGACGAAAAAGACGGCAGGGAAAATTCCCTGCCGTCTTTTTTATTGAATGAAGCGTTCCGGACCGGGGTGTGATTCCGGTGGGCGTTTACCGCCCCTGAAGCCCGCTTCTCAAGCGGGCGGGCGCAGAGCTTGGGCGGAATCCTGCCGGCCGCCCGTCGCCCCCTGAAGCCCGCTTCTTAAGCGGGCGGGCGCGGAACTGGATCGTAAGCCAGAATGGCCCGGCACCGCCCCTGAAACCCGCTTCTTAAGCGGGTTACCAGATGATTACGCGATCCTGTTCGGGCAGGAACATCGGTCCGTCGGCGATCGAGAAGGCGTCGTAGAAATCCTGCAGGTTGCGCAGCGTGGCGTTCACGCGCCATTTGCCCAGCGAATGCACGTCGAGTTTGGTGAGGCGTGCGATCTCCTCGTCGCGGATGTTCTGCGCCCACAGCGTGGCGTAGCCCAGGTAGAAACGCTGCTCGGGAGTGAATCTGTCGATCGGGGCGGGAGCCTCCCTGCCTGCGAGCGAATTGCGGTAGGCCGTGCGGGCCACGCGCAGGCCGCCCTGGTCGGCGATGTTCTCGCCGAGCGACAATGCGCCGTTGGCGAAGATCGCAGGCTGTCCCTCCTTGGCGGGCAGAACCTCGATCGCGTCGAACTGCTTGACCAGAATGTCCGTCTTGGCCTTGAACGCGGCGGCGTCCTCGTCGGTCCACCAGTTGTTCATGTTGCCGTCCTTGTCGAAATTGCGGCCCTGGTCGTCGAACCCGTGGGTCATCTCGTGGCCGATCACCACGCCGATGGCGCCGTAGTTCACCGCGTCGTCGGCGTCGGGGTTGTAGAACGGCGGCTGGAGAATGGCGGCCGGGAAGCAGATTTCGTTGGTCGTGGGATTGTAGTAGGCGTTCACCGTCTGGGGCGACATGTGCCACTCGTCCTTGTCCACGGGCTTGCCCAGTTTCGAAATGTTGTCGGACGTATACCAGGCGTTGGCCTCGACGATGTTCTCCCAGTAGCTCTTCGCAGGGTCGATCTTCAGCGTCGTGTAGTCCTTCCACTTGTCGGGATAGCCGATCTTCACGGTGAAGGCCGCGAGTTTCTCCTGCGCCTTGGCTTTTGTGGCGTCGGACATCCAGTCGAGGGCGGCGATGTGCTGACCGAGGGCCGTTTGCAGGTTCTTCACCATGTCGAGCATCCGGACCTTGTCCTTCTCGGGGAAGTACTTGGCCACGTACATCTCGCCGACGGCTTCCGAAAGGGTTCCGTTGGGCACCGACATGGCGCGCTTCCAGCGGGGTTTCTGCTCCTGCTTGCCCGACATCACGCGGCCGAAGAAGTCGAACGACGCGTTGATGAAGTCGTCGCTCAAGTAGCTGGCGGCTGCGCCGATGTACTGTGCGGCGAGGTAGTAGCGGATGTCCTCCAGCGGGGCGGTTTTCATCAGTTCGTTGGCGTTGGCCAGGGCCGAGGGGGTCGTCACGATGATCTGCTCGAAATCGCCGATGCCCATTGTCTTATAGTACTCGGCCCAGTCGATGGCATCGTAGGCCTTCTCGAAATCGGCCTTCTTCGTGGGGTTGTACATGGCGGGGATGTTGCGCAGTTCGACGCTCGACCAGTTTTTCTCGGCCAGCTTCGTTTCGATCGACAGCACGCCGGCGACGGCCTTGTCGATGTCGGCCTCGGGAACGCCCGACAGCCGGAAGATTTTGCCCAGATACTCCTTGTAGGCGGTGCGGATCGACTCGTTCTCGGGATCGAGGTAGTAGTCGCGGTCGCCCATGATCAGGTCGGGCTGCGAGGCGTAGAGCGCGTTGATGTCGCTGTTCATCAGGTCGGACTGCACGCCCACGCCGAAGAACGGATTGGCGATCGAGGAGTGGAGCCTGGCCACTGCGGCGGTCAGCTGCGAGCGGTCGCCGATGGCGAGAATTTCGTCGACGGCGGCCTTGATCGGAGCGGCGCCCTCGGCGTTCAGGCGCACCGAGTCGAGCCCCATCTTGTAGAGGTCCGAAATCTTCTGCTCGACGCTTCCCGGCTCGGCTTTCTGCTGCGTCATGCCGGAGAACAGTTCGTTGATGCGCTTCTCGTTGTTGTCGCGCAGGATGTCGAACGAGCCGTAGCGCGCATATTCGGGCTTCAGGGGGTTGTTCTTCTGCCAGCCGCCCGTGGCGTACTCGTAGAAATCGGCGTTGGGGGCTACCGACAGATCGAAGTTCGCCATGTCGAGG
>OGKD01001536.1_pt1 | contig 12348 bp, 12 predicted proteins | sample 1572371 | NCBI WGS metagenome assembly OGKD01 (sample SAMEA2582096, study PRJEB24529) | metagenome | biome: Human gut stool | place: China | collected 2011 | reverse complement strand
CATCTGATCGTCAAGCGGGACCTGGCGCCGATCGACGAACAGGTGGCCACGCTGCTGGCGTTGTTCCGGACGCCCTGAGGGGTAAGGCGGCGCTGGTCGCCTGGGCGTAATGATACGATTTTCTTATACTTTCCGGCGCAATATTGATCCAGGTTACTCCCAAAGTATGATGAATCACTAAAATCGTCATACTTTCCTGTCGTTGAGATTGCCGTCTTGTCTATTATCCGCCTCACCCTGCTGGCGCTGGTCGCCTGCGTCCCTCTGCTGGCTCAGGCCGCGCCGTACCAGCTCACCACCGCCTGGCCGGTTAACGTCGGCCCGCTGAATCCCCATCTCTATACGCCCAACCAGATGTTTGCCCAAAGCATGGTCTATGAACCGCTGGTGAAGTATCAGGCTGACGGCAGCGTACAGCCCTGGCTGGCAACCCGCTGGCGTCACTCCGCCGACGGAAAAACCTGGTGGTTCACCCTGCGCGACGATGTGGCCTTCTCCAACGGCGAACCGTTTAACGCCCAGGCCGCGGCGGCCAATTTTCAGGCGGTGCTGGCCAACCGCCAACGCCACGCCTGGCTTGAGCTCGCCAACCAAATAACCGACGTGCGGGCCCTCAGCGCCACCGAGCTGCAGATCACCCTGAAAAGCGCCTACGCCCCCTTACTGCAAGAGCTGGCCCTGCCCCGCCCGTTCCGCTTCATCGCCCCCTCGCAGTTTATCGATGGCGGCACCGCCAGGGGCATTAAAGCCCCGATCGGCACCGGCCCGTGGCGGCTGGCAAGCTCGCAGCTCAATCAGCGCGATGTGCTGGTGCGCAATGAGCGCTACTGGGGTCGCAAACCCGCGCTACAGCAAATCACCATCAAGGTGATCCCTGACGCCACCAGCCGGGCGGTGGCGTTCGAAACCGGGGAAATAGATATGCTCTACGGCGATGAAGGGCTGCTGCCGCTGGACACCTTCGAACGCTTTCGCCATCACCCCGGCTACGTGGCGCGCCTGTCCGCCCCGGCGGAGACGGTAATGCTGGCGCTAAACGCCAGCCAGGGCCCGACCCGCGAGCAGGCGGTTCGTGAGGCGCTCAACTACGCCGTCGATAAACAGACCCTTGTCGATAGCGTGTTGTATGGCACCCAGCAGGTTGCCGACACCCTGTTTGCCCCCTCCGTCCCTTACGCCCCGCAGGATCTGACGCCGCGCCGTTACGACCCGACAAAAGCCCGCGCCCTGCTGGAACAGGCCGGCTGGCAGCAGCTGGAGGGCCAGCCCTGGCGACAAAAAGCCGGGCAACCGTTGGCGATTGAGCTGGCGTTTATTGGCACCGACGCGCTGGCTAAATCGATGGCCGAAATTATTCAGGCCAATCTGCGGCAGGTCGGCGTGCAGGTCACCCTGGTGGGCGAGGAGGAAAGCAGCATTTACGCGCGCCAGCGCGAAGGCCGCTTCGGCATGATCTTCAATCGCACCTGGGGCGCGCCCTACGATCCGCATGCCTTTTTAAGCTCGATGCGCGTCCCGTCGCATGCGGATTACCAGGCCCAGCGCGGCCTGCCAGACAAGGCACTGATTGATAAAGAGATTAGTGAAGTGCTGACCACCGGGGACGAGGCGCAGCGGAGAAAACTGTACCATGATGTGCTGACCCGTCTGCATCAGGACGCGGTGTATCTGCCCATCAGCTATGTCTCGCTGATGTCGGTCGCGCGCCAGGAGGTCGGGGAGATCCCGTTCGCCCCGGTGACCAGCGAGATCCCTTTCGACCAGATTACCCCGGTAACGCCATAATGCTACGCTATATTTTACGCCGCCTGCTGCTGCTGATCCCGCTGCTGCTCGCCGCCTCAGCCATCATCTTTCTGCTGCTGCGGCTCGGCGCCGGCGACCCGGCGCTGGATTATTTACGCCTGTCGAACCTGCCGCCCACTGAAGAGATGGTTGCCTCGACCCGCGAGCTGCTGGGGCTCAACCAGCCGCTGGCAATGCAGTATCTGCACTGGCTATGGCGGGCGCTGCACCTGGATTTCGGTCTCTCCTATGCCACCCAGCGCCCGGTGCTGGACGACCTGCTGCACTTCCTGCCGGCCACCCTGCTGCTCACCGGCGCGGCGCTGGCGCTGATCCTCGTCACCTCCCTGCCGTTGGGCATCTGGGCGGCGCGCCATCGCGATCGCCTGCCGGACTATATCGTACGGCTGATTGCCTTCCTCGGCGTCTCAATGCCCAACTTCTGGCTGGCCTTTCTGCTGGTGATGCTCTTTTCCGTGCATCTGCAGTGGCTCCCGGCGATGGGGTATGGCGACTGGCAGCACCTGATTTTGCCCGCCGTCTCCATCGCCTTTATGTCGCTGGCGATCAACGCCCGCCTGCTGCGCGCCAGCATGCTGGACGCCGCCAGCCAGCGTCACGTGATATGGGCGCGGCTGCGCGGATTGAGCGCGCGCCAGGTGGAGCGCCGACATATCCTGCGCAATGCCACCCTGCCGGTGGTGACCGCCATGGGCATGCACATTGGCGAGCTGATCGGCGGCACCATGATTATCGAAAATATCTTTGCCTGGCCCGGGGTCGGCCGCTACGCAGTTTCCGCCATTTTCAATCGCGATTACCCGGTGATCCAGTGCTTTACCCTGATGATGGTGACGGTGTTCGTGCTGGCTAATCTGGCGGTAGATGTGCTTAACGCGGCGCTCGACCCGCGCCTGCGCCGCCACGAGGAGGTGAGCGCATGAGAGGGCTACAAAGCTTTCGCTGGCCGGTAAAACTGGCCATGCTGGTTATCGCGCTGCTGGCGGTCATCGCCATCGGCAGCGGCTGGTGGCTGCCCTGGGATCCAGCGGCGATTGACCTTCAGCAGCGGCTGCTGCCGCCGGGCGCAGCGCACTGGCTCGGCACCGATCATCTCGGCCGGGATATTTTCTCACGCCTGCTGGCCGCCACCCGCGTTTCGCTGGGGGCGGTGATGGCTTGTCTGCTGCTGGTGCTGCTGATCGGCCTGGCGGTCGGCGGCTGCGCCGGACTGCTGGGCGGCCGCGCCGACCGCGGCCTGATGCGCATCGCCGAACTGTTTATGACCTTTCCGACCTCGATCCTGTCGTTCTTTATGGTGGGAGTGCTGGGTACCGGGCTGACCAACGTGATCCTCGCCATTGCGCTGTCGCACTGGGCCTGGTACGCCAGAATGGTGCGTAACCTGGTGGTTTCCCTGCGCCAGCGCGAATTTATCCTCGCCGCCCGTCTGAGCGGCGCCAGCCAGTGGCGGCTGTTCAGCGACCATCTGGCCGGCGCGGTGATCCCCTCGCTGCTGGTGCTCGCCTCGCTGGATATCGGCCATATGATGCTTCACGTAGCCGGCATGTCGTTCCTCGGTCTCGGCGTCAGCGCGCCGACGGCGGAATGGGGGGTGATGATCAACGACGCCCGGCAGTATATCTGGACCCAGCCGCTGCTAATGGTCTGGCCGGGGCTGGCGCTGTTCATCAGCGTGATGGCTTTTAACCTGCTGGGCGACGCGCTGCGCGATCGTCTCGATCCCCACCTGATCGCGGAGCATAGCCACTGATGCCGCAGAAGATCCAACTGGAACAGATCTCGCTTGCCGCTGACCGACCGCTGGTCAGCGACGTCTCCTTCACCCTGCGCCGCGGCCAGGTGCTGGCGCTGCTCGGCAGCAGTGGTTGCGGAAAATCGCTGACCTGCGCCGCCGCGCTGGGCCTGCTGCCGCCCGGCGTCAGGCAAACCGCCGGCCGGGTGCTTCTCGACGGCATTCCGGTGCACGGCGAACAGCTGCGCGGGGCGACCATCGCCACCATCATGCAGAACCCGCGTAGCGCCTTTAACCCGCTGCAGACCATGGCCGCGCACGCCCGGGAAACCTGCCGGGCAGCGGGTCGTGAAACGAATGACGCCGTGCTGCTGGCAGCGATGGAGGAGGTCGGTCTGGACAATCCGCGGGCGCTACTGAAGCGCTACCCTTTTGAAATGAGCGGGGGCATGCTGCAACGGATGATGGTCGCTCTCGCCCTGCTCAGCCGCGCGCCCTTTATCATCGCCGACGAGCCGACGACCGATCTCGATGCCATCGCCCAGGCGCGCATCCTCGACCTGCTGGCGGATATTGTCGCCAGGCGCGGTCTGGGACTGCTGCTGGTGACGCATGACATGGGCGTCGTGGCGCGGCTGGCGCATCACGTAACGGTGATGGAGAACGGTCGCCTCGTTGAACACTGCGATGTGAATACGCTATTTAGCGCCCCGCGGCACCCGCTCAGCCAGCGCCTGCTGGCCGCGCATCTGGCGTTATACGGTCTGGAGAAAACACCATGAATTTACTCAGCGTCACCGGGGTGAGTCACGATTATCCTCACCACGGCAGAGTCCTGCACGAGATACAACTCGCCATCGCCCCCGGCGAAACGGTGGCCCTGCTCGGACGCAGCGGCTGTGGGAAAAGCACCCTGGCGCGGATGCTGGTGGGTCTGGAAACGCCGCAGCACGGCGATATTGCCTGGCGCGGCGCGCCGCTGGCCGCCCTGAAGGGCGAGGCCATCGGCGCCTTCCGCCGCGATATTCAGCTGGTATTTCAGGATGCCTTCAGCGCGGTGAATCCGCGCAAAACGGTGCGCGAGATCGTCAGCGAGCCGCTGCGCCATCTGTTGTGCTTGCCGCGTGAGGCGCGTGCGCGGCGGGTGGAAGAGATGCTGCTGGCCGTCGACCTCGCGCCGTCGCTGCTCGATAAGCGCCCGGCGCAGCTCAGCGGCGGACAGCTGCAGCGCGTCTGCCTGGCACGCGCCCTGGCGGTACGGCCGCAGCTGTTGATCCTTGATGAAGCGGTTTCAAATCTCGATCTGCTGCTGCAGGCGGAGATTATCGCCCTGCTGAAGCGTCTGCAGGCGCAGTTTGACACCGCCTGCCTGTTCATCACCCATGACCTGCGGCTGGTGGAGCGCTTTTGCCAGCGAGTGCTGGTGATGGAGCACGGGCGCATCGTCGAAACCGCAACGGTTAGTCTACCGCTACGCCTGCGCTCTCCTGCCGGACAGGCGCTCCAGCAGGCGGTGCTCCCCCCTTTTCCTGCCACTCTGCTTAACGAGGCCATGCCATGCAGCGCGTAACCCTGACCCTTGATGATGACCTGCTGGCCGCCCTCGATGCGCTCAGCGCCCGCCGCGGCTACCACAACCGTTCGGAGGCGGTACGCGATATTCTGCGCGACGCCCTCAACCAGGATCCTCCGTCGCCGGAATCACGGCGCGGGTATGCCGTCCTGTCGTACGTGTATGAACATGAAAAACGCGAACTGGCGAGCCGGCTGGTGGCCACCCAGCATCATCATCACGATCTCTCCGTCGCCACGCTGCATGTGCATATCAGTCATGACGACTGCCTGGAGATTGCGGTGCTGAAAGGTGATATGGCCGAGGTACAGCATTTTGCCGACGACGTGATTGCCCAGCGCGGCGTGCGCCATGGGCATTTGCAGTGTTTAGCGGATGAAAATTAAAACGATAACGATCTGCTGCAGGCTGTTTTAAGCCTGTTTGAGACGTTCATTGAGCGTCTCAAGGATCCAGGTATTTACGGAAACCTGCTCCTCCGCAGCGGCGGAGCTAAGACGCTCACCAAATGACTCAGGATAGCGCAGCGTGAAGGTTTTCATCTTTTCCGGGTGAGCATAAGGCTCAATCCCCGCTTCATGACAATCTGCGAGATACTCCTGTAATGATATCTCGCCCTCCTGTTGTAACCCTTGAATACTATCGGAAACAAAATCGCAATATCCTGATAATCCCAGGAACTTACCGCGGAATGCATTGAGCTCAGGCACGTAATTGATAACGGCAGGCTGGCCGGCAATCTCCATTGAGTTTGGCGTTTTAGGTTTGATCATGGTTTTATCCCTCCTTGCCGCATGATTCACTTACTGAAATCATTTTTCTGATAGCACAATGTGAAGTCAACTTCTTACCAGGCAAACTTTGTTTATCAACAGTTGATAAACCATATAAATTATACGCTTTGTGAATTATCCCTCTTCGCCAATAATGGCGCCTCATTTAACGATCTCGTTATGGCGAGGCTCCTGCATAAATACAAGTTACCGCCCTGTTGGTATCGAGAGAGACCACTCAGGGAAATACAGGCTTCCATCGAATCAAGGTGTTGCCAAGGTAACTTCTGGCGGTCATGACCGTTCAGATACGTTATGCAGTGCTAAAACCAGGACGTAGGGATCTGCCTGCGCTAACCCTGTCTTGTTCGCCCCTATGAGTGATTTTTTATAGGGATTTTTAAACATGTCTTCCATTCAACTCTGCGCCGCCCATCAGGCGACCTCTGGCTTCGACGGCGATGCGATCGTCCAGTACATGCGTACCGATTTTATTACGCTGCAGGAACATCTCAGCGTTCATGAGGCGCGCGAACACTTTATCTCCCAGCTGGCCAGCGATGATATTCCCGGGCAGGTGTTTGTCGTCGCCGGCAAGAAGCTGCGTGGCAGCCTGTCGGTCAAAAAGCTACTCCAGGAAACGGATATCAACCAGTCTATCCGCCACCTGATGGACAGCTGCCTGTTTCGCGTCAAACCTGACGATGAGCGCCAGCAGGTGATTGCCGAGCTCAGCGAGCGCGGCCTCGACCTGGTCCCCGTCGTCGATAAAGGCGAGCTGGTCGGCTGCCTGATGGAGAAGGAGATCGCCCATCTGCTGGAGGATGACGTCACCGAAGATGCTCAGCTGCAGGGGGCAACGCTGCCGCTGGAAAAACCGTACCTCGAGATCAGCCCCTGGACGCTGTGGAAAAAACGCTCGGTGTGGCTGCTGCTGCTGTTTGTGGCCGAAGCCTACACCAGCAGCGTACTGCAGCATTTCGAAGAAGCCCTGGAATCGGCCATCGCGCTGGCCTTCTTTATTCCGCTGCTCATCGGCACCGGCGGCAACAGCGGAACGCAGATCACCTCGACGCTGGTGCGCTCGATGGCGCTGGGGGAAGTGCGACTGCGCGATATGGGGCGGGTGATCCGCAAAGAGGTATCGACCTCGTTTCTGATTGCCCTGACCCTGGGCCTGGCGGGCTGCCTGCGCGCCTGGATGATGGGGATTGGCATGGAAATCACGCTCATCGTCAGCCTGACGCTGGTGTGCATTACCCTGTGGAGCGCGATTGTCTCCTCGGTCATTCCGATGGTGCTTAAGCGGATCGGCATTGACCCGGCGGTAGTTTCCGCGCCCTTTATCGCCACGCTGATTGATGGCACCGGGCTAATTATCTATTTCAAAATCGCCCAGTATTTTCTTGGGTTGAACTGATCATATACGTCCGGGCACCAGGGCGCCCGGACGCGTAGATTACCCTTCCACCAGCGCCTGCGCGCAGGCCCAGGCGCTTGACCACGCCCACTGGAAGTTATACCCCCCGAGCCAGCCGGTAACGTCCATCACTTCGCCGATAAAGTAGAGACCCGGCGCCTTACGCGCCTCCATAGTACGCGACGAGAGTTCGTTGGTGTCCACGCCGCCGAGGGTCACCTCCGCCGTCCGGTAGCCTTCGGTGCCGTTCGGCTGCACGCGCCAGGCGGTTAACGTCTCCACCAGCGTCTGCTGATCGCGAACGTTCAGTTGCTTGAGCGTCACATCAGGTATCTGCCCCAGCTGCTGCAGACACTCCACCAGCCGCTTCGGCAGCTGCATCGCCAGGGTGTTCTTCAGGCTCTGGTTGGGATGCGCGCTGCGCTGCTCGTTAAGGAAGTCATCAAGATCGCAGTCCGGTAGCAGATTAACGGTGACGAACTCGCCGGGCTGCCAGTAGCTGGAAATTTGCAGCACCGCCGGTCCGGAAAGGCCGCGGTGGGTGAACAGCAGATTTTCGCGAAACAGAGTGCCGTTCTCGGCGGTAATGGTCGACGGCACCGACACGCCGGAGAGGACCTGCAGCTGCTCAAGCAATGGCTTGTGGAGGGTAAACGGCACCAGCCCCGCGCGGGTCGGCAGCACCTTCAGGCCGAACTGCTCGGCGACTTTATAGCCAAACGGCGAGGCGCCGAGCCCCGGCATCGACAGACCGCCGGAGGCGATCACCAGCTTTTTGGTCACCAGCGTTTCGCCGTTCACCTGTAGCCGGTAGCCTTGTTCATCGCGCTCCACGCTGAGGATTTCGCTGCGCAGACGGATCTGCACGCCGCCCTTTTCACATTCCGCGAGCAGCAGATTGACGATCTGCTCCGCCGAATCATCGCAAAACAGCTGGCCGAGGGTCTTCTCATGCCAGGCGATGCCATATTTGCCGACCAGCTCGATAAAGTCCCACTGGGTGTAGCGCGCCAGGGCAGATTTGCAAAAATGCGGGTTTTGGCTCAAATAGGCCGCCGGTTCAACATACATGTTGGTAAAGTTGCAGCGGCCGCCGCCGGACATCAGAATTTTTCGCCCCGGCTTTTTGCCGTTATCGAGCAGCAGGACGCGGCAGCCAAGCTGGCCCGCCTGCGCTGCGCAAAACATACCCGCCGCTCCAGCGCCAACGACAATGGCATCAAACCTTTCCACACCGCGTTCCTCGTTCCCCAATTGTCGGGTTTTGTAAATATTTCACTCTGGTCACACCAGCGGGAAAAATCCCGCATTAGATACATCATTGAAAGATATAGGATTACTCCCAACAGGGTAAAACCTAAACAGGAAGAAAATCAAAAAAAGTCTATATTTCACTTTGCCCGCGCCGCTAAAGTCACTGATAATGCGCCGCGTTCATGTCCTCAAAATGGCGTAACGTCCTATGCTACATTTATTTGCCGGTCTGGATTTACATACCGGACTATTATTATTGCTTGCTTTAGCTTTTGTACTGTTTTACGAAGCGATTAACGGTTTCCATGATACCGCAAACGCGGTGGCTACGGTTATCTACACTCGCGCAATGCGCTCACAGCTCGCTGTGGCGATGGCGGCGCTCTTCAACTTCTTCGGCGTTCTGCTGGGCGGTCTCAGCGTAGCCTATGCCATCGTGCATATGCTGCCGACCGATCTGCTGCTTAACATGGGTTCCGCACATGGCCTCGCCATGGTGTTCTCTATGCTGCTGGCGGCGATCATCTGGAACCTCGGCACCTGGTACTTCGGTCTTCCAGCTTCCAGTTCTCATACCCTGATTGGCGCCATCATCGGCATTGGTTTAACCAATGCGCTGATGACCGGTACTTCCGTGGTTGATGCGCTGAATATCCCGAAAGTCATCGGTATTTTTGCTTCGCTTATCATCTCGCCGATCGTCGGTCTGGTGATCGCGGGCGGCCTGATTTTCCTGCTGCGTCGCTACTGGAGCGGAACCAAAAAACGCGCGCGTATCCACCTGACGCCCGCAGAGCGTGAAAAGAAAGACGGTAAGAAAAAGCCGCCGTTCTGGACCCGTATCGCGCTGATCCTGTCTGCTATTGGCGTGTCGTTCTCTCACGGTGCTAACGATGGGCAGAAAGGCATTGGCCTGGTGATGCTGGTGCTGATCGGCGTCGCGCCGGCGGGTTTCGTGGTGAATATGAATGCCTCTGGTTACGAAATCACCCGTACCCGCGATGCGGTCAACAACGTGGAAACCTTCTTCCAGCAGCGTCCTGAACTGCTGAAAAAAGCCACCGGCGTCGATCAGCTGGTGCCTTCTCCGGATACCAATACCGCGGCCAATGGCGAGTTCCACTGCCATCCGGCGAACACCATCAACGCCCTTGACCGCGTCAAAACCATGCTGACCGGCGTTGAGAACTACGAGTCGCTAAAACCGGAACAGCGCGGCCAGCTGCGTCGCATCATGCTCTGCATCTCCGACACCACCGACAAGGTGGCGAAGCTGCCGGATGTGAGCGCTGACGACCAGCGTCTGCTGAAGAAACTGAAAACCGATATGCTGAGCACCATCGAGTACGCGCCAATCTGGATTATCATGGCTGTCGCGCTGGCGCTGGGTATCGGCACCATGATCGGCTGGCGCCGCGTGGCGACCACCATCGGTGAGAAGATTGGTAAGAAAGGCATGACCTACGCTCAGGGGATGTCGGCTCAGATGACCGCAGCGGTTTCTATCGGTCTGGCGAGCTACACCGGGATGCCGGTTTCCACCACCCACGTACTCTCCTCCTCGGTAGCGGGGACGATGCTGGTGGATGGCGGTGGTCTGCAGAAAAAGACGGTGACCAGCATTCTGATGGCCTGGGTGCTGACCCTGCCGGCAGCGATTATCCTTTCAGGCGTCCTTTACTGGCTCTCCCTGAAACTGATTTAAGCGTTATTCGTTCAAAACGGGCCAGCTTGCTGGCCCGTTTTTTTATTCTGAAACGTTAGTGCCAGATCATCAGCGCAATCAGGCTCACCACCACCAGGCCGCACAGGGCGCTGGTCAGGATAAACTGGCGACGAACACGTTCGCAGCGACGAATAAATTCATCATCGTGATGGTCACGGTAGCGCTGGGCATAGATATACCACACCAGCCGCATCTGTTTGCTGGGCTGCCCGTGCGAGGTAAAAAAGCCGCCGCCATCAACATACTGATAGAGCAAGGGATCGCAACCACGTAGCACCACCAATAATGCACGCAACGATGAGAAGTAGCGTGCCATATTCACCACACAAACGACACACAGGGCCCAAAACAGCGCAATAGTGCTGATCATACCTCCTCCCCGGCGACCCGCCTACGGAGAAAACCTCCGCGGCTACCGCTCCCCAAATAACCCACGACGATACCGTAAAGAGTGCGATTCCGATCACATTTATTTTTCCGACCGGCTCATTAAATAGTGTAGGAGATCCATTAATTTTTTTACCACAAGGTTATTCGTTATCAATACGTAAGACGGATAAATTTGTTTAACTTTTAGGTGAACCCAGTGCATTGACGGAGTGCGGGGGGCGCTATAAGGTAGGAAATATCTTCTACAATGAAGTCCTTAAAGGCTACCCTCCCGCGAATGTAGCACGCAGGACGCGGGCGAAACGGCAGCGCCAGCTGTCAGGTCCAATGGTCATCGACAAACTTATGGAAGGAGTAACACTATGGCTTACAAACATATTCTGATTGCAGTAGACCTGTCCCCGGAGAGTAAAGTACTGGTTGAAAAAGCCGTTTCTATGGCCCGCCCGTATAACGCGAAAGTCTCCCTGATCCATGTGGATGTGAATTACTCCGACCTCTACACCGGGCTGATTGACGTTAACCTCGGCGACATGCAAAAACGCATCTCCGAAGAGACCCATCACGCGCTGACCGAGCTCTCGACCAACGCAGGCTATCCCATCACCGAGACCCTGAGCGGCAGCGGCGACCTGGGCCAGGTTCTGGTCGATGCAATCAAGAAATACGATATGGATCTGGTGGTTTGTGGTCACCACCAGGACTTCTGGAGCAAACTGATGTCTTCCGCACGTCAGCTGATCAACACCGTTCACGCGGCGAACCTTACATTACTCACCCAGTTGCAGTGGCTTCAATCATTGCGGAAATGCATTTAGACCATGAAGCTGTCATGGCGGCATTATTGCATGATGTTATCGAAGATACCCCTTATACCGAATCCCAATTAAAAGATGAGTTTGGTGCTAGCGTAGCCGAAATTGTAGATGGCGTATCTAAACTGGATAAATTGAAATTCCGTACCCGCCAAGAAGCACAGGTTGAAAACTTCCGCAAAATGATTTTAGCGATGACTCGAGATATTCGCGTCGTCTTAATCAAACTGGCTGACCGTACCCATAATATGCGAACATTGGGTTCATTGCGTCCAGATAAACGTCGTCGTATCGCAAAAGAAACTCTAGAGATTTACTGTCCATTAGCCCACCGTTTAGGCATCGAGCATATCAAGAATGAATTAGAAGATTTATCTTTTGAAGCAATGCATCCTCGCCGTTATGAAGTACTTAAAAAGCTCGTCGAACAAGCGCGTGGCTCTCGTCAAGAATTGATTCAACGCATTTCTAATGATATTTCACAACGTCTTGATAATGTAGGCATTACAAATCGTATTTGGGGACGTGAAAAACATCTTTATAAAATTTACCAAAAAATGCGCATGAAAGATCAGAAATTCCATTCAATTATGGATATTTATGCTTTCCGTGTCATTGTGAATTCAGTTGATGATTGCTATCGCGGATTGGGGCAAATGCATAGTTTGTATAAGCCTCGCCCTGGTAAAGTGAAAGATTATATTGCTGTGCCACGTGCAAATGGCTACCAAGCACTACAAACCTCAATGATAGGCCCTCATGGGGTGCCTGTGGAAGTCCACTTGCAAACTGAAGAGATGGAACAGGTTGCTGAAATGGGAGTTACCGCTCATTGTGTGTATAAAGAAGGTGGTAA
>OGKD01001525.1_pt1 | contig 12442 bp, 11 predicted proteins | sample 1572371 | NCBI WGS metagenome assembly OGKD01 (sample SAMEA2582096, study PRJEB24529) | metagenome | biome: Human gut stool | place: China | collected 2011 | reverse complement strand
AGCAGCACAACGTTGAGGGCACCGTTTATGACGATGCTGTCAAGTTCTGCCTCGATCAGGCCGCTCAGAAGGACGCCAAGTACACCTGGTACTTCGATTCCTACAACAACCTGATCGGTGCGGTTGAGATCGCTGCTGCCAACAGCTACGGCGTCATCAACTCCATCTGGTGGGCGGGCAACGCCACTGACGGTTCCGGCGTGGCGAAGGCCAACGTCACCTATGTGGACGGCACCACCGCTGTGGTCGACCTGAGCGAGATGACCTATTTTGATACGGCTCTCCAGACCGGCAAGGTCACCCACAGCACCGGCATCAATGACAAGGTCATGAAGGCTGATGCTGGCTACTTCTATGTTGATTCCTACATCAACACCAACACTGCCGTGGATGCGGGTACGAATGGCCACAAGCTCCTGAACGGCCACCTGTTCCGCTTCACCACCAAGTCCAACGGCACCCTCAAGGCTGTCGAGGTGGACAACTATCCTGCTGTGGCTAATGTTGCTGATTCCGGCAAGCTCCACAGCATCGCTTCTCTCGCGGTGTACAAGAACACCCAGATCTACACCGCTCCTAGCACTCTGGTTGTCAACGCCAACACTGTGTTCCTGGTTCGCTCCGGCGCTGGTACCACTGCTAGCCCCTATACCTTCAAGACCGTCACCGGCTTCACCAACATCGACAACTATGTTGCGGCTGAGGTTGACTACGTTGACCTGAACGGCGACAACGTTGCTGATTACGTTTACGTCATCGGCGCTACCACGACCTCCAAGGTCACGAGCCTGTTCTACTTCGACGGTCAGCAGGGCGCTTACACCCTGTCCGACGGTACGTGGGTCGTTAAGGGCTATGTCGACGGCGTTGCCGGCGAAGTCAAGTTCGCTAACTATGACGCTCTGCAGAACACCCTGCGCGATGCTTATGGCAGCAACATCAAGCACGCTCCCGCAGCCAACAAGCTCTACGTTGTGAAGCTTGAGGACGGCGTTGTGAGGGATGGCCACATGGTTTCTACCAACGGCGCAATGGTCGCTTATGATGCGGATTACCCGCTCTCTGCTGCCTATGAGTCCGGCAAGAGCTACTATGTCGACTTCGTCTCCGGTGAGAAGAACGCTACGACTGGTGCAAACGTTGACACCTTCAACGGCTCCCTCTACTATGATGCTAGCGCGGGTCAGTATTACAGCGTGATCACCGAGGGTGGAGTGACCAAGATGGTCGGCACGATGGGCAATCCTGGCGATCAGGAGTATTACTTCGTGTATGTCACCGGCGGTGCTGCTGAGAACCGTCTGTGCGTCCAGGCTTACGCCTACGACAAGGTCACGAGCCCGAGCAACCCCGACGCTGGTGCAAATGGTGTTGTCACCTACACCCTCAACATCGTGGACAACAAGACCGGCAAGGTTCTCCAGTCCTACACCAAGACCGTCAGCAACGTTGCTGATGGCACCTACACCATCACTCTCGCTGAGATGGCGGCTCTCTGGAACGTCAGCACTGCGAAGCTCACCGCTTTCGGTCCCGATAGCGCTGCTTACACTCTCGCTTCCACCGCTTCTCCCGCTGTCACCACCGCGAGCGCGACCCTCAGCGCTTACTACGCCGACTAATTCCTGACGTAAGCGCAAAAAATCTCTGAATAGAGTTTCAGCCCCGAGGCGAAAGCCTCGGGGCTGTTTTTTGCCGTGATTCAGTTTCCCTGCTCACCGTCGTTGCTGTAGCCCAGCACCAGATAGTAATAGGTCGTGTCGATTGCGTTCATCTGGTTGCCCGACGGGGGATAATACTGGTCGTCCTGCGGGTAGTACCAGCTCACGCCGGTATCGCCCCACGTCATTTCGTTTTCGCGGTTGTTGTTGTAGTAGAACTTGTCGAATCCGCGCACCGCCCAGTAGTGGTTGCTGCTCGAGCTGTTCACCATCACCAGCAGCGGGTAGAACCCGCACTCGATGCTGACCGCGTTCGCCGCGCCGTACTTGCCGTTGCCGGTATACGAGCCGTATTTGATGCGGCAGATTTTACCGTTTGCGATCGTCTGCGCCAATGCCGTGATGCGCTCCGCCGCCGTGCCGTCGGCCTCGCTGCGCGCGTCGGTCTCCGCCTTGAGCGCCGCGTCGATGCTCGCAAACGCGGCATTGAAGTCCTGCATTTTGATCGGGTCCTCCTTGACCCACTGCGGCAGGTCGAAATTTGTCGTCTTGTTCATGCGCTTTCCCCCAAAATATAATGTTGGAAAAGGCAGCCCACACCCCCCTGCAAACGCGGGAACACTGATGCATGATTTGCCTTTTCATGATACGCCGTATCATGAAGCAGCGTTGCACACAACGCGGCAAAAAGCTGTACCGCCTCCGGTATTAGAATTCACGATACCACAAATTGCCGCGTTTTGTGCAACGATCGCCGTTGTGCGCGGGAACTTTTTCGGCTATCATACGTCTATAGAAGTATCCGAAAGAAATGAGGAACGAACGATGAAGAAGCTCCTTTCCCTTCTGCTCCCCCTCGCGCTGGCCCTTTCCCTCGCCGCCTGCGGCGAAAAAAGTGCAGACGAGGCCGCGCGCCAAACCCCGCCGACACTGACCGTGACAAGTGCAAACGCTTGCAGCGTCACCCTCAAAAGCAGCAGCTACGACTGGACCTACCCCCAGGGCCTACAGAGTATGACCGTCATTGCCTGCGGCGCGCACCCGCTGGACGAAACCTCCCGTGACATCACGCCTGTACTGGAAATGCCCTTTACAGTGTCGGCCGCCTATTTCTACACCGTAACGCTCGATTTTGGCGATAATTCGCCCGATTCCGTCAGTCTCCGCTGCTGGCCGTCCGACGCCTGGGGCAGCACCGGCATGTCGTCCGAGACCGTGACCGCCCAGCGGCAGGATAACGGCACATTCCGCGCAGAACTGCCGCAAAGCGACGGCATTTTCGCCGTCGACGCGCTCTGGGACGGCAGCAGCGCGACCTACACCTTCTGCACGCAGGCGGAGGGGAGCGAAGAGCTCCACCCGGGCGCGGTGCTCAGCATCGGCGAGAGCCAAGACATCCGCAAGATCGACATCTCGTGGCGCAGCGGCGGCGTGAACATCTATGCCGCCGAGCAGAGCGCGCAGATCAGCGTGAAGGAGGAATCCACCGCGCCGCTCGCCGAGAGCGAGAAGATGGTCTGCGCGATCGACGGCGACACGCTGCGCATCCGCTTCCTCAGCGACGCTTACCGCGGCAGCTACGACGGGGAAAAGCACCTCGACGTGGGACTTCCGGCGGAGTTGGTCAGCGCCGGTCACTTTGAGGAGATCGAAGTCGAAACAACGGACGCCTACGCCTATGTGAGCGCGGACGTTTCCGGCAGCATCAAGCTTTCGACCGTCGGCGGCGACGCACGCGTGATGTGCGCAAGCTGCCCCGCGGTTGAGATCGAGACGGTGAGCGGCAGCGTGGGCGTGGTGGACGGCACGTGGGCAAGGGTCGATATTTCGACGCTCTCCGGCGCGATCGAGCTTGCAGGCGAAGCGGAAAATGCCGAGATCGAAACCGCGAGCGGCAAGGTGGATATCGCCGGCGCGCTCGGCACGCTGGACTTCGAAAGCGTCAGCGGTGACCTGATTTTGGCTACCGAGCGTGCGCTGCGCCTTGATGCCGAAACGGAGAGCGGCAGCATCTATCTGACCCTTCCCGCGCAGGACGGCTTTACTCTCGACTATGAAACGAAAAGCGGCGCGTTCCGCTCCGCGCTCACCGAGCGCGAGGGCACGCTCATCGCCTGCGGCGATCACGAAACACACTACACCGTGCCCGCGCTCGAGGGCGGTGAGATGAGCGAGCTGGAAATTTCGACGGTCAGCGGCACGCTGACGATCGAAGCCTCCCCCGGCGGCAACTGAAACGAGCAAAAAAAGAGAGCGGCGGCGCCGCTCTCTCTTTTTTCGTTATTTCTCGTCGATTGCAAGCCACGTCTGGTCGAAGCCGTAGGGGAGCAGCTCCTTGATGTGCAGGTGCTTTTCTTCGTTGTCCTTGTTCAGGCACACGACCTCCATGTCGGGCCCGAACTCGTAGAGCACCTGACGGCACGCACCGCAGGGGTAGCAGTAGTCGTCGCTGCGCCCAGCGATGACGATGCGCTTGAAGCGCCGGTGCCCCTCGCTCACGGCCTTGAACGCCGCGGTGCGCTCGGCACAGTTCGTCAGGCCGTAGCTCGAATTTTCGATGTTGCAGCCGGTGAAGACCGCGCCGTCCTCACATTCGAGCGCCGCGCCCACGGGAAAGTGGGAATACGGCACATACGCCATGTCCAGCATGGCGACGGCCTTCGCCTTGAGTTCTTCTAACGTTGCCATAAAAACGCCTCCTCACCAGTCTACGCCAAGATCGGGACGCACTTGCGTATCCATGATGTCCTCGGCGTTATAGAATTGCAGATAGCGGCTGCGCGAGTGGCGCAGCGTGGTGCCGTCCGGATGCAGACGGTCGCAGATGACGGCGGAAATGTCGGGCTTCACATAGCTGAACGAACTCGTGCCGACGCTCGCGAAGATGCGGAAGCCCTGGCTTTGCAGGTACTGGAAGCGCTCGCCGGTCTGGTGCCAGTCGTCACCGTCGGGACGGCCGCCGTGCGGATAGAACAAAATCTGCGTGGGGCCGACGAGCGAGCCGACCTCGTCCGCCCAGCGCTCGGTGTCGTTGATGACGGTCTGGAGCGATTTGGTGTCGAGGCGGATGTGGCCCCAGGTGTGGCTGCCGAACGTCCAACCGGTCTCCTTCAAACGCGCTATGACGGGCTTGACGGCTTCGATCTCGCTCGCGCGGTAGGCATCGAACGCGGGGCGGTCGGGCGAATCTGCCGCGATGTCGCGGTCATCCTGCGTGCGGTAGCCTAAAATACCCTGATAGCCCGTCAGCGAGAAGATGGCCTTCGCGCCGTTCAGCGAAAAGTCGGGGTGCTCGTAGACAAACTGGTCGAGAATGGGCGTTGCGTCGAGTTCCTTGGTCAAAAAGGTCTCATTTGTGTACGGATCGGTGCACTGCGCCCAGATCTCGCCGTCCTCGCCGACGACGAGCTTGCTCGTGAAGCCTTCGTCGAGCATGTAGGGGTAGTAGTTTACGTCGTCAAAGCTGATGATGAGCGGCTTTTTGCCCTCTGGCAGCATCAGGGTGTTTCGCACCATGTGCGTGCCGGACTCGTCCGTCACCTCGCTCCAGACATCCTCCATCGCGACTAAGATGTAGCCCTTGTCGTACACGGACTGCAAAATTTTGTTGTATTCGTCGACTGTCACCATCCAGTCGTCGAGGCCGTAGCGCTGGTCCTGACTGGCATTGCAGTCGTGGAAGGCCCACTGCGGGTAGGCAATGATCGGGTGGAAAAAGAGGTGCTCCACCACCTGATCCGGCCCCCAGGCCTGCGTGAGCTGGTCCTCGGACCAGTAGCTGCGCACGGCGTCGTAGGGGTCAGTTGTATCGTCAGTATTGTTGTCGGTGTCGCTGCCATTCTCGTCCGTGACGGTCTGATCGTCGCCGTCGGACGGCGTCGTCTTATCGCCGCAGGCGGTCAGCAGCGACAGCACCATCAGCGCGCTGAGCAGCAGTGCAAAAAAGTGTTTCATGTCAAAATCTCCTCTCTCAAAACTGCGCGGTCATTATAGCAGACTTCACTTCTTTTGACTACACCTTTGGCGCTTTTGTTCCCATTTGTAACTATTTACCACAAATAATGAAAGCGTCACAGCTTTTCGCATCCGCAGACGCGAAATGATTTCGAATCGTTTTTTGGCGCGACATGCGCGTGCCAAAAAACTCTTCTCGCTCCGCGCGTGTCGAAGCCGCCCTTTGGGCGGCAAGGCACGAAGCGGAGTGTAATTCTCAAAAAACAAGGGGCACGGCTTTGTTCCCCCCTCACAGGGGTAACAAGTAATTCCTGGGATACCCCGGCAGGTCATCGTGTTTACGATGCCTGCCGGGGCTTCTCTGTGTCCTGGGTTTGCTGGGGTTCCGGCGCTTCCAGTGCTTCTTCCACATCCTGCTGACCACTGCCGACATAGCCAATGCCGTTGTAGTAGATCTCCACGGTCTGAGGCGCGTGCTTAGACCACTTCACCTCTTTTTCGTGTACCACGATCTTCTCAATAAACAGCCGCAGCAGTTCCGGTGTCAGTTCCGTAATGTCCGTATAACGCTTTGCCTTATCGAGGAAGTCCTCCGTCCCGCTCACCGTATCCCGCAGGCGTTGGATGTCGGCTTCTTTCTGCGGGATACCTGCGGCGATTTGATTCTGCTCCTCCATATAGCTGCCGGAAAGCGTCTGGAACTGCTCCGTGGTGATACGGCCCAGCACGCTATCCTCATACAGCTTCTTAAAGATGGTGTCCAATTCCATTTTCCGCTTCCGCATGGCGGCCAGTTCTTTCTCCTGCCTGCGGATCTCCCGCTGAAGCTCGGTGGACTGCTTGCTGCCAATGTAGGCGGCGAACTTTTCCGGATGTTCCCGCGCCGCGCTCGTCACCCGGCGCAGGTCCTCCAGTACGATCTCATCCAGAACACACTCCCGGATATAATGCCCCGTGCAAGCTTCCCCGTCCTTCTTGTAGGTGCGACAGGTAAAGTGATTGTAGCTGGCGGACATGGTATGTGCCCGGTGCAGCACCATGTTGGAGCCGCAGTCGGCACAGAACACAAGACCGGAGTACTTGCTCTGTTCTTCCATCTTGGTCAGACGGCGCTTGTTCTTCCGCACTCTCTGTACCATGTCCCAGACCTCCCGCGTAATGAGGGCGGGATGGGTATTCTCAAAGACCATGCATTCCTCTCTTGGATGCTCGACCCTCCGTTTGTCCTTGTAGGACTTCGTACTGTACTTCATGTTGACGGTGTTGCCCAGATAAATTTCGTTTTCCAGCAGGTTGGCAATGGCGCTGTCAGACCAGTTATACGGATGTGCTGTATCCAGACAGGTGTGCGTGATGCCGTACCTGGTGTAGGCGTACATGGTGGGCGTCAGGATCTGCTCTTTCTTGAGAATGCGGGCAATTTGGCTGGGGCCACTGCCGCCGGCGCACATGGCAAAGATTCTGCGGACAATAGCTGCCGCCTCTTCGTCCACGATTAGTTTTTTCGTGTCCGGGTCCTTTCGGTAGCCGTAAGGCGTTCTGGTTCCCAGCCGTTCCCCCCGTTCCGCCTTGGCCTTCAGCACCGCACGGATCTTCCGGCTGGTGTCCCGAATAAACCACTCGTTGAACAAATTCTTGAACGGCATGAGGTCGTTGCTCTCGCTGCTGTCGGTGTCCACATTGTCATTGATGGCGATGTAGCGGACGCCGAACATGGGGAAGCGTTCCTCGATGTAGAGTCCCGTGTGGAGCTGATTTCTACCAAGGCGGCTGAGATCCTTGGTCACAATGATCCCGATCTCGCCGTTTTCCATGTCTGAGATCATCTGCTGGAACGCCGGTCTTTGGAAGGTTCCTCCCGAAAAACCGTCATCCACATAGAAGCAGGGGCTGGGGAAATGGTGATCTTCCGCGAACTTCTGTAAAATGGCTTTTTGATTCTGGATCGAGTTCGAATCGCCCTCTATCCCATCGTCCTGGCTGAGACGGCAGTAAAGAGCGGTTTTCCTGATTTGGTTTGACTGATTCATACAGCCCTCCTTTTCTTTGCCAAACCGTTCAGAGCATTGCGACACCACACTACCCCGAACGGCCTGAAATGTCCAGCACTTTACGCACACAGCTTCCGATGCTGAAAGTCCAGTTCCGCCAGAGCTTTCAGCTTGTCCTCCGCGGTTTCGCTGCCATGCCGGGGAAACACGGAGATGACTCGAATCTCCCGCCCGCAGGCTGTCTGCATCCGCTCAACGGTGATATGATGATTGTCGATGGTGATATTGGCTTTTTGCTCCATAGGCTCACCTTGTGTTATTTGGTTTATCGAGTTTGCCCACACGCCGCCTGTGGGGGCCTCTGCCGGAGGGGATGGGCAGGGACGCTGCCCATGCGGAAGAACGCCGCACAGGGCGGCACGGGGCGAACGGGTGGGTGTTTACCAACGGCTTTGAACTTCTAAACCGCTTTCGACAATGTTGCCGAAAGCGGTTTTCTGTTTTTTCAGATACCCCCTCACTACCCTTCCCGAAAAAACAGCGTGGTGAATACCCCGGAATCAAAAGCTCCTGCAAAATCTTTAAGGTCAAGGGTGTGCAATAGACACCCTCGCCGTCCAATCAAGGGTGTCTTATTGACACCCAAGGTGAAAAAAATCGGCAGACAGACCCTTGTAAAGTCTGTCTGCCGATGGTAACATACCGCAAATCGAAGAAGGAGGCTCGGAACATGATGTATGCTGTTTTATCATTGGGGCTGGCGCTGTTGGGAGGGGTTATCCGTCTGGCGCAGGTGTTACGGCTGTCCGTACCGCTGCTGTACGGGGCATTGGTTATCACAGTATTCCGCCCGTGGTATCTGGTCCATACCGCTCTGGCGGACGGCATTTTCCTTGTGCTGGTGGGTCTTGCGGCGCTGTCATGGGTGGTGACGCTGATTCGAGCGGTGCGGGAGACGATCTGGTAAAGTAAGGGGTGGCAAGATTGCCAACCCTTACTTTCAGACAACCTTGTCAAAAAGTCTGACCGGGTTCGGTGAATTCACCGAACCCGGTTTTCAGCGTCTACCGCTTTTGACAATGTTGTCTGAAGCGCTTTAGAGCAGTCCACTGTGATCGGGTTCGGCCATATTGCCGACCCCGATTTTTACATTCACTTTCCGGCAATGCTGCCGAAAAGTTTCCGCCCGCAGGCGGCATGGGGGACTGGGGTTTACCCCAGCAAGCGCGTTTGTCATACAAACGCTATGCTTGCGTCAACGCCGCCACAGGCGGCGTTGGTATCTCAAAGGTGCCGATAATACTCCTTATGAGAAAATCGGCGATGAAGTGCGGTCGCTGGCGGATGAGGTACCGTTTGACATCCCCGATTCGTGGGAGTGGGTGCGTATTCGCTCCTTGGGAGAGATTGTGCGCGGTAGCGGCATAAAGCGGAACGAAACAGTTCAACAGGGTCTCCCGTGCGTCCGCTACGGTGAGCTCTATACAACCTATCAGACATCGTTCACTTCAGCTGTTTCATTTATTGCCCCTGATCTCTACGAGAAATGTAAGCATTTTTCGTATGGCGATGTGCTCATGACTCTTACCGGCGAGAATAAGCCGGATATAGTCCAGCAGCTTTTCTTGTCCGTCCATCCTGATACCCCCGTCAGATTGATTTTTTCCATGATACCATATCTGGGAGTATGGAGCCAGAGAAACCGGCGATTTTCTGCTGGCAATTTCTACGCATTTAGAACCGCACTTTGGCGAGGTTAGGATAAAACAATCAGCTCTCCCCCCGCCGACCATGCGGGAAAAACCTTGAAATATAGGGCTTTTTAAGGCCCTAAATGCGTAGGCTGGTGCTTTGTTGCGATATGCTCCACGGTTACGGTGTATTGTTCATATTCTGTTTTCGGGAATCTTTATGAAATCTTCAAAATTGCCCGGTATGCTATCCGTAAAATCAAAGAAAGGACTTGATTATATGGATATGATTTTGAAAACGACTGACCTCTGCAAAAATTTCAAGGGGCAAATGGCGGTAAACAATGTGTCACTGAACATCCGGCGCAACTCGGTTTATGGTCTGCTGGGGCCGAATGGGGCTGGCAAATCCACGATCTTAAAAATGCTCACCGGCATTTTGCGCCCCACATCGGGAAGCATCGAGTTTGACGGCCACCCGTGGAAGCGGAATGATCTGGAGCATATCGGTGCTTTGATTGAGATGCCCCCGCTTTACGAAAATCTGACTGCATACGAAAATCTCAAAGTCAGAACTACATTGCTCGGCCTGGACGACGCACGAATTAACGAGGTATTGCAAATTGTCCAGCTCACGAATACCGGCAAGAAACGGGCCGGGCAGTTTTCTCTTGGTATGAAGCAGCGGCTTGGTATTGCTATTGCATTGCTGAACAGTCCCCAGCTTTTGATTCTGGATGAACCGACTAACGGCCTTGACCCTTTAGGGATTGAGGAACTTCGAGAGTTAATTCGCTCTTTTCCCTGCAAAGGGATTACAGTTATTTTGTCCAGCCATATTCTGTCAGAAGTCCAGCAGATTGCAGATCATGTGGGTATCATTGCTGGCGGCGTCCTTGGATATGAGGGAGAGCTTCGCGCCGGTGAAGATTTGGAACAACTCTTTATGGATGTTATTCGCAGAAATGGTAAGGAGGGATATTAAATGGAGATGGCATATATTCAGGCAGAGAACCTAAAGCATAAGAGAACTTTCACAAAAACGCTGATCGTTCTGGCCCCGTTTGTAACTGCGCTTATGAACTTTTTTGCCCCTCTTTGGTTCCAGCTCAATTCTTATAATTGGTGGTATAACCTGCTTTATCCTGGATTCCTTACGCTCACCTGTGCCTTGATTGAACAGCGGGATAATGGCAAACTAAAATATCGTGCCGCTGCTTCATTGCCTGTTTCGCAGAACAAAGTCTGGAAAGCAAAAATTGGAGTGGCCGGTATTTACTCCTGTGTGGGGAATTTCATTTTCCTGGCGCTAAATCTGTTGGGCGGTTTTGCAATATTAGTTATCAACGAAATTCCCCTGACAATCGGAATTTGGCAGGCTGCGGCCGGAACAGCTTGTATTGTCATTGCAAGCCTATGGGAAGTTCCGCTGTGCTTATGGTTATCAAAAAAAGTTGGTATCTTTGTCACGGTTATTCTTAATGCCGGACTTGGAAGCGTTTTAGGGATTTTCACGGCTACAACCTCTTTGTGGATGATCTGCCCGTATAGCTGGGTGCCGCATCTTATGATTTCCGTGTTAGGTATTTTGCCTAATGGTGAGCCGGTTGCAGATCAGAGTACGGCAATGGCATTTTGGATGATTATACTTGTATTGGTCATTTCGCTGGCCTGGTTTGCGGCGCTGTCATTTTTAACTGCAAGATGGTTTGAGAAAAAGGAGGTGGGGTAACTATGGTATCTGTGGTTCGCTGCTGGAAAGCAGAATATCAGAAGTGTAAACATAGCATTTTGCTCTATATGCACAGCATGATTCCGATTATATGTGCGGCGATTTTTGCGGGTTACTATCATATATCCAGATGGGAACTGGCAACCAAAATCAGTGCCTATCTGGAAGTGCTGGCCGTTGCGTTCCCGTTTCTGATCGGCATTATTGTGGGCCTGGTTGTTCAGATCGAAAATCAGGCCGGGCATTATCAGCTTTTGTTGGGAACAATCCCATCTCGCATGGCAACGTATATTGGTAAACTTGGTTTTCTGATGATCTGTGCTTTTGGCGCAACATTTTTAGCGTTAGGAACATTCGCTGCACTATATAGGGATGCTCCGGCAAGCCTTTACCTGAAAGCAGGGATTCTATTGTTGATTACCATGCTTCCCATTTACCTGATTCATTTGTTTGTGGGAATGAGCTTCGGAAAAGGTGCATCTATGGGATTGGGAATTGCAGGGAGTTTAATAGCTGCCCTTATGATAACAGGGCTTGGTGACGCTACATGGAAATATATTCCCTGGGCCTGGGGCGTTCGTGCTATGGATTACACTGTGCTTGCATGGGATAGCCCCCAACTGTATGCACAGGTAAAAACCGATTTTTTCAGCGGTATGATTATTTCTGTATGCTGCACTGTTTGTCTGCTGATTGCCAGTTTGGTTTGGTTTCATGGTTGGGAGGGAGGTAAAAACAGTGAATAAAAAGTGCCTGTTTGCCGTGGTAATTGTGCTTGTAAGTCTTATATGCTTATCGGCCTGCGGTGCGCTCCGCGATACCGCCGATAAAAATAAGGCGTTAAATGAATCTCTGCCGTATTATGAGCTGAACGCCGCAAACTATGATGAAATTTCATATAACGGCCTGACATATACCATAACGGATGAATGTCTTGAAATGTCAGAACTGCAAGAAGAAATCGGGCAGGTATCGAAACGCTTCAAAAATGTGGCGGGGGAAGATTTCAGTTTCGGCTACGTTTACAGTATTGTGGATGTGGATATAAGCAATGCCGTAGCTGTAAATATCAACAATGAATATCGGAAAGCTGACATTAAAAATAATGATGAGTAACCTCGACAATGTGGTATAATGGGGCGGGAGGTGATTTTTTGACCCACTTACTTGTAGTTGACGATGAAGTTTCTATCTTGGAATTGATTAAGAACAGTTTGGGGAAAGATGGATATTTGATAACAGTCTGTCAAAATGCGGATGATGTAGACATCAAAAAGCTGCATTTCTATGACCTCATTCTTTTGGATGTGATGATGCCTGGCACAGACGGGTTTGAGTTTTGCAAACAGATCAGGAATATGGTAGACTGCCCGATTCTCTTTCTGACCGCAAAGACATTAGAGGAAGATATAT
>OGKD01001521.1_pt1 | contig 12458 bp, 6 predicted proteins | sample 1572371 | NCBI WGS metagenome assembly OGKD01 (sample SAMEA2582096, study PRJEB24529) | metagenome | biome: Human gut stool | place: China | collected 2011 | reverse complement strand
CCCAGCCGGTCGTGGAGACCGCCGCAGCCGCACCGGAGCCGGTCAGGCAGGAGCCTGCGCCGACCCCTGCGCCTTCAATTCCGGCGTCGGAACCGGCCATGGCGCCGCCGCCGAGAATGGCCCCCCGACCCGCGCCCGCCGCCGAGAACTATGCCCACCTGTTCGCCGCGAAAAGCGCGGAGCCGGTGGCGAAAAATAAAGACCAGCCTTTGAAATCACTTCTGGAAAGGATCGCGACATGCCGTTGATTTGCGTCTGTTCACCGAAAGGCGGCGTAGGGAAAACGACCCTGGCGGCCAATTTAGCCTATTCGCTGGCGCGGACGGGCAGCAAAGTTCTGGCGCTGGATTTTGATGTCCAGAACGCGCTGCGTTTGCATTTTGGCGTACCGCTGAACGATGAGCGGGGCTATGTGGCGAAGGCGCTGGAGCTGCACGACTGGAGCCAGTGCGTGTTGAGCGCCGGCAGTAATATTTTCGTCCTGCCATATGGCGAAGTGAGTGAGGCGCAGCGTCAGGCGTTTGATGAGCAACTGACCCATAATGACCATTTCCTCCAGCGCGGTCTGTCCGCGCTGCTTAATTATCCCGGGCTTATCACCATCGCCGATATGCCCCCTGGACCTTCGCCCGCGCTAAAGGCGCTGACGGGGCTGGCGGACCTGCATCTTATCCCGCTGCTGGCGGATACCGCCTCGATGTCGACCCTGGCGCACGTAGAAAAGCAGCGCCTGACCGGCGCGGCGCTGAATTATAAGCACGGGCACTATTTCGTCATTAACCAAAGCGATAGCCGTCGCCAGGTCAGCCGGGACGTCACCAGCCTGATGGAAGAGAAACTGGGCGAGCGACTGCTTGGCGTGATCCATCGTGATGAAAGCGTGGTGGAGGCCAATGCCTCGCAGAAGTCGATCCTGGACTTTAACGCTTCCTCGGCAGCGGCCTTCGATATTGAAATCATGGCTAAAAAAATATCTTCGCTGTTGGGTATTCATATTGGCGATGGCACGGTGCACAGCCAGCCACGCATGTCAGGGCGTTAACTTTTTGCAGGGCTGCTGAATGAAAAAATCTCTTTTTTGGTTGCTGGCGCTGGTGCTGTCACCTGTCGCCGTGCTGGTGGTGATCACGCCGATGGACAGCCAAAAGCAGTATATTTTTGGTCTGTTAAGTATCGGTATTCTCTTTCTGATGGGCTTCAGCAAGCGCCGCAGCGTATCGGTCATTATGGTCGTCACGTCGCTGCTGATGTCCACCCGTTACATGTATTTTCGCCTCACGCAGACCCTGCACTTCAACTCGTCCATTGAAGCTATTCTCGGCATGGGACTCTTTCTGGCGGAAGTCTATATCTGGGTGATGCTACTGCTGAACTATCTGCAGACGGTCTGGCCGCTGAAGCGCGGCATTGTTCCGCTGCCGGATGATATGAGTAAGTGGCCGACGGTCGATATCTATATTCCGAGCTATAACGAACCGCTGGAGGTGGTGCGCGATACCGTCCTGGCGGCACAATGCATTGATTATCCAAAAGATAAAATGAAAATCTATCTTCTGGATGACGGTAAGCGCAGCGAGTTTGCCGTGTTCGCCGCCGACGTTGGGGTGGGCTATATCACCCGCAATGACAACAAGCACGCCAAAGCGGGGAACCTTAACCATGCGCTGACCCTGACTCAGGGGGAGCTTATCTGCGTTTTCGACTGCGACCACGTCGCCACGCGCGTCTTCCTGCAGGCCACCGTCGGCGGCTTCCTGAAAGACCCGATGCTGGCTCTGGTGCAGACGCCGCACTACTTCTATTCCCCGGATCCATTTGAACGTAACCTCTCCGTCGGACGCAACATTCCCAACGAAGGGATGTTGTTCTATGGCCCGATTCAGCAGGGGAACGACAACTGGAACGCCACCTTTTTCTGCGGCTCCTGCGCGGTGATCCGTCGCGAGGCGCTGGCGCAGATCGGCGGTTTCGCCGTCGAAACGGTGACCGAAGATGCTCATACGGCGCTGAAGTTTCAGCGTCTGGGGTGGAAGTCGGCCTTTCTCGATATCCCGCTGGCCGCAGGCCTCGCTACTGAACGCCTGGTGGTGCACGTCATCCAGCGTACCCGCTGGGCGCGCGGGATGACGCAGATTTTCCGCGTCGATAATCCGCTGTTTGGCCGCGGGCTGACTTTTCAGCAGCGCTTGTGCTATCTCAGCGCCATGCTCTACTACCAGTTCGCGCTGCCCAGGGTGGTGTTTGTCACCGCCCCGCTGGCTTACCTGCTGTTTAACCTCAATATTATTTACTCGTCGGCGAGCCTGATTGTCTCCTATGCCCTGCCGCACCTGTTCCTCGCTATTTACGTTGGTTCGCGAATGAACGGCCGCTATCGCTACAGCTTCTGGGGGGAGATCTACGATATTGTGCTGGCCTTCCACCTGGTGCTGCCGACTCTGGTGACGATGATTTTCCCCAAACGCGGCAAGTTTAACGTTACCGATAAGGGGGGGCTGCTTGACGTCGGCTACTTCGATTTCACCGTGGTGCGCCCGCACCTGGTGGTGGCCTGCCTGCTGGCCCTGGGGGTGATCGTCGGCATCGTCCGGGCGATTGGCCATGACTATTTTGGCTCGGATCCCAACGTTATCGCCCTCAACGTCGGGTGGGGGATCTACAGTCTGATCTTCCTGCTGGCGGCGATTGCCGTGGCGCGCGAAACGCGGCAGGTGCGAAAAACCATTCGTATCGATGTCGACATTCCGGTGGTGATCCATTACGCCAGCGGCATCGTCTCGCGCAGCCATACCGCGGATCTGTCGATGGGCGGCTGCCGCGTGGTCGCGCTTGATAATCGCCATCTGGAGGATGACATCGAAGAGATTGAGCTGATCCTGCAGTCCGGGGCTATCTCGATTCCGGCCCAGCTGGTCACCTCTGACGAGCGCTTCCTGCGCCTCAAGTTTGATGAAGATATTCCGCTTTCGCGCCGCCGTGAACTGGTGCGCGTGGTGCTGGCCCGCGCGGATGCGTGGATTAATCCGCCGCGCCCGCAGGATAACCCGTTCCGCTCCTTCTTCACCATTTTACGCTGCGTGTTCGAACTGTTCTGGCTGACGTGGAAAACCCGTCGCAGCCAGCGCAATCGGGCAACAGTGGCGAAAACGGCGCAGGAGGATGGGACGTTATGAAGCGATTAACCACGCTGGCGCTGCTGGCAGGGATGCTTTCTGCGCCTGCGCTACACAGTGAAGAACCGGGCTCCGGCTCCGCTGCCCCGCTGAGCTTCCCGCAGCTCAACGACGCGGCGGACAGCGAGCCAGGCGACGAACCTCCGGCTGCCTCGCCAGAGGAGGGCGCCTCTCCGGCAGCCCCCGCCACCGCCGGCGATGCGGCGGCGACGGCCCCTGCGCCGGTTATGCCGGACTTACCCCCGCCGGTGAGCGGCACGGCCGCGACGGAGGTCATTCCTGTCGCTCCGGTCTGGGGAGGCGATCTGAATCTGGCGCAGATGGGGATGCCGGACGGGATTATCCTCAGCGGCGGCCAGCGACAGGGTGGGGTCAGCTTTACCCTGCCTGCCGATCAGGTGGTGATCCATTCTCAGCTCAGCCTTGCCGTTCGCGTATCGCCGGAGATGGCGAGCCGCAACGCCACCCTGCAGCTGATGCTCAACGGTCAACCGCTCGGCACGCTGCCGCTGGGCGCCGATGGCGAGGATGTCTCCCATTATCAGCTGGATATTCCGCCCGCGCTGATGGTCTCCAGCAATAACCTGAGCGTGAAGATCAATGATGGCGATACCCTGCAGTGCCAGCGTGACATTCATGATACGTCGCGGGTGACGGTGCTGCCCACGTCGCATTTCAGCTGGGAAAGCCAGCAGCTGAACATCAGCGACGACCTGAGCCACTTCCCGCGGCCCTTCTTTGACAGCATGCAGATGACCCCGGCGGACATTGCGGTCGCCTATGGGGCCAAGCCGTCGGCGGACGTCTTCAGCGCCGCGGCGCTGATCTCCTCCTGGCTGGGTATCCAGGCGGACTATCGCGGCATTGCCTTCAGCGCTCTGCGCGACCGTCTGCCGGAACGCCACGGCATCGTGATTGGCCATCCGGGGGAGCAGGTGGGCGGCATGATGCTGCCGGAAACCGATAAGCCGCTGCTGCGCATCATCGCCAACCCCGCCAATCCGGCCTATAAACTGCTGCTGATTGTCGGTAAAAACGATACGGCGCTGCGCATGGCCGCCTGGCGGTTAACCCGCGGCAACTTTGCGCCGCAAACCGCGACGCTGGATGTCGAACCGCAGACCATCCCGGTTGGCAAAGCATATGATGCCCCGCGCTGGATCCCCACCGATCGTCCGGTCAAGCTCAGCGAGCTGCTGCGTAAGGACCAAAGCCCGACCGTCAGCGGCGTCTGGCACGAACCTTTACGTATCGCCTTCCGCGCCGCGCCCGATCTCTATCTGTGGGATGGAGAGACCATTCCGCTACAGGTTGGCTACCGCTTCCCGTCGGAAAGCTGGATTAATGAGGACAAGTCCTTGCTGAGCGTCACGCTCAACGGCACCTTCCTCAACAACCTGCCGATGAACAAGCAGGGGCCGCTGGAGAAAGTCTGGCGCTACCTCGGAGGCGATGCGCGCCAGGAGCGCTTTACCATCCCGCTGGCGCCCTACCTGATTTACGGCGATAACCAGCTGTCGATGTACTTCAATGTGGTGCCAAAGGACGATGTTCCGTGTTCGGTGCTGCTGAATAACAATATCAAGAGCCGGATCACTGACGACTCCTGGATCGATTTGAGCAAGACGCGTCACTTCTCGCTGTTGCCCAATCTCTCCTACTTTGTCGGCGCCTCGTTCCCCTTCTCGCGGCTGGCGGACTATTCGCAGACGACCCTTCTGCTGCCGGCGGACCCGTCTGAAACCCAGGTGGCGACCCTGCTGAATCTGGCGGCACGCTCCGGGAACGCGACCGGCACCGCGCTGGCGAATAACCGCGTCGTGCTCGGGATGCCCACCGGCGGGGGGGATTTGCAGTCGCTGCGTGAACGTGACGTGCTGGCGGTCACCGCTCTCGATCAGCAGGCCTTTAACCAGAGCCTGCTGGCCGACTCACCCTACCGCCCGGTAGATAATGTGCTGAGCGTCCGCGAGCCAGACCTGTGGCAAAAAGTCCAGCGCCGGCTCACCGGCGACTGGACTTCCGCCAGCCTCGACGCCGATCGCTACTTTTCGTCGAGCAGCGCCTGGCGCGGGTTCATCAGCTATCGCTCGCCGTGGAATTCCACCCGCCTGGTGGTGGTGGCGCTGGCCAGCAATGATGACCAGCTGGCGCGACTGAAGACCGATCTGGAATCGCCGCGCATTAACGCCGGGATCCGCGGCGATACCGCGGTGATCACCAGCGATAACGGGGTGCGCAGCTTCCAGGTGAGTACGCCGTTCCCCAGCGGTCAGATGCCGTGGTACATGATGGCGGTCTGGTATGCCAGCCAGCACTCAGGTTTCCTGGCGGTGCTGGGGCTGATTGCCACCTCGATAATGGGACTGGCGCTGACCGCGATGTTTAAACGTCACGCCCGTAAGCGTCTGGGTTCGGGGGATAACCAATGAAAAGAAAGATAATAATAACGATGAAGACCTCCCGTCGGCTTACCACGTTCTGCCTCACCGGCGCGTTGACTCTCGCTGCCTCGGGCGGCGCGCTGGCGTCGGGGAACGACGCGGCGCTACAGGCGCTGTTCGCTCAGGCCAACTACTGGCATGAGAAATCTCATGACGAGCTGGCGATGGAGTCCCTGCAGAAGGTGCTCTCGGTGGATGCCAACAACACCCAGGCGCTGTATCTGATGGCGCTCTGGTCGCAGCAGGGCGGCGATATGCAGGCGGCGGCGCAGTGGCGCGCGCGGCTGGCGAAAGCGGCCCCTGACAGCCCGGGACTACAGGATCTGGACAACGCCAAAAAGATGTCGCAGGTGCCGCAGGGCCAGCTCAGCCTGGCCCGCCAGCAGGCGCGCGGAGGCAATATCCCCGGGGCGCTGGCGACCTGGCGCAGCATGTTCAATGGCAATACGCCGCCTGCCGGGCTGGCGGCGGAATATTACCTGACCATGGCCAGCGACAAATCGCTCTATCCGCAGGCTATCAGCGAGCTGCGCCAGTACGTGGCGCAGCATCCGCAGGAGAACGCCCCGCGGGTGGCGTTGGGCAAAGCGTTAACCTGGCGGGAAGAGACTCGCCGGGAAGGGATCGCCCTGCTCGAGCCGATGGCCAGCGGCAATAAAGAGGCGGACAGCGGCTTGCGCCAGGCGCTGCTCTGGCTGGGCCCGCAGGCCGGGGATGAGCAGTATTACGACACCTGGATGCAGCGGCATCCCCAGGACAGCGAAGTTCAGAATTACTTTCGCGAACGGCGCAGCGGTCAGGCGCGCGGCCAGGGCTACGCCAATCTCAACAGCGGCAATACCGCCGCTGCGAAGCAGCAGTTTGAAGAGGTATTGCAGACCAACCCCCAGGATGCCGATGCGCTGGCGGGCATGGGCTATATCGCCCAGCGCAGCGGCGACTACCAGGCCGCGTCGCAGTATCTGAGCCGGGCCGCGGACCTCGGCGGCGACGCCTCGGCGACCCGTCGTCAGCAGGCGGCCGATGCGCTGTTCTACGGCCAGCTGGCGCAGGCCCAGCAGGCCTATAAGCAGGGCAATATCAGCCAGGCGCTGGCGCTCTCCGCGCCGTTGGCGCAGCAGAGCGGGGCGCAGGGCGCCTCGGCGAAGCTGTTCCGCGCCGATGTGCTGCGGCACAACAAAGATTTGCCCCAGGCGGAGCAAACGCTGCGCTCACTGTTAAATGACGATCCGCAGAACGCGGCGGCGCGGGAAAACCTCTATTACGTGCTGCGCGAGCAGAATAAATCCGCCGAGGCGCAGGCGATGCTGCAGACTCTCCCGCAGAGCCTGCGGCAAAAACTGCAGCCGCGGGTGGTGGCCGGTATGCCGGGCGATGCCCTGCGCCGTCAGGCCCAGGCGCAGGTCAGCGGCGGTAACCCAGCCGGCGCCATTGCCACTCTGCGCGAAGGCGTCGCCCGCTATCCGGACGATCCCTGGCTGCGCCTCGACCTGGCCCGGCTGCTGCAAAAATCGGGTAACGGCAGCGAGGCCTCTTCGCTGATGTCGGCGGCCTATCGCCCCGGCGCCAGCAACAGTGCGCTGTATGCCGCCGCCCTGTTTGCCAGCGAAAACGGCGCCTGGCAGCAGGCGCAGACGCTGCTGGCGCGCATTCCCGGCGGCAGCCAGACCAGCGACATGCGCGATTTGCGCCAGCGGGTGAACTACAACCTGCAGTTGGTGACGGCCGAAAACTACCTGGCGCAGGGCAATACCATCGCCGCCAGCAATACCCTGCGGGCGATGGCCTCCACGCCGCCAAAAGCCCCGGCGGACGCCGGCAAGCTGGCGCGTCTGCTGGCCGAGAGCGGCGACCTGACCACCGCGGTCTCGCTGGTGCGCAACAATATCAGCAGCGGCGTATCCGGCAATGCCGGGGATTACGCCGATCAGATCGCCGTCCTGAATCAGGCCGGGCTGACCGGCGAGGCGCAGAACCTGATCAGCAATCCGCAGCTGCAGGCCAGCAGTACGCCGACGCAGCTGGCGAGCATTCGCAATGGCTATGTGATCAACGAAGCCGACCGCCTGCGCGAGCAGGGCAATTACGCTGCGGCGTATGACAAGCTGATCCGCGCTATGCAAAGCGATCCGCAAAATACCGATCTGATGTTCGCCATGGCGCGGCTGTACCAGAGCGGCAAAATGAACAAAGAGGCCGGGGTGGTCTATGACTACCTGATGACGCGCGATACGCCGAACCAGGATGCGCGCGCCGGGGCCATCGACGTGGCGCTGTCGGCGGGGAACAACGATCGCGCTGAACAGCTGGCCGGCGGTTTGCGCCAGGATAACTCCCCGGATCGCCTGCTGCTGCTGGCGAGAGTGGCGGAGGCCCAGGGACATCATCAGCAGGCGATGACCTATCTGCGCAGCGCCCGCGGCAAACTGCTGGGCATGCAAAGCACCAACAGTAGCGAAACGCCGACCGTCGGCGGGGTGCTGGCGGCGGATAACCCCTTTATCGGCGTGTCGCAAACGTCGGCGCCGACGCGGACGGCCTCCGCCTACGGGCAGTACATGCCGTGGCAGGTTGCCCAGTCGGCCGCCGCGCCTGGTTCCACGCTGCCGGGGATCCAGCGCACCGATCTGCCGGTGGACACCGCCCAGACGCGGATGCTGCGTCAGGTGGACACCATGATGGAGTCGCTGCAGGAGAAAACCGGCAGCTGGCTGCAGGGGGGAATGGACGTGCGTGGACGCGACGGCGAATCGGGCACCAGCAAGCTGACGGAGCTCCGGACGCCGCTGACCTGGTCATCCTCGCCGTTTGGCGACTCGCGCTTTGACTTTACCGTCACCCCGGTGTCGTTGAACGCCGGGACCGCCAGCGGCGACGCCTGGCGTCGCTACGGCGCCAACCCGCTGGCTAACGCGGTCTCCAACATGGTGAGTACCGCCACCAGCGAGCAGGCGGCGATCGCCTCGATGACCGAGGCGGAGCGGACGGCCTATTTCGCCAGCAATCCAGGGGCCGAGGCGTTAAGCGGCCTCGGCACCCTGAACGCGGCAGATTTCAATCCTACCACCAGCAGCGGGATGGAAAACCTGGCGAAGCTCGGGAGCTATGATGCGGGGCAGGTGGCCAGCTATCTCTCTTCGTCCAGCCGCAAGCCGAACGTTGACCAGACCAGCGGCTCGACCGATTCGCAGAAGGCCAATGGCGGCGAACTGGCGCTGGCGTTAAGTGGTGACGATTACCGGGTCGATATCGGCAGCACGCCGTTGGGCCAGGATCTTAATACCGTAGTCGGCGGGGTGAAATGGTCGCCCAAGCTGACCAACTATCTGTCGCTGATCCTCACCGGCGAACGCCGCTCGCTAACCGACAGCCTGCTTTCCTACGTGGGTCTGAAAGACGCCTATTCCGGGAAAACCTGGGGGCAGGTGACGAAAAACGGCGGCACCCTGCAGCTGAGCTATGACGACGGCGACGCGGGCTTCTATGTCGGCGGCGGTGGATACAGCTATCTGGGGCAGAACGTCGCCAGCAACACCAGTATCAACGCCAATGCCGGGGTCTATCTTCGTCCCTACCATGACGAATACCGCCAGCTGCAGGCCGGGTTGAGCATGAGCTATATGGATTACTCCAAAAACCTCAGCTACTTCACCTATGGTCAGGGGGGCTACTTTAGTCCGCAAAACTACGTCAGCGTATCGCTGCCGGTCAGTCTGACGGAGAAATATGATAACTGGACCATGAAGCTCGGCGGCTCGGTGGGCTATCAGTCTTACAGTCAGGATAAGAGCGCCTATTTCCCGACCAATTCGGAGTGGCAGCAGACCCTGGAGACGGCGGTGAGCAATGGGTTTGCCAAGGAAGCCTACTACTCCGCGACCTCGAAGAGCGGCATAGGGTATACCCTGCGCGCCGGGGCGGATTACAAGGTCAACAAACAAATGACCCTGGGGGGCCAGATTGGCTATGACACCTTCGGGGATTATAACGAAAGCACCGCCGGGCTCTATATTCGCTATATGTTAGGAGATCATTGATGATGACGGAGAACAATAACCCGGTGGTGATGACCTGGTTTCAGCAGCAGCAGACGCCTGCCGGATGGTTCGATCTGTTGATTATTATGATCGAAGGTATGCTAAATAATGCCGGCGAGCTGGAAAGCCAGCCCTTCCTGCGTCAGATGGGCGCCTCGCTGGCGGAGACCCATCCGCTGCCGGCGTCGGAGACGGTGGGGGATCTGGAGGCCAATATCAACCGGCTGCTGACTCATTTTCACTGGGGCGTGGTGACCATCGATGTCGGTGAGGACGGCCTGCGCCTGCGCCATCAGGCGTTGCCGGTCAGCCGCGACGAAGCGGGGCGCGTGCGCTGGTGCAACGCGTTCTGTGCCATACTCGAGGGGTTATATTCTCGCTGGCTGCAGAGTCAGGGAGGCAGTGCCCACGTGATACTGCAGCGTGAGCGGGTGTTCTCCGTCTCTGACGTTCAGTTTCTCTACTACCATCCATAAAGAGTGAATTTATGCCCCTGCGTGCTTTAGTGGCGGTGATAGTGACAACGGTAGTGATGCTGGTGCCCAGGGCGTGGGCGGATACGGCCTGGGAGCGCTATAAGGCCCGTTTTATGATGCCGGATGGTCGTATCATTGATACCGCCAATGGCAATGTGTCGCATACGGAAGGTCAGGGCTTCGCCATGCTCCTGGCGGTGGCGAATAACGATCGTCCGGCGTTCGACAAGCTGTGGCAGTGGACGGACAACACCCTGCGCAACAAGTCTAACGGGTTGTTTTACTGGCGCTATAACCCGGTGGCGCCGGACCCTATCGCCGATAAAAACAACGCCTCCGATGGCGATACCCTGATCGCCTGGGCGCTGCTGCGCGCGCAAAAGCAGTGGCAGGATAAGCGCTATGCGATTGCCTCTGACGCCATCACCGCCGCCCTGCTGAAGTCTACGGTGGTGACTTTCGCCGGTCGCCAGGTGATGCTCCCGGGCGTGAAAGGGTTCAACCTCAATGATCACCTGAACCTTAACCCTTCCTATTTCATCTTCCCGGCCTGGCGCGCCTTCGCGGAGCGGACGCATCTCACCGCCTGGCGGACATTGCAGAGCGACGGACAGGCGCTGCTGGGGCAGATGGGCTGGGGGAAATCACATCTACCCAGCGACTGGGTGGCGCTGCGGGCGGATGGCAAGATGCTGCCAGCCAAAGAGTGGCCGCCGCGGATGAGTTTCGATGCGATCCGTATCCCGCTGTATCTCTCGTGGGCCGATCCGCACAGCGCCTTGCTCGCGCCCTGGAAGGCCTGGATGCAGAGTTACCCGCGCCTGCAAACCCCGGCGTGGATCAACGTCAGCACCAACGAGGTGGCCCCCTGGTATATGGCCGGCGGCCTGCTGGCGGTGCGCGATCTGACGCTGGGTGAACCGCAGGAGGCGCCGCAGATTGACGACAAGGATGATTATTACTCTGCCAGCCTCAAGCTGTTGGTCTGGCTGGCGAAACAGGATCAGCGCTAAATACGGTGATTGATTTGCCGCCTTCCCCGCCCGTATGCCTGCGGGCTGAGAAGGTAGAATGGGAACGTCTCACGATGTAAGGCCGCCAACATAGGCGGCCTTGTCGCTTATTGCGGATAAGGCACCCAGCTACCGCCATTCAGCTGGACATAAGGCTTGCCCTGATACTGGATGACGATGGCGTTGGCGTTCTCGGACACCGCCGCGCTCTGCGGCAGGTTGGCGACATACTGCTGCCAGTTGACGCTGTCCTCGCTGAACATTTTGCCGTCGAGGGCGCGCACCACCAGCTCCGACACCGCCAGATAACTGCTGGGCTGATCGATGATAATCGGCGCCCCTTCATGCGGCGCCTTCATACCGAAGAATTTCACCGCCGTCGGGACGTTAGTGATCGACGGGCTTGGAATATCGCGCAGGCCAGATACCTGCATCTTATCGCCCTTCAGCGCGCCGCCGTGTTCCGGCACCACCACCACCATCACTTTCCGCCCCGATTTCTCCAGCTCGGTGAAGAAGTTATCCAGGTCATCAAACAGCTTCTGCGCCCGCACTTTGTAGTCTGCGGTTTTGCTTTGTCCCGGGAAGTGGTTGCCGTCATGCAGCGGCAGGGTGTTATAGAAGGTGGCGTTCCGCGGATTGCTGCTGGCCTCTTCGGTCTTCAGCCAGCGGTTGAGGACCGCCAGATCCTCATACACCGGGGAGCCGTCAAACGCCTGCAGGCTGACCGGCAGACCGGTCTGGTCCATCAGCGGGCTCTGCATGCCGCCCAGCGAACGCAGCTCTTTCAGGAAGTCGCCGAACAGACCGTTATGGCCGAGCATCAGCTGCTGGTTGAAGCCGAGCTTCGCCAGGTTTTCAAACAGGTAGCAGTCGGCGCCGGACGGCTGATACAGGTTAGTATGCGACAGCTGGCCGCAGCTGGCGCGCAGCAGGCGCACCGCCGCCGGGCCGCTGTAGGAGGTCGCGGAGTTAAAGTTTTTGAAGACAATATCAAAGTGCTTCCATAGCGGATGATCCATCAGACCGGCGGCTTCAATATCCGACCAGGAGAGGGAGCAGATGTTGATCACCAGCAGGTCAAACGGCTGCGCATCCGCCGGCAGCTGGTCCGGGAACGGCGTCTTGCGCTTCTGCTCGGCGGCATAGAAAGCGTTCAGCCAGTTGGTCAGGTTGGCTGAGGTCGGCGGCTCGGTCTGCGGCGGAATATCGCTGTTGGCGGGGCTGGACGCGGCGCCAGCGGCGGCGTTGGCCCCGGTATTGGCCTGTGCGGTCGTGGCGGCGGCCGTGGTGGGCTGACCGGAGGGCCATAGGG
>OGKD01001520.1_pt1 | contig 12461 bp, 10 predicted proteins | sample 1572371 | NCBI WGS metagenome assembly OGKD01 (sample SAMEA2582096, study PRJEB24529) | metagenome | biome: Human gut stool | place: China | collected 2011 | reverse complement strand
AACCTTACATTCAAGCTTTACGCTGTCGGCCATACCGCCGTTCACTTCAATGCTTTTCGGCATATCTTCGGGAAGTGTTAATTCTTTTACAGAAACATTTGTAAAGCCGTAATCAAGAAGTGCCGCCGCATCTGCAAATCGCTCTTTGCCTGTTTTACAGCCGAGGACAACACTTATCAGCGAAACATCTCCCCTTGTTGCGGTCGCAGACATACAGCAACCCGCATCGTTTGTCGTACCTGTTTTCAGACCCGTAATTCCGTTATAGGTTTTCAACAGCTTGTTCGTGTTGACAATCTGAGTTTTACCGCCACGAAGATTGTCGAGCCAAATTGATGTGTAGTCAAAAATTTTCTCATGCTTTGTAAGCTCTCTTGACATAAGTGCAACATCATAGGCAGAGGTTATATGCCCCTCCTCATCAAGTCCGTTGCAGTTTTTGAAAGCTGTATCGTTCATTCCGAGTTCTTTGGCACGGCTGTTCATTTTTTCAACAAAAGCGTCCTCGCTTCCGCTGATATGCTCCGCAAGCGCAACCGCCGCATCATTTGCGGATACCACAACCGTTGCCTTTATCATATCATCCGCACTCATGGTTTCGCCTTTTTCAAGCCAGATGTCACTTCCGCCCATTCCTGCGGCGTGTTCGGATGCCGTAATTTCATCGTCAAGGCTTAATTTTCCGCTGTCAACAGCCTCAAAGACGAGCAAAAGCGTCATTACCTTTGTTACGGACGCACACGGTCTTTGTTCATGCGGATTTTTCTCAAAAAGAACTTTGCCTGTTGACGATTCCATTAGCACAGCAGACGGAGCGGATATGCTGTCCGCACTGAGAGCATTCACTTTTAATCCGACAAACGGCGACAATAAAAACACTGCACACAATGTTATTGAAACAAATGCCTTTCTTAACATAAAAACACCTCGTTCATTAATATGAACAAGGTGTCGAATGTATGTAATAAAATATGTGCATTTTTTAAAGCTGTAACTTTTTAGTACTGCTCAATAAGACAAACTGCGTGAGCGGAAATGCCCTCAAGTCTGCCTGTAAAGCCGAGCTTTTCCTCGGTAGTAGCCTTAACGCTGACGAGCGAAACATCAATTCCGCAGGCATTGGCAATATTTTTTCTCATTTCGTCAATATGCGGTTTCAGCTTTGGCTGTTGAGCAATAACGGTTGAGTCGATATTGACAATTCTGTAGTTATAATCGGCAAGCACACGGCACACCTCTTTCAAAAGAAGAATACTGTCTGCGCCCTTATACTTTTCATCTGTATCGGGAAACAGCTTTCCGATATCACCGAGAGCCGCCGCACCGAGAAGTGCGTCCATAATTGCGTGAACAAGCACATCGGCATCCGAATGACCGAGAAGTCCGAGTTCAAAGGGAATCTCTGTACCGCCGATTATCAGCTTTCTGTTCTCGGCAAATTTATGCACATCATATCCGTGACCGATTCTCATATAAATCTCCTTTGCACAATCAACCCTGTTGTCTTGACTTGAGAATACTCTCGGCAATTACAATGTCAATCGGGGTTGTCAGTTTAATATTTTCCTCATTGCCCTTTACAACAAGAACCTCGCCGCCCATGTTTTCAATCAGCGAACAATCGTCTGTAAAGTTGATGATATTATCGCCGGCATTTTCAAGAGCAAAGCGGTACAAATCACGCTCAAAAACCTGCGGAGTCTGAACTGCACGGAGCTGTGAACGGATAGGAGTGCTTTCTATATTATTGAAACCGTCAACAACCTTGATTGTATCTTTTACGGAAGTTCCGAGAGTTGCCGCACCCGTATCAAAAGCCGCCTCAACAACACGCTCGATTTCTTCAACGGTAATAAGCGGTCTTGCACCGTCATGAATAGCATAGTATTTGGCGTTTTCACTGCACGCACCGATTCCGTTACGCACGCTGTCGGCACGGCTGTCACCGCCCTTGACGAGTTTTGAAACCTTGCTGAAACCGTTAAGCTCGATAATTTTATTGATTCTGTCGTTATCCTGTTCACGGCAGACAATTACAATTTCTTTGATAAGGTGGCATTTTTGGAATGCCCTCAGGGTGTATTCAATTGCAGGTCGTGACAAAAGCGGAATAAACTGCTTGCTGTCGGCAATTCCCATTCTCACAGAACCGCCTGCCGCAACAATAACCGCAGATACAAAAGCTGACATATTCAACCCTCCGTAAATTATTTTTGCAAATTTATGTTAATTTCTTTTTAAGAAAATCAAATCTTATCAAGAGCCTGACTGATGTCGGCAATAAGATCATCAACATTTTCAAGACCTACCGAAAGTCTGATAAGGTCGGGTGCAACACCTGCTTCAATGAGCTGTTCGTCCGTCATCTGACGGTGGGTGTGGCTTGCGGGATGAAGAATACAGGTCTTTGCGTCTGCAACATGAGTAGCAATACAGCAAAGTTTTAAACTGTCCATAAATTTAACCGCACAATCTCTTCCGCCCTTAACCGCAAAAGAAATTACACCGCATGAGCCGTTTGGAAGATACTTTTCAGCAAGTGCGTGATACCTGTCACCTTCAAGGTCGGGATAATCAACCCATGCAACCTTGTCATTAGCTTTGAGGAATTTTGCAATTTCAAGGGCATTTTTGCAATGTCTTTCCATTCTCACATGAAGACTTTCAAGACCGTTCATAAGGTAAAAAGCATTCTGCGGTGACTGGATTGAGCCGAGGTCACGCATAAGCTGTGAAGTAGCCTTTGTAATGTAGCCGAGCTTACCGAATTTTTCGGCATAGACAATGCCGTGATATGAATCATCAGGAGTTGTAAGACCCGGATATTTGTCTGCATATTTCAGCCAGTCAAAGTTGCCGCTGTCAACAATTGCACCGCCGACAGAAACACCGTGACCGTCCATATATTTTGTGGTTGAGTGAGTAACAATGTCAGCACCCCACTTAATCGGCTGACAGTTGACAGGGGTTGCAAAAGTGTTGTCAACAATAAGCGGAACACCGTGTGAGTGAGCAAGTCTTGCAAACTTTTCAATGTCAAGAACAGACACGGTCGGGTTGGTAATTGTTTCGCCGAACATTGCCCTTGTGTTTGGTCTGAATGCCTTTGCAAGCTCTTCTTCGGGAAGATCCTGATCGACAAAAGTAACATCAATGCCCATTTTCTTCATTGTAACACCGAGCAGGTTGTATGTACCGCCGTAGATTGCAGACGATGCAACAATGTGACTGCCTGTTTCGCAGATGTTGAAAAGTGCAAAGAAGTTAGCCGCCTGACCGCTTGATGTAAGCATTGCGGCAATGCCGCCCTCAAGGTCGGCAATTTTTGCGGCAGTCATATCATTTGACGGATTCTGCAGACGGGTATAAAAATATCCGCTGTCCTCAAGGTCAAAAAGTCTGCCCATTGCGTCACTTGAATCATACTTAAAGGTGGTGCTTTGATAAATGGGCATCTGTCTTGGTTCACCGTTCTTAGGCACATAGCCTGAATGCAGACACTTTGTTTCCTGTTTCATTGTAAAAAAACCTCCGTAATTTTATTCATTTTAACTCATTATAAACTCATTTTAACTAAATATTAACTCAAAATCGGATACCGAATTATCCGAAAAATTCTTTAATAAAGTTCATTATTGCATCTGTTCCGAATACAACGCCTGCAACTATAAGCAAAAGCAGTAATGCGCTGACAACTCTTACGGTTGTACGCTTTGCACCTGTCATTTTTTCAAACTGCTCGTCAAGCGTTTCGCCGTCATTCTCGGTGTATTCAACATCTTCGTCAAGAATTTCTTCGCCCTCAAGCTTGATTGCGCCGATTCCGACACAGGTGTCAAATGCCTTTTCATAAGCCGAATACGGAACATAGACATCATAGGTCAAATCATCATAACCCGTGTATGCCTTAATGCTTTTGCTGTACTTGTTTTCCATACATTTTTTGATTGTAGCGTCACACGGAACGGTGCTGTCCTCAAGTGCGGCTTTAACTCTCTGCAATTCAAAGCCCGATGCCGTGAGCAGATACACGGGAGTGTTTTCATCGGTTATTGTTTTAAGCTGAGCCTTGCAGTTTTTGCAGACTGTTTCCTCATCATTATGCAGTCGCTTGCATTTTGAACAATATTTCATAGACAAATCCTTCGTTATTTCATTTTGTTATCTACAATTCTAACACAAAAAGACAGCACGAGCAATACCCCACGCTGTCTTTATCCATAAATTTTTGTGCAGTTTTGTTATAAATTTAATTTTGTATCAACGGTCTGTGACCGCCAAAAAGTAAAAGTGCAAACATTACGGTAATACAAACCTTATAAAAGGAACAAAAATAATACCATTCTGTAGGGGCGTCCCATTGGGCGCCCGCGAGTAACGGCACAGAATTTATGATAAATACGATTATATAAATACCGCAAAGATAATGCCATTCTGTAGCGGCGAACCGCAACATTCATCATACAGAAAGCACCCGACAAATTAATGTCAGGTGCTTTGAAAAATTGTATGGCAATAAAATCAATTCACACAATCACACAAAATTAAAACACTCTTTTTCTTTTAAATACAAACATAACCGCAACTGCCGAAAGCATAACTACTGTGATAATTGCAGGAGTTGCAAAGTCGCCTGTTGCAACAACACCGTTGTTGGCTGTGCCGTTTGTGCTGTTGTTATTGCCTGCATTGTCTTTTGTTGCAACATCACTTGTTGCGGATGAAATGTTATCGCTCGGCTTTTCAGGCTTTGCAGGAGTGTCCTCTGTGCTTACAGGCTTAATTGACGGGTTAGGATTATCTACCGATTTTGCTGTGTAAATCATTTCAGTACCAGGAGAATCCAAAGATACCGAAAATTCGTAATTACCTAAATCGTTTACCTGAAAAAATAAATAGTTTCCATATTCGTCAATATCATTTAACCAATAATTTACAAGATAATTATACAGAGGCGCTTTTGTAAAATTATCGACTGCAAAAGTACCACACTTTTCGCCGTTTGCGTAATATGCTGTTACTTCCATACCTTCGCAATTGTGCGAGATAGCATTGTTTGTATCAAGAGATTTATTCCATTTAAGAAATCCTTCCGTCGTCGAAAAATCATCAGGCTTACCTGTCCAAAGCGGTGCTGTAAACACCTTATCGGGGAGCTTTGTAACTTCAACTCTTGCAATAGAGTGTGGATCTAACTTTTTCTTTGCAGAAAATTCCGCTGAAATATTACTTTTATCCCATTCGACAAGTTCGGAAGAGGCATACTCATATGTTATATAAAAACTGATTGTATCCTCATTTTCAGAACTTATATAATAATCTATTTTTCCCTTATAGCCGTCAATTTCTGCAATCGGCGGAACAATACCGCCCTCGCTGTTAATGCCGTCACAGTTTACATCATATTCTTCACCGTTGCTGTAAACGATATGAAGTACAACATTGCTCCAGAAAGTGCTATCGGTAATTCGATTTTTATTAGAAAAGTTTTCATTAACAGTAACGCTTTCGGGTGCTTTTACAACTTCCATTGAAACGGGATATACCGTCTCTGCTTCATCACTTGTTGATGCATTGCCCCAACCAAAATCATCATCGCCCATTTCAGATGCAAATGCCTGAACAAATACTGTCTGCACAAGACATACCGCCAACAAAGCAGACAGCAAAATCGTAATAAATTTTGAATGTTTTCTCATAATTTCCTCCATCATTTTATTGTTTTATCTGATATGCAAGATTAATATTTTTGTTTTAAACACCATTCCCCTCTGAATAATTATTTAAAAATTAACCCAAAATACCATTGCTGTTTTACTGCATTTTGCGGTATATTGCAATACAACAATCTGCGGTATGCTATACTGTATGCGAGGTGAATTCTGTGTATAAAAGAATCAGGGAACTGAGGGAAGATGCCGACCTCACGCAAAAAGAAGTTAGCAAAATTCTGCATTGTTCACAACAGGTTTACAGCAATTATGAACTTGGTCAGCGTGATATCCCCACCGCTGTTTTGATTTGCCTCGCAAAACATTATCACACCAGCACCGACTATATTTTGGGGCTGACTGACAACAAAGACTTACCGAATTATACGCACAATTAAATCGGCAAGCTATTCGTCCCGAAGATGTTCTTCGGGATTTTTATGACATTAGTTTACTGCATTTTGCGGTATTTGTCAAGATATATACAGATAAAATATTATTTTTATTTAAGGTGAATTAAATTTTTCAAAGTAATCATCAACTCGTATTTGCGGTTCATTGGACACTTGTGCAAATAATAATACACAATTTATGATAAATACGATTATATTAGCACCGCAAAGATAATGCCGTTTGTTTTCTCATTTTTCAGGCAATTATATTTTAGGACAATTTGTCCTAAAAATCAATAGGTCACTATGTACTATTTTATAATTTATTCGGTGATGAAATGAAACTGAGAATAAAAGATTTGCGTGAGGACAATGACCTTACGCAAAAAGAAGTTGCAAAGGTTCTTATGTGCGACCAGTCGCTGTACTCAAAATATGAACGGGGCGAAAGAGAAATTCCCCTCTCCCTGCTTATTAAACTTGCCGACTGCTACGGCACAAGCCTTGATTATCTGACCTGTCGCACAGACAATCCAAACATTAAATAACAGCCGTTTTGAAAATTTGCATTTCAAGACGGCTGTTGTTCTGTTATAAAAAAATCGGCTGATGTTGTTTTCCCTGCAATGCAAGGGTTACGCAATCTTCAAGCTTATCAAAATCAGCCACAAGCGAATTTGGTTTCTTGATGCAATCGTCCTGTTTTAAAGGAACGAAGTAAATATTTTTAGTGTTGAGAAGTCTGCCGATGTTCTGTGCCGACGCACCGAGAGCGTCATTTGTTGCAACGCACAACAGCACAGGTCTTAAAATTCTAAGATGCGACTTTGCCGCCATTGTTACCGCCGTGTCGGTAATTCCGAGCGACAGCTTTGCAAGCGTGTTTCCCGTACACGGTGCAATCACAAGCAAATCACACATTTTTTTCGGTCCTATCGGTTCTGTCTGCACAACCGAGTGCAGAACAGCTTTGCCCGTTATTTCTTCTGCCCTCTTTACCATTTCCTCCGCTTTTCCGAAACGAGTTGATGTTGAAAAGGCATTTTGCGACATTATCGGAATAACATCATAGCCTGAGTCAACAAGCCTCTGCATTTGCGTAAAAGCCTTTGAAAAGGTGCAAAAGGAACCGCACATTGCAAATCCTATGGTTGCTTTTGTCACCTGTAAACCTCCTTGATGATGTCAAATACAGTAGTTTTTATAATTTCTCCTGCCGTTTTCGGAGCGCATTTTCCCGGGAGCGACAACGCCCTAACGGCATAAATTCCGAGTTTTTCGGCGGTATCAAAATCAACCCCGCCCGGCAGGGACGCAAGGTCTATAATAAGGGTGTTTGTGTCGGTATTCATAAGAAGTTCCCTGTCAAAAATCAACTTCGGAATTGTGTTGAAAGCAATGTCAAAGTGCTTTACCGTTCTGAGATTCTCCGTATTAAGTGCATTGTAGCCGAGTGCTTTCACATATGCAAGGTCTGACGGCTTTCTTGCGCTCACGGTAACATTTGCTCCGAGAAGTTTCAGCTTGTGAGCAAGAATTTTTCCGATTCTGCCGAATCCCGCAACAAGACACTTACTGCCCGAAATCGTTCCCTCATATTCTCGCATTGCACATTCAATTGCACCCTCTGCCGTAGGCAATGCGTTGAGAATTGCAAAATCATCTCTTGCTCCGTAATCAAAAATTTCACCGTCCGAAAGCCTTGGATACGCCTTTAAAAATCTACTTTTCATCGTGGTGAAAACAGGCTTTTTAAGGATAATTTCAATTTCGTCACTGTCAAGCAAAATGTTCCCGTTTGAAAACGGAGTGTTAAGACTGCCGTCTGTCCTTATTGACGGCAACGGAAAAATCAATGCGTCACTTTCCGAAATTGCCTTTTTAACACTGCAAAGGCTCAATGAACCGTGGCTTTCAAGCCTGTTAAATCCGCCGAGCAAAACATCGTAACAGCTGTCAGAAATTGATTTTGCAAGAAAAAGCTGTCGCTTGTCGCCGCCGATTATGCCAAATGTTCTTATATCGCTCTTTTTCATACACAACACCCGTAAATCAAGTTATTCTCTACACCCTCATATTATGCCGAGTGTCATTGTGTGTGAAACCGTGAAAAGAAAAAGGACAGCAAAAGCTGCCCAAGTTCGGCTATTCGGAAAGATTGTCAAAAGTTTCAAGAATTTCAAGCGAATCGGCGGAATCGAGATAAACATAATTGAAATCACGCACAATATTCCACCCCTTAACATAAAAAGGTGCAAGGCTTGAATAGCTCTTTTGCATAACCTCATAAGCAAAAGTTATTCCAAGGTTATCTTCAATCAGTTTTGACATAAGTGTAAAGTGGTTTATGCAGGTTACTCTTGCAAAATGCTCTGTCGTTATGTTATGTTCCGATAAAACCTGCTCAAGAATATTTCGTGTTCCAGAACCCTTTTCACGCAAAAAAAGATGTTCGGTAAAAATGTCATCAGGCAAAATCGTTTTGTTTGCAAATCTGTGATTTTTACTGCATACACCGACAAAATTTTCCGAACGATAAACTCTGCTCAAAAATTCATTGCTGTCAAAAAAACCTTCAATCAACGCAAAGTCAAGTTCGCCCTTTTTAAGTCTGTCAAGCAAATACCTTGTGTTGTCAATCTCAATTTCAACATTATATTCGGGCAACTGCAAAAACTTTTCAACCTGTTTTGGAATAACATACTCGCCGATTGTCTTTGTTGCACCAAACCTTACAAGCCTTTTTTCGCCCGACTTCATTTTTTCAAACAGCTTTTCTTCCTGATACATAACCGACTCGCAATATCTTTTCAGCAACTCTCCCTTTCTCGTCAATCTCAGGCTGTGTCGGTCATAATCAAACAGCTTGCAACCGTACTGATTTTCAAGAAAATGTATATGCTGGGTAACAGCAGGCTGCGTCATATTAAGCACCTGTGCAGTCTTTCTGTAATTCATAAAATTGCAAAGCGTCAAAAAAGTTTTAACCCTATAATCAATCATATCACACCTCTTTGATAATTTTTACTTATCATATCATTTTAAACAATAATTAGATTTTATCATACTTTCGTGTTATACTCAACAGGCAAAATAAAATCAGGAAGGGTAAAACAATGAAATTCATCAAAACAAACCTCGGCGGAGTCCTTGTATGTGCCGTCATTGCGGCATTTGCGGAACTTTTCAGCACTATTCAAATCGGCTCATTTTCGTTTTCGCTGATAGGCGCACCTGTTGCAGCAATTATTACGGGAATGATAATCACACTTTTAGCACCGAAATTTTCTGCCAACAAATATTTTTTGGGCGGAATAAAATTCACCTCAAAAAAGATTTTGCAATGGGCGGTAATCATACTCGGCTTTTCGCTTAATCTCGGCACAATTGCAAGTGTAGGCGGCAAGAGTCTGCCCGTGATTGTAAGCACAATTTCAACATCTCTCATAACGGCTTTTATTGTTATGAAAATTGCAAAAATCAAACCTAAAACAGCCTGTCTTATCGGAGTAGGTTCGTCAATCTGCGGCGGTTCAGCAATTGCGGCAACCGCTCCCGTAATTGATGCCGATGACGAAGAAATTGCCCAATCAATTTCGGTAATCTTTCTGTTTAATATTCTTGCGGCACTCATTTTTCCGACTTTCGGACACGCTGTCGGCTTTGGCACGGAAGGCTTCGCAGTGTTTGCAGGAACAGCGGTAAATGACACATCATCAGTAACCGCAACTGCCGCTACCGCAGAAAAAATCTGGAATGTAAACGGTATTCTTTCAACAGCCGTAACCGTAAAACTGACACGAACACTTGCTATAATTCCGATAACGCTTTGCCTTGCACTTTACAGAACACACAAGGCAAAATCAATCGGTGCAAAGGGTTCAACATTTTCATTCAAAAAGATTTTTCCGTGGTTCATTCTCTTTTTCATCGGAGCTTCACTTGTATCAACACTTGTCGGATTTATTCCGCAATGTTCTTTTACAGAATTTTACAACAACGGTTTTGTACCTCTGATGAAATGGCTCGCAACATTTTTCATTTCAATGGCAATGGGCGCAATCGGACTTAACACAAACATAGTAAAACTGATAAAGAGCGGTGCAAAGCCGATTATCTTAGGATTTTTCTGTTGGATAGCAATTTCCGCCGTATCAATCGGAGTGCAACAGCTTATGGGAATTTTTTCATCTAATCTGTGACAAAAAAGACAGCCGAATTTTTACACACGGCTGTCTTTTATTTTCTGCATACAAAAACTCCGCTCTCAAGCGAAAGCGGAGTTTGATTTGATAATTTGCCGTAGATAAAAATATTCTTCTCCAAATGAGGTTACGGTCTGAGTCCCATTCCGCCCTCGAGGGTTATGGTTTCGCCGCTCATATACTTGAAATCAGGTGATGCAAGTGCAACACAGGCACGGCCGATTTCTTTTTCGACATCACCAAAATGTCCCATTGGCGGCACTTTTACATTCTCCTTGAATGCGTCGGGATAAGCCTGCTCAAATTTTTCAAGCTGAGCAGTCCATGCAAGCGGACAGACAATGTTGACATTTATTCCGTCCTTGCCCCACTCGTTGGCGGCAACTCTTGTAAGACCTCTTATTCCCTCTTTTGCGGCTGCATATGCACACTGACCGAAGTTTCCGAAAAGTCCGGCACCCGAAGCAAAGTTTATAACCGTTCCCTTTGACTTTTTAAGGTACGGATAGCAAGCCTTCATATAATAGAAGGTTGCGTACAATCCCGAATAAACAGCAAGGTCAAATTGCTCTGTTGTATGATCTGCAAGTGTAATACCCGACGCAGAAGCCTGAGCGTTGTTAATCAAGACATCAATTCCGCCGAATGTTTCAACAGCTCTGTCAACAACATTCCGAACAACCTTTTCGTTATCGCCGTCCTTGCTGACATCAGCCTGAACAGGCAGCACATTTACTCCGTAAAGTCTTTCGAGTTCTTCTTTGGCATCCTCAAGCTTTTTGACATTTCTGCCTGTAATAACAAGGTTTGCACCCTCTTTTGCATAAGCAACAGCAATGCCGTAGCCGATTGAACCGCAACCTCCGTCGCTGAGAACAGCCCTTCCTCCCCCTGTAATAACAGCGGTCTTTCCTAATAAAAATCCCACTAATCCATCCTCCTTTTGATAAAAAAATATGCTGCAAGAATACAAATATTCTCACAGCCTTATATTATCAGTTATTAAGTTTAGTGTCAATCGTGTAATGCTATTATACGGACATTAATATGTTAGTTTTAAAGTCAAAATCGGGCAACAACATAAATTATATGCTGAAAAAGTTTTATAAATATTGCAAAAGCAAATACAATTTATACACACCATTCATCATATCAAAGCATTTTTATAAAACAAGTCAATTTATCAAAACGGGCGGATAATATCCGCCCCTACAAATAAACAGCAACTTTCATTTAAAATAAACCGTCGGGAAATACAACTTTGTGATTCAAAAGATTTTCTTTCAGCTAAATTTTGCGACAGGTCGCAAAGCTAAATAACTTCGCTGTCGCTCTGTTGCTAAATTGCAAACCTTTCGGTTTACAGCTAAATTAAATTCACTTTTGCTGTCCGTCAGGACAATTTAGCTATCCTCAGGATAATTTAGCTTGCGTAGCAAATTTAGCTCACGCTTGAGTGAATTTAGCTGAAAAAAGCACTTGCAAAAGCAAGTGCTTTTTTCTTGGCGGAGGACAAGGGATTTGAACCCTCGCGCCGCGTTAGCGACCTACTCCCTTAGCAGGGGAGCCTCTTCACCACTTGAGTAATCCTCCGTGTGAAGTTTAAATTCACTATAAAATAAAATGGCGGAGAGGAAGGGATTCGAACCCTTGGTCCCTCGCGGGATCACTAGTTTTCAAGACTAGCTCCTTAAACCACTCGGACACCTCTCCGTATGCTCATCTTGCCTTTCAGCATTTCAGCAAGACTTATTTTAACACAGGTTTCTCCATTTGTCAACACTTATTTTTAATTTTTTTGAATATTCAGTAAAATAAGAAAATTTCCCAATTTCTTGACAAATCGCAAGCCATCATATACAATAGTTATGTTATGTGCCAATAGCTCAGTTGGATAGAGCGTTCGCCTCCTAAGCGAAAGGTCGGGGGTTCGAATCCCTTTTGGCACGCCAAAAACTCCGCCGGAAAACCCAGCAAAAGGCAGGCTCACATAAGGATACTTTCAAAAAGTGACCGATTGAGAGCAGCACAACGCCACAGAGTTTTAAAACTCTGTGGCGTTGTGCTTTTTTATAGCTAACAGGAAAATGAGTCCGTGCCAAGCGATATTCAGCCCTTCAATTCCGAAAAGATTTTCTATTGCATATCGGTTC
>OGKD01001519.1_pt1 | contig 12465 bp, 7 predicted proteins | sample 1572371 | NCBI WGS metagenome assembly OGKD01 (sample SAMEA2582096, study PRJEB24529) | metagenome | biome: Human gut stool | place: China | collected 2011 | reverse complement strand
GGTGCTCTGCTGGCCATCGTCCTGATGATCGGCTCCTACATCATCTCGGTCAAGGAGAATTACCCCAAGGGCTCTCCGTTCAGCATCAAGGGCTTCGTTAAGCAGCTGGGCACTTCCATCTGGGCACTGGCCGCTGTTGTCATCGTTGTGTTCGGCGTTGTTGGCGGTGTGTTCACCGCTACCGAGTCTGCAGCTATTGCAGTTATCTACTCTCTGTTCGTGTCGGTGTTCGTCTACAAGGGTCTGGACTGGAAGGGCGTCTGGCATGCGCTGGATGAGTGCGTGAACACTCTGTCCATCGTGCTGATCCTGATCGCTACCTCTGCAGTCTTCGGCAACTGCCTGACCATGCTGCATGTGCCGGATCTGGCTGCAAATGCCATCACCAGCGTCACCGATAACCCCTACATCATCGCTCTGCTGATCGACCTGATCATCTTGGTTCTGGGCTGCATCATGGATATGGCTCCCATCATCCTGATCGCTACTCCCATCCTGCTGCCCATCGCAACCTCCATCGGCATCGATCCCATCCAGTTCGGTATCATCGTGGTTCTGAACTGCGGCATCGGTCTGCTCACTCCTCCCGTTGGCTCCGTTCTGTTCATCGGCTCTGCCGTTGCAAAGCGCCCCATGGAGAAAGTGGTCAAGGCGACCCTGCCGTTCTACCTGTGTATGTTCGTTGCACTGCTGCTGCTGACCTACGTCCCCGACATCAGCCTTGCTATCCCCAAGCTGCTGGGCGGTTACGTCAGCCCCATCACAAACCCGCTGGGTCCTGTGTTCATCCACTAAGCGCAGCATAAGAGAAAACCCCTTGCATCTATAAGACCGAAGCCTGTCAGCCCTTTGGGCTGCGGGCTCCGGTCTTTTTTGCGTGTGCACCAAAATGCGGACAGCTTGCACGGCGGGGAACACTATGATAAAATAAAAAGCATAGAAGCTTGGAAGGGGAGAGAACACTATGGAGCAAAAACGCCTGTGTCCGTTCTGCATTGGGGAACTGCCGCCTGCGGCGACCGTCTGCCCCCATTGCGGGAAGATCTTAGAGGGCTGCAACCCGGCGGGCTGCCTGCCGGTGGGCACGGTGTTGGCTGGGCGCTATACCGTGGGCGAGATGCGCAGTCTGGACGGCGAGGGCGTGCTGTACAGCGGCGTGGAGAATCTGGGCGCTTTCCGGGTGACCATCAAGGAGTACCTGCCCGTCACTCTTTCTGCGGAGCGGGGCGCGGACTGCATCCTGCGCCCCAAGCAGGGGAGCGAAGTGCTGTTCAAGACCACCCGCATGGACTTTGCAGACCTGTACCGCGCCATCCAGCGCATTACCCCCGCCAGCGGTCTGGAAGCCGTGCTGGACGTGGTGGAGGCCAACAACACCGTGTATGCGGTGCTGGAAAATTTAGGTGGCACCTCGCTGGAGCAGTGGCTGGAAAACCGTCCTGCCCCGGTGCGGGCAGAGGAGGCCTGCGCCATGCTGCGCCCGGTGTTTGAGGGCGTGGCGGCCATGCACAAGGCAGGGCTGGTGCACCGCGGCATCTGCCCGGAGAATATCCGGGTAATGGCAGATGGCCGGTGCCGTCTGGCTGGGTACGCCACTGTGGGTCTGCGCACCGCAGGCAGCGGCCTGCACGAGCAGCTGTACGAAGGCTACTCTGCGCCGGAGCAGTACACCACCGCCGAGTTTGAGGGGCGCTACACCGACGAATACAGCCTTGCCGCCGTCTTTTACCGCATGGTGTGCGGGCAAGCACCCATGCCCGCTGCCCAGCGCGTGGTGTCGGACTCCAACCCCCGGGCACGCACCGTAGAGCCTGCCGTGCCGGCCTACGTTTCCGATGTGTTGCAGCTGGGGCTGCGGCTCAAGGTCATGGAGCGCATCCAGACTGTGCCGCAGCTGTATCAGGCACTTTCTTCCAAAGAATATACCGCCGAGCTGACCCGCACCATGAAGCCGGAGACCCCGATGCATCCGGTGCGGGCAGAGCAGAGCGGGCAGGGCAGGGAACATCTGCTCAGTTTGAAGGGATTGCTGGCGGGCATCCTGATCCTGCTTTCCGTTCTGATCCTGCTTACCCTGTGGGGCATCGTGAGCAGCAAGGAGGAGCAGACCCCCGTCTCGGAGCCGAGTTCGGAAGCTGCCAGCAGCGAGGAAATGAAGCCCCAGAACCTTGTGCCCAACTTTGTGGGCATCGATTACGAGCAAATCAAGAATAACCGCGAGTACACCAGTATGTACCTGTTCCGGGCGGTGCTGGAGTACAGCGATACCGTGCCCTCCGGGCAGGTCATCCGGCAGGAGCCGGAGGCCGGCGAAGTAATGGAGAATGGCGAGGTGATCCAGATCGTGGTCAGTCAGGGCCCAGAAAAGGTGGAGATGCCAAAGATCATCGGTGCATCGCAGGATAAGGCTATTGAGATCCTGAGCAGCCGGGGGCTTGTGGCCAGCTGTTTCATGGTGGTGAACGATGGCTCCTACGCTACGGGCTGCGTGGTCTCTGCCAGTGAGGAAGAGGGCGCTATGGTCACGGTGGGTACGGTGATCACCATATATATCGCCGCTGACCCCAGTGTGCAGATCACCGCCACCCCGGAAGAGCCTGCCGCTACCGAGCCTACTACCCCGGAAACGCCCCCGGAGGGCAGCACAGAGCCGGAATACGATACAGATTAAACATAACAATAAAAGCAGAAGCGGGAGCCTTGCAACGGGCTCCCGCTTCTGCTTGTTTAGGATAGGAAAGAGAATGGCAAATTAAAGGTTGGTGTAGCCCATCAGGCAGCGGTCTACCTCGGCGGCGCAATCGCGGCCCTCGCGCAGACCCCACACCACAAGGCTCTGGCCGCGGCGCATATCGCCGCAGACGAATACCTTGTCCACGTTGGTCTTAAAGCTGTGGTCGGCTACATTGCCCCGGGCGGTCAACTCCACCCCAAAGGCATCGGCTGTATAGTTTTCGCAGCCGGTAAAGCCTGCGGCAATAAATGCCAACTGGCAGTCGTAGGTAAATTCCTTGCCGGTGGGCACCATGCTGGTGCGGCCGGTCTCGGGGTCGCGTTCCGGTTTCAGGCAGCTGATGACGGCACCGGTCAGATTGCCGGCCTCGTCCTTTAAAAACTCCTTCACGGTGGTCTGGTACACGCGCGGATCCTTGCCGAATTTTGCAATGCACTCGGTCTGGCCGTAGTCCACCTTCAGCACCCGGGGCCACTCCGGCCACGGGTTTGCAGCGGTGCGCTCGGCAGGGGGCTGCGGCATCATTTCCAGTGCCATCAGGTCGGTGCAGCCCTGCCGCAGGGCAGTGCCCTGACAGTCGTTGCCGGTGTCGCCGCCGCCAATGACCAGCACGTTTTTACCGGCTGCGTTGATGGCCTTGCCGTCTGCAAAATTGGAGTCCAGCAGGCTCTTGGTCACGCTGGTCAGGTAGTCCACGGCAAAGTGCACGCCCTTGGCGTCCCGGCCGGGCACGTTCAAATCGCGGGGCTTTTTTGCGCCGCAGCACAGCACCACGGCATCAAAATCTGCCAGCAGCTGCTCGGCGGGCACGGCACCGCCCACATCCATGCCGGTGCGGAACTCAACACCCTCGGCCTGCATCAGCTTGACCCGGCGCTCGATGACTGCCTTATCCAGCTTCATGTTGGGGATGCCGTACATCAGCAGGCCGCCCACACGGTCGGCGCGCTCAAACACCGTAACGGCGTGGCCGCGCTTGTTCAGGTACTCGGCCACCGAAAGCCCCGCAGGGCCGCTGCCCACCACGGCAACGCTCTTGCCGGTGCGGGTCGGCGGCGGGGTGGCGGTCAGCCAGTTCTTGGCGTAGGCCGTCTCGATGATGGCGTGCTCGTTTTCGCGCACGGTGACACTGCTGCCGGTCACATCCCCGCAGGTGCAGGCGGCCTCACACAAGGCGGGGCACACCCGGCTGGTAAACTCCGGGAAGCGGTTGGTGGCCATCAGGCGGTGGAGCGCAAGCTCCCACTTGCCGTGGTACACCAGATCGTTCCACTCCGGGATGAGGTTGTTCAGCGGACAGCCGGAGGCCATGCCGCCGATCATCATGCCCGCCTGACAGAAGGGCACGCCGCAGTCCATGCAGCGGGCGGCCTGCGTCTGCTGCTGCTCCCGCGAGAGCCAGATGTGGAACTCGTTAAAATTTTCAAGGCGCTCCAGCGGCGCAACGTCCGTGCTGGTCTTGCGCGCATAATCCATAAATCCTGTTGTCTTACCCATGCTGCTGCCCCTCCTTACTTATGCTTCTGCACTGCATAGAATGCTTCAATCTGTGCCTGCTCGCCGTCCAGACCACGCTCCTCTACCGAGGCGATGACCCGCAGCATCCGGTCGTAATCGTAAGGCAGCACCTTTTTGAATTTGGGCAGGAACGCACTGAAATTATCCAGGATCTCTTTGCCGCGCGGAGAGCCGGTGGCCTCCACATGGGCGCGAATCAGCTCCTTCAGGGTGGCAACATCGTACTTATGCTCCACCGACTCAAGGCTGACGGTCTCCTTGTTCACGCGCTGGTAGAAGTCCCAGTTCTCGTCCAGCACATAGGCAATGCCGCCGGTCATACCGGCTGCAAAGTTCTTGCCGGTCTGACCCAGCACTACTACGGTACCACCGGTCATGTACTCACAGCCGTGGTCGCCCACGCCCTCCACAACGGCGGTAGCGCCGCTGTTGCGCACGCAGAAGCGCTCACCGGCCACACCGGAGATGAACGCCTTGCCACTGGTAGCGCCGTACAGCGCCACGTTGCCGGTGATGATGTTCTCCTCGGGCTTGAAGTCGATGCCCTGCGGCGGACGCACAACGATCTTGCCGCCGGAAAGACCCTTGCCCATGTAGTCGTTGCAGTCGCCCACCAGCTCCAGCGTCAGGCCGCTCGGGATAAAGGCACCGAAGCTCTGGCCGCCTGCACCGGTGCAGTGCACGGTGTACACATCATCCGGCAGGTCGTTGCCGTATTTGCGGGTGATCTCGCTGCCAAAGATGGCACCAAAGGCGCGGTCCACGTTGGAAACATTCAGGCTGACGCTCTGGGGAGCCTTGCTGCCCAGCTTGAACTTCTTCATCAGCACCTTCATGTCCAGCGTGTTTTCCAGATGGAAGTCGTAGCTGTCCTCCTTGATAAAGTGGACGTTGCTGTTTGCAATGGCGGGGTTGTGCAGGATGCAGTCCAGATCCAGCTCCGCGGCGCGGCTGCCCGGGGCGGCGGGCTTGACCCGCAGCAGGTCGGTGCGGCCTACCAGCTCGTCCACGGTGCGCACGCCCAGTTTTGCCATGTACTCCCGCAGCTCCTCGGCCACAAAGGTGAGGTAGTTGATGATGTACTCCGGCTTGCCCTTGAAGTTTTTGCGCAGTTCGGGGTTCTGGGTGCAGATGCCCATGGGGCAGGTGTCCAGATTGCAAACACGCATCATCACACAGCCCTCTGCCATCAGCAGGGTGGTGCCAAAGCCGAACTCCTCTGCGCCCAGCATACAGCTGATGGCCACATCCCGGCCGGACAGCAGCTTGGAGTCACTTTCAATGCGCACGCGGGTGCGCAGACCGTTCAGGATCAGGGTCTGGTGGGTCTCGGCGATGCCCAGCTCCCAAGGCAGACCGGCGTGCTTGATGGAGGTGCGGGGCGCAGCACCGGTGCCGCCGTCATAGCCGGACACCAGAATGACCTGTGCGCCGCCCTTGGCAACACCGGCGGCAATGGTGCCGACACCCGCCTCGCTGACCAGCTTGACGTTGATGTTGGCGCTGCGGTTGGCATTTTTCAGATCGTAGATCAGCTCTGCCAGATCCTCGATGGAGTAGATATCGTGGTGGGGCGGGGGAGAGATGAGTCCTACGCCGGTGGTGCTGTGGCGGGTCTTGGCGATCCACGGATACACCTTGGCACCGGGCAGGTTGCCGCCCTCGCCGGGCTTTGCGCCCTGTGCCAGCTTGATCTGGATCTCCTCGGCGCTGACCAGATACTTGTTGGTCACGCCAAAGCGGGCAGAAGCCACCTGTTTGATCTTGGAATTGCTCTCGCTGTGGTAGCGCTCCTCGGGCTCGCCGCCCTCGCCGGTATTGCTGCGGCCGCCCAGACGGTTCAGGGCAATGGCAATGGTCTCGTGTGCTTCGCTGCTCAGTGCGCCGTAGCTCATGGCAGCGCCCTTGAACCGCTTGACGATGCTGGAGACCGGCTCTACCTCCTCCAGCGGGATGCCGCCGTCTGCGGCGTAGTTGAAGTCCAGCAGGCTGCGCAGATGCACGCCCTCGGCACCCATGTTGTCCACCGTCTGGGTGAACTGCTTGAAGGTGTCGTAATCGCCGGTGCGGCAGGCCTTCTGGAACAGGTGGATGGTCTGGGGGTTGAACAGGTGCTCTTCCTTGCCGCTGCGGAACTTGTGGGCACCGCTGTCGGACAGCTCCATGTTGATATCCAGTCCCAGCGGGTCAAAGGCAGCGTTGTGCTGCGCTTCCACATCGGCCTGAATGTCTGCCATGCTGATGCCGCCCACACGGCTCACCGTGCCGGTAAAGTATTTGTCGATGACCTCCTTCGAGATGCCCACAGCCTCAAAGATCTGGCTGCTCTGGTAGCTCTGGATGGTGGAAATGCCCATCTTGGAGGCGATCTTCACGATGCCGCTGAGGATAGCGTTGTCGTAGTCCTGCACAGCGGCGTAATAGTCCTTGTCCAGCAGGCCTTCGTCGATCAGCTGCCCGATGGTCTCGTGTGCCAGATAGGGGTTGATGGCGCAGGCACCGTAGCCCAGCAGGGTGGCAAAGTGGTGCACCTCCCGGGGCTCGGCGCTCTCCAAAATCAGTGCCAGTGCGGTGCTCTTTTTGGTGCGGATGAGGTACTGGGACACTGCCGACACCGCCAGCAGGCTGGGGATGGTCACATGGTATTCGTCCACGTCACGGTCGGACAGGATGATGATGTTTGCGCCCTCCTTGTAGGCGCGGTCGACCTCCAGAAATACCCGGTCGATGGCCTTTTCCAGACTGGTGTTCTTGTAGTAGTTGATGGACACCGTAGCCACCTTGAAGCCCGGCACGTTCATGTACTTGATCTTCAACAGGTCGGTGTTGGTCAGGATGGGGTTGTGCACCTTGAGCACCTTGCAGTTCTCGGGCTTATCCTCCAACAGATTGCCGTGGGCACCGATGTAAACGCTGGTGGAGGTGACCACCTTCTCCCGGATGGCGTCGATAGGGGGGTTGGTCACCTGTGCAAACCGCTGCTTAAAGTAGTTGAACAGCGGGGGATGCTGGCTGCTGAGCACAGCCAGCGGAGTGTCGGTACCCATGGCACCGGAAGGCTCTGCGCCCGCCCGCGCCATGGCAAGGATCATGGTGTTCACGTCCTCGTATTTGTAGCCGAACACCTTCTGCAGCCGGGTCAGCTGCTCGCCGGTGTAGCTTTCCACCTTCACGTTGGGGATCTTCAGCCCGCTCAGCTGCACCAGATTGCGATCGATCCACTCGCCGTAGGGCTCGCGGCTGGCGTAAAGTTCCTTCAGCTTTTCGTCATCCACCACTTCACCCTTGACGGTATCCACCAGCAGCATCTTGCCGGGGCGCAGGCGTTCCTTGACCAGAATATTCTCCGGATCGCATTCCAGTACGCCTACCTCAGAGGACAGGATCATGCGGCCGTCCTTGGTGATGTAGTAGCGGCTGGGGCGCAGACCGTTGCGGTCCAGCACCGCGCCCATCACGTCGCCGTCCGAGAACAGAATGGCGGCGGGGCCGTCCCACGGCTCCAGCATGGTGGCGTAGTACTGGTAGAAGTCCCGCTTTTTCTGGCTGATGTTCTTGTTGTTCTCCCACGGCTCGGGGATGGTGATCATCACAGCCAGCGGCAGATCCATGCCGTTCATCACCATGAACTCCAGTGCGTTATCCAGCATGGCGGAGTCCGAGCCGGAGGTGTTGATGATGGGCAGGATCTTGTTCATGTCGTCCTGCAGAATGGGGCTGGAGATGCTCTCCTCACGCGCCAGCATGGCGTCGGTGTTGCCCTTGATGGTATTGATCTCGCCGTTGTGCAGGATGAAGCGGTTGGGGTGCGCGCGCATCCAGCTGGGGTTGGTGTTGGTAGAAAAGCGGCTGTGCACCATACCGATGGCGGACTCATAGTCCGGGTCCTGCAGATCAGCGTAGAAGCGGCGCAGGTCGTGCACAAGGAACATACCCTTGTACACGATGGTGCGGCTGGACAGGCTGGGCACATAAGTGCCGTTGCTGGCCTGCTCGAACACGCGGCGCACGATGTACAAGCGGCGGTCAAACTCAATGCCCTTGCTTACCTTGGCGGGCTTTTTGATGAAGCACTGCCAGATGGCGGGCATACAGTCCCGCGCCTTCTGCCCCACGGCATCGGGATCTACGGGCACTTCGCGCCATGCCAGAAACTCCAGCCCCTCCTTGCGGGTGACCACCTCGAACAGCTTCATAGCCTGTGCCCGCAGGTGCTCGTTCTGGGGGAAGAAGAACATACCCACGCCGTACTCCCGCTCGTTGCCCAGCCGGATGTTCAGCTCCTCGGCGACCTTGGAGAAGAACTTGTGGCTGATCTGCAGCAGGATGCCCACACCGTCGCCGGTCTTACCCTCGGCGTCCTTACCAGCGCGGTGCTCCAGCCGTTCCACGATGGACAGTGCATCGTCCACCGTCTGGTGGCTTTTACGTCCCTTGATGTCCACCACAGCGCCGATGCCGCAGGCATCGTGCTCGAACTGTGGGTCGTACAGACCAAGGGTGGTTTTCTGCTCTGTAAAGTTTTCCATAGTCTTTCCCATCCTTTTTACGTGTTTGCTTACCGGGGGCTGCGGCACCCTCCGCAGCTTTTTATCCCCTGCAAAAAGAAAAAAGCGCCCCGCAAGGGCATAGAATGCCCCTGCGGAACGCCTTTGTTCCGATACCTGATATTATACAGATTCCTGAAAAATCTTCAAGTGACAGCTGCACCAAATATGCTGCACACATTGCGCCGCATCTTGTGCGAGATGCCGCCTGCGGCGGGCAGTTGTACGCGGCGTACAAACAAAACCGCCGCACCCGGCGTTGTGCACGCGGGTACGGCGGTTTGGAGGAATTTGCCCTGAGTGATGCGGAACACTCAGAACTCAGGAACGCTTTGCTTTGCGGGTCAGGCACTGCCCGGCGGCCAGCAGGCCGGTGCCAAAGGCAGCCAGTGCGGCGGCGGCCCAGCCGGTGGTGCCGGTCTGGGGCAGGGTGGGCACTGCCGGGGCAGCGGGCTGTACGGCGGCGGGCGCTTCCGTGTGGGGAGCCTGAGCCGGGGCGTCGGATGCGGCGGCAGCTTCGGTGCCGTTGGTGTCGTCAGAGTCAGCCGGGGCTTCCGGGGCGGAGGCGTCTGCGTCGGGGTCCGGTGCCAGAGAGATCTCTTCCACCGGCAGTACCTCGGCCACTTCCAGCTCCAGGCCGTCCTCCTCCCAGGCAAACCCGATCTCTTCCGGGGTGGTGTAGCTGATCTGGATGGGCGGCTTCTCCGGCAGGATGGGCACCTCCACGGTCACAGTCACTTCTTTGGTCACTTCTTCGGTCAGGGCCTGCCCGGCGGGCTCAGCGGCGTCCGGCGCGGCTTCCTCAGCGGGAGCGGCGGGGGTGTCGGTCTGCGATGCGGCAGCAGTGTCCGGGGCGGGGGCCTCCGGCTGGGGTTCCAGCGCGGCGGCCGACGGGGCGAGACAAAGCAGGGCACCCAGTGCCAGCGAGAGCGCAAACATTCTGCACTTCATAGCCTTGTCCCCCTTTCATAAGAATTCCTACTATTATAATATGCATGACGGAGATGGAATGCAAGCCCCACCGCCATTTTTTGGTGGAGTGAATAAAAACTGGAAAAATTCCTTGGGCAGAATCGCTAATTTTGAGTTGCGGGTTTGTTGAAAAATAACCAAACGAAATCACCCGCCCAGAATGGCCCGCAGGTCGGCTTCCGGGGTGGCAATGGGCTTGAGGCCGTACCGTTCCTGCAGGGTGCGCACCACTCCCGGCGAGAGGAACGGGGGCAGGGTAGGCCCCAGCCGGATGTTCCGGATGCCCAGCGCCAGCAGCGCGATGAGGATGCACACGGCCTTCTGCTCAAACCAGCATAGCACCAGCGAGAGGGGCAGGTCGTTGACGCCGCAGCCAAAGGCGTCGGCCAGAGCCAATGCGATGCGGATGGCGCTGTAGGCGTCGTTGCACTGGCCCACGTCCAGGATGCGGGGCAGGCCAGTGCCCGGCACGGTGCCAAGGGGCAGGTCGTTCAGGCGGAACTTGCCGCAGGCCAGGGTCAGCAGAATGGTGTCGGGCGGGGTAAGGCGGGCAAACTCGGTGTAGTAGCGGCGGCTGGGCCGGGTGCCGTCGCAGCCGCCCACCAGAAAGAAGTGCCGCAGCTTACCGTCCCGCACCGCCTGCACAATCTCGTTCGCGTGCTGCAGCACGGCGGTGCGGGCAAAACCGGTGGTCACCGTGGAGCCGCCGTTCAGGCCGGGCAGCAGGGTGTCCTGCGCGTAGCCGCCCAGCTCCAGCGCCTTTTCGATCACCGGGGAAAAGTCGCGCCCTTCGTCGATGTGAGGCACGCCGGGGTAAGCCACCACCGAGGTGGTGAACACCCGGTCGGCGTAGCTGGCGCGCAGGGGCATGATGCAGTTGGTGGTGAACAGGATGGGCGCGGGGATGTCCTCGAACTCCCGCTGCTGGTTCTGCCATGCGGTGCCAAAGTTGCCCTTGAGGTGGGGGTAGCGGCGCTTCAGCTCCGGGTAGCCGTGGGCGGGCAGCATCTCCGAGTGGGTGTAGACGTTGACGCCCCGGCCTGCAGTCTGTTCCAGCAGCTGCTGTGCGTCGTAGAGGTCGTGGCCGGAAATCACGATGAACGGCCCCTTTTCAATGGTCAGGGGCACCTGCACCGGTTCCGGATCGCCAAATGCGCCGGTGTTGGCCGCGTCCAGCAGCTCCATGCAGCGGTAGCTGGCTTCTCCTGTGGCCTGCACCAGCTGCCACAGGGCGTCGGTGGTCTGGCCGGGGTCGCCCACGGCCTGCAGGGCGGTACAGAAGAACCGGTCCAGCTCCGGGTCGATGCGGCCCAGCACCCGGGCGTGGTAGTTGTAGGCGGCCATGCCCCGCAGGCTGAACAGCACAAAGCATTTCAGGCTGCGCCGGTCGGCATCCGGTTCCCGCCAGAGGGCCTGCATGTCGTAGTCCGGGCCGGTGCCGGGGCTGGCGTCGTGCACCCGGCGGGTCAGCGCGTCCACGGCGGCGGGGTCAAAGTTCACGTTGGTAATGGTGGTGAACAGCCCCTGCATCAGCAGCCGGGCCTGTTCCGGGGCCGGGCCGCGCCCCGCCGCGATGAGCTGCCCGGCAAACGCGATGAGCGCCCCGGTGAGCCGGTCCTGTGCGGCGGCTGTCTCGGCCGACTTGCCGCACACCCCCGCTGCGCCGGTGCAGGCGGTGCAGCCCGCCGCCTGCTCACACTGAAAACAAAACATCTGCTCGTCCATACAAAACTCCCTTTCTGCCATAAGATACTGCCAGTGTGGGCAGAGCGGGGCGGGGTTATACCAAAAAGAGCCGCACCCCTGCGGGCGCAGCTCTGGTCGTGTGGGTCAATAATCCAGCGGGAGATAGAGACAGATGCATTTATCTTCCCCGTGAGAAGGGCTGAACGTGATGTCGGCATCCAGGTCCTCGAAGTCGTGGTGGCGGTACAGGCGTTCGCCTGCCTCGGAGGAGGCCAGTGTGACGAACGACACGCCCACCTGCTGGCTGCGGATGGCTTCAATGCGGCTCAGGCATTCCTCCAACAGGACATCGCCCCAGTACAGGTGGATGCCGTTGGGAGTGGTTGCCTGCAGCTGATGCTGGAATTTTTCGTCAATGGCAAAATAACCGATGTGGATGGTGCCGCCGATCTTGTAGCGGACATCACCCTCGATCTCGTCCAGCGAGCCGCAACTGAGATTGTAGTAACCGACGATGCTCCCGGCATTTTCGGTGAGAAACACAAAGGTCTTGCCGACCCCGGCATCCAGCGCATCCGGACTGCGCAGAAACTGGTTCAGGTAGGAGTTCCCGCAGTCGAACTTGGCTGCAAGCTTCTGAAGCGCAGGGGTATAGGGTCGGACGTTCAGCATTTCCGGTTGACCTCGTGCACATGGTCGACGATCTCTCCGTCGGCCTTTTCTTCCACGGAGAACGTGTGTGTACGGCAGTAGTCCCGGATCTCCAGCGCTTCGCGGGAGGGCGTGCGCTTCTTCTGGATCTTTTTCCGGCTGCAGAACGTGCCATTGTAGGGAACCGTATAATTCACAAGACACACCTCCTGTCAGCATCAGTATAAACGATGGAACGTGGTTTGTCAAATACCAAAAAAGAGCCGCACCCCTGCGGGCACGGCTCTTGGACGATGCAGGATGACTTAGTAGGTGATGCCCTGTGCCATCATGGCGGTGGCGACCTTCAGGAAGCCG
>OGKD01001517.1_pt1 | contig 12478 bp, 9 predicted proteins | sample 1572371 | NCBI WGS metagenome assembly OGKD01 (sample SAMEA2582096, study PRJEB24529) | metagenome | biome: Human gut stool | place: China | collected 2011 | reverse complement strand
TGCCCATGTTTTCACCGAGGAAGAAGTAGGCGAAGATGGCGGCGAAGACCGGTTCCAGGGAGAAAATGAAGCCTGCCCTTTCGGGGGTGGTATATTCCTGGGCCACGGCCTGCACGGTGAAGCCGTAGGCGGAGGAGAAGACGGCAAGCCCCAGAATAGCACTCCATTCAGGAAGGGTGGAAGGGAGCTTTGGCGTTTCCAGGAGGAGGGAGGCGGCGCCGGCTATGAGGCCTGCAAAGCCCATCTGCCATATGCCCAGAAGCAGGCTGTCCACTTTGGAGACGAAGGTATTGGTGAAGAGAATGTCCAGGGCGTAAAGGAAGGCAGCCAGCAGGCAGAGCACGAAACCCTTGTCCAAGGTGATGGAGGTGACGCCGTTCAGGATTCAGTTATCTCCTACCGCCGCCACAAAACAGGAGCCCTGGGGAAGGGAGGGCATCTTCCGTATGTAGAGGCCGTGAAGGATGGGCACCATGATGACGGAGGTGGAAATAAGGAATCCGGCGGTGGAGGCGGAGGTGCCGATGACACCGTAAATGACGCCGATGAAGACGCCGGCAATGAGAAAGCCGGTGATGGCGCTGTATTTCAGTATTTCCCAGTCCGTCTTCCTGATACGCTTCATGAAGAAGGGGAGCAGGAGGAAGAAGGCAAAAAGACAGCGCAGCGCCGCAATGGAGATAGGCGGCATGGTCTCTGCGCCCAGTTTCATAAATCCGTAGGAACTGCCCCACACGAATGCGGCAGTAAAAAGAAGAAAATCGGCTTTCTGCTGGCTCATAGTGACTCCTTGTAAGAATATTTACTTTCGGTATTTTATCATAATTCCTCTTTAGAAATATATAAGAAAATGGTATAATCCGTATAGAATTTATTAAATGAGAGGAGACTTGCTATGTCTTTTAAAGAAATCCCTGTGGAAGAATGTGGACTGAATCCGTTTACCAATCTGGCCGATTACTGCATCGTCACCGCAGGAAATAAAGAAAAGTGCAATCCCATGCTTGTGACCTGGGGCGGCTTCGGTGTCATGTGGAGAAAGCCGGTGGCTTCCATCTATATCCGCCAGAGCCGTTTCACCAAGACCATTCTGGATGCCCAGGACTATTTCACACTGTCCTTCCCGCCGGTATCCTTAAAGCCAAAGGAAAGCTACATGGGCTCCCACTCCGGAAGGGACGGCGACAAATTCGAAGGCAGCGGCCTTCACCCCTATGCCATCAGCGACGAAGCGGTGGGGCTTGAAGAAGCGGACCTGATCCTGGTGTGCCGAAAGATTTATACCCATGAAATGAAGGAAGAGTTCTATACGGACAAGGAAACCTACGAAAGATGGAATTCCGGCAGACAGGCCGGCAATAACCACAGCATTTATATGGGAGAAATCGTGAAAGTTCTGAAAAAGTGCTGAGAAATGAAAAATCCCCGCCGGTCATGAAATCATGACCGGCGGGGATTTTATTGTGGAAAGGATTCCTATTCGGTGTGAAGCCGATGAGTTTCATAGCGGCAGGAAACTGTTTGCAAAAGGTTTCCTATTCGGCGTGATAGCTATGTGATTCATGACGGCAGGAAACTGTTCGGTCGGAGATTTCTCAACTTCGCTTTGCTCCGCTCGAAATGACAGGGACGGCATGGGGGCCATGTGATTCATAGCGGCAGGAAATTGTTCGGTCGGAGATTTCTCGACTCCGCTTCGCTCCGCTCGAAATGACAGGGGGCGTGATACGGCTGCGTTTCAGCGTGGCATAAGTACTGCGTTTAGAAATTTCCTTCCCGCCTCCCACCTGTCATCCTGAGCGTTAGCGAAGGATCTCGGTAAAAGTAGTAAGTGAGAGAAAGTTCGTTAAATGCCAGTCGGCGGGAAACTGTTTGCAAAAGGTTTCCTGTCCGGCATGGGGGCCATGTGATTCATAGCAGCAGGAAACTGTATGCGAATAGTTTCCTATCCGACATGAAGCCGATGTGTTTCATAGCGATAGGAAACTATTTGCGAATGGTTTCCTATTCGGCGTGGCGCCGATGGCGTTTCATAGCAGCAGGAAACTGTATGCGAATAGTTTCCTATCCGGCGTGGTGCCGATGGCGTTTCATAGCAACAGGAAACTGTTTGCGAATGGTTTCTTATCCGGTGTGACGGCTATGTGATTCATAGAGATAGGAAACTGTTCGCGAAGGGTTTCCTATCCGGCGTGGCGCCGATGGTGTTTCATAGCAGCAGGAAACTGTTTGCAAATGGTTTCCCATCCGGCGTGACACCGTTGGTGTTTCATGGCGACAGGAAACTATTTGCAAAAGGTTTCCTATCCGGCGTGGCGCCGATGGCGTTTCATAGCGATAGGAAACTTTTCGCTAAAGGTTTCCTACTCAATATGACACCACTGCGTTCCATCACCACAGGAAACTTTCTACCTTCTATCTTCTACGTCTCCCTCCAGCACCATATCCGAACTCTTTAAAGTACCTTCTTTTCTTCTCTTTTCAAATTCCGCCGTAGCGGTGAAGAGGACGTCGCTGGAGCTGTTTAGGGCTGTTTCACAGGCGTCTTCCAGTACGGAGATGATGAATCCTACGCCCACCACCTGCATGGAGATGTCGTTGCTGATGCCGAAGGAGGCGCAGGCTACGGGGATGAGGAGGAGGGAGCCGCCGGCGACTCCGGAGGCTCCGCAGGCGCCGATGGTGGCTACCAGGCAGAGGAGGAAGGCTGTGGGAATGTCCACGTCGATGCCCAGGGTATGGGCAGCAGCCAGGGAGAGGACGGAAATGGTGACAGAAGCGCCGGCCGTATTCACTGCGGCTCCCAGGGGGATGGAAATGGAGTACATGTCCGGATCCAGTCCCAGACGGCGGCAGAGGTTAAGGTTCACCGGAATATTGGCGGCGCTGCTTCTGGTGAAGAAGGCGTAGACGCCGCTTTCCTTTAATGTGGTCAGCACCAGGGGATAGGGATTTCTATGAACTCTGGAAAATACAAGCAAAGGGTTCATCACCAGGGCCACGGCGCCATAGGCACCGATTAAGACGGCCAGGAGATGGAGGTAGCCCAGAAGGGCGGAAACACCCTGGCTGCCTACGGAATTGGCTACCAGGCCCATAATGCCCAGGGGCGCCAGATGGATAACCCAGCCTACGATCTTTGTCACTGCTTTGGCAGTGTCATCGAGGAATTGTTTCGTGCTGTCCGTTCCCATGGATTTCATGGCAATGCCGAAAATGACGGCCCAGAGAAGAATGCTGATGTAATTGGCCTTCAAGAGGGCGCTGACCGGATTGTCAATGGTGCTCATCACCAGGTTGAAGAGCACTTCCCCGATACCGCTGGGCGGCGCGGTGCTGCCTGCATCGGCAGCGGCCTGCAGGGTGAGGGTGGTGGGGAAAAGGAAGGAAAAGGATACGCCAATGATGGAAGCCAGGAAGGTGCTGGTCATGTACAGGGTGACGATGGGCTTCATACTGCCTTTCTGGTTTGGCTTCTTCTGGGCAATGGCATTGATGACAAGGAAAAATACCAGTACCGGTGCCACGCTCTTTAATGCTTTCACAAAGAGGTCACCGAATACGGTAAGAAAGGGCACTGACTGGGGAAGGGTGACAGCCAGCAGGATGCCAAGCACCAGTCCCAGGGCAATCTGGTGAATCAGCTTGATATGGGAAAGAATGGATTGTATCTTGGAAATCAAAGGGGTCCTCCTATATATGTAAAAAGAAACATTACGGTTTTTAATTATACGCTTATAATTCAGGGAACGCAATGAATAATGGAAAATTAGAAGATAGAAGATAGACGATAGATGGTAGACGAAAGAAGATAGAAGATAGAAGATAGAAGATAGAAACTTCCGGACGGACTGCCGCTCTATAATATAAATTTCTAACAGGATAGTTGTAATTCAAATTTGAATTTGATAAAATAAGGACATAAAAGATGATAGTTTCTTTCATATGCTGCTCATAAGGAGGTGGCGGTATGGATAGGAAAAAGAAAGCAGCCCTTGGCGCAGTTTCCCTGCTGTCGGCTGCTTTTTGCTTGTTTCCCATGGCGGTGGGGGCAGAGAAGCCGGTGAATCTGGAGAAAGCTTCCTGGACCGCTCTGGCGGGAATGTACGAAAATCCCTATTTCACAGAAACAAAGGGGGCTTCCCTGTCGCCGGAGGTGCTGTCGGAGTGGTGGAAGGTCTTTCATGACGACACGCTGGACTCTCTCATTTATACAGCCCTTGACCGGAACCGTGATTTAGCGCAGGCGGAGTCCCGGCTGAAGCAGGCCCGGGAAGCACTGGGCATGACTAAGGCATCCCTGGTGCCCTGGGTGAATGCAGGCGCCGGCTGGGTAAGGGCACAGGCGCCGGAAGGGGTGATTTCCGATGTGACACCGGCGGAGCTGGAAAAAGTGCCAGGCATGACCATTGACAACAGCCATAACCTTTCCTATGCAGGACTGGATGCCTCCTGGGAGCCCGATTTCTTTGGCAAAAACAGGGCCAAAGTGAAGGCTTCGGAAAAATCGCTGGAGGCACAAAGGGGCATGCTTTACTCTACATGGGTATCCCTTTCGGCGGAGGTGGCCATGAATTACATCACCCTCCGCACCCTGCAGGAGGAGCTGGCGGTGACGGAAGCCCATATCCATAACCAGAAAGAGAATCTCGCCCTTCTTCAGGTGAACGAGAATGCGGGCCTTCTCTCATCCCTGCCGGCAGACCAGGCGTCCTATACCCTTCATGAGTCGGAAGCGAAAGTGCCGGAGCTGAAGACGGAAATCGCAGATACGGCCAATCGGATTTCCATTCTCACCGGCACGGTACCGGGAGCGCTGAATGAAAAGCTCCTCACCCCTTCGCCTCTTCCGGAAATCGACGGCGCCATGTACAATGCCATTCCGGCGGAGGTGCTTCGCCAGCGGCCGGATGTGCGCGCGGCGGAAATGGCCTGGGCTGCGCAGATAGCAAAGACAAAGGAAGCCAGGGCGGAAATGAAGCCGAAGTTTTCCATTCTGGGCGTGCTGGGGCTGGCAGCCCTTTCCGGCGGCCTCTTCTCCGCCGGCAGCCACGCCTTCGGCATTATGCCCCAGGTGACGTACCCTCTTTTCAACGGTGGCGCCCTTAGAAGAAATGTGAGGGTGCAGAGTGAAAAGGAAAAGGAAATGCAGGCGGCCTATGAAAATACGGTGCTCAAAGCAGCCGGTGAAGTGCGAAGTGCCATGACCGCCGTGAGCCAGGATAAAATCCGGAAGGATTCCCTGGAAAAGGGGCGGGATAAGGCAAAGGAGGCACTGGATCTTTCGCAGAATCAGTTCACCTATGGCCTTTCCGACTACATGAACGTACTGGATGCCCAGCGCCATTACCTCTCTCTGGACCAGAACTATACCCTGTCCAAGGGAAAAGAGCTCACCGACATGGTGGCCCTCTTCAAAGCCTTGGGCGGCGGCTGGAAGCCGCTGGATGAGAAAGAGGGAGAGGAGGTAGAAGATAGAAGGTAGAAAGTAGAGGGAAAGGAGGCAGCTCGCGGCTGTCTGCTTGCCGCTGTCGGCTGACCGCCTGCGGATTCCTGCAAATCAGGTTTCTTCGTAGAGGTTTATTGGCCCACCGCTTTAGCGGAGGAAGGGGTCTATACACTGCGGCGAAGCCGCCTCCATAACCTACGCCCGCGGAGCGGGCGCCCCCTTTGGTGCCTTCGGCACCACCTTCCCCCCGCAGGCGGGGGGGACAATAATTGGGGAATGAACCCTCACGCCCGCAGGGCGTGTCCATTATATAAAAGAGGTGCATACTATGTTAGACAAAATCAAGGAACACAAAAAGGCCTCCGTCCTTGCAGCCCTTCTTCTTGTGCTGATACTGGGATTTGGACTGTACCAGTACAGGAATCACAAAGCGGTGGAGGAGGCTGCGCGGCAGCTGGTGCTGTATGGCAATGTGGACCTTCGGGAGGTGTCCCTTGCTTTTAAGAACAGTGACCGTATTTCCGATATCCTTGTGGAGGAAGGGGATGCGGTGACGAAGGGACAGGTGCTGGCGAAGCTGGATACGGCGGACCTGGAGCACCGCATGGATATTACCCGTTCCCAGATCGACGCCCAGCAGGCGGTGGTGGATAAGCTCCACAACGGTACCAGGGCAGAGGATTTGCGGAGCGCCGAGGCGAAGGTGAAGGAAGCCCGGGCAGAGAAGGATTTTCTGGCCTCCGATTTCCAGAGAAAGCAGGATGCCTTCGAGGCTTCCGGCGGAAAGTCCGTGAGCCGCCAGGTGCTGGAGGATGCGAGGACGAAGCTCAACGTGGCAGAAGCCAAAGTGAATGAAGCGGAGGAAGCGCAGAATCTGGCGGTGGCAGGTCCCCGGAGTGAAGATGTGGCTGCCGGGGAAGCCCAGCTGGATGCGCTGCAGAATACGCTGAAGCAGGAAGAATACACCCTGTCCCAGTCGGAGCTCATTGCGCCCCAGGACGGCGTGGTCCGTTCCCGCTTAATGGAGGTGGGGGACATGGCTTCTCCCCAGAAGCCGGTGTTCCGTATTTCCCTGAATACGAAGAAATGGGTGCGGGTGTATGTGAAGGAAGGAGACCTTGGCAAAATCCATGAAGGCATGGATGCAGAGGTCTATACGGACAGCGATTCGAAAAATCCGGTGAAGGGGCAGATCGGCTATATTTCCTCCACCGCCGAATTTACGCCGAAAAATGTGGAAACTTCGGAGCTCCGCACGGCCCTTCTCTATGAGGTGCGGGTGTATGTGACGGACCCGGAAAATAAACTTCGCATGGGCATGCCGGCTACGGTAAAAATCGGACTGTAAAGGGTGATGACATTGGATGAATGGGTAATCAGGGCCGTTGATTTGTACAAGGCCTTTGAAATCAGGAAGGGACAGCTGCTTCCTGCCCTGGACCATCTGTCCCTTTCCGTGAGAAAGGGGGAACTTACGGCGGTCATCGGTCCCGACGGCGCCGGAAAGACCACCCTCATGCGGCTCATTGCAGGCCTCATGGTGCCCACCTCCGGCAGCCTTTCTGTACTGGGCCTTGACAGCGTGAAGGATGCGCAGGAAATCCAGAGCCGTATTTCCTACATGCCCCAGAAGTTCGGCCTCTATGAGGATCTGACGGTTTCGGAAAATATGAATCTTTACGCTGACCTTCACGGTGTGCCGAAGGAAATCCGGCCTGCCCGTTTCCAAAAACTTCTGGAAATGATGGGACTGGAGCGTTTCACCGGACGATTTGCAGGAAAGCTTTCCGGCGGCATGAAGCAGAAGCTGGGCCTGGCGTGCACCCTGGTCCGTTCGCCGGACCTGCTCCTTCTGGACGAACCGACGGTGGGGGTGGATCCTCTGTCCAGAAGGGAGCTCTGGGAAATCCTGAAGGAGTTCGTGAAGGAAGAGCATCTTTCCATTTTCGTAAGCACCGCCTATATGAATGAAGCGGAAATGTGCCGTCATGTGTTCGTGCTGAACCAGGGCCATATCCTGGCGGACGGGACGCCGGAAGACCTGCGCCGCATGGGCGAGGGCCGCACCTATCGGGTGATGCCGGAGGAAGGGGTGCCCACCCGGATTCTGCAGGCCCATCTTCTGGACGATGATGAACATGTGGTGGATGCCGTGCCCCGGGGCGGGGAGGTTCATTTCATTGCCCGTGAAAGGGGAATGAAAATCCCCTATTTAGAAGAGAAGGGACTTACGGCAGTGGAAGATACGCCCCGGCTGGAAGACGGCTTCATGATACTCCTTCGGAAGGCGGAGTCTTCTGTGCTGAAGGCTTCGCCGGAAAGCAAAAGGGCCCTGGACGAAGGGGGCCGGCCGTCGGAAGAAGTGAATATCCAGGTGAAAAATCTGGTGAAGAAGTTCGGAGACTTCACGGCGGTGGCCAATACGTCCTTTGAGGTGCACAAGGGAGAAATCTTCGGCCTGCTGGGGCCAAACGGCGCCGGAAAGACCACCACTTTTAAAATGCTCTGCGGCCTACTTCCGGAAACCAGCGGATTTCTTTCCGTGGCGGGAGGGGATTTAAGAAAGGCCAGGACCAGGGCTCGTGCCAATATCGGCTATGTGGCCCAGAAATTTTCTCTCTACAGCCACATGACGGTACGGGAAAATCTCAATTTCTTCGGCGGCATTTACGGCTTGACGCCGAGCCGGAAGAAAAAGCGGATAGAAGAAGTGGTGAAGGAATTTTATCTGGAGGACAGGATGGATATGAAGGCGGGAGACCTGCCGGGCGGCTACAAGCAGCGCCTGTCCATGGCCTGCGCCCTAATTCATGAGCCGAAGATTCTATTTCTGGATGAACCCACCTCCGGCATCGATCCCCTGGCAAGACGCAATTTCTGGCGGCAGATTACCACTTTGGCCGCCAGAGGCACTACCATCATCATTACTACCCATTTCATGGAGGAAGCGGAGTACTGCGACCGATTCATGATACAGGACAATGGCCAGCTCCTGGCCATCGGCAGTCCCTCGGAAATCCGGAAAAAGCTCCATGAGCCTCGGGCGGATATGGATGATATTTTCATTAAGATCGTAGATGAAGCCAGAAAGAAAGGAGAGAAAAATCCATGGAAGGATTCTGCCGGCGCATGAAGGCGCTGATTTATAAGGAATTTCTCCAGCTGGGAAGAGACTCCAGTTCCCTCCTTCTGGGCATCGTTCTCCCCATTATTCTTATCCTTATCATCGGCTATGGCATATCGCTGGATGTGAAAAATGTGCCCTGCGCCGTGGTGCTGGAGGATGCGTCTCCCAAGGCCCAGGATGCGGTGAGCTTTTTGAACGGCTCTGATTATTTTTCGCCCCGCTATGTGACAAGCATGGCGGAAGCGGAAAGGGCGCTGCTTGACCGGGATGTGAATGTAATTATTGACATACCGCCCGATTTCACGTCCTCCCTCTATGAAGGGCGGGCGAAGGTGCAGGTCATCATGGATGGCGTGGAAACGGCCACCGCCATGAGCACCGGCTCCTATGTGGAAAGTTCCCTCTCCGCCTGGATGGCCAAAGAAGGCTTTACCGGCGGCGGTATTTCCATTGTTTCCCGCATGTGGTTCAACGATGCGAACTCCAGTACCTGGTTCTTTATCCCCGGCCTCATTATGCTCATCATGACCATTGTAGGAGTCATGCTCACATCCGTGGTCATGGCCCGGGAATGGGAGCGGGGTACCTTTGAATCCCTCTTCGTTACCCCTGTAAAGCCTATGGAACTGGTGCTGGCCAAGATGGTGCCCTATTTCTGCGTAGCCCTTCTGGGCATGGGCATCTGCCTGGTGCTGTCCCGTTTTCTCTTTGAAGTGCCCATGGTGGGCTCTCTCATGGCATTGATTCTGATTTCCATGGTGTACCTGCTGGTGGCACTGGGCATAGGCCTTGTGATTTCCGCCGTTACGAAAAGGCAGTTCCTGGCCTGCCAGTTTTCCCTGCTCATCAGCTTCCTGCCCTGCCTGGTGCTGTCGGGCTTCATTTTCGACCTTCGCTCCACGCCGGCCTTCGTGCAGGCGGTGGGCCAGGTGCTTCCCTTTTCCCACTACCTTATTTCTATCAGAACCCTATTCCTCTCCGGCACCGACGCAGGGCTTCTCTTGAAGGAGGGAGGGCTTCTCTTCCTGTATGCCCTGTTTTTTGTAAGCGCCGCTTTCGGCATGACGAAGAAGAAGGTGGAATGATGGATGAAATCAGACTCTTCCTGCAGCAGCTCCGGGTCATCTGCGTGAAGGAAATCATGGCCATATGGAACGACCCCGCCACCCGGCGCATCGTGGTGATTCCGGTCATCATTCTGGGCTTCCTCTTCGGCTATGCCGCCAATTACAATCTGGAAGACGCGCCCTATGTGGCGGTGGATGAAAGCAGGAGCTATGCGTCCTCAAGGCTTCTTGCCCGTTTTGACGGCACCGGCCTTTTCCACCGCATCGCCACCCTCCAGAATCCCGATGAAATGGGAACTTACATCACCCGGGGCGATGCGGTGATGGCAGTGGTGATTCCTGCCGATTTTGAGCGGAAACTGGATACGGGAGAAAAGGCGGAAATCCAGCTGATTACGGACGGCAGAAATACCATGACCGCCGGCCTTTCTTCCGCCTACGCCGCCCACATTGTGGGCCGGTTTAATCTGGATTTGGCAGAGAGGGATAGCCCGGTCACCATTGAAAGCAGGACCTGGTTCAACCCGAACCAGATTACCCGGTGGTTCTTCCTCCCCGGCATTATCGGCCTTTTGAGCTTTGCCCAGGTATTTCTTCTTTCCGGCTTATCCGTGGCCCGGGAAAGGGAGGAGGGCACCTTCGAACAGCTTCTGGTGGCGCCGGTTTCTCCGGCGGTGATTTTGATAGGCAAGGCGGTGCCGCCTATGATTGTGGGCTTCATCCAGTGCACCATCCTCCTCTGTATCAGCTATTTCTGGTTTCAGGTGCCCTTTGCGGGTTCCCTTGTCACCTTTTATACGGCCCTCTTCTTCTATCTGTTGAGCTCCACCGGCTGCGGACTCATTGTGTCTTCCATTTCCAAAAACATGCAGCAGGTGCTGGTGTATGTCATCGTTTTCATGATTCCCATGGCCCTCCTTTCCGGCATTATCACGCCGGTCAGGAATATGCCCCAGTTCCTGCAGATGATTACCTATGCGGATCCCCTGCGTTTTGCGCTGGAGCTCATACGGCGCATCTATCTGGAAGGGCTCACATTCAGCCAGCTGGCCTGGAATTTCGTACCCCTGGCCGCCATTTCCCTGGTGACACTGAATATTGCGGGCTACCTGTTCCGCCATCATATGAATTGAAGGTGAATCTATGAAATCCATCAAAAAGAGTACAAGAGAAGACGGAGAAGAAACAAAAGCAAGGCTCATTGAGTGCGCAGGCCGCCTCATCGCGGACCAGGGCTTTGACCGCACCACCAGCAAGGACATCTGCCACCTGGCAGGAACCAACCTGGCCGCCGTGAACTATCACTTCGGCAGCAGGGAAGGTCTCTACAAAGCGGTGCTGGACGAAGTGTACCACTATGTCATTTCCCCGGTGGAAATCGATACGATTTACCATAGGAACATACCTCCTCGGGACAAGCTCATGGAACTTCTGGACCTATACGTCAAAGAAGCCCTCTTCTCCGAAAGCTGGCAGGTGAAGGTGAGCATACGGGAGCTTATCAACCCCTCCGCCATTTTCTCCAGTTTTGCGGAAAGCTGCATAGGCAGGAAACTGACGCCGGTACTGGATATGCTCTCCGCCTATCTGGGCATTCCGGCAGATGACCCAAGGGTGCCCCGTGCCTTCCTCACCGCCCTGTCCCCCTTCCTCATCTTCCTCCTCTCCGGCCATCGCCAGATGGGCCTTGTCATGTACGGCCTCTCCAGACAGGATAAGGAACAGAAAATGGAAGAAGCGGACATGCTGAAAGAATTCGTCTTCGCCGGACTGGACAGGCTGAAAGAGAAATGGGGGAGGGAAGAGAATTGAGGTTTGAGAATTGAGATTTGAGGTTTGAGGTTTGGAGACAATCAGACGGTCAGACGTCAGACTCCCTTCCTGCCGGCACCGTCATTCTGAACGCAGTGAAGAATCTCGGTACGAGCAGTAAGTGAGAGGATTGGTTATAAATACCGGTCGGCAGGAAGAAGCATAACATAGGCAACTTCCCGCCGTTTGGTGTTTGCCAGCAATATGACACTATCTACATGTACCGAGATCCTTCGCTGGCGCTCAGGATGACAGCGGGCGGCGGGAAAGAATGTGATTTGGCTCCTTCCTTTGGAAGGAGCTGCCCGATAGGGCTGAGGCTAGGCCTTTGCGGAGCAAAGGCGCCGCCGAAAGGCGGCTCTGGCTCTTCGTCATGCCGCACTGGAGACACTAAGGGTAATCCCGTAACGCTGACTATAAAACTTATCGCCGCAGGCGATACCACACCCTTTGAACCCGCCCGCTGGAAGCGGGCAGAACCCTCTGAACCTTCTGAACCCGAGCCGCGAAGCGGCTCCAAAGACGCCCCTATCCTCCGTCGCCTAACGGCGCCACCTCCTTCCTATGGAAGGAGGCTCTTGCTAAGTGCCATGCAGCAGTGGCGGGAAGGGAAGCACGTAACGCTTACTTCATAATTATCGCCCCCGAGGGCGATACCACAGCCTTCGGGCCCTGGGCCCGTCAAACTTAAGAACCCTCAGAACCTTCGCCCCCTTTGGTGCCTACGGCACCACCTTCCCCCCGCAAGCGGGGGGACAAAAAATTGCAGGGAACCCTCTGGACCCGTGGGGCGCAGAGCGCCCACCCCTGTAAAGCAAATTTCCTTGACAAGTCTCTTTTCTTCCTGTATAATGATTCTCGTTGTGGTGATACTATGTCTATAGAAAATATCGTTGAAAAGGGGGAGCTCCTGGACCGATACGGGGCGCTCCTGACAAAGCGCCAGAGGGATTGTCTTGATTTGTACTATAATGAGAATCTGACTCTGGCGGAGATTGCGGAACATTTTCATATTTCCCGGCA
>OGKD01001486.1_pt1 | contig 12656 bp, 10 predicted proteins | sample 1572371 | NCBI WGS metagenome assembly OGKD01 (sample SAMEA2582096, study PRJEB24529) | metagenome | biome: Human gut stool | place: China | collected 2011 | reverse complement strand
CGCTGTTCGTCGAGACGTTCAATTACCGTGGCGTCAAAGATATTGATCTCGCCGATAAAGCTGGCGACAAACAGGTTCTTCGGCTCTTCGTAGATCTCTCGCGGGGTGCCGTCCTGTTCGATTTTGCCATCACGCATCACCACGATGCGATCGGACATGGTCAGAGCCTCTTCCTGATCGTGGGTGACGAAGACGAAGGTGATCCCGAGCTTACGCTGCAGCGCTTTCAGTTCGTTCTGCATCTGCTTGCGCAGCTTGTAATCCAGTGCCGAAAGAGACTCATCGAGCAGCAGCAGACGCGGTTTGTTGACCACCGCGCGGGCGATGGCCACGCGCTGCTGCTGGCCGCCGGAGAGCTGGTGCGGTTTGCGCTGGGCAAACGCCTCCAGCTGCACCATTTTTAAGGCATCCATCACCCGTGGGGTGATTTCCGCCGCCGGGGTTTTCTGCATCCGCAGGCCAAAGGCGACGTTCTCGAACACCGTCATATGCGGAAACAGGGCGTAGCTTTGGAATACGGTATTGACGTGGCGGTTTTCCGCCGGAACATGAGTGATATCGTGATCTTCGAGATGGATCCGTCCGCTGTCGACGTTTTCCAGGCCGGCAATAAGGCGCAGAACGGTGGTTTTACCGCAGCCAGAGGGGCCAAGCAGAGTGAGAAACTCACCATTGTTGATGGTCAGGTTAAGGTTGTCGATGACCGTTTTACCATCAAAGCTCTTGCGAATTCCCGCCAGATGCACCAGCGGCGAACGCGAACGCGGTTGTATATTCAATTTTTGACTCTGTCCCATGTAGACGCAACAGCAAATTTCCGGCCGCTGCGGGGTTTGTGATTAACCACCTTTGGGGTTGCACGTTTTTAATAAGGGCCAGCATTCTACGGCAAACGAGGGTAATCGCCAATCCTTGATACGCCCGCATAGTCTACCTTTACACCATAACGTCGGTTCCGTTATTAAATTTCGCTTTACGGGCTAAAAATGACCTGACGCAATATTTGTCTTTTCTGGCTTATGAATAATGTTGTCACAAAAGAAGAGGGTGGCTACATGGATAAATTGCTTGAGCGTTTTTTGCAGTACGTTTCTTTGGACACGCAGTCAAAGCCTGGCGTTCGTCAGGTCCCCAGCACGGAAGGGCAGTGGAAGCTGTTACGCCTGTTGCAGGCGCAGCTGGAAGAAATGGGACTGGTCAAGGTAACGCTGAGTGAAAAAGGGACGGTAATGGGAACTTTGCCCGCTAACGTTGAGGGCGATATCCCGGCCATCGGTTTTATCTCCCACGTCGACACCTCCCCGGATTTCAGTGGTAAAAACGTTAATCCGCAGATTGTTGAAAACTATCGCGGCGGCGATATCGCGCTGGGTATCGGCGATGAGGTGCTCTCCCCGGTGATGTTCCCGGTTCTGCATCAGCTTTTGGGACAGACGCTGATCACCACCGACGGGAAAACGCTGCTCGGGGCGGACGACAAAGCCGGCATTGCCGAAATTATGACCGCGCTGGCGACCCTGCAGGCGAAAAATATTCCTCATGGCGATATCCGCGTGGCCTTCACCCCTGATGAAGAGGTGGGTAAAGGGGCGAAGCATTTCGACGTCGAGGCCTTTGACGCCCGCTGGGCCTATACCGTCGACGGCGGCGGGGTCGGCGAACTGGAGTTTGAAAACTTCAACGCCGCCTCGGTGACGATAAAAATTGTCGGTAATAACGTGCACCCCGGCACCGCAAAAGGGGTGATGGTCAACGCGCTGTCGCTGGCCGCGCGCATTCATGCCGAAGTACCGGCCGATGAAGCGCCGGAGGCCACTGAAGGCTATGAAGGTTTTTATCACCTCACCAGCATGAAAGGCAGCGTCGATCGGGCCGAGATGCATTACATCATCCGCGATTTTGACCGTAAGCACTTCGAGGCGCGCAAGCGCAAGATGATGGAGATCGCCAAAAAGGTCGGCAAGGGACTGCACCCGGACTGTTATATTGAGCTGGTGATCGAGGACAGTTATTACAACATGCATGAGCAGGTGATCGCCCATCCGCACGTGGTCGATATTGCCCGCCAGGCGATGGTGGACTGCGATATTGAACCGCAGATGAAGCCGATCCGCGGCGGCACCGACGGCGCGCAGCTCTCATTTATGGGACTGCCGTGCCCAAACCTGTTTACCGGTGGCTACAACTATCACGGCAAACATGAGTTTGTCACCCTGGAAGGAATGGAGAAAGCGGTGCAGGTGATCGTGCGTATCGCCGAGCTGACGGCGGCACGCAAAGGGCATTAATCTTCTCAGGTGGCCCGGTAGGCCGCGTGTCGGACAAGATGCCGGATGGCGGCTTCGTCTTATCCGGCCTACGGTCCAGCCGGTGAGCGCGGAACCCGTAGGCCCGGCAAGCGCAGCGCCGCCGGGCAGGATGATGGCTCAGTCGCCAAAGAACCAATAGCCGCTGTTGACCAGCGCTGCCAGCATGGCGAGGAAAGAAGGATCTTCCAGCGCATCGCCAAAATGGTCGGCGCGCAGCGTCAGATGGGTGGCTAAGGCGTCCAGCGCCGGACGGTGCGGGGAGTTGATCTTCTCGCCGTTAACGAATACCTCGCCGTCAATGCGCAGCACCCGCAGGCCGCCCAGGCGTTCCAGGGTATCGCCCTGCTGCAGGGCATCGTAAATCTCATCTGGCTGATACGGCGGCTCCGGCGGCGCGACGTCGAGCTCATGACGCGACTGGGTGATAAACTCGCCGAACCACTGCTTAAAGTGCTCCGGTTGGTTAATCAGACCCAGCATCATCTCGCGCAGGCGGTCGAGTTCGGTCGGTAAAATATCCGCCGGATGGTCGCGGGACGGCACGTCCGGATCGGCGTAGCGCTGGCTGCCCAGTTCGCGCTGGAGGACGTAGTCGGCAAAGCCGCTAAACAGCTCGCGGGCATTCGGCGCGCGATAGCCGACCGAATAGTTAAGCGAGTTTTCCAGCGAATAACCCTCATGCGGGAATCCCGGCGGAATATAGAGAATATCGCCCGGCTCCATCTCTTCATCGATGATCGCCTCGAAGGGGTCAACCTGCAGCAGGTCCGGATGCGGGCAGTGCTGTTTCATCGGCACCTTTTCCCCAACGCGCCAGCGCCGACGGCCGGTGCCCTGAATGATAAACACATCATACTGATCCAGATGCGGGCCGACGCCGCCTCCCGGCACCGAGAAGGAGATCATCAGGTCGTCGATACGCCAGTCCGGCAGGGCACGGAACGGATGCATCAGCGCTGCGGACGGTTCATGCCAGTGGTTAACCGCCTGCACCAGCAGGGACCAGTTGTTTTCGCTCAGGTGATCGTAGCTTTCGAAAGGACCGTGACTGACCTGCCATTTTCCATCCTGATGGCTGACAAGGCGGCTATCGACCTCGCTCTCCATGGCCAGTCCTGCCAGTTCGTCCGGGCTTAGGGGGTCGATAAAATTGGCGAAGCCGCGCTTCAATACCACCGGCCGTTTTTGCCAGTAGCGTTCGATAAAGTCGGGCCAGTTAAGCGTTAATTGATAATCCATATTGATATTCCACTGCAGGTGTCTGACAGGGATTATAACGGATGCGGCGTCCTGGCGATGCAGGCGCCGTGAAAAATCTCAACGATTAACTCTGTTTATCTTCCATCTGCTGGCGGCCAAACACCACCTCCATGCAGGCGCCGCCGAGCAGGCTTTCCCCGGCGATGATCTCTCCATCATATTGTTCGACAATTTCACGCGCAACGGAGAGCCCTACCCCCTGGCCGGGACGCAGGGTATCAGCCCGCTGGCCGCGGTCGAAAACGGCCCGGCGCTGGCTCTGCGGGATCCCCGGCCCATCGTCTTCCACCAGGATGTGCAGATGGCTGTCGGTGGTCTGGCGCACGGAAACTTCCACGAACTCCAGGCAATACTTACAGGCGTTATCAAGAACGTTACCCATCACTTCCATAAAATCGTTCTGCTCGCCGACAAAAGTGATCTCCGGCGAGATGTCGAGCGAGATATTGACCCCTTTGCGCTGATAGACCTTGTTGAGAGCGGAAGTCAGGCTGTCAAGCAGGGGGGCGATCGGGTGTAATTCCCGGCTCAAGAGGGTGCCGCCGCTGCGCATGCTGGCGCGATGCAGGTAATAACCAATCTGCTGCGAGATGCGGCTTATCTGCTCCAGCATCACCGGCTCCGCCTCGTCGACGCTGATCTTCTCGCCGCGCAGCGAGCGCAGTGTACTCTGCATCACCGCCAGCGGCGTTTTCAGACTGTGAGTGAGATCGGTGAGGGTAGTGCGGTATTTGTCATAGCGTTCGCGCTCGCTGCGAACCAGGCGGTTGAGGTTGCTGACCAGCCGGGTCAGCTCGCGAGTGGTGTTGGGATTGAGCTTTTCGCGGTGATGTTCCTCCAGTTCGCGCACCTCTTTGGCCAGCGACTCAATGGGCCGCAGGCTCCACCAGGCGGCGACCCACAGCAGGGGGATCACCAGCAGCAGGTTGGCGGCCAGCACATAGACAAACCAGCTCCACACCATATAGCTGCGCTTGAGCTCCACCGGAATGGTGTCGACCACCACAATGCTGAGCTGAGGCATTTTGCTGGTGGCCGGGTAGAGGTTGATCGCCACCGAGTGGGTCATCTCAGAGTCGTCGCCCTGTTCGCGGATAGCGTCCAGCTGTTCCTGAATCTCATGGTTATTGCGCAACAGCATACTGCTGCTGTCGACATCGGCTTCAATCTCATGGAAGCCATTGCGTTTCAGCCATTCCGGTTGAATGCGTTTCGCCAGCCATGGAACATCACGCTGCGCCCACAGCAGTTTGCCCTGCTCATCGTAGATAAGGGTCACCGTCGGGCTTTCCATATTCAGGTTTTCCGGGATGTCGACGTCAATAGCGCCGTTTTCCCATCTCGCCAGCATATAAAAGAGATTGCTCTCGCCGCGCAGCAGGCGAAAGGTGGTTTTATCGAAGCTAACGCTATAGCCCACCAGGGCCACCATGCCGTAGGCCAGGGAGAGCACCAGCACCACCCCGGCGGTCGCCAGCAGGAAGCGAACCCGTAATGACAGCGGGAAGATATGCCGCAACAGTCCCTTCATCAGCGCAATTCGAACAGATAGCCCTGGCCGCGCACCGTGGTGATGACGTCCTGTGGGTATTCAGCCTGAATTTTCTTGCGCAGCCGACCCATCAGCACGTCGATGGTGTGGCTTTCTCGCAGTTCGGCATCCGGGTAAAGCTGGAGCATCAGCGAATCTTTGCTGACCACTTTGCCGCGGTTACGGATCAGGGTTTCCATAATGGTGTATTCAAAGGCGGTCAGCTTGATCGGCTGGTCATTCACCGACAGCTCGCGCCGGGAGAGGTCGACCTGGAACGGCGGCAGGGAGATCACCTGCGAGGCCAGGCCGCTGTTACGGCGCAGCAGCGCCTGCATGCGGGCGGCAACCTCTTCAATATGGAAAGGCTTGGTGACGTAATCATCCGCCCCGGCGCTCAGCACTTCCACTTTATCCTGCCATCCTTCGCGGGCGGTCAGCACCAGCACCGGCAGCGACACGTCGTGGCTGCGCCAGCGGCGGATCAGTGATAACCCGTCTTCATCCGGCAGGCCGAGATCGACGATGGCGATATCCGGGAGATGTTCGCCCAGATAGTAGTCCGCTTCCCTGGCATCTTCCGCCGCATCGACCTGATGGCCCAGCTCCTGCAGCTGAACTTTGAGGTGGTGACGCAGCAGGGCATTATCCTCAACCACGAGTACGCGCATGGCTGTTCTCCCTAGCATTTTCGATAGTAGTCTGACGCTCATTATATACGCAAAATATAAACGGCTGTTAAATAAAGCTTTTTATAAAAAGGGCCCCTGGTGCCCCCGGGCTGGCCAGCATTCGGCGGCGCCCTTTGCGCATACTGCATGGAACTCCTTCATTCTATGCGTAATTTCAGTAAACGCCCAGCGGCAGGATGCGAACGGCGAGCGGGTTGGTGATGTTAATTTTTTGTGTAATAGTGCTGGAATCACCCCTCAAGAACGTCGCAGGTTATCCATTATGTCTCAGCAGCAGAGCGCGGACTGGGTCAGGCTGGCGCAATCGCCCAGCCGGACGGAACGCATCGAAGCCTTCTTCGGCGGCCACGGCTACGAACCGCACCGGCATGATACCTACGCCATCGGCCAGACGATCGCCGGCGTGCAGAGCTTTCACTATCGCGGCGGACTCCAGCACAGCCTGCCCGGCGGAACGATGGTGCTTCATCCGGACGAAATACACGATGGCGAGGCGGGCACCGAGGCGGGGTTTCACTACCGTATGGTTTATATCGAACCGGCGCTGATCCAGAAGATACTCGGCGGCAGGCCACTACCGTTTATTCCCGACGGCTTGTCGGCGGATCCACGGCTACGTCGCGCCGCGCAACCGCTGTTGAAAGCGGTCACGGATACCTTTGAGCCGCTGGAGGAAGAGGACGCCCTGTACGACCTGGCGCAGACCCTGGCCGTTGTCGGCGGCCAACGTTCCCGTCGCCAGGCGTTTGATTATCAGGCGGCGGAGAGGGCCCGGGAGTATATCCATGCCTGTTTTATGCAGGATATGACCCTCGACATCCTGTCGCAGGTCAGCGGCCGGGACCGCTGGAGCCTGAGCCGGGATTTCAGAACGCTGTACGGCACCAGCCCGTGGCGCTACGTCATGATGCGCCGGCTCGATTTTTGTCGCCAGCGGATGCGCGCCGGGGAGCGTCTGGTGGATATTGCCGCCGACGCGGGGTTTGCCGACCAGAGCCACATGACGCGCCAGTTTATCAGCCGCTTTGGCCTCTCTCCGGGGCGCTGGCTGCGGGCGATCCGCGGCTAGCGCGGTTCAGGTTGCACAATCGTTCAAGCGTGACCGCGGCGAGGCGAACTATGCTGACTGCCTTTATCATAAGGAGACAGCCCATGTTTCAACTCGTTAATCTTGCTCATAAATTTTCCCTGTTCAGCGAACAATGGCAGCCCAAAGTGGTGGCTGAAATGAACGACTATCAGTTCAAGGTCGTGCGCATCGCCGGCGACTTTATCTGGCACAGCCACCCGGAAACCGATGAGACATTGATGGTGGTGGAGGGGGTATTGCGCGTGGACTTCCGCGACGGGCATGTGCTGGTGAAGGCCGGGGAGATGATCGTCGTGCCGCGCGGGGTGGAACATAAGACCTCGGCGGAGACGGAAGCGAAGCTGATGCTGATTGAGCCGCGCGGGGTGTTGAATACCGGCCACGAGGGCGGCGAGCGGACGGCGGTGAACGACGTTTGGATCTGATCCCTTTCCGGCGATAAAACGCCCCTCTTTCCGGCGGAAAGAGGGGCAGGGCGATTACTTCAGCTCGTCAACCATGGTGGTTGCCCGACCGATATAGTTGGCCGGGGTCATCGCTTTGAGACGCACTTTTTCCTCTTCCGGCAGGGCGAGGCTGTCAATAAACTGCTTCATCCCTTCCGCGTCCACGCGTTTGCCGCGGGTCAGCTCTTTCAGCTTCTCGTACGGTTTTTCGATACCGTAACGACGCATCACGGTCTGGATCGGCTCAGCCAGTACTTCCCAGTTGTGATCCAGTTCGTCCAGCAGGCGATCCTGGTTCAGCTCCAGCTTGCTGATCCCTTTGAGGGTGGACTGATAGGCGATCAACGCATAGCCGATGCCCACGCCGAGGTTACGCAGAACGGTGGAGTCGGTCAGGTCGCGCTGCCAGCGGGAAACCGGCAGTTTGCTGGCCAGGTGCTGCATGACCGCATTGGCCAGGCCGAGATTGCCTTCGGAGTTTTCGAAGTCAATCGGGTTCACCTTGTGCGGCATGGTGGAGGAGCCGATTTCCCCGGCGATGGTCTTCTGTTTGAAGTGGTTGAGCGCGATGTAGCCCCACACGTCGCGATCGAAGTCGATCAGAATGGTGTTGAAGCGCGCGATGCAGTCAAACAGCTCAGCGATATAGTCATGCGGCTCGATCTGCGTGGTGTACGGGTTCCACTGAATACCCAGCGAGGTAACGAACTCTTCGCTGAACTGATGCCAGTCGACTTCCGGGTAGGCGGCGATGTGGGCGTTGTAGTTACCCACCGCGCCGTTGATTTTACCGAGGATTTCCACCTGGTTCAGTTGACGATACTGCCGCTCCATACGGTAGGCGACGTTCGCCATCTCTTTACCCATGGTGGACGGCGTTGCCGGCTGGCCGTGGGTACGGGAGAGCAGCGGCACATCGCGATACTGGGTCGCCAGATCTTTTACCGCGTCAATCAGCTTGCGCCAGTAAGGCAGAACAACTTCGTCGCGGGCGGTTTTCAGCATCAGCGCGTGGGAGAGGTTATTAATGTCTTCAGACGTACAGGCGAAGTGAATAAACTCTGATACCGCGTGCAGCTCGGCGACGTCAGCGACTTTTTCTTTCAGGAAATACTCTACCGCTTTCACGTCGTGGTTAGTGGTGCGCTCGATGGTTTTGATGCGCTCCGCGTCTTCAACGCTGAAATCGGCGACGATTTTATCAAGGAAACCGTTTGCGTCGGCAGCAAAAGCAGGAACTTCCTTGATCGCTGCGTGGGCGGCCAGTTTTTGCAGCCAACGTACTTCCACCTGAACGCGGAATTTCAGCAAACCGAATTCGCTGAAGATACCGCGCAGCGCGCTGACTTTATCGCCGTAGCGGCCGTCTACAGGGGAAACGGCGGTCAGTGAGGATAATTCCATAGATCACAACTCCGGGGTTAAATGAGCAAGAATTTGCTTTGCCTGGTTAACCAGACGATTACGGGAAAACATAAGCTGCAGACGTCCGCCGCCCACCTGATGCCAGAGCACCGCGGCGCGAATACCTGCCAGCAGCGCTGAGCGAACTTTCGCCTGCACCTGCGGGCTTTGCAGCACGGCAGGGGAGCCGGTCACCTGAATACGCGGCCCCAGCGGGCTTATCACATCGACATAGATGCCCGCCATGGCGCTGAGCAGCGTTTCGGACTGCAGGTCAAAGTGTTCCAGCTGACGGTGCAGGCCCGCGATGCGGCTGCCGAGCGTGTCCATCGCCCCTTTACTGGCGGCGAGCTTGCGCTCCAGCACCATCAGGCTCAGGGTATAGCGGGTGAGTTCCGCATTGAGGCCCTGACGGCTGCTGGTATTGAGCACCCCGAGCAGCGTTTCAAGACCGAGGCGAAGATTGGCTTCACTGCCACCGAACACCGCCAGCGTCGACTCAGGATCGAGGTCGATGATGCTGTTCAGCGACACATGCAGGGCATCGCTGTCGCAATGTCCCTGATGCGCCAGTTGCTGAACCAGTCGCGCCGCCTGGCAAACGCCAGCCAGCGCCAGGGTGATGTCATAGTAATTCTTCGCCACACATACTCCTTGTCAGCCGCCAGGGCGGTTCGTCCCGGCGGAAATAACGCGCGTTCAGGACTGCAGAGGCAGTCGTTGTTCAATAATTCCGCCGCCGAGGCACACTTCCCCTAAATAGAACACTGCGGACTGGCCCGGGGTCACCGCCGCGACCGGCTCATCGAAGCGGACTTCGATACGGTCTTCATCCAGCGCGGTAACGGTGCAGGGGATATCGGTCTGGCGATAGCGGGTTTTCACCGTGCAGCGCAGGGTGCCCTGCAGCGGTTCACGGTTTACCCAGTGCAGCTGTTGGGCAATCAGACCGACGGACATCAGGCGCGGGTGGTCATGGCCCTGGGCGACGATAAGAATATTATTCTCAACGTCTTTATCGACCACGTACCATGGATCTTCGCTACCCTCTTTGGTGCCGCCGATACCCAGCCCTTTACGCTGGCCCAGGGTGTGGTACATCAGCCCCTGATGGGTACCGATCTCCTCGCCGTCGACGGTGAGGATTTTGCCCGGCTGCGCCGGCAGATAGCGGCCAAGGAAATCGCGGAATTTACGCTCGCCGATAAAGCAGATGCCGGTGGAATCTTTTTTCTTCGCGGTGATCAGATCCAGCTCTTCGGCGATCTTACGCACCTGCGGTTTTTCCAGCTCACCCACCGGGAACAGGCTCTGGGCAATCTGTTCGTGGCTAAGGGTATAGAGGAAGTAGCTCTGATCTTTGTTGCCGTCGAGGCCGCGCAGCAGCTGGCTTTTACCGTCGACATCGGCGCGGCGCACATAGTGCCCGGTGGCGATGTAGTCGGCGCCGAGGTCTTCGGCGGCAAACTCGAGGAAGGCTTTAAACTTGATCTCTTTATTGCACAGAATATCCGGGTTCGGCGTGCGGCCAGCTTTGTACTCTTCCAGGAAGAGCTCAAAGACGTTGTCCCAATATTCGGCGGCAAAGTTAACGGTGTGCAGTTCAATGCCCAGCTTATCGCAGACCGCTTGCGCATCGGCAAGGTCGGCGGCGGCGGTGCAGTACTCCTCGCCGTCGTCTTCCTCCCAGTTCTTCATGAACAGGCCTTCCACCTTATACCCTTGCTGCAGCAGCAGGTACGCGGAGACCGAGGAGTCGACGCCGCCGGACATGCCGACGATCACTTTTTTCTGGCTTTCTGACATGGAAATACTCGCTACATTGAACTTCGAGGCGGCGTATTCTAGCACGCGCTCACCGTTCATTCACCCCCTGTGAACGGCCAGTTAAATGCGCCAATCAGCGACAGCGGCTGCCGCGGGTCCTGCAGGTAGCAGCGAATGCTTTCGGCAACCAGCGGCGAGCGCAGGTTCGGCGCGTTAAGAATTTCCTCAGCACTGAGCCACAGGCAGCGATCGATATCGCTGTCGTGCGGTTCAGTGGCGCACAGATCGCTAAGTTCGATGGCGAACAGGAAGCGCAGAAACGGCGTGTTATCGGGAGCCAGCCACTGATGCATGCGGATGAAGTGCTGCGGCGTGGCGCGAATGCCGGTCTCTTCCCACAGTTCACGTTCGGCGGCCTGCAGCAGCGTTTCATTGGCCTCGAGATGGCCGGCCGGCTGGTTCCACAGCGCTTTGCCGTTAATGGTCTCTTCGACGATGAGAAATTTATCCTGGGCGTGAACCACGCAGGCAACGGTGACATGAGGTTTAAACATCGCTTTTCCTTTTTCAGTTATTCGGCTTTGCGCCAGTCGCCGTTGGCCAGTCCGTCGAGGGTATAGCTGCCCATGGCGTAGCGGATCAGCCGCAGGGTGGGGAAGCCGACGTGGGCGGTCATCCGGCGCACCTGGCGGTTGCGTCCCTCGTAGAGCGTGATTTTCAACCAGCGGGTGGGAATCGATTTGCGCTCACGAATCGGCGGGTTGCGCGGCCACAGCCAGACGGGCTCCTCGACAAGTTCTACGCCGGCAGGCAGGGTGGGGCCGTCGTTAAGGGTGACGCCGTCGCGCAAGGCGGTCAGCGCCTCGGGCGTGGGTTCGCCTTCCACCTGAACATAGTAGATCTTGCCGGTGCGCTTACCCGGCTGGGTCAGCTTCGCCTGCAGCGCGCCGTCGTTGGTCAGCACCAGCAGGCCTTCGCTGTCGCGATCGAGCCGACCTGCGGCGTAAACGCCCGCCACCGGAATAAAATCTTTTAGCGTGCTGCGCCCGGCTTCATCGGTAAATTGCGGCAACACATCATAGGGTTTATTGAACAAGATCACAGTTTTTGGCTGGCGTTCTTTACGTTGTCTGGTGACTTGTTGTGTGCTGAATCGCTCAACGCGATGTTTTCTAAATGAAGTTTTCTGCATGGTATTTTCAGGCTTTATCAATTGCCGCATTATAGCCTAATTACGAATGCCTTTCATGGACGCAAACATTCAGGTAGTATTGACATGCTCATTACAAATTATTAACAAAAAATTGCTCAAACCGATTCGCACTACAGGCAGGAAGGCGACACGGACGCGATAGCTCCGGTGAGCGGGAAGACCCGGTACGCCGAAGCTGGCCGACTCAGCCAACACCAGGCTCGCGTGAAGAGGGAAGAGCAGAACCAGAAGCGCTCGAAGGAGAGGTTAATGGAAAGCAAAGTAGTAGTTCCGGCGGAAGGTCAAAAAATCACCCTGCAAAACGGCAAACTGAACGTCCCTCACAATCCGATTATCCCGTTCATTGAAGGTGACGGTATCGGCGTTGACGTTACCCCAGCGATGCTGAAAGTGGTTGATGCCGCCGTTGAGAAAGCCTATAAGGGCGAGCGTAAAATTTCCTGGATGGAAGTTTACACCGGTGAGAAATCAACCCACGTCTATGGCCAGGACGTCTGGCTGCCAGCTGAAACCCTCGATCTGATTCGTGACTACCGCGTTGCTATCAAAGGTCCTCTGACCACCCCAGTCGGCGGCGGCATCCGTTCTCTGAACGTGGCGCTGCGCCAGGAGCTGGACCTCTACGTCTGCCTGCGTCCGGTACGTTACTACCAGGGCACCCCGAGCCCGGTTAAACACCCGGAACTGACCGATATGGTTATCTTCCGTGAAAACTCAGAAGATATCTATGCCGGTATCGAGTGGAAAGCCGACTCTGCGGAAGCAGACAAAGTGATCAAATTCCTGCGCGATGAGATGGGCGTGAAGAAAATTCGCTTCCCGGAACATTGCGGTATCGGCATCAAGCCGTGCTCTGAAGAAGGCACCAAACGCCTGGTGCGCGCCGCGATTGAATACGCGATCACTAATGATCGTGATTCCGTCACTCTGGTGCACAAAGGCAA
>OGKD01001482.1_pt1 | contig 12681 bp, 13 predicted proteins | sample 1572371 | NCBI WGS metagenome assembly OGKD01 (sample SAMEA2582096, study PRJEB24529) | metagenome | biome: Human gut stool | place: China | collected 2011 | reverse complement strand
TCACTCATGGCGCTGGCCCCTTCTTTGACGGCCTCGATGGAGGGATCCTGAGCAATGCCTTCCATAATGCGGGTTTTAAGGCCATTATCCTGCAGTACCTTTTCTGTTTTCTGCAGGAAACCGCCCCGGCGCATGGAATGGCCTCCGGTGCAGATAAAAGCTTTCTTATGGCCCTTCAGCACAGCCAGTTTTTCAATGGCACCATAACCTACGTAAATATCTCTTGGCAGTGTAAAACGGAACATGAAAACTCCTCCTTTTTATGAAAGCCGCCGGCCGCCTGCCTGTTTTCCGGCATCGGGGCCGGCCCTTATTCAGTTTTGAAGGATTCGGTCATGGGGCTTGATGCAGTCATCTTTGCCCTTGGAGGGAATCCTTCTTTTGGTTCACCTTTATTATACCGCTTTTAGGGAGGACGGAACAGATTCTTGAAAAAACGGCATACGCCTTTGATTAGATATGACTCATTCGCATTATTACAACAGGCGAGAGGGAAAAGAGGAAATTCCGTTCAAAATTTTGTTGTGCTCCCGGTGGAAACTGTGATATAGTGGGATAAGTATTTCAAACGGTATTCTCTTCATGAGAAAGGAGCTTCTATTTCATGGGTATGCTCAAAGAATTCAAGGATTTTGCTCTTCGCGGCAATGTGGTAGACATGGCAGTGGGCGTTGTCATCGGGGCCGCTTTCGGAAAGATCGTTTCCTCCCTGGTCAGCGACATCATCATGCCGCCTTTGGGATACATTCTGGGAGGCATCGACTTCTCCAACCTTTTCCTCCCCCTGTCCCGTGTGCCCGTTTCCACCATTGCGGAAGCCAAGGAAATGGGAATCCCCGTCATTGCTTACGGCCAGTTCCTGAATAACGTCATCGACTTCCTCATCGTGGCTTTCGCTATTTTCATCGTGGTGAAGCAGATTAACCGCTTCTTCCCAAAAGCACCGGCCAAGGAACCAAGAAAGTGCCCCTACTGCAAAGAAGTCATCGCCGACGACGCTACCCGCTGCCCTCACTGCACAGCGGAATTGAAGTAATAGTATAGAAAAAGGTTCAGAGGGGAAGGGTTGACAGCCGCTGCGCGGCTGAAGGTTGTGGCCGCCTAAAGGCGGCAGGTTGTGCAAAAAGGTTGTGTTCGCTGCGCTCAGGGGGAAGGTATCGCCTTCGGCGATGAATATGTATACCGCTTCGCGGTCCCTTTCCCGCCGTACTCGTCATTCTGAACCCGGGCGAAGAATCTCGGTGCATGACGTTAGTGGCACAGCAGCCGTTAAATGCCAGTCGGCGGGAGGGGGCGCCAGACGTTACGTGCGTGCCCTTTATGTCTCCATTGCCGCATGGCGTAGAGTTAAAGCCCCCTTCCACAGGAAGGGGGTGGCGCCGTTAGGCGACGGAGGATAGGGGCGTGGATTAGACGATAGAAGTCAGAAATCAGACGTCAGACTGCGTTACGGGATTGACCTCCTGCCCACGCGTCATTCTGAGCCGCAGGCGAAGAATCTCGGTACGTGCCGATATTGACTCCTACTAGCCTACTAGCCCACTAGCGCACCAGCTCACTAGTCCACCAGCTTCCCCAGCTCACCTGCCATGACTTTTACGAATCCTATATACTCTATTTACTATTTCTATTGACAATATTTCCTAATCAGAGTACTATAGTTTCAACCCGTACTTTCGGGTCAATTCAATACAGATTCATCATGAGTGGCGGAGGGACTGGCCCTTTGAAGCCACGGCAACCATTCTTTTAAGAAACGGTGCCAATTCCAGCGGGTAATTACTCGAAAGATGATGTATGACTGACTTTCATCTTTCGATGAAAGTTTTTTTATTAAAGGAGTTCCCAATGATTGAACTGAAGCATATAACCAAATTATATGGCAATTTCAAGGCACTGGACGACATCAACCTTTCCATTAAGGACGGAGAAATCTTCGGTATCGTCGGACAGTCCGGCGCAGGCAAATCCACTTTGATTCGCTGCGTCAACATGCTTGAACCCCCTACTTCCGGGGAAGTGCTCATCGACGGTAAGGATATGACCAAGCTCACCAAGTCAGAGCTTCGGGAAGAGAGAAAGAAAATCGGCATGATTTTCCAGCATTTCAACCTTCTTTCCAACAGGACTGTGGCAGGCAATGTGGCATTTCCTCTGGAACTGTCCAATATGTCGAAGTCTGAACAGAAGAAAAGAATCGATGAAATTCTGGAACTGGTGGGTCTTACGGAATATAAGGACAAATACCCCTCCCAGCTGTCCGGCGGCCAGAAACAGCGCGTAGGCATTGCCAGAGCCATCGTTTCCAACCCCTCCGTTCTTCTTTCCGATGAAGCCACCAGCGCCCTGGATCCGGAAACGGTGAAATCCATCCTCCAGCTGCTGAAGGACATCAATAAAAAGATGGGTATTACCATCATCATGATTACCCACCAGATGGAAGTCATCAAGGAAATCGCCGAACAGGTGGCGGTCATTGAAAAAGGAAAGATTATTGAACAGGGCTCCGTGGTAGACCTCTTCACCAATCCCCAGACCGAAACACTGAAAAAATTCGTGGGCTCCGTCATGTCCTCCGATGTACCGGAGCAGCTGTCCCACATGAATATTTCTAAAGAAAAACAGAAAGACAGCGACCAGACCATTGTGAGCCTGAAATTCAGGGGCGACGTGGCCAATGAACCGATTATCGCCAACCTCATCAAGAAATACAACCTGGACGTAAGTATTCTTTACGGCTCCATCGACTACATCCAGAACGTCTCTTTCGGCCGTCTTATCATCATGATCAATGGTCACGAAGAGGACATGAAAAAAGCCCTCGGCCATTTACAGTCTTTACCAATCACAAGCGAGGTAATCGGATATGTCCCCAGTGATAACTAATCTTCTTCTGAAAAGTCTGGCTGAAACGCTGTACATGCTCTCCATTTCAGCCATTATCGCCGCCTTAATCGGCATTCCCTTAGGCATTCTTCTGGTTGTAACGGAAAAACACGGCATCCTTTCCTGCCCGGTACTGAAAAAGCCTCTGGCCTTCATTATCAACCTCATCCGTTCCATTCCATTCATCATCCTCATGGTAGCCATCATCCCCTTCACCAGACTGGTGGCAGGCACCTCCATCGGCACCACCGCAGCCATCGTCCATCTGACCATTGCTGCCATCCCCTACACCGCCCGCATGGTGGAAACATCCATCCGTGAAATCCCCTTCGGCCTCATCGAAGCAGCCGAATCCATGGGCGCCTCTCCCCTTCAGATTATCTGGAAGGTCCTCATTCCCGAAGCCCTTCCTTCCATCATTGAAAGCTTGACCGTAGTCATCGTATCCCTGATTGGTGCATCCGCCATGGCCGGCACCATCGGCGGCGGCGGTCTGGGGGACCTGGCCATCCGCTATGGCTACCAGCGCTTCCAGGCAGACGTGATGATTACCACTATCATCGTCCTTGTCATCATCGTCCAGCTCATCCAGTTCATCGGCAGCAACATGGCCAAGAAAGCGGATAAGCGGTAAATCTGTATATAATGGGAACCATCCCTTATATAATATTTCCAGGTTTCATCTTTACATGAAATCTGATTCAAAAGAGAAAGGAAGTCTTACTTATGTTCAAGAAATTAGCGATTGCCGGCCTATGCGCACTCTCCGCAGCAGCATTCATCACCGGCTGCGGTTCCAGCCAGAAACCGGCATCCTCAGCAGCCGCCTCTGCTCCTGCTGAAAAGAAAGAAATCACCGTAGGCGCCACCGCCGGCCCCCATGCGGAAGTGGTAGAAGCAGCTGCAAAAGAAGCTGAAAAGAACGGTCTCAAAGTGAACGTGAAGGAATTCTCCGATTACATCACCCCTGACCAGGCACTGGCAGACGGAGATCTGGATATCGTAGTATACCAGCACAAACCCTTCATGGAAAACTTCAATAAACAGCACGGCACCCACCTCACTGACATTGGCAGAGCCATCCTCATGCGCATGGGCATTTACTCCAACAAAGTAAAGGACGTGAAAGACCTGCCCGACGGCGCTACCGTTTCCATTCCTAACGACCCCACCAATGAAGGCCGCGGCCTCCAGCTCCTGGAAAAGGCAGGCGTCATCAAGTTGAAGGAAGGCGTAGGCATGAAAGCCACCCCCGCTGACGTAGTAGAAAACCCGAAGAACATCCAGTTCAAAGAAATCGAAGCAGCCCAGCTTCCAAGAAGCCTTGACGATGTGGACGCTTCCGTCATCACCATGAACTACGTCATGAGCGCCGGCCTCTCTCCTGAAAAGCAGGGTATCTTCCTGGAAGACAAGGACACCCCGCTGGCAGTCATGATTATTGCAGTCCGTGAAAAGGACAAGGACCAGCCGTCCTACAAGAAATTCGTTCAGGCCTACCAGTCCGACGCAGTGAAGAAATTCATTGCAGAAAAATACAAAGGCACCATCGTTCCTGCATGGGACTAATGGTATCTTAAATGAAAAAGCTTTGGAAAAGGATTTCCTTTCCAAAGCTTTTTTTAATGGACTTGTACATATCGAGTCGACAGTCCGATTTCCGCCAGCCCCGTCATTCGTAAGCAAAGTGAAAAATCTCGGTACCTGCCGATAGTGGCTGCATAGGAAACCGGCCAGCCGACAGCGAATAGCGGACAGCCGACAGCGGACAGCGGACCGCGGATAGCGGTACTCCTCCTACCTCCCCCACAGCTTTTCCGCCAGAAGGGCCATTCTTTCATTTCCTTCCCTGTTGGGATGGACACCGTCGATGTACCATTTCTCTTCTGGTGGAAAGGCTTTGGTGAAATCAAGAAGTGGAATATCCCATGCCTTTGCCCGGGAGCGGAGGAATTTCTGGTATTCCAAAAGGTCCCTCCTGTTTCTTTTAGAAGAGCCCGCCTCCTGCCATCCCGTTTCCACGCTCATTTCCGTAAAGAGCGGAGGAATGCCCAGGGTAAGGGGTATCCTTCCGGCCAAAGCAGAGAGCTTCCTGTCCACCATATTCTCCAAAACCACAAGGCGGATACCGAAGAGAATATCATTGGTGCCACCCATAAAGAAATAGCCCTCTCCCCTTCTCACCCTGCCGCAGGCTCCGGAAAGGCTGTCTAAAATATCCACGGCCATGGAGCCTGAGAGCCCATGGTTGTAAAGGGAAATTCCCTTCAGCTCCTTATCAGCCAGAGCCACCCAGCCCTGCCCCGGCAGGACGCCGTAGCCTTCGGTGAGACTATCGCCGAAGCAGTGAATAATAGAAATGTTCCTATTCCATAAAGCGCTCATGGTTATCACCTCATCCTGATTGTAGCATAGGAAGCGTTGAGCAGAAAAGGTCAAAAAGCCCCCTTTTGGCGGTAAGTAACAAGCCAGCACAATAAAAATTTCAATATTTATTCTCTAATCATTCCTGTGAAATTAACATTATCTCCCCTTCCGCTGGAAATTTGATTTGATATCTTCTTTGCATGTGCTGTTATTTCAGGGATTGTACTTTCCCAGCCAATTTTTCAAGAGAATCTGCAATAAATTTGTATTTCCTCTAAAAAAAGATATCTTCGTCGGCGTTTTTCCCTTAGCAGGATAGCGTCTTGTAACCGGCACTTCACATACTTTATATCCCAGTTGAGATGCACGGACAGAAAGATAAGCTAAAAGTTCATACCCGGAAAAAATATCTCTGAGCGGTAATACCCGGGAATCAGAAAGATACTCTGCAGAATATCCGCGGTAGGCATTTGTAGTATCAGTAAACCAATGATGCGCAGTAAGAGAAATCACCGGCGCATGTATGAGTCTCACTGCCCAGTAACGAATAATCGGCGTATGGATGGCATGACCGCCGGTGACAAAGCGGGAGCCCTGAATAAAGCCATACCCCTCTTTCAGCTTTTTGATAAACTGCGGCACGTCCTCGATGCTGTCTTTATTATTTCCATCAATAGTAACAATGCCTTTATATCCACGTTCAAGTGCCCACCAGAACCCCATGCGGAGCTGTGCGCCCTGCTTTCCTTTATCTGTTTTTATAAGAAGTGCATTAACTTTATGGACCTTCATATTTTCATCTGACATGCTCCCATCAGTAGACCCGCCATCACAAATAACCAGATCTGCATATTTTGATATCTGCGCTGCCTGTGCCCGTGCAAGTTCTTTTCCTATACGTTCTCCCTCATTAATAACAGGGATGAGTACTACATAGTCCCTTTTCTTTTCCTCGTATTCCTTGCAAAGAAACCGGGGTACCCCGCGAATACCTTCAACCTTCCTCACCAAATACCTCCTGCACATAAGTCATTGCCTCCCAGATAGTGGAGAGGTTCATTGCCCGTCCCATTTCGATAGAAATATAGCGGTCATATCCAGCCTTCCGGAGGAAAGTCACCAGCTTCCGATGCAAAGAATGCTTTTTGATAGGTTTCAAAAATGGCTCACTGACATGAATATGATTTATCAGTTCTACCTTTCCCTCCAACAGGGACACATCTTCTTCATTGGCAATCATAGTTCCCACATCGAGGTTTAATTTCAGCCCTGGACTTCCTACTTCAGAAATCATATCCAAGGCCTGTTGCGTAGTATTGATGTAATTTGTCTGATAAATGGGCGGATTTGCCTCTAATCCGATACACGTATGGTGCACAATTGCGTAATTCCCAATCTCCCTAAAAAAATCTATACCAATCTGCGGATTCGTCCCATCCGGAAAAAAGCGGTTTCTTGGGCAGCCAAATACGAGATTACCGCAACCAATAGCCTCAGCAAAACGGATAGCTTTCTTCGTATAAACGATAAGGGTCTGCCGCTCTGCTTCGCTCCCAAAAATTTTCTCACTGCGGCCATACCAGATAGATTGCATAGAGGGAATAGAGAAGCCATACCGTAGCTTCAGTTCCTTCGCCCAATCTTTAGCCTCCATGCCCCGTTCATATGGATTTTTTCCCCACACCCGGGTCGGAGCAATTTCAAGGCCCATAAAACCATGCTTCTGCATCTTCTCATAAACAAGTTCATCTTCCGGCATTGTCCAGGCTAAGTTAGAAATAGATAGCTTCATTTATCTTCCACTTTCTCTGTAGATTTTAACTGAAGAATTCCCTTACTCCCCAAATACAATTCAACAGCTTTTAGCCAACTGTATAAGCAAACCTGTATAAAGCCAAAATACCAAAGAACATAGTTCATATGGCGATGAATAAAAGAATGCTGCTTGGCCAAAACATACCAGGAAATAGTAGCTGCAAAGAATATTACATATAAAAAGATTATCCGTAAATCCCATTTAGCAAGCAGATGTTTCTTATAAGATATAAACCAGATAACCACTGGAGAAGCCGCAATAACAGGGAAAAGACGTGCACCAAGCCCTAATAAAACCTCCGTATGCCATTTAAAGATATATACTTTAAGGACATCAAGTGCCCCCGCCTTAATAGATGCTATATTTTCAGCTCCAACTAATCTGGGATTCGTTCCCCAAGTTCTACGTAAAATATCCTGATTATAAATATTAATCAGGCCCTGCCAAACATCCCCATTACCTCTAATATGACCATGAATAATAAGAGCAAAAACAAATCCGATTAAAGCAGACAAGCCCAGGCCAATTATTAGTTTCAGTGCTTGATTTCTAGCTTTATAATTATGCTTAAGTTGATACAAAAAACAATCAGCCAATGGAAATGCAATTAAAGAAACCATAATTGTCGATATATATTCATAGCCACAAAGCGATTTAAACAGGATAGAGATGAAAGCCAAGATATATGCTAAGATTTTGACTTTGGCGCTATCCATATGCATAGAAGCAAATATCCCGACCAACATAGGTACAAACCAGGTAAATTCAACCCAATATAAATTCGGACTAAAATTCCTGATCCATGGAGAAGTAATAAATGTAAGAAAGAATCCAACAGCCAGAAGAATGCAGTACTTTTTTCTAATAAGGAATATAAGTAAAGCTAAGACAACTGATAATAATAAGATGCAAACCCCTTTATAAATATTCTTCCAATGGTTAAATGATAATATATGGCTCTCTAAACCATTAAATATATATCCTTGAAGTCCAAACTGAGACCTATAATCGCTAACAATTCCTACAGGAAGGAGATTACCATTCTCATCAACCAAGCGAATTTGGGTTACATCCCCATATATTGCTTTTGAAAGGGGTAAATCCCTATTGAACATTATAATTGCCTGATTATTCTCAAAAGCATATTTAGAAATAGGAAGTTTCTGTCCATTTTCAAAAAGTACCTCTTTAGCTTTAGGCAGCATTTCGTTAGTATAATAATTTCTAACTACAACAATGGAGGAAAAATTTATCCCATAGCCATCTTTATAGCCCTCCCGTTTTTGAGCAGAAGGTTTAGCATAATCCCACCACGTTTTATTGACATCATGGTATCGCCCCAATCCATAAGCAGGATTCTTACCTACCCCCTCCAATTTTGCCATCATGGGTCCTGAAGTCAATAATTCACTATCCAGTTGGAAATTCCTATCATACCCATAAAAGTTAAGAAGCAGAACAATAACCATGCATACGAAAAGGACAATTCCTTTTCTATTTTGCAATACCGTACTCATTGACGAATCTCCTTATTATTTTCAAAATCTCACCATTTTCAAGAATATACCCTTTCTCACACTCCTCTTCAAAAACTTTTGCATAACGTGTCCTGTAATCATAATTTGCAGGAATTCCAGGAAGTTCGTTATGGAAATTTTCCCCGGTAAGAAAGTGATATACTTCCCCAGCACTAACCGGTTCTGTAGCCAGATGCAGCAGGGTAATATGATTGGCGAGTGCTGTCTCTATATCTTTCCACAGCCGTGCAAGAGGGTAAAACTGGTAAATACTCCGGCTGTCTGTAAACTGGAGGGCAGAAAAATGTACCTGCTCCAACAGTTCTTTTAATTCTGCTTCACATGCAGCAGTAAGTGGTTTTACGCGGTAAAATCCATTCCCCTGCCGCTCATAGTACGCGGCAAATCTCGGTTCCTTTGCTGAAAGTTCTGCTATTTTATCCTCTTTCAACATAAAAGGAATGCGATGTATAAAATCGTAAATGAAATTTTTCTTGATATTCTTTCCAAATAGACCGGGCAGCCGAACAATCAGAGCCTCCGGATAGTGTTCCCTCACCCACTCTTCCAAACGGTACCGATTGAGACCATAGGCGGCTAAGCCTTTTGTATCAACAAGTGTATCTTCATAAACTTCTACAGGATGTTTAAAAACATCGATGGTAGAAATAAGCACCAGCTGTTTCGGTGCTATTTTAAGAATGTTGTTTTCCGCATTCAAAATCTGTGCCATATCTTTGTCAGGAGCAGAATTTGCCAAATATTTAGCTGCCGGTAGACCTGCATAAACAAGGAGATCTGGGCTGGTACCATAGGCTTCCTGTATATTTTTTGAATTATACCGTCCATCAAAAGATGTTTCCATGTCCAGGTTGCTTCCTACGAAGCCCGTATAACCTACCAATGATTTCATAGTGCCTCACTTTGTCAATTTTTCAATGCTTTCAAAGGTGTACCGTTTCCGCCGAAATACAAGGTTCAGAATAATCTGCAGGTACTTCATAATGATGGTAAGAATGCCAAATAGGCAGAAGAATGCAAAAGACAGGAAAAGTATAGTCGTAGCCCAGCCGGTAGCAGTGGTACTTGTGAGATACATAACCAGGGCGTATATTGACGTAAAAACGGTAAATACCATCATAATGCCGGTGAATGCCATGGCAAGGTCGTAACCCACGTCCGTGAAAAGAAGCAGTGCATCTATAGCCAGACGGCTCCGATAAGTACGTTCCTCACTAGTACGTTTCTCCTTTTTTCCGCCGATAGGATGATAATACAGCGTGTCCTGGTCAAAACCGCTGTTGGCATAAACAGCTTTTCTGTACGGGATGGCTTTGTTCATAGCAGAAATGCGGTTAATGGCCCGGCGGGAAAGAATTCGAAATCGTTCTGTTCCCATGGTATACGTGGCATGGCTGAATTTATTGAAAATGTAATAGAAGAAACGAGATGACAGTTCCTGTTTTCCCTCAGGAGAAGCGGACACTATATCATAGCCCTCCAGGGAATGGAAATACACTTTCATGATTTCCTCTGGAGGAAAATCAGATGCTGCACTATCAAACTCAAAAACAAAATCACCGATTGAGAGATCTACTCCTGCATTCATAGAAAGTTCCAGTCCGTGATAGAAGCTCATGTTCAGTATGGAAATACCGGCGGTCTTAGCTTCAGTACTACATTTCTTGATTTCTGCCATACTGCCATCCATAGAGCCGTCATTCACACAGATAATTTCTGAATGTAAAAAATTTTCTTCCAATACATGACGAACCATGGTAAGGAACTCACCAATAGTATTTTCATCATTATGTACATATATCACAGCGGATACAAAATTTTTCTGTTTATTGTCCATCAGTCAAAACCTCATCTAAGTCATATACCGTATTAATCTTTCCAGAGAGCACACTTACGAATGTGGGCTGTTTTGAGTAAACTCGTACCACAGTAGGACGGGAATCATCTATTTCTGAGCTCATCAAGATGGGTTTCATTGAGTAAAGCGATTGTTTGTATGTGAAAGCAAATTCCGGTTTCATGTATTTTCTTGCCAGATTAGCCATATATGGAAAGGCAGTCAAAGGTTTATGGGGGCAGTCATTACAGTTGCCTAGATGCCTGGGCGTACAGTATCTCTCTACACCATTCTGACAGTCAAATTGCGGAAGCGGTTCATAGCAGGTCGTATGAGGCGTAAAGGAAACGGCAGTGAGCGAATGCATTCCCGTCATACCGAAGGGCATAATGGAGAAGAATGGTCCATCCATAACGGTAATACCGTAATCGTGAAGTTTTTCATTCACGTCACAGAGAATAATCTCGCAAAGTTCATATTTGATACCAAAAGGCTCAAAGCCAAGCATAGTATTAATCTGGTTCGTTCCCGCATAGGTGGCATTGAGGATAAAACCGCTCTCGTATGTCGCGCCATCTTCCATTTCCACCAGATATGTATCAGTGCTCTTTTCAATAGAAACAATGCGGGCATCATAATGGATTTCCACAGTGTCCGGAAACTCTGAAAGTTTTTCCAAGTAGAAATCACAAAGGACTTTAGCATCATAGGTATACTCCCGCGTAAGGAAGGCGCCGTCACATTCGCCTTCCTGAAAGAAGCGGGACACAGGCACTTCTTCACAGGGTATATGCGCTGCGCGGCAGAATTTCATAAACTGCTCTCCATCTGACCAGGAATATTGACTGGACGTAGCGTAAATCTGCTTGAAGGCACGGTAAATACAGAAACTAAAGTCCCGATTGAACCGAGTAAAATACCCGGCGGATTTCATAGCCGTAGAGAGTGAACGTGGATAGTGATATCCCTGGTGCACCCGAGCCTGGTTGATAAAAGTAGCCCGCTTAAAAGGCGCACTATCCCACTCCAGTACAATAACCCGTTCCCCGCGGCGGGCACAGAACAATGCGGCATACAGTCCATACAATCCAGCCCCAATAATTAATTTGTCATATTTCTGATGTCCCACTCTCTAATCCCCCACTAAATCCAGCCACGCAAAAAGCCCGATTTGGAGGTATAAACCTCCATAATCGGGCATAATAATAGGGAGTGGGTAAACCTTACTTACCCCCCCCGTATAGGTTTTTCTCGATATGTTATTCATCATTTCTACACCAGAGGATATATGAAGAATTCTCTTCCTCTCCATAGCCGGCCTCCTGACATAACAATACAATACTAATATAAATTGTATTATACCATATTCCCCAATGAACCTCCAACATAAGATATTTCTCACTCTGGGCATAAAGAGGATAATCTATTTTTTATTTCGATAATTCCTTCGTCTGATATCTGTCATCTCATTTATGACATCTGCCAACCTCTCCCTCATCAAAAAAGCCTCCCGAAGGAGGCTTTTTTTTAGATATTATTCATCTACTGTGACCGGTTTCTTAGGTTTTCTGAAGCCATGGATTCTTTCGATGACGATAAAGAGCATGGGAACGATGAAAATCTGGAAGAAAGTGGCCGACAGCACGCCGAAGACTACGGCAATACCCATTTCAGAGCGGGAATTGGAACCGGCACCGGTGGACAGGGCCAGAGGCACGTTGCCCAGGATGAAGGCCAGGGAGGTCATAAGAATCGGGCGGAGACGAATCTTGGAGGCTTCAATGGAGGCCTTCACTACTTCCATACCGTGGTCCACGCGGACTTTCGCATATTCTACGATAAGGATGGCGTTCTTCGCCGCCAGACCGATGATGGTCAAAAGACCGATCTGGAAGTAAATATCATTGTACACATTGAAGGCAAAGGCGCCAAGGCAGGCTCCGAAGAAACCTGTGGGGATACCAAGGATAACGGAGAAAGGCACCTTCCAGCTTTCATAAAGTGCTGCCAGGGACAGGAATACGAAGAGCATACCCAAAGCCAGTGCATAAATGGTTTTGCCGCCGGCTTCACGTTCCTGGGCAGAGGATTCGGCAAAGGCATAGCCATAGCCGTTTGGCAGGGTTTCCTTTGCGACCTGTTCCAGTGCATCCAGTGCCTGGCCGGAGGAGTAGCCTGCAGCCTGATTACCGCCGATCTTGACGGCCGGGAAGTTGTTATAACGGGTAATAACCGCA
>OGKD01001473.1_pt1 | contig 12737 bp, 10 predicted proteins | sample 1572371 | NCBI WGS metagenome assembly OGKD01 (sample SAMEA2582096, study PRJEB24529) | metagenome | biome: Human gut stool | place: China | collected 2011 | reverse complement strand
GATAGCGCCGGAGCCGCCTTCCACATACTGCACTTTGATGCCCGTCGCTTTGGTGAAGGCAGCGAACTGGCTCTGATACCAGCTGTTATCGCCGTCATGCAGGCCGTCGGCGGAGTAAACCGTGACGACGCCGTCCGCCCAAACCGGAGAGCTGGTCAGCGCGAACAGGGACAGCAGAGCAAGTCGGGAGAGTTTCATCGTGTAAGCCTCATCAAATAGTCAGTTATTCTGGTGTAGACCAGATTTAGCTTCACGCTACCGATGGTTTATGACAAAACGATGAAAGAAGTGTGTCGAAGGAGTTAAAACGAGCGGGATGCGTAGCCCCGGTAAGCGCTAGCGCCACCGGGGAGATCAAAAAATTTAACTAATAAAATCAATGGGTATCGACTTCGATCCGCAGGCTGTCATGCCGCCAGTATTCGATATCATAATCGAGAATACGCCCATGCTGATCGTAATTCAGCCGGCGTAACAGCAGCGCCGGGCGCCCCTCCATCACCCCCAGTGCCTCGGCGGCCTGCGGCGGCATTGAGGTGGGATAAAACGACAGATGCATACTGGTATAGATCAGGTCGTAGTGAGTTTGATAAATCTCGGTCAGACTGCCGTTGAGATCGTGGCGCAGCAGCTCAGGCACCCGCGCGGGCAGACAGTGGTTTTCGCAGTAGCACACCGGCCGGCCGTCGGCATAGCGCAGCCGGGTCAGCAAATAGACCTGATCGAAGGGCTGCAGCGCCAGAGGCGCCATTACATCCAGCGGCACGGCAGCCAGGCGGCCATCAAGCAGCACCGTTTTCGGTTCGCGCCCCTGTTCGAGACACAGCTTGTGGAAGTTGGTATTTTGCGTCGGATCCAGCCACAGACGCTCCGGCGTCACAAACCAGCCGCGGCGGTCGGCGCGGTAAATCACGCCGCTGGCCTCCAGCTGCGCCAGGCTCTCACGCACCGTAATCCGCGTCGTGTTGAACAGCGCGCACAGCTCGCGCTCGGAAGGCAGCTTGTCGCCGCTTTTGAGGGCGCCGTTTTGAATACGCGCCTGCAGCTGCGCCTTAATCATCAGGTATTGCGGCATCTCGCCAGAGGGTGATTTCATGTTTACTCACTGCCACTTTTCGTGCGCTCATTATACATAGCCAGATGAATTTTTTGTTGCAGCGCCACATTTCCTTTGACCCTTTCCCGGCTTTGTCTCCATGATAACCATAAATCTGGTATAGACCAAATGGTGAGACAAATGACTTCACGAAATTACCTGCTGCTGACCCCCGGCCCGTTAACCACCTCCCGTACGGTGAAAGAGGCGATGTTGTTCGATAGCTGCACCTGGGATGATGATTACAATCTCGGCGTGGTACAGACCATTCGCCAGCAGCTGGTGCAGTTGGCTACCCCGGCCGACGGTTATACGGCGGTGCTACTGCAGGGTAGCGGCAGCTACGCGGTCGAAGCGGTGCTCGGCAGCGTCATCGGCGAACAGGGCAAAGTGTTGATCGTCAGCAATGGCGCCTATGGCGCGCGTATGATTGAGATGGCGCAGCTGATGGGCATCGCCTGCCACCCTTACGACTGCGGCGAAGTCTCCCGTCCGGACGCGGCCGCGATCGAACAGATCCTGCAGAACGACCCGGCGATCACCCATATCGCGATGGTACACAGCGAAACCACCACCGGTATGCTGAATCCGATCGAAGAGGTGGCCGAACTGGCGAAACGGTACGATAAACGCTATATCGTCGATGCGATGAGCAGCTTCGGCGGCATTCCACTGGATATCGCCGCGCTGAATATTGATTACCTGATAAGCTCCGCCAACAAATGCATTCAGGGCGTGCCGGGCTTTGCCTTCGTGATTGCCCGCGAAGCGGAGCTGGCCGCCTGCAAAGGCCGTTCGCGCTCGCTGTCGCTGGATCTGTACGCCCAGTGGCGCTGCATGGAGGACAACCACGGCAAGTGGCGCTTCACCTCGCCGACCCATACCGTGCTGGCCTTCGCCCAGGCGCTGAAAGAGCTGGCGCAGGAGGGCGGCGTCAGCGCTCGCCATCAGCGCTACCGCAACAATCAGCGCCGGCTGGTCGCCGGGATGCGCGCGCTCGGCTTCCGGCCGCTGCTCGACGATAGCCTGCACTCGCCGATCATTACCGCCTTTTATTCACCGGATGCGCCGCAGTATCGCTTTCACACCTTCTACCAGAAGCTGAAAGATCAGGGCTTCGTTATCTATCCGGGCAAAGTATCGCAAAGCGACTGCTTCCGCATCGGCAACATTGGCGAAGTCTACGACGCCGATATCACCGCCCTGCTGGCGGCTATCGACAACGCCATGTACTGGAAACAATAAGGAACCGCCATGAACCGTATTAGCGCACTGATCCTTGACTGGGCAGGCACCACCGTAGACTTCGGCTCTTTCGCCCCGACGCAAATCTTCGTCGAGGCCTTCCGCCAGGCCTTCGATATTGAGATCACCCTTGAAGAGGCCCGCGTGCCGATGGGGCTTGGCAAGTGGCAGCACATTGAGGCGCTGGGCAAACTCCCTGCTGTCGATAGCCGCTGGCAGGCCAAATTCGGCCGCGCGATGACTGCCTCCGATATCGATGCGATCTACGCCGCGTTTATGCCGCTGCAAATCGCTAAGGTTGTCGATTTTTCCGCACCAATAGCCGGCGTGGTCGACACCATCGCCACGCTGCGCGCCAAGGGCCTGAAGATCGGCTCCTGCTCGGGTTATCCGCGCCCGGTGATGGAAAAGCTGGTACCGGCCGCTGCCGCCCAGGGCTACGCCCCGGACCACTGGGTCGCCACCGATGACCTTGCCGCCGGCGGTCGTCCGGGCCCGTGGATGGCGCTGCAGAACGTGATTACCCTGGGCATAGACGATGTGGCCCACTGCGTGAAGGTCGACGACGCCGCGCCGGGCATCAGCGAAGGGTTACATGCCGGGATGTGGAGCGTCGGGCTGGCGGTGTCCGGTAACGAATTCGGCGCAACCTGGAAGGAGTACCAGGCGATGTCGAAAGCGGAAATCGCCCCCCGCCGCGAGCGGGCGGCAGGCAAACTGTATGCCGCCGGGGCGCATTATGTGGTTGATACCCTGGCGGACCTGCCGGAAGTGATTGCCGACATCAATGCCCGGCTGGCAAAAGGTGAGCGGCCTTAAGCGGGTGAATTCACCTTCACTTTGGCCGCCACCAGCAGGCCGGTAAACAGCATCAATATCCCTGACAACACCAGCGGCGACAGCAGCCCTAAGTGGTCAAGCGCAATGCCGCCGACCGCGGCGCCGCAGGTGTTGGCCAGCTGGATCACCGCCACCTGAATCGACCCGGCTTTTTCCGCCTGATCGGAGAGGGAACGGGTGATCCACGTTGACCACCCCACCGGGATCAGCGCAAACGCGAAGCCCCAGATAATCGCCACCGTCGAGGCGATGATTTTGCTCTCTCCCCACAGCACCAGCGCCACCGCGCAGGCGGTCAGCACCAGCGGCGCGATCGCCAGCGCCGCTTTTACCGAACGCTTGAGCAGCACCGAGGAGAGCGAGGTGCCGATAAAGCTGGCGATACCAAAGCTCAGCAGCACCAGCGTCAGGCCGTCGACATCAAACCCGGCGAGGGTCATGTACACCGGGCGAATATAGGTAAAGAAGGCGAACTGTCCGGCAAAAGCCATGAAAATGGCGCACATTCCGGCCATCACCCCCGGACGCTTCAGCAGACCAAACATATTTTGCTGCTGAGAAGCCGATTCACCGGGCAGCGACGGCAGCGCTTTCAGCACCCAGAGCGTACACAGCACGCCCATCACCGCCGCGCCGTTAAAGACGTTGCGCCAGCCGATAAGCCCGCCAAGGAAACTGCCCAACGGGGCGGCGATCACCAGCGCGATTGATACCGCGCCAAAAATAATCGATAGCGCTTTCGGCACCACGCGCATCGGCACCAGACGCATGGTCAGCGAGGCCGACATTGCCCAGAAGCCGCCGAGCGCCAGGCCCAGACAGGCGCGCCCCAGCAGTAGCAGGGTGAAGCTATCGGCAAACGATACCAGCAGGCAGGAAAAGGTCAGCAGCAGCGAAAACAGAATAACCACGTAGCGGCGATCGGTTTTGCCAATGACGGAGGTGATAAACAGGCTGGAAAACATCGCGACGAATGCCGTCGTCGTCACCGACTGCCCGGCCATCCCTTCGGAGATGCCTAAATCCAGCGCCATCGGCGTCAGCAGGCTGACCGGCAAAAACTCAACGGTAATCAGGCAGGCAACGCAGAAAGCAACCGCGAAGACCGCCGACCAGTTTGGCCGGGCGAGATCGCGTGCATGGGGTTTGGTTTCATTTGAATGACTCATGAGTGACCTGCGAAGAAAGTGGCTGAAAGCCGCGCAGTGTAACATTTTGTTTGTGACGAATTTAACGTTTTCGCAACTCTCATCGCTTTTCATAAGAGGATGCGTAGCTGCTCGCATGTTTAAAAAAACGATGCTTGCTATCGCTTTAACAAATCTCAGGAGAATTTAATATAGCACTATGTGCTATACTTTTAACGACAGGATGTCAGCAATGCGTATCTTTAAAACCAAATGGTTCGCCAGAGAGGCTAGCTCTCATGGCATTTCCGACGACGAGCTCTATCAGGCAATTCAATCTGCGCTTCAGGGCAAGGTGGTTGATTTAGGAGGAGGGGTTTATAAAAAGCGACTCAACAAGAATCGCGATCGCGCAATCATCCTTACCAAAAGCGCAGAGTATTGGTTTTATACCTTTCTATATGCCAAACAGGATATGGCCAATATCAACCATCGCGAGTTAATGGGTTTTCGTGAGTTAGCAAAACACTATGCCAATCTCTCTGAAGAGAAAACGACGGTCTTAGTTAAAAGTAAAGAACTGGTGGAGATTTGCGATGACAGCAAAAAATAAATACAAAAGCCCGGCTTTCGAAGCGATCCATAGCGCTGCGTCGGGGCTATTCAGCGTTGGCGCAATCCCACAGGAAACAATGCGCCATTTTGATGAATCATGTCTCGGTAGCGTAGCCGCACTTCAACCCATTGAAATTAAAGCGCTACGTGAACAACTCAATGTTAGCCAACCCGTGTTCGCTCGTTATCTGAATACCAGCGTGTCTACCGTGCAAAAATGGGAGACTGGCGCTAAGCGACCGAGCGGAATGTCATTAAAATTGCTTAGCGTCGTACAAAAACACGGCCTGAAAATCCTACTGTAGTTATCCTGCCGGATGGCGCTTACGCTTATCCGGCCTACAAGTGACGAGTGCGGAAACCGTAGGCCGGATAAGGCGCAGCCGCCATCCGGCACAAAAAGCGATGAACCCCAGGCCGAATAACTATGAGATCAGTGCAACCAGTGCACGCCGTCTTCCGGGAGAAACAGATCGTTATAGCGCTGCTGTAGGTTATGCAAATCGCTCACATCCGGGTCCAGCTCGCGCAGAAATCCTTGCGCCAGACGGATTTGCGCGTCGGTAATCGGCGCCGCTAAACGCGCTTTTTGCATCAGGCGATACCAGTAATGCAGGTTTTTTTCGCTGGCGTCGACAATCGCAACCTGCCAGATCAGCAGCACCTGGGCGGCGTTCTGCAGATGCGCTTCATTCGGCCGCTCCAGGTAACGCAAATACTCATTACCGGCGGTTTTTCCCAGCTGATCGATCATCGATTCCAGCGGGACAGGCGTGATGCCGAGGCGTTCGCTCAGTCGGCGGATCGCGCGGCGTGAATCAGAGGTAAGCACCCGAAATCCCACAACAAACACCACTACCAGGGTGGCCAGTCCTATCCAGATCATGCATCCTCTCATCCAATCGCAGCCTGACTATCATAATGGGAATTTGCCTGCTGTCGACTGTCGGACCTGGCATAATGCGCAAGAAATAAAAAAGCCCGGCGCGAAGGCCGGGCAAGGTTACCAAATACCTGGTGAATCAGGCGGTCTGCAAAATACGGTTCTTTTTCTCGCGGCGAATTTTACGCTCTTCAAAGATAGCCACGATGGCCATCAGGCAGATACAGCCGACGGCGGCGGCGTCCAGCGCCGCAAAGGTGCCGGCCCAGCCGGTCAGGCCGAAGACCGGGGTGCCGTCGGCGATCATCCCGAGACCCAGTTTGGCGAAGCTATCGCCGATCAGATAGGCGAAGGTGCCCTTGATCCCATCGGCGGCGCCGATCGCTTTTTTCGGTACGAAACCGACGGCGGCGACGCCGATCAACAGCTGCGGACCAAACACCAGGAAGCCCAGCGCAAACAACGAGGCCAGATAGACGTACTGGTTGCTGGCATGTTGGTAAACCCCGAGGGTGGCGATAATCAGCGCCAGCGCGATGCAGGCCACCAGCGCGCGGCGGCCGTTGGCCAGATCCGACAGCCAGCCCCACAGCAGCGTGCCGACCAGCGCGCCGACCTCAAACAGGGTAAAGCCCTGAATCGCCACCTCTTTCGACAGCTTCAGCTCCTGGAAGGCGTACACGGTGGACCACTGATCGATACCGATACGCACCACGTAGAGGAAGATGTTGGAGAAGCACAGCAGCCAGATCACTTTGTTTTTCAGCACGTACTCAACAAAGATCTGCCACTTGGTCATCGCATTTTCTTCGGTCTCTTTGTCCTCTTCGCTGATCGCTTCGCCAAACAGCTCTTCCGCCGTGCCGAGGCCGTAGGATTCCGGAGAGTCGCTACCGTAGCGCAGGCCGATAAAGCCAACGATCAGCGCAATAATCGACGGGAAGATAAACATGCCGATCACATGGCCGTCGAACAGATAGTTGGCGCCAAACAGCGCCACGCCCGCCGCGCCCGCGCCGCCGAGGTTGTGGGAGATATTCCAGAAGCCGAGGAAAGTGCCGCGTTTGCGTCTGGGCGTCCACTTGGTGATGGTGGAATAGCTGCACGAGCCGCCGGTGCTCTGGAAGAAACCGCTCAGCGCATAGAAGGCGATCATCAGGAACAGGCTGGTAGAACCCGCCCCCATGCTGGCGCTAAAGCCCAGCATACAGATGGCGGAGAGGATCAGCATAAACGGCAGGAACTGCTTGGTGTTTTTACCGTCGGCATAATAAGAGACCAGCGTCTTGCCCACGCCGTAGGTGATGGAGAAGCCCAGGCCAATCATCCCCAGCTGCGTCATGCTCAACCCGTAGGTGGAGATCATGTCGTTCTGCGCGATGTTAAAGTTCTTGCGGATCAGGTACATGGTCAGGTAGCCGATGAAAACCACCAGATAGGACTGCATGAAAGGTTTGAACCACATTTTGCGCCGCACATCGAGCGGCAGATCCAGGGTCGGCTTGCGCACCTGATTCAGAAAGGCCAGCATGGGTATCTCCTGAGCTGATTTTTTATGCCTGCGTAATAACCAGGCATTGTAAAAACCAGCGCGCCGTCTGGCCTGAGACGGCGTCCAGGTAAAACCGGGAAAATTTCTTAGTTTTGCCCCGTTCGCGGCGAAAGGGTGAGCTACATCACGCTTCGCTGGCGGTACGCGGCGCCTGCGCGTTTAAAAACGGCAGCAGCAGCAGCGCGGAAATGCCGGCGGCAATCGCAATCACCACGAAGAATCCGGTCCAGTGCCAGATATCCATCACCTGCGCCAGCGGCCAGCCGGAAAGCGAGGCGCCAAGATAAGCGAACAGGCCGACAAACCCGGTTGCCGCCCCGGCGGCTTCTTTATGCGAACATTCCGCCGCCGCCATGCCGATCAGCATCTGCGGGCCGAAAACGAAGAAACCGGTAGTGAAGAAGCAGGCCGCCTGCATGACATAGCTGGCGAACGGCATCAGCCACAGGCCGCCAACCGACAGCAAAATTCCGGCGGCGAAAATCAGGTTCATCGGCCCACGGTTGCCGTTAAACAGCTTATCCGAGCCCCACCCCGCCACCAGCGCGCCGATAAAACCGCCCAGCTCAAACATGGTCACCGCCGAGTTAGCGGTCACCAGATCGACGCCTAGCGTCTCCGACATATACAGATTGCCCCAGTCGTTAATCGCCGCCCGCACCACGTACACCAGCACATAGCACAACGACAGCAGCCAGATGTAGGGATTGGCCAGCACGTAGCGGGTCAGGATCGCTTTACGAGACATCCCAGCGCCTTCCTGCTGCTGGGCGATTTCCAGCGCATCGTGACGCCAGTCGCCCACGGCGGGTAACCCCACCGCCTGCGGGCGATCGCGCAGCCGCCAGCACAGATACAGTCCGGCGAGGATCGCCAGACAGCCGGCGATGGTCATCCCGGCACGCCAGCCGTAGTGCAGCGCCGCCGCGCCCACCACCATCGGGATCAGCGCGCCGCCGACGTTATGCGCCGTATTCCATAGCGCCCACCAGCCGCCGCGCTCGGTCCGCGAATACCAGGCCGTCAGCAGTCGGGCGCACACCGGCGAGCCCCAGCCCTGGAAGAAGGCATTCAGCGCCCACAGCAGCGCGAAAGCCCATAGTGAGGAAGAAAAACCGAACAGAATATTCACCACCCCGGTGGCGATAAGCCCCAGCCCCATAAAATAGCGGGCGTCGGAGCGGTCGCTGACGATACCGGAGAAAAATTTCGACAGTCCGTAGGTGATATAGAACAGCGTGGCCAGCAGGCCAATATCGCTGCGGGTCAGGACGTTGCTGGCGAGAATTTCCGGGACCGCGGCGTTAAAGCTTTTGCGGGTGAAATAGAACAGCGCGTAGCCCAGCCAGATGGTCAACAGGATATGGCGACGCCAGTAGCGATAACGCGCATCAAGCTCGCGTTTATCGCTAATCGGCGCAGCGTCCGGCGGGGCTTTTAAAAAGGCGAACATCGGCGATCCTCTCAGGCGTAACGCAGCGGTAGATTGACGCACACCCGGGTACCATGGGTGCAGGAGATCGTCAGTGTGCCGCCCAGGGCGGTCACGCGCTCGCGCATGCCGGTCAGGCCGAACCCCTGCAGATTCGACCCCGGCGGCAGGCCGCAACCGTCATCTTCCAGCACCAGCATTAGTCGCTCATCCTGCTGCCAGCCCTGCAGAGTGACAGCGCTGGCGCTGGCGTGCTTGACGATATTATTCAGCCCCTCCTGGCAAACGCGAAACAGCGTCACGCGCTGGTTCTCGCTCAGTCCCGCCTCGTTAATCCGCCAGTCGAGATGGCTGACAATGCCGCGGTCCTCCAGCTCCATCTCGCGCATCAACGAACGTACCGCCTGCTCCAGCGGCAGGTCGTCGAGCTGACGCGGACGCAGACGGCCTAGCAGTCTACGCACCGAGTCGTAAACTCCCAGCGACAGCTGTTCTATCAGCTGACCGCTCTGGCGCACGCTGGCGTTGTCCGGCGCCAGCCGCTGTACGATCCCGGCCTGGGTGCGGATCGCGGTGATGGTCTGGCCGATATCATCATGGAGCTCGCGGGCGACGTCTCGCCGCACGCTCTCTTCGGTCTCCAGCAGGCGTTCCGCCAGCCGACGATTACGCGCCAGCTCGCTTTGTAATGACTGATTCAGCTCGCGTAGCCGCTGGATCCCCGCCCCCAACAGCAGCCCGGTGAGGCTCTGTGCCAGCAGGGAAAGCAATAAATCGACCGGGTGATCGTGCCAGGTCTGGCTGGCAATCAAGGCGATAGCGTTCATCAGGGTGGCGATCAGCGCTCCCTGCCAGCCGTAGTGCCAGGCGAGGGCGATAATCGGCAGCGCCAGACAAAACGGGGTAAAGCGGGAGAGCTCGGCGGGCAGGCCAAGCTGCAGCCACAGGCTAATGGTGAATAACAGCAGATACCAGATCAGATGCCGCCCGCGCCAGTTAACCGGCTGCGCCACCAGCGCCGGCCCCAGCGGCCGCCAGACGGTGCTGGTAAGATAGTGCCAGAAAACCAGGCAGGTCGGCGCCAGCGTCAGGCCGCCGGTCAGCGTCAACAGCAGGGCGTTAAGCCCCTCGTCCCCCTCCGCCAGCCACGGCAGCGATTGCAGCAGCGCGGCGGCCATTAACGCCCCGCCCTGACGCAACAGCGTCAGCCAGTCGCGCTGCTGCCGGTAGCGCGAGATCAACGCCACCGGCAGCAGAGTCAGCAGGCTTCCGGTCATCAAAATTATCGGGTGCGCCAGCGCCACCTCCTGCGCCAGCCAGAAGATAAGCAGCCACTCGGTTCCCAGCAGCACTGGCCAGTAGCCGCGGGGGCATTGCAGCATTAACCCCAGCCGCAGGCCAAAGGGAAACAGCAGCACCGCTAAATCCGCGCGTTCCACCAGATGCAGACTGATGCTCCACAGGCAGAACCAGGCGGCCGCGAAGATAAAGGCGCAGCCGATGACCGACAGCAATCGTGAGACGACGGCCTTCATTGCCAGCTATCGAACATGCGGCGCGCCAGCTCAACGTCGTTGCTGACGCCCAGCTTTTCCAGCAGGTTGGCGCGGTGTACGTGGACGGTTTTCGGCGACAGACCGAGCTCGGCGGCAATCTCTTTCACCGCCATGCCCTGCGCCAGCTTTTCCGCCACCTGACGCTCGCGTTTGGTGAGCGGATCCTGGCGCCCGGCGGCCAGCTTCATGGCGATATCCGGCGTGAGATAGCAACCGCCCGCCGCCACCGTGCGTACCGCGGCGATAAGTTCATCGGGGCTGCAGCGTTTCGACAGGAAGCCGCGCGCGCCGGCGTTCAACGCCTGCTCGATCAGCGCCGGGCTATCGTGTACCGACAGCATGATGGTCGCCATCCCCTTCGGTAGCTGGCTGAGCAGCTCCAGCCCGGAAATATCCGGCATTGAGATATCGCAGATACAGACCTGCACGCCGCGCCCCGGTAGCCCCGTCAGCGCCTCGCGGCCGCTACCAAATTCGGCGACAACCTGAAAATCAGCTTCCAGCCCCAGCAGCTGAGCAAAGCCGGAGCGGACAATCAAATGATCGTCAATAAGGGCGATGGTGGTCATGGTGTGTCCTGGTGCCTGAAAACGCCGGATGGCGGCGTAAACGCCTTATCCGGCCTACGGATTCACTGCCTGTAGGCCGGATAAGCGCAGCGTCATCCGGCAAAGGCGCTTACCTTAGCGATAAGCGCGTGGCTGTTCAAGCCTTGAGCGCTATTCGAAGAACACCGCAATTTTGTTAAACATGGTGGGATCGGACTGGTTACGCGCCACTTTGGTGACATCTTCCAGCTTTTCAATCTGGCTAATCATCTGCCCCAGTCGCTGGTCATCATTTACCAGCAGCCAGATGCGGCTGTGTTCGCTGCCCTGAATTGGCAGACAGAGAATGCCTTCGACGTTAAACGCGCGACGGGCAAAAAGTCCGCACACGTGGGTCATGACGCCGGGATGGTTGCGGACGGTGAGTTCCAGAATGACGTTATCACATTGTTTTTGCATGGCTTATTCCCCCACCATTTCAGTATTGGCCGCACCCGGCGGTACCATCGGATACACTTTCTGCTGTGCGTCGATGCGCACGTGGATCAGCGCCGGCCCCGGACGGTCGATGATCGCCTGCAGCGCCGCCTGCGGATCGACTTCATTATTTAAATCACAGGTTTGCAGGCCAAAACCGGCGGCAATCTGCATAAAGTTAATCATCCCCGGATAGGTGGCGGCAAAAACGCCCTGCTGATAGAACAGGCTCTGCTGCTGATGCACCAGCCCCAGCGCTTCGTTGTTCAGCAGGATAATTTTTACATCCAGCTGATTTTCGGCGGCGGTGGCCATCTCCTGAATATTCATCATCAGGCTGCCGTCGCCGGAGAAGCAGATAACCTTGCGCTGCGGATTGGCCAGCGCCGCGCCGATCGCCGCCGGCAGGCCGAAGCCCATGGTGCCGAGGCCGCCGGAGGTCAGCCACTGGCGCGGACGATTGAGCGGGTAGGCCTGCGCCGTCCACATCTGGTGCTGGCCAACGTCGGTAGTGATGATCGCTTCATCATCCACGCAGGCGGCCACGGCGTTAATCAGGCCGTAATGGGAGAGCGGGTCGCTTTCCTGCGGGATGGCGCAGGGGAATTCGCGCTGCAAGTCGGCCACCAGCTGGCGCCATTCCTCGCGCGGCTGCGCCTCAATCTGCGGGTTCAGCTGGGCTAAGACTTCCGCCACATCGCCCTGAATCGCCACGTGCGGTTGCTTAATTTTGCCCAGTTCGGCGCGGTCGATATCGACGTGGATAATCTTCGCGTTCGGGCAGAACTGCTCGGTCTTGCCAATCGCCCGGTCATCAAAACGGGCGCCTAAAACAATCAGTAAATCCGCCTCCTGCAGAATGAAGTTGGTGCTGCGCGCGCCGTGCATCCCCAGCATCCCCAGCGACAGCGGGTGCGCCTTCGGCAGCATGCCCAGCGCCATTAAGGTCATGGTGGTCGGCAGGTTGGCTTTTTCCGCCAGCTCACGGATCGCCTGCGGCGCGTTAATCACCCCGCCGCCCAGATACAGTACCGGGCGTTTCGCCGCGTTGATCATTGCCGCCGCTTCACGCACGCTTTCAGGCGCGAATGCCGGTGCCGGGGCGCGCTCGCCAGGCTCAGGCAGCGCTTCCAGCTCAATGGTCGCCGACTGCACGTCCTTAGGAATGTCTATCCACACCGGCCCGGGACGCCCGGACTGGGCAATACGGAAGGCGTCGCTGATCACCTGCGGCAGCTCGGCAATGTCGCGCACCAGATAGTTATGTTTGGTGATGGGGATAGAGATGCTTTAAGATTTTTCTTGTTCAAGCAATTCTGTATGTCAACCGATCTGTACTTCTACCTTCTTCCGTATATCATCCGAC
>OGKD01001469.1_pt1 | contig 12774 bp, 10 predicted proteins | sample 1572371 | NCBI WGS metagenome assembly OGKD01 (sample SAMEA2582096, study PRJEB24529) | metagenome | biome: Human gut stool | place: China | collected 2011 | reverse complement strand
AGTAGAAAGCGCTTTGGCCGATGCGGTAGGTCAGACTGCGGCCAAAAGGCAGCGCCGCGCCGTTTTCATCGAACCAGCGCGCAAACTGCTGGCCAAACCTGGTCACGCGGTCCCGGTAGAGCGCCGCGCGGGCGGGGTCGCTCTTAGCGGCAAACACGCTGTAGAGCACGGTGTAATACTGGATGGCCCAGGGGTTGTAGTAATCCTTCTGGGGCTTGATGTCCGCCGGGCCGTCGGAGTACCAGCCGTCGGCGACGTACCATTTATCGACCTCGGCCATGTCAGCGGCGGCGCGGGTCATATCGCAGGGCATCCCGACAGAGTCGAGCGCCAGATTGACGAGCACGCGGAACAGCAGCCAGTTGCAGCCGGGCAAGTCATGGTGGTTGATCGTGTCGAGCCACTTGGCCAGATTGGCCTTTCCGGCGTCGGTCAGCGGCTCCCAGACGCTCTCAGGCGTCTCCAGGATCGCGCAGGCCAGCGCGGCCATCTCCACAAAGAGCTGGTCATAATCGTTCGGGTCGCCCCAGTATTCGGGGCTCTCGGGGTCGGTGCCGCTGGCCAGACCCTTGCGGTAGATGCGCAGGAAGTCATCCGCCCTGCCGCCGCCCGTCCAGAACGGGGCCAGCGCCCACAGCGGGCGGGAGAAGGCTTCCATCTCGATCGTGCGGCCCGGGTAGGTCACGCCGGTGTCGCCAAGGTGCAGCCGTGCGCCGTCCTCGGAATACAGCGGCAGCAGCGGGTCCAGAAATCGGTGCATCAGCGCCGTAAAATCGGACTTTGTATGTAATTTCATCACCAGTACAGCTCCCAATCCTTTGTCAATCTCGTCAGCGCTTCCATGTAGAAGTAGTCGCCCCAGCTGACGCACTCATCAACACCCTCGGGCGTGCAGGTGTTGTAGGGGCTCTTTTTGCTGTAGGTGCCGTGGCGCACAAGGCCGATGCCCTGCGGGCCTTCCTTGACGGCGTAGTGCCGGGCCACGCTGCCCAGCATCTGGGCGGCCAGCTTCGTGTACTCGGCAGCCTCGTCGGTGCCGACGTACTTCGCGGCCTCCAGCAGGCCGCAGGCCACGATGGACGCGGAGGAGGAGTCGCGTGGCTCCTCGGTGCCGCTGGTGAAGGTCATATCCCAGTACGGGACCAGGTCCTCGGGCAGGCGCTCCAGATAGTAGGCCAGCACACGGCGGAAGGCGTCCAGATACTCGGGGCGTCTGGTGTAGCGGTAGCTGATGGCTGTGCCGTAGACGCCCCACGCCTGACCGCGGGCCCAGCAGGAGTCATCCTTATAGCCCTGACAGGTCGCGCCGCGCACAGGGCCGCCGGTCACGGGGTCCATGAAGAAGGTGTGGTAGGTCGAGCCGTCCGGGCGGATGGAGTTGGCCAGACAGGTCGTGACATGCTTGTGCGCCAGATCGGCGTAGTGGGCGTCGCCGGTGGTCTCGCTGGCCCAGTAGAGCAGCGGCACGTTCAGCAGGCAGTCGATGATGTAGCGGTAGTTGTCGGCAGCGCCGAGCGCGCCCCACGCCTGAAAGAACTCGCCCTTCTCCTGAAAGCGGGTGCAGAGCTGGTCGGCAGCCAAGATAGCGGCCCTTCTCCCCTTCTCACTGCCGGTCAGCTTGTAGGCGGCGACACAGGACGGGCTGTACAGGAAGCCCATGTCGTGGTGGTCGACCTCGATCTTGTGCTCAATGCGGTAGAGGAAGCTGTCCACCAGGGTCAGCGCGGTATTTTTGAACGCCTCGTCGCCGGTGCGCTCATAGCTCAGCCAGACCTCACCGGGCCAGAAGCCGCAGGTCCACTGGTTGTTCTCGCATTGGGGATAGATGTCATGGACGCTGGAATGGTTCTGGCAGTGGTCGGTATACAGCGGCAGATTCCGGCGGACGAGCGCGATAGCGGTATCCAGCGCCTGCTCGGCCTGAGACTTTGTCAGGATTTTATTGGGGAATGTTTTCATGGAAAACCTCTTTTTTCTTAGAGAATAGATAAAAGATAACAGATAATAAATCAGCGTGTCAAAAAATCACATTCAATAGGCCAAGAAAGTGTAGGGGGGACCATTGGTCGCCCGCCAACTTGACGCAGCAACGCATTTCCCGGGAAAGCCATTTAACGGCCAAACGGGCACGGGCGAGCGATGCTCGCCCCTACAAGAGTTTTTTGACAGTCTGAATACATAAGGTGGCGTTTTTGCGTGGAGCGCAGCGGAACGCACCACCATAATTTTTATCTTTTATCTCGAAAAAGGGGCGCAGGGCTTTCGCCTTGCGCCCCGTACAAATGGGTAACTGCTGGGTAGCTATATCAGCCCTTCAGACCGGAGGATGCAACGCCCTGGACGAAGTACTTCTGCAGGGACAGGAATACGATCAGGACCGGGATCAGTGCGACAACGGAAGCCGCCATGATCAGGCCATACTCGGCAGAGTACTGGCTGATGAACATACGCAGACCGATCTGGATGGTCTTGAGCTCGGTCTTGGTCAGGTAGATCAGGGGTCCGAGGAAGTCGTTCCACGTGTTGACGAAGGTAAAGATGACCAGCGTCGACACAGCGGGCAGAGAAAGCGGCAGCATGATGCGGGCATAGATGCCGTACTCGGACAGACCGTCGATACGGGCAGCCTCGCACAGCTCGGTGGGAACGCCCTCATAGAACTGCTTCATCATGAAAACGCCGAAGGCGCTGAATGCCTGCAGGAAGATGATGGCCAGATGGGTGTTGTTCAGGTGCCAGGAGCGCATCATCATGAACTGGGGCACCATGTAAGCCTGCCAAGGCACCGCGATGGTCGCGATGTAGCCCAGGAACAGCACGTTCTTGCCCTTGAAGTTCAGCTTGGCGAACGCATAGGCGGCGAAGGAGGAGGTCAGGACCTGTAAGATCGTGACGATGATGGTCAGGAACGCGGTGTTCTTAACGAAGGTCAGCAGGGGAATCTTCGTCCAGATGTCCACATAGTTCTGCGGGCGCGGGTTCGAGGGGATCCACTCAATGGGGAACGTAAAGACGTCCTTGTTCAGCTTGAAGGATGCGGAGAGCATCCACAGGAACGGGATGAGCATCAGTGCTGCCACGACGATGAGCAGTGCATAGATCAGCACGCGGCTGACAACATGCTGCGCCTTCATGGAGCCTGTCTTTTTCTTAACTGCGGTAGTAGCCATGTGTGTTTCCTCCTTCCCTTAGTCGTTGCTGGACGAGCCCTTGAACTGGATGATGGTGACAAACAGCACCAGCACAAACAGCACCATGGACACGGCACTTGCGTAGCCGTACTTCGGCGTGTTGACGAAGGCTACGTTGTAGATGTAGTAAACAAGGGTCATGGTCGCATTGCCGGGGCCGCCTTGGGTGATCATGTACATCTGGTCATACACCTTGAAGGAGGCGATGGTCAGCATGATGATAACGAAGAAGGTGGTGGGCTTCAGCTGCGGCAGGGTTACATTCCAGAAGATCTGCCACTTGCTGGCACCGTCCAACTCGGCAGCCTCCTCCAGCTCGGGGTTGGTGCCCTGCAGACCGGCCAGGTAGATGACCATGTAATAGCCCATGTTCTTCCAGACGCTGAACAGGATGACCGTGAGCATAGCGGTGTCCTTACCGGCGGCCCACTTGGGCAGGTTCTCCACGCCAAGGGTTGCAAGGATCTGGTTGACCGGGCCCATGGAGGGGCTGAAGATCATGTTCCAGACCGCAGCAACGGCGACCAGAGAAGCAACATAGGGGAAGAACGAAACGGTACGGAAGAAGTTGCGGAACTTGACCTTCTGGTTCAGCAGCATGGCCAGACCAAGGCTGCACGCCAGCGTCAGCGGCACCGTGCCGATGGCGTAGACCAGCGTATTGACAAAAGCAGCCTTGAAAGTTTTGTCGCTCAACAGGGCAACAAAGTTGCTGATGCCGGTGAACTCAACGGGATGGACACCGTCCCAGTTGCAGAACGAAAGCCCGATAGCGAAGATCATGGGCACCAGCGTAAAGATGCAGAAGCCGATGAAGTTCGGTGCAATGAAGCTGTAGGCTACCAGACTGTCGCGGAGAGATTTGCTCATGCCGCGCTTCGGTTTCGCCTGCACAGCCTGCGTGGTTTCAGCCATGGGTCATACCTCCTCGGTGTTTTGGCAATAAGTAAGGGGCAGGCGCGCCCGCCCGCCCCTTTTGGAAGGAAAAGGAAAACTTATGAAAAAGAAGTCAGGGAATCGTTTGGGAATCAGCCGAGGATAGCCTGGACCTGCTCGTTCATGTTGGCGATGCCCTCGTCAACCGTCTCGCTCTCGGTCATGATGGCGTCATGCTCGGTGTTCAGGATGGTCTCGATCTCGGAAGCCTTGTCAGACAGAGGCATTTCAAGGTAAACAGCAGTGGTCTTCAAAGCCTCCTTAGAATTTTCATCATTGGGGAAACCGTCGGTAGAAGCGATAATCTCGCTGGTCTTATCGCTGGAAACTGCGGGGAAGTTGCCAGTAGCTGCCAGTGCCTCGGCGGCTTCTTCGGAAGCGCACCAATTCAGGAAGTCAGCAGCAGCTTCTTTCTTTGTAGAGTTGGCGTTGATAGCCAAGCTGGTCACAGTGCCCAGAGTGGAGCCGGCAGGTGCGCCGTCCGGATGAGGATACTTGACGATGCCGAAGTTGACGGGCTGGACGCCGTTGGCAGAAGCCTCAGCATTATACTTCTGCATAGTAGCCAAGAACCAGGAGCCCATGTTGCACATGGCAGCCTGACCGTTCTCAAAGGCACCGGAGTAATGCAGGCCGGAGGTCTTTTGCTCGCCGTAGTTGGGAACAACTCCATCCTGCTGTTCTTTCAGAATCATTTCGTAGTAAGGCTTCAGGAAGTCGTAGTTGCCATCAATGATGGTGTTCTTGCCGTCCAGAATGCCGAACAAGGAAACGGTGGAGCGCCATGTATGATAGATGTTGCCATAAACACCTGTTTTCTCACTTACCTCGCGAATCTTGGCATCCCACTGTTCCATGGTCATATCATTGGTAGGATACTCGATGTTATTGGCATCAAAGATATCCTTATTGTAGTAGACAACCCAGAAAGAAGAGATAAACGGGACAGCGTAATAGTTACCGTCATCCGCAGTCAGCTGCTCGATAATGCCGTTGAACTTAGATGCATCAACATCCAGCGTAGTGTTCAGTGGCTCCAGAACGCCCAAATTGATAAGGTTTGCATAACCGGGGATATCCTTGATAGAAACGATATCCAACTCGCCATTGGCACCGGCCAGCTGGGTAGCCAGCTGCGTCATATAATCGGTGGAGCCAAGGTCAACCATGTCAAATTTGACATTGGGATGGCTAGCTGTGTAAGTATCAGCCAGTGCGCTCCACTGGGAAGTCGAGTCCTTATCCCACAGTGCCCAAGTCAGGGTGACAGCCTCGTCGCCGGAGCCGGTGCTCTCGGCAGTGGCCTCGGTGGAAGAAGCAGTGCTCTCCGCGGTGGAAGCGGTAGAGTCGCCGGAACCGCCGCAGGCGGCCAGGCTCAGGGCCATGGCACCTGCCAGGCCGAGAGCAGCAATTCTCTGCATTTTACGCATAATGTTTCTCCTCCTAATAAGAAAACATTTTTGGGGATCCAGGCTTGTCCCCCTCATGGGGGCCGGTCCCTTTCGTTGCCATTATAATACATCATCTTCCCGTCGAAATGGATGGTTTTTTTGGGGTTCGGTTTGCAAATTTTACGGCAGTTCCCCAATCGCGGCAGAAAAACCTGTACTTTTTTAAGAAACCTGCAATATTTATCTTTCCCTACAGTTCTCCCTGTCTGTGCATGCGTCGTTTTGTCTGTTTTGTACATTTTTGCGCTTGACACGCCTATTATAATAAGGTATCTTTTTATAAACGGCGGTGTGTTTTCTTCCCCGCTTTCCTGCATGATCTGCATTTTTATTTACATATTTACATAGAGGAGCCTTCATGGACAAGCTGAAATTCCGCCGCAGCGGTATCCAGGCACGGGTGCTGGCGCTTACGATGTTTTTTACGCTGGGCGCATCCCTGGTCATCGCCGCCAGCAATATGCACCAGATGACTGCCGAGTGGGAGCGCACGACGATCCTGAATGCCGAGTATGCCCTGCAGACCGCGGCATCGGCCATCCGCCGGGATGTGGATGAGATCGACGACCTGGCCGGCTGGTGCGCCTACAACCCCGGCATGCGCACCTACCTGCTGACCGGCGACACCGCCAGCAACCAGGCGCTGTCGATGTACCCGACATTGACCGCCAAGTTCAACTCGATGCGCACGATGGCCTACATCCAGCGTTTTCTGCTCATCAACGCCTCGGGGCGGCAGATGATGTTCGGCACGGCGGCCACCAATGCCGTGACCCTGACGCCGGATATACTGCAGCGCATTCCCGGTTACGATTCGCCCAATACCGGATGGGACTGCATTCTCCGCGACCCGCTGGCCCTGAACTCCCAGGCTGCCAACACGATCCCCGTCACCCACACCCTGACACTGCCCGGCACAGACCGCACAGCCCATGTCTGTATCTTTGTCTCCCCTTCCCTGATCCTTTCCCCGCTGCGCAGCTTCACCCTGGCCGACGGCGGACAGCTGTATTGGGAAATGGGCGAAAACCTCTACACGATCAACGGCAGCCTGCTATCCGCGCTGAACGGCTCCATCGCCGACTTTGACGATGCCGTCCCGCTGGACAGCAACACGCTCGACCCGAACACCGAGGTCTACACACGCGGGTCCGGCAGCAGCGCACAGCTTGTTGTGCGGTATCCCATCGGCATCCATGAGCTGTACCTGATCGAGGTGCTGCCCAACGGCCCGACACAGCGGCAGATCACCTTCGTGTCGGTGCCGCTCCTCATCAGCCTGACAGCCATCCTGCTGCTGGGCTGCTCACTGGCGTTCCTGCTGCACCGGATGATCGCCCACCCGATCTCAGCGCTGCAGAGCCGCATTGAAAAAATCAGCGGCGGTGATTTCTCTGCCGACCCGGATATTGAGTGGGACAACGAGCTGGGCGACATCGGCCGCGGCATCAACAGCATGTCGGCCGGCGTCACTGCGCTGATGGAGCACCGCCTCGAGGACGAGAAGCAGAAGCAGGACCTTGAATACCGGATGCTGCAAAACCAGATCAACCCGCACTTCATTTATAATACGCTCAACAGCATCAAGTGGATGGCGACCATCCAGCACGCCCCCGGCATTGCCGAGATGGTCATGGCGCTGTCCCGTCTGCTCAAGAGCATCTCCAAGAGCAACGAGCGCCTTGTGCCGCTGTATGAGGAGTTCGCCCTGCTGAACGACTATTTCACGATCCAGCAGTACCGCTACGGCGGCACGATCACGCTGGACGTCAGCTATATCGAGGATGAGTCGCTGAACCACAGCTGCCTGATCCCGCGGTTCACTTTGCAGCCCCTCGTCGAGAACGCGATCTTCCACGGCATTGAGCCGAAGGGGAGTGCCGGGGAGGTCACACTGCGGGTCGAGCGCGACACCGCGAACGGCGATGTGCTCATCCACCTGACGGACGACGGCGTCGGCATGACGCCGGAGCAGGCCGCAAAGGCCCTGCAGGAGCCCGGCCCCGAGGAGGCCGCCGCCAAATACCGCCATGTGGGCATGTGGAATGTCCACAAGCGGCTGCAATACAGCTTTGGCGAGGCCTACGGCCTGAGCATTGAGAGTGAGCCCGACATCGGCACAACAGTAACAATCCGTCTGCCGGGCCCGGACAGCCAAAAATAAAGGGGGTTTTCTTGTGACCGGAGTCTTGCTTGTAGACGATGAGCCGCTGGTCCTGATCGGTATGCAGGGCATGCTGAACTGGACCGCGCTGGGCTATGAGGTCGTCGGCACCGCCCGCAACGGTGCCGAGGCGCTCAGGGCCGTTCAGGAGAAGCAGCCGGACATCGTGGTTTCCGACATCCGTATGCCGGTCATGGACGGCTTTGCGCTTGCGGAAGCCTGCCATAAGGACGGCTCCGCCCTGCCGGCCTTCATCATGCTGACGAGCTATGAGGAGTTCGACTATGTCAAACGCAGCATGCGTCTGGGCGTTGTGGACTACCTTGTCAAGATCGATCTGACCGCCGACAGCCTGACCGCAGCGCTGGAGCACGCCCGCGCCACTGCCGAAAAAGAAAAAAAGCTGCGGATGCCATCCCCTGCCCCGGTCAGCCTCGACACCTTCCGGGACCGGCTGTTTCTGCAGCTGTACGGCGGGCTGTTCACGGATCGCGCCGTGTTTGACCGGCAGTGTGCCGAGCTGGGCGTCACCTTCAAAGCGCCGCGGCATATTGTGGCGGTGGGCAGCCTGCAAACGCCCGACCTGCCCACGAGCCAGCTTGTGACGCTGAGCACCGGCGTGACCCGCATGGCCGCCGAAACGCTGCCCAAGTACCGCCCCTGCCGCGTGACCGCCATGGATCTGCGGCATTTCTCGGTGCTGCTGCCGCTGGAAGCGGACGAGGACCCCGAGGCTGTACTGGCTCCGATCCTGAAAACCGCCGGGCAGATTTTGTACAACTATTTCAGCACTGCCATTTACTGGGCGGTGGGCCGCCCGGTGAACGACATTTTAAAGATCAGCGAGAGCCAGCACGACGCCTTTGCCGCGCTGCCGCTGCTGCATGAGGGCGAGCCGGTGGCCTTCTACCATGAAAGCCCCAACACCCAGCTGGATCACCGTGCGCAGGTCGTCGGGCAGGTGCAGCAGTACATCCGCGATCATCTGTCCGAGCGGCTGACGCTGAACGATGTAGCTGCCGTCTTTAATTTCAGCCCGAACTATTTAAGCCAGCTTTTTGCACAAAACAGCGAGAGCGGTTTTGTGGAGTTTGTCACTGCCACCCGCATCACCGCTGCGAAGGAACTGATGGCCTCCACCGACCTGAAGGTCTACGAGATCAGCGACAAGGTCGGCTTTGACAGCGCTTTCTATTTCAGTAAGGTGTTCAAAAAGCTCGAGGGCGTCAGCCCCCGGGAGTACATGCAGAGAATGAAGGTATCGTATGTTGACGCAAAAGATGAAGCAACCGTTTAAGACCGCACAGCCGGTCCTGTTCCCGCCGCTGGCGGACCGCGCCGCGTGGGAGAGCCTGCCCGGCGCCGCCCGCTGGGCCGCTGCCGGGCAGGCCGCGCTGGCGGACGCCCAAACCGCGCCGGAGCTGCCGCTCTCGCTGTGGCTGCAATTCACCCGCAGCGGGGACCGCGCCAAGTGGGAGCACACCTACTTTGCCCGCCGCCGCACGCTCTGCGCGCTGGCCATGGCCGAGGCCGTGACGAACCGCGGCACCTATCTGCCCGCGCTGGCAGACCTGGCCTGGCGCATCTGTGAGGAGAGCGCCTGGCAGCTGCCCGCCCACAACAGCTATATCCGCGACACGCCGCAGCTGCCGCTGCCCGACGTGACCCGGCCCATTGTAGACCTGTTCGCCGCCGAGACCGGCGCACTGATTGCCACCGTCTGCGGCCTGCTGGGCGAGGCGCTCGACGCCTACGCCCCCGGGCTGGCCGCGCGGCTCAAGGGCGAGGTCGAGCGCCGCGTGCTGACGCCCTACCGCACCGCGCACTTCTGGTGGATGGGCAACGGCGACGAGCCGATGTGCAACTGGACACCTTGGTGTACCCAGAACGTACTGCTGGCCGCCGCCCAGTGCGCCCCTGCCGAGGACCTGCCCGCCTATGTGCAGCAGGCCGCCTACAGCATCGACTGCTTTTTGAAGGACTACGGTGACGACGGCTGCTGCAGCGAGGGCGCACAGTATTACCGCCACGCCGCGCTGACGATGTTCAACGCGCTGGACCTGCTGTGCAAAATGGCCCCCGGCGTCTTTGACGACGTCTGGGCCGAGCCGAAGATCAGGAACATGGCCGAGTACATCGTCAACATGCACATTGCCGGGCCGTATTACCTGAACTTTGCCGACTGCAGCCCGCTGGCCGGGGCCCGCGGCGTGCGGGAGTACCTGTTCGGCAAACGGGTGGGCAGCCTGCCGCTGATGACGCTGGCCGCCCGCGACTGGGCCGCCGTACTGGCCGCGGACCCCGACCCGGACCGTCTGCACCACCCCGACGACAGCGAGGGCATCAACCTGTTCTACCACATCCAGGCCGCAATGGCCGAGCGCGAGGTCACCGACTTTGCCGAAACCGCCGCCCCCGCCGCTCCGCACGATGTCTGGTATCCCAGCGTCGGCATTCTCGTCAGCCGCCGCGGTGCCTATGCACTGGGCGGCAAAGCCGGCAGCAACGCCGACAGCCACAACCACAACGATGTGGGCAGCGTGACGCTCTACAGGGACGGCAGACCGCTGCTGATCGACGTCGGCGTGGAGACCTACAGCAAAAAGACGTTCAGCCCCCAGCGGTATGAGATCTGGACGATGCAGTCCGGCTGGCACAACCTGCCCCAGTTCGACCCGGACGGTGCCAAATACGACCAGCAGCCCGGTGCCGCGTTTGCCGCCGCAGACGTCACTGTGACCGACGCGCTGGACGGACTTGCGATGGACCTTGCCCCCGCCTACGGCAGTGTGCCGGGGTTGGGCCGTTACCGCCGCAGCGTACACCTGACCGATACCGGCCTGACCTTGCGCGATGAGACCGACTACCCGGGCACCGTGGCCCTGACGCTGATGAGCGTCGAGAAGCCCGTCATAAGCGGTGCGTGTGTGCACCTGGGCACCTTGGCAGAGGTTAAAACAGACGGCGCTGCGAAAATTCTTGTTGAGTCTGTACCCATTACAGATGCCCGCCTGCGTCAGGCATGGCCCGATACCCTGTACCGCACACGGGTATATTTCTGCGGTACGTTAAGCGTGGAGGTATGGTAATGGTGCTGGCTTTGCAGGGCGGCATGGCCGTAGGAAAAACCACCGCGGCTCGTTATGTTACCGCGCACGATCCTGCGGTGGCCGTATTTCTTGAGGACAACTCCCCGGCCCTCTCCAATTTGCAGGGGCGCGGGTTAGACAAACACAGATTTGCCGACTACTGCGAAATTCAGCGGGCATTTATCCAACAGGAAATTGACCGCTACGACCGCGCAGCTGCCTGCCCCTGTGCGCTCATAGATTTAGGCCCGCAGGAAATCGAGTTTTACACCCTGTTTTATCCTGCCAGCATTGGGAAGGATTGGCCAGTCAGGCAAGCACTTGCGGCGGAACTTGCCGCGTTGCGCCGCTGCCGCATAGACCGCACTCTGTTTTTACAGGCATCCGTATCCGTCTTACAACAACGCAAAGAGGGCGACACCACACGCGACCGTGGATTTTTTGACCACACCGTACAACACCTGTTGCCTGCCAAGGAGCGTTGGTTTGCAGCGCAATCCCGCGTGGATTTTTTGCCAACCGACAATCTTACGCAAGCCGAAACTGCTGCCGCAGTGCTGACGTGGGTACAGCGGTACCAAAAGGAGACTTTATAAATGGAACTTTTGAAACTGAAAATGCTGGATACCGACGGCAACACCTTGCTCACCGCCCCCGGAGCGGAGCAGGTCAGCCTTGTTTACATGAACGCCTACAAGCCCGGTGACCGTGTCTCGCTGGAGATCGGCACGCCCGGCCAGTATGTGGTCATCCAGTTTGAGGACACAATGGCCCCGGCCCTCGTCTACGTCGTCAAACGCGAGATCAACTTCCACATCCCGTTCGGTGAGCAGGCCATCACCTACAGCCCCAAGAGCTTTGCCGGTGCCTGCCACATCATCCGCGCCCGCTTTGCCACCCCGGAGGAGATCGCCGCGCGCCGCAACCTGGCCTACAACCCCTATGACGAGCACGGCGACACCGGCTTCTTCCCCCATGCCCATGCCAACGTTGAGACCCGCGGCGAGGCTGTCTTTGCGGCCCGCAACGCCATCGACGGCATTTACGAGAACGACGCCCATGGCATCTGGCCCTATCAGAGCTGGGGCATCAACCGCGACCCCAACGCCGCACTCACGCTGGACTTTGGCCGCCCGGTCACCATCGACGAGCTGCGCCTGACCCTGCGCGCCGACTTCCCGCATGACGCCTGGTGGACCCAGGCCACCGTGGAATTTGACGACGGCAGCCGCGAGGTGCTGGAGCTGAAGAAGTCCGCCGCCCCACAGTGCTTTGCCATCGCCCCGCGCACGGTCAAGAGCCTGAAGCTGTTTGAGCTCATCAAGGCCGAGGACCCGTCCCCCTTCCCCGCCCTGACCCAGATCGAGGCCTGGGGCGTCGAAGCGTAACATCTTTTATAACCGCACCAACAGCAAAGCCCCCGTCCGCTGCCGGACGGGGGCTTTGCTGTATAAAAATATACAAAAAACAAAAAGGGCCTCCGGCTTAAACCGGAGGTCCTTTTGGTCGGAGTGACGGGATTCGAACCCACGGCCTCTTGGTCCCGAACCAAGCGCGCTACCAACTGCGCTACACCCCGTAAAGAAAAACCGCAGCAGCTGGGCTGCTGCGGTGTGGTTGGGGATGAGAGGATCGAACTCCCACGGGCGGAGTCAGAGTCCGCTGCACTACCATTATGCGAATCCCCATCGGGTTTGTGTCTTGGGCGTCTGCCCTCAACGCTCATATATTATAGCGTGCCTGACGGGATTTGTCAACGCCTTTTTTGAAAAAACTTCAATTTTTTCTCCAAAATTTTCAGTTTTTCAGAATTCATCGCTGCTGCGTCAATCGTTTTCTGTTATCCGGTGCAGGTGGATCAGCTTAACAGCCGGCGGCACTTTTATTTCTTGGGCAATACCGCATAATTCTAAGTGCCGATACGGCGAGCGAGGTGCGGCAGC